>ENA-UEPL01000252-UEPL01000252.1-human-gut-metagenome-genome-assembly--contig:-NODE-252-length-50756-cov-6.078770_pt1 | contig 50756 bp, 46 predicted proteins | sample MGYA00242896_ERZ507908 | MGnify/ENA primary metagenome ERZ507908 (study PRJEB26167, sample SAMN06115518) | human gut metagenome | host: Homo sapiens | place: China:Chongqing | collected 2015-08-20...
GTGACTGGTTGTGTAAAAATAATTGAAAACCACTTAGGAAAAGGCTTTTACATAGTCTTTTAAACCTCAAGGTTTTCTTTTTCGGTATACGCCAAAAAAGAATGTGAAAAAAGAATCCAGGCAGTTATGCCGTGATTTTTCGATAATCGGATAAAGTCTTTTATATCTTAATATATCTCTGATTACGGCTATTTGGCTTATCGGGTAAAGTCATCTTAATAAGACCGCTTTTGATAGCAGGGTTCAAATAATTCTTACGAAGTGTTTCTTTTGATTTAAGATTTAATAAATCCAAAATGGCATTTGCGGTGTATGGGGTATCGTATTCCATACGCGACAGCAATTTTTTAACATATTCCGAAAGATTATCTGAAACGCCGATATTATTTAATATTTCATCCAATACGGCACTGATATGCGTAAGCATAAATTCAATAAATACCGTGCTTGTACCGTCAGTATGACATTTTGCAATCGCCTTATAATACCCCTCCTGAAATTTTTCTATTTGACTTTCAATAGGAATAAATTCAAATATAGGTTTCCACGCTGTAAGAATTGCAGTGTGCCACAGTCTTGCCATTCTTCCGTTTCCGTCAGCAAATGGGTGGATAAACACAAATGCATAGTGAAATACGGCAGCTAATATTAACGGATGCACTTTTCCTTCGGCGCTCCTCATCCAATCAAACAAATTTTGCATCTGCTCGGGAACAAAACGCGCGGGCGGTGCCATAAATATACACTTATCACCGTTGAAAACTCCTTCTTCGCCCTTGCGGAAGCAGCCGCTTTCTTCCACTGTATATTTAGTCATAACACCATGTAAACGCTTAAAATCCTCTAAACTGTAAATATCAAACTTACCGATTTCTTCATAGGCGGCATAAGCATTTTTAACCTCTTGAATTTCTTTTCTCTCACCTATAACGGTACGGCCGTTTATAACATCCCTGACATCACTTAAAGATAAAGAATTAGCCTCAATTTTAAGAGATGAATGGATAGATTTAATTTTATTGTTTTTCCGTAAATGCGGTTTTGAATCTAAATTAGTGCGTTCGGTAATTTTACCGATTTTTTCTGAAATATCAGCTACAAGTGATAATATTTTATCCGTTATCTGATATGGCGGTAAATATGACATTCTTGTGCCCTCCTACTTGCTTATTATCTTACTTATTATCTTACCATAAAACAAGAGATTTATCAACATATTTGTTTCTTTTTCAGATCATTATTTGTCGCTCGGATTCGATGAATAGTATTTGTTGCATCGGTATCTGATAGCATCATGTTATTGTCAAGTAAAATTGATTTTTACTTGACAATAATACCCGTTTTAATTCCTATTTGTCCTGCAAAAACTTCTTAGTAACCTCAAGGCTTTCTCTTTCCGTATATCCCCAAAGAATGCAGGAAAGAGAGCTTATGGCGTCCCTGCGTTTACGGTAATATGTCCGATAGCTAATGTCGCTTATATGCGGCAACAGCTGCTCTATTATCTCCACAGCGTTTTTATACTGCTGCGGCGATAAAAAGGCATAATACAGTATCCAGTAATACATTTCCCCGTTTTTATGCTTATATCTAAGCATTTCCACTGCCGACTCGATAAGCCGCAACATTTGCCGGCTTTCCTCAATGTTTTTTGTGTATTCGGTAAGTCCGGATGCAGAGAAATCCATGCCCGCTATATATGCAGACTCTAAGAAATCCTCAATACTGCTGCCCATTTCAATACGAAATTTATTTCTGACCCGCTGAACAGACAACTCAAGGTTCCACACTACATCACGGTATTTTTTAAGCAGCAGATATGTATTGTGGTATTCCGGGGTTTCTTTTACTTCGGCTTGCTTTTTATTCGGCATTTTCCTCGCTCCTTTGCATAGAAATATCAAATCGGAAAATTTCTTTCCCAGAACAGTTCATAACGAGCAAAAAGCGCAACCTGCCCTTATCTGTATACTTTACAGGTAATATACTTGTTTCCTTGCATTCGGATAAAGGTAATAACATATATTCGGTTTTGGGACATAAATAGCACGGGAAGCCCTGTAATGAAAGGATTTTTCCGACTTTTTCCATAACCGCGCAAATCGCCGTTTTTGAAACGCTGTTTAAATAATTTGAAACGCGGATATTTTCAGTTTGTTCTTCCGTTTCGGCACGCTCCTCGGGTATTTTAAGTTCGATATTAAGTGCCATTGCAAGCTCGTCTTTATCTACAAGCATCGGATATTTGAAACATTGTTGACAGATAGCGTTTAATATATATTGCGCTGCCGTGTGAACCCGCAAAGCTTACCGTCATTATGTAATCTTCCTTTTTTAGCTTATTGAGATACCTGCTTGCCGTAGCCTTTGAAATGCCCCAGCGCCGCGCTAAATCGTCACAGCTTAAAAGCGGCTTGCCTGTGCCGTTTCTTATATACACAAGCGGGCTTACATCGCTGCCCTGTACCTGCGAATCGTTATATACAGTATTTATCCATAAATCCAGCACCGCGTCCATTTCACTGCATTTACCGTAGCTTACAAGCTCATTTGCAACAGACACGGGCAAAAAGAAAAATCCGGTTTCCTTTTGGCAGGGCGCGTTGTAATCTAACGCACGGTTTGCCTTGCACCAGTTTTTAATTCTGAATTTTATAAGCTTACCGCGGCCGAGTATGTTGTACTCAATCAAATGCCTGTCCTGCAAATCTTTCATAAGAGCTACTGTCTGTTTAGCCGTTTTAAGGCGCAGATATATTTTAAGCTCGTTTATTCGGCAGATCCATTCACCCGCGTGAACGGTATAGCTTATTCCGTCAATTCTTTTATATGAAGTGCGGAAGTTTGCGTAACAGCACAGCACCGTATAATAGAAAAGACCCGAACTGCCGCCTGAGCGAATGTTCGGGTCCTTTATTAAGCACTGTATAAGCTGTCGGTATATTCTGCACCGCGGGTAGTCTACCACCTGTTTGATTTCCAATTTGTATTCTGACATATTTTTTCCTCCCAAAAATAAAAGACGGCACAGATTTCAAAATGAATATCTATGCCGTTATGTGTTTCTTGATTTTTTTAATAATTTGCGCTATACTATAAACAATAATCGGACGGTTTTCAAAATTTAATATCACATTATCTGAATATAAGCTTGCTAATTTCTTGCTAATCGGAGTACGAATAATTACGCCGAATTAGCAGGAACAGGAGAAACGAAAAAACATTGTGTTCGCTTAAAAAGTCAGTGTTTATGCGGATTTGGAGCGTCGTGAGAGACCAAACTGCATCAGCGAAAAATGTATAAAACGTTCTCCTAAGCGGTAGGTCGGGTGTTCGAATCACCTCGGGAACGCCATAACTGTGCGACTATAAAGCACAAAAGCCTGAAAACCCTTGATATTTCAAGGGTTTTCTTGCGTTTATGGGGCAAAAATCAAAAAGCAGTTTTAGGGCACAAAATTCAATAATATGTTCAACCAAAGGGACTTGAACCGGGGATATGAAATTTTCCGGATTTAAAGTCCCTTTTTTCATTTCCGCAGCTTAACTATCTGCGCAATATGGAGGAAACACGCCAAAAAATCAAAACCGCCATAGACGAACAGGATGCTTTAACCGATGAGCTTTCCGCCGCGATAGACGGAGCGAAAACTCTGACCGAGCTTGACGATTTATACCGTCCCTACAAGAAAAACCGCAAAAGAAAAAGGTCTTGAGCCGTTAGCGGAGGAAATTTACAGACAGGCGCCCGACTGCAAACCTCCTATGATGCTTGCGGCAGAATATATAAACCCCGAAAAAGGGGTTGAAACAGCAGAAGAAGCGCTTACGGGAGCTATGGATATAATTGCCGAAAAAATTTCCGACGACGCCGACATACGCAAACGTATGAGATTTGTTTGCCTTGCGCACGGTATGCTTACCGTCAAGGCAATCACGGAGGATATCGGCGTTTACGAAATGTATAAGGATTACAGCGAACCGCTCTCCAAAATACCCGACCACAGAATACTTGCCGTGAACAGAGGCGAAAAGGAAGGCATACTTAAGGTCTCGGTTGATAATGTCAAGGTTTTTGAAAAAAAGTTCTTGACAAAATCAAATTTGCGTGTATAATAAAATAGTAATCATTATTGATTTGGGTGGTTCAATGAAAAATTATTCACGGCAGCGTGAAACAATTTTACAGGTTTTGCATTCAACCGATACACACCCCACGGCATCTGCCGTTTATAACGAGGTACGCAAGGTTATTCCGAATATAAGTCTCGGAACGGTCTACCGTAACCTTGCGGCTCTAAGCGAAGAAGGCGTTATACTTTCTTTATCTGTCGGTGACGGATATGAACACTTTGACGGAAACAGCGCTCCGCACGCGCATCTGCATTGCAAACGCTGCGGAAAAATTTATGACGCTCCGTTAAAGCAGGATATTCTGTCGGAAACGGCAAAGGAAAACGGCTTCTCAAGCGAAACAACGGTATATATCGTGTACGGTGTGTGCAGTAAATGCAGAGCTGATTAAAATCAATTTACGGAGGAATTAAAAATGAAAAAATTTGTATGTCTTGTTTGCGGTTATGTTTATGAAGGCGAATCTGCGCCGGAGGAATGTCCTATATGCCACGCTCCGGCATCTAAATTCGCTGAACAGTCTGCGGAAAAAACATGGGCTGCCGAGCATGTTGTGGGTATAGCCAAGGGCGCCGATCAGAGAATAATCGACGGTCTTCGTGAAAACTTCAACGGCGAATGTACGGAAGTGGGTATGTATCTTGCAATGGCAAGAGTAGCTCATAGAGAGGGCTATCCCGAAATCGGTATGTACTGGGAAAAAGCAGCTTTTGAAGAGGCCGAACATGCCGCTAAGTTTGCGGAGCTTTTGGGCGAGGTCGTAACCGACAGCACCAAGAAAAACCTTGAAATGCGTGCAGACGCCGAAAACGGTGCTACAAAGGGCAAGTTTGAACTTGCGAAGCTTGCTAAGGAACTTAATCTTGACGCTATCCATGATACCGTTCATGAAATGGCAAAGGATGAAGCCCGCCACGGCAGAGCTTTTGAGGGTCTTTTAAAGAGATATTTCGGTTAATGTACAGGGTAATATATGATGGAAAACTATACAATATGTAATTGTAAAAAAGTAACCTATGCAGATGTTGAAAATGTACTTCACCGTGAAGTAAAATTTGAGAATGTGGAAAAAGCTTTTGAAGATGTTCAAAGGATCACAAAATGTTCGACCGGATGCGGTGGTTGCCATGACAAAATTATGGATACAATATCTAAGATAATGAGCAAGTAATCAAAAATAAAAGAGGTTTTTTACTATGAAAAAATACGAATGTCCCTGCGGATATGTTTATGACCCTGTTGTCGGTGATCCTGATAACGGAATCGCACCCGGAACATCATGGGAAGATGTTCCTGAAGATTGGGTATGTCCGATATGTGGTTTAAGTAAAGACGCATTTACAGAAGAATAATCAAACTATAAGAAACGGCTTTTACCGCGTAAACCGCGGCAAAAGCCATTTTTTTATTGAACATAATCCCGCATTATGGTAAACTTAGGCAAGGTGATAAAATGGATATTATAAAAACGCTTACGGAAGAATTTTCCTTAAAACCGTTTCAGGTTGAAAATACCGTAAAGCTTATAGACGACGGCAATACCATACCGTTTATTGCGCGTTACCGCAAGGAGGCTACCGGCTCGCTTGACGATCAGGTTTTGCGCTCCCTTTACGAGCGGCTTACCCTGCTCCTCCACAGGGATTCCAACTAACGACATATATTCAGACCGTAATTTCTTTATTACATATAAAGATTTTACGGTCTTTTTTTATGCCTATTTTTCCTCCTTGCAGACGAATACATAACCGAGTTAAACATCGGTAAAAAAAGAACAAGGAGGTTACAAAGTGAACTGCAAGGTAATTGCAATAGAAAATCAAAAAGGAGGTACGGGCAAATCTACTACGGCATTGAACCTCGGCGTCGGTCTTAAAATGAAAGGCAAAAAGGTTTTGCTTATTGACGCCGATCCGCAGGGGTGCGGGTGTCCGGTGGACACCTCTGCCATAGGCAGAAGCACCGACCGAGCCGGCAGGCGAGACTCGCTTTCCATCAGTCTCGGAATCAAAAGACCGGACGAGTTGGATGTTTCCCTTGCAACCTTAATGAGTAAGGTAATCGACAACAAACCGTTTGATGATGACTACGGTATCATTCATTGCAGCGAGGGTATCGACCTTATGCCCTGCAATGTGGAACTGTCCGGCATTGAAAGCTATCTCTTTACGGTAATGAGCCGCGAGTGCATTATGATAAGCTATGTCAATCAGGTTAAAAAGAATTATGATTACATTCTTATTGATTGCACCCCGTCGCTCGGACTTCTGCCGATTAACGCTTTTGTTGCGGCGGACAGTATTATCTTACCGAGTCAGCCGAGAATTTTGTCTACCAAAGGTCTTGACCTGTTATTGCGTACTTATTCACAGGTAAAGCGCGGTATCAATCCCGACCTTAAAATCGACGGTATCCTCTTTACAATGGTGGACGCACGAACCGTAAATGACAGGTCGGTAATTGTGTCAATGCGCGAGACTTTCGGAATGAAAATCAATGTGTTTGATACCTTTATCCCCGCCTCCGTGCGAGTTACCGAAGCAAATATGGAGGGCAAAAGCATTTTTGCCTATGACGGCAAATGTAAGGTTGCCGACGCATACAAAAATCTGACGAAGGAGGTGCTGGATATTGCCGCGCGTAAAAAAAGCTCGATTTAGGGATGACGGCTCTCGATGAGCTGTTTATGAACGATAAAGAGCGAGCCGAGAATAAGCTGCCGAAAATCTTTGACATCCCACTTTCGGAAATTGACGATTTCCCAGATCATCCATACCGTGTCCTTGATGATGAGGATATGCAGAACCTTATGGAAAGTATTAAGGACAGAGGGGTTATCACTCCTGCTATGGTACGAAAAAAGGACGACGGCAGATATGAAATGATTTCCGGTCATAGGCGTAAACACGCTTCCGAAAGGCTCGGACTTGAAACCTTGCGTTGTGAGGTTGTGGAAGTCAGCCGCGATGAGGCCATTATTTTAATGGTGGACTCTAACAGTCAGCGCTCGGAGATTGCTCCGTCGGATAAAGGAAAAGCATATAAGATGAAATTAGAGGCAATAAAAAGACTGCCCGGCAGACCATCAAAGAATAATGTGCGCCCAGAGGGCGCAGATTTTGAAGATGGGCGTATGAATCGTTCAGATGAACAACTTGCTGAAAAGAGCGAGGACAGTGCAAGACAAATCCAAAGATATATCCGCCTTACCTATCTTGTTGACGAGCTGCAAGATTTTGTGGATAAAGGTCAGATGAAAATGCGTCCTGCCGTGGAGCTTTCCTATCTTGATGAGGAAACTCAAAGAGATATTGTTGACCGTATAGACGAAACCGAAGCGTTTCCGTCGCACGATCAGGCAATCCGTATCCGCAAGGCGTATGAAGCCGGCGAAATCGACTACGATAAGGTCCGAGACATTATGGCTGAGGAAAAGCCTAATCAAAAGCCGAAATTCAAGTTTTCCTTTGACCGACTGAAACCGTATATTCCAAAGGACTATTCGGATAGCAAGGCTGAGGATTATGTTATAAAAGCGCTTGAGTTCTATCAGAAGTATCTCAAAAAGCAACGGGAGCAGGCAAGGTAATGAAAAGTGCGCACAAGGCTGAGAAAGCAAAGGCTTTCCCGGTCTTTTTTGTTGCCCTGTCCGCTATTTCACTTATATAAGAATCCAAGAGGAAAGGAGGAAAAACAGTATGCAGTTTGATGTGAAAATCCGCAAGGTCATCGAGAAAGGCAAGCCCCTCAAGGCTCTTGCTTCTGTCACCGTGGACGGTTCCTTTACTATCCACAATGTCAGAGTAATCAAGACCGAGAACGCGCAGTTCGTTGCGATGCCTTATGCGACCTTCAAGGACGCTGACGGTAAGGATGTCCGCCGTGATATCGTTCACCCCATCAAGTCCGAGGTCCGCAAGGCAATGGAAGCCGCCGTGTTTGTGGCTTACGAGCAGAAGCTCGCTGAAAAGGCTGAATAAGCCAAAGCACAGAAAACCCACAAAACAAATCAAAGAAAGAATGAGGTAAAAATTTATGTTCAAGAAGATCAGAAACAAGGTAAACACCGCAATTTCCACTGTTCGTGCCGCTGTCGCCTGCAAGAAGGCTGAGGGCTATGTTGACTCCGGCGTAAAAATTCTCATCGCCGTTGTTATCGGCGCGCTCCTGCTCGCAGGTCTGTATGTGCTCTTTAACACCACCATTATGCCTACCGTAACGACCAAGATTCAGGGCTTGTTCAATTACGCAGGCTAAACCAAACGGACGGAGGGGTGTCATAGGCGGCACCCCTCCGCCTATTCACTTGAAAAGGGGCGAATAAATGAAACACTTAATGATACGACCGATTATGCCGCGAATCACACCGGAAATAACGGAAAACCCTCTTATTCTTGTAAACGGGATCGTGCTGCTTGTGCTGACGGTGCTTACAGCTGTTTTTATCAGCTTGTATGCGTCGAACGTATACAAGGGAAATAAGAAAAAGGCGATGCTTTTCTTCACGGTTATTGCGGCGCTCACAGCCCTTTCGCTGTTCTGTTTTTTTGGATGTGCTGCAACCACTGTCAAGGGCATTATCTTCTGCCTGCTCCTCGCATTCTCCTCTTATGAGGACATTAAAACGAGGGAGTGTGAAAACTATGTCCATTTAATGATTGTGATTGCAGCGTTTATCGGTACGGAAATGTCGGCTCTGCCCGGTATGCTTTTGTCGGCTTTGATTACAGGCGGAATTATGCTTACGACAGCCGCCGTAACGAAAAGCAGCATCGGCGGCGCGGATATAAAGCTTTCCGCCGCGTGTGTGTTTATGCTCGGCACGGTACAAGGAATGACCGGGCTGATGATAGGCTTGATACTTGCAGTCATTATCAATTCCATAAAGAACAGAAAGAAAAAACACGAGGGATTTCCTTTAATCCCTTACCTTGCCGTCGGGTTTACGGCGGCATATTTTATGTAGAAACAGGAGGTTGAAACTTTGAAGAACAGAACAATTATCGGTATCGTTTGCATGATTCTTGCGGTTGCTATGACCTTTGCGATTGCCCCCGTTGTAAACCGACTGACAAGCGACACAACAACGGTTGTGCGGCTGAAACAGGAGATCGGCAGAGGTACTAAAATCACGGAGGATCAGGTTGAAACCGTAAAGGTCAAAACAGATACTATGCCGCAGGGCGTGTATGTAAAAACCGCCGATGTGGTCGGCAAATATGCGTCCTCCACTCTCTACGCCGGAGATATTCTTACAAAGGCGAAACTGTCGGGAGACTCCAATAATGCAGATGATGTGCTTGCGACGCTTAACGGCAGCAAAGTAGCCGTCAGCGTAACCATAGACACCTTTGCGGCAGGACTTTCCGGTAAGCTTCAAAACGGAGATATTATCTCGCTTATCGCGGTAGATAAAAATGCGGGAACTTCCGTTATTCCCGGTGAGCTTAAATATATGAAGGTCATCACCACAACTACCGCAGGCGGTATAGACCAGGACTCCGTTGTAAAGAACGAGGACGGCAGCTTTGAAATTCCGAGCACAATCACGGTTCTTTGCAACACCGAACAGGCAAAGCTCCTTGCAAAGTATGAGGCGGACATTACCCTCCAAGCAGCCCTTGTTTACCGCGGAGATAACGAAACTGCAAACAAGTTCCTTGAAAAGCAGGACGCTTGGATAATGCAATAGGCGTGTTTTCGGAACGGCAGATTGCCTGCAAGGAGCAGCTTGATGACACTAAGGTTCAGCTTGAAAATGCTAAAGCAGAGTCGCAGAAGCCGTTTCCGCACGAGGAGGAACTGAAAACAAAATCCGCCCGTCTTGCTGAGCTTAACACTTTGCTTGATATGGACAAAAGGGATAACGAGCTTGTGGACGGAGAACGCGTCGATGACGCAGAAGGACCGGACCGAAGCAGCAGCCGCGACGCGAGGTAAAATATAAGACGGCGGGAGCAATTCCGCCGCCTTATACACACTGGTTATAGTTTAAGAATATAGAATCGTATCATCAAGAAATAAAATAGCTGAACTTTGCGTATTGTTTGATTTTTTTCATTTCTATCTTGCGCACTGTTTATGTTTTGGTGGCAACATCCGACCAAATCAGGTGTTACAGTGTAAGGAATATATGGGTTAGGTGAGTTGTTCTGCCGTTCAAATTGTTTTTGTTTTAGCTCCCACGCAATGTGATTTAATTTTTTTCCGTTCGCGGCAGTCAATTTAAATGTCTCTCTTGACTAAAAGAAGTTTGTATAGTATAATACATTTAATAAATGAGCCGTTACCGGCAAAAATATTAAATGGTGATTTGTATGGAAATTAAGAGAGATGAATATTTGCAAAGGCTGATTGTACGAAGACACAACGGTTTTATAAAGGTTATTACCGGAATACGCAGAAGCGGAAAGTCTTATTTGCTCAACACTTTGTTCTATAATTATTTGATAGGCGAAAATGTGTCCGGCGACCATATTATTAAGTTCGCTTTCGATTCTGCGGAGGATTTGCTTAAAATAGGCGAAGACCCTATTGTTTTGGACAATGAAAAGGATGACAGGAAGGTTGATCCGAAAAAGTTTTTAAACTGGATTTTACCGCAAATCAATGACGATGAAATGTACTATATTTTGCTTGATGAGGTACAAAAGCTCGGGGCTTTTGAATCCGTGTTGAACGGTTTTCTTCGAAAAAGCAATACGGACGTATTTGTTACGGGCAGCAATTCCAAGTTTCTTTCAAAGGATATTTTGACGGAATTTGAAGGCAGAGGCGATGAAATTCATATTCTTCCTTTGTCCTTTTCGGAGTATTATAATTTTAAAGGCGGCGACAAAAGCGAGGCTTTTGACGATTATTCGGTTTACGGTGGGTTGCCGGCGGTGGCTCTTATGGCAAGCGAAGAACAGAAATCAACCTATCTCATTTCACAAATGCAAAATTTATATTTGAAGGATATTATTATACGCAATAATCTTCCTGAAAACACGCGCATAGGAGAGGTGCTTGATGTTATCGCTTCCGGCATTTCTTCTCTCACGAACCCCAAAAAAATAGCGGATACCTTCTTGTCGGTTTTACAGGAGAATATCAGCGATTATACTGTCAATAAATACATCGAACATATGGAAGATGCGTTTATGCTCTCCCGTGTGAAGCGATATGATGTTAAAGGCAGAAAATATATCGGAACTCCGTATAAGATTTATTTTGAGGATGTAGGTCTTCGCAACGCACGGCTGAATTTCAGGCAGATTGAAGGCACTCATATCATGGAAAACATCATCTTCAATGAACTGAGATACCGAGGTTATCGTATAGATGTCGGTATGGTGGAATCCCGGGAAAAAGACAAGAACGGAAAGGATATACGAGTTCAGCGCGAAATAGATTTTATTGCGTCAATGGGCAGTAAAAAATACTATATTCAGTCGGCCTATGCTGTCCCCGATCAAGACAAATACAAACAGGAAACGGCTTCCTTTGATAAAACGCTTGATTCCTTCAAGAAGATAATCATTGTTGAAAAAAGTATGAAGCCGCGTCGCGATGAAAAAGGATATGTTATGATGGGCGTGAAAGAGTTTTTACTGGATAAAGACAGTTTGGAATTATAACAGCGCTTGCGTCATCGCACATTTGAATAGTCGTAGAAACCTCCGTATAATTGTAGTAGACACAAGCGTACGGAGGTTTTTATGATGAAATTCAAAGATGTAAAACGGTACTTAACCATAGACAAAAGCGAAATTAACGAATATATCTCGCTTGTGATAAAAGCACGGAACGCATATATCGACGAGCGAAAGCCCACCGAGGATGTTGACGAACTGCTCTGTAAGCTGATGAAAATCAAGAAAAAGCTACGGGCATAGCGGAAAGAAACAATATGAACTACTATATATCCGACCTGCATATCGGTCACGCCAATGCTATTAAGTTTGACGGCAGACCGTTCGTGGATGTAAACGAAATGAATAATGCAATCATTGAGAATTGGAACAGCCGCGTAAAGACAGACGATCAGATGTTTTTATATTAGATGAACCAACAGCAGCTCTTGATCCTGTGGCTGAGAATGAAATTTATCGTAAATTCAACTCTATTGTCAACGATAAGACGGCAATTTTTATTTCTCATAGGATGGCAGCCTGTACATTTTGCGATAAAGTTCTTGTGTTCCAGGATGGGAAACTTGTACAGAATGGAAGTCATTATGAATTATTAAAAGAGAAGAATAAAATATACTATGAACTATGGTCTTCTCAATCAATGTATTTCAATTGATGAAATATAATGACAATAAATGATTAGAATTGAATTCATACAAAATAAAAGATGGAGACATTCATTGTCTCCATCTCAGTCCGTTTTTACGGACTGCCTTTTTTATTGCGTTTTTCTTTTGCTTTTGAGATTATACACCCCGAAAACAAAATCGGTTTCTTCCTTTTGATACCTTCTTGTATATTTGCGCAGGCCTTACATGGAGACGCCGGAGCCGGTCTCAATTTCAATCTGCTCAGGTGCCTTGTATTCAACCGAGATTTTCCCGTCGCCTGTTTTTCTGCATTTCACGCTCACGGTTCCGTAAGGCGTCGGGTATTCCCCTTCCGCCCACTCAAGACCGCCAAGCTCGGGATAAATGCCTATCCTGCGGCAGCCCGGCTCAAGGAGACGTATCCCCAGCACCCTTTCCGCCAGAAACGCGGCAGGAGCCGACGACCAGCCGTGACACAGGCTGTGCCTGTAACCGATATAGCAGTGAGCTCCGTTATCCCCGTGAATATCGTACTCCCCCGACAGCGAGTCAAGCGCCGCGCCGTCCTTCAGCCAGTCGATGTCGAAATCCTCCCAAAAGGTGGTGGCTCCGGCTTTAAGCATTCCGCCGTAATATGTTTTGAGCATCGAAAGCGCCTCGGCTGTTTTTCCCGCGTCGGCAAGCGCCGAAAGCATATAATAGCTCATAAAGGTCGAAAAGCCTTTCGCCCCGCCGGGAAGCAGCACTTTCTCGGCGGCGCTTACGGGGTCGGTATGCCCCGCGAGCACCATAAGGGCGGCCGGAGCCTTCAATTCGCTCACGTCGGAAACCTTGCTGCCGAGCAGCTTGCATTTTTTTAGGCACTTATCTGCGAGTTCCTTTTCGCCCATGACACCGCAAAGCTCTGCTCCGGCGTCGAGCGACATCGCGAAAAGCGCGCGCACCCCCGCTTTCGCCTCCTCCCTGCCGTAGGTCGGCCAGTCTAAAAAATAGCCCATATTAAGCTGACCGAGCTTATCGCCGCCGTCGCTCTCAACCAGAGCGCAGAGCTGCTCAAGCAGTCCCTTGATATATTCCCTGTGAGACAGGGCGAAATCCGTCTCTCCGGTGTAGAAATACCAGTCGCGCGCTATCAGCAGCCACCACATTGCATATGTGACCATATTATTCGGGTACATCGGCAGCGGATTGTTGCGGCTCGCAAAATCAAGTCCCCTCAGAATACACGGATCGTTTCCGAAAACCGTCCGCACGGTCAGCATCTCAGGGTGCATATCCCCTATCCAGACCAGACGGTCACGCTTTATGCCGTCCCAGATCATTCCCTGCATATTGAGATGACAGGTATACGCCGCCACACTGTAAATATCGTTAAGTTCCCCGTCGCTGCAGCGGAAGCTGCCGAGATAGGGTATGTCCCTGTAAGTAAAAACGCCCAGTACCGATTTGATTTTTACCGTGGCGTTATCGCTGAGCAGCTCTATGCGGATAAATCTGTATCCGGTCTGCGCGAACTCCATATCGCTGAACATCGGCAGCCTTACCGTGAAATCGCGCATTGAGTGATCGTTGGTTGAGTTCTTCTCGCCGATATCGCTCATCGCCTCTCGCGCCGATTCGCCGAAAACCAGCCTGAACTCGGGTATGCCGCTGTCGCACCCGAATACCTCGGTAAGGATTTTTACGCCGCCCGAAAACTCAAAGCCGAAATCAAGCAGAACCGCCGCATGTTCCCCACCGCCGGAATTGCTCATCACAAGGCAGTCCGGCTCGGTCGTGGAAATCTGTATATCCTTTTTTATAAAAATATTTTCCTCGCCGCTTACGTCTCCCGCCTTAAAAAGCAGTTTTTCGGGCATAAGATACTTCTTTATCTTTTCGTCCTGTCCGCAGAAATTCATTTTTGATATCATGGCGCTTTAATCCTTTCGTTCGCAGATATAATGTTATTCCAGAATATTTGTGGTTATATAATCGACGCCCCAGCCGGCGAGCTTCTCGCCCTCCTCGGGTGAGTCGCAGGTCCAGCAGTTGACGGTTATGCCGTTATCGTGCAGTCTTTTTATGTTTTCCTCATTAAGACGCTGATAGAAAATATCAAGATCGATGCGGTCGCCGGCAAGACGGCTTATAAGACCGTCGGTAACCTCTTCGCCCGTAAGGAACTGAACCGGCTGTTCGGGAAGTATTTTTTTGACGTCGGTCAGATTTCCGTAATCAAAGGAAATAAATATCGTGTTCTCAAGCTGTCCGATGCTCTCGGTGATTTTAATTATTTCCCCGATATGCTCAAACGCGAATCTGTTTTTCAGCTCAAGCACGGCCGTTTTCTCGTATTTGCGGCATATACTCATATACTCCTCCAGCGACGGTATTTTCAGCTCGATTCTTCCCGCGCTTCCGTCGTTGTCGTTCAGATATATGTTTCTCAGAACCTCAAAATCCGTATTTTCCACGGTCAGGCCGGTATTGGAGACATTCGAGGTGACGTCATCGTGAATAATGACATATTTGCCGTCCTTTGTGATATGTACGTCGGTTTCAATTCCGAAATAGCTGCGGTTTCCCGCCGCGGCGAAGGCGATCGAGGTATTCTGCGGCTCTATTCCGCTGAGTCCCCTGTGCGCTATCATCTTGGTTTTGCTTTTTTTGATTTTAACAGTCTGCATTTTTACCACCTCAGAAATATTCGATAATATATTTTAACGCTGCGCAAAAATTTCTATTGCTCTTTTTTCCTGCGTTTAAATCGGTACAGCAGTATCGCGCCGGCAGCAAGCGCCGCCGCAGCTGTCACAGACACCGCGGTAATAATAATTGCCGCCGAAACACCGCCGTTTTCCGAGACTTCTGTGCCGTCAGACTCTTCCGCCTCAGCAGCGCTTTCCTTATTCTCTGCGCTATCAGTGACTTCTGTGCCGTCGTCGGTCTGCGGCCCGGTTGGTTCGGCAGAATCCGGCGGGGACTGTGTGCCCGCATTTTCTCCGGAAGACTCGGGATTTCCTGCCGGTCCGCTCTGGCTTGCGCTCGGACCGGACTGTGAGCCGGTGTCCGAATTATCTGCGGACGGCGTATCCGGCAGCGTGTTGAATGAATCCTTCACAATATCCGGCTCGCCGTCATACGGCACCAGCAGTATTCCGTTCGCCAGGCTTCTCTGCGCCCCGTCGCTCGGACTGTTGGCGACCTTCAGGCCGCCGTCGTTTATAACCATGGTGGTGGAGCCGCCTCCGTCAAGGTGGATCGCGTTATAGCAGCCCTGCTCGAGCATAAGCTGAGCCAGCTGATAAACGGTTATGCCCTTGCTGTATCCGGGCTGACGCCCGTCCACCGTAAGCATTATAACCATTCCGTCCTTCTTTACTCCGACCGCCGTCATGGGCGACAGGGACGAATATCCGCCCGTATCCGAAGAACCGCTCAGCCCCGAATTTATCCAGCCGTCGATAATAAGCATCTGTACCCCGCCCATGGCGAATTTTACGTTGTTCCATCTCTCCTGCGCGTATTCAAAGCTGAAATATACCGTTTGTCCCGGCTTCAGTCCCCTCAACATATCCTTATAAAAATTACAGCCCGACAGCACAACGCAGCCGTCTTCTATCCCGGTGTTTCCCTTTCCAGGCTCGGCAAGCCTTTCGACGGTGCCCTCAAGCACGTCTCCGCCCCTGACCTTGCCTTTCTTTACTCTGATTACAACCTCCTGGCCTCCTGTGCTGTCTGTCATGGTGGAGGCGCCGAACTTATCGGTATACAGAACCAGCGCGTCCGGACAGTAATCGGAATATGAGCCGTCCATGCGCATACGGTTTATATGATTCACAGTATATGAATTGTCTTCCGTATAGAAAGTGATGTCCATATGCGGCGCGTAATCCACGAAAGCGGTATTGTCGTCATACATCGCGATGCAGTAGGGGTCGCACCCGTTAGGCGGATTGGGCTCGCCTTTATACGGAACCGGCGGACTTGTATACAGCTCCCCGTCCTGAACCATAAAATCAAAAGGTATTCCCAGGCCTTCGGAAATATCCATCGAGAAAAAGCCGCCGTTTATGCCGCCTATGACTCCGCCCTCATATATCGAATCCGCGTCCTGCGACATTCCGAGCAGGGGCTGAAGTCCCGTAACGCTCCGGTTTGAGAGCCCCAGCTTCAGCTCCGCCTTTTTCTCTGACGGATTGAATGAAAGCGAGTGCATTTTTATTTCCCCGCTCTCGGTCGAGGTATCCCAGTACTCATATGTGACCCCGTAGCCCAGATTTTCGGTTTTTGACGGATTTTCGTTCTTAAGCACCGCCGCGCCGGATACCATGACAGGTATAAGCAGAATCACAAATAATACAGCCGCCGCTTTTTTCATAGGCTACTCTCCGTCTTTCCTGAATATTATCTGAAGTCTTTCGTTGAGCATGCTTTCACGGTCAAGCTTATAGCTGTCGGTCAGCGGACGCAGAACCGTATTTTCACCGCACGAGTAAACCCCCGGCCGGACGGAGGCAAGCGCCGCGGGATCAATTTTTTTCTCCTCCTTTGTGTCGGTGCCGAGAAGCAGAAAACCGTGGCTTACCGTAAAATATCCGGGAACGGAATGTTTTTCCGCTTCCCCGGTGATAAGCGGAATCTCAAATTCAAGCCCCGCCGCCGAATTTGCCGGCATATCAAAAACCGTAAAGCCGTTTTCAACCGGAGGGTTCGAGGTTTTGACACCGTTTACCGTAACCGAGAACTTTTTGGCGTAAGACGGGACAAAAAGCGCCAGACGGTTTTCCGGCAGTGAACCGTGAAGCTCAAGCCGCACCCTGCCCTCAAGCGGGTAGGCGGTTATTATCTCCAGCTTTCCGTCAGGGAGGCTTAACTCCGCTGGATTGTAAAGACCTATATGGACAACGCCGTCCTCTTCCATTGCTATTGCGGAGGAAACCTCCGCGAGGCCCTCCCCGCCGCGCATGGTGCAGCACCAGTAAGCGTCTCCGCCGTCGCCGGCGGCGGCAAGAAATATCTGATCCCCCACGGTACAGTTGTCCAGTCCGAAGCCGCCGTTGCTGCGCTGCGCGTGGCAGAGCGCGTTAAAATATATTTTCTGCGCCGTCTCAAAATACTCTATCTCACCGGTAGCGCGGAAAAGGCCGGCGGCAGCCATAAACGAATCGACGATGGCGCACGGCTCTGTCCAGAAAGGTCTTCCGAACCAGTTGCAGTTGGCGTAATTGCGGGTCATACCCTCATCCATATAAAGCGAAAAAATACGTTTAGCAATATCAAGCAGTTTTTCATCGCGCACGCTTTCGTAAAAACACAGTATTCCTCTGAGCGCGGACAGGGTAGCATGGGTCTGCATTGATATTCCCGTAAAATCAATCGCGGAATATTCCTCCGCCATCTCATAAAGCAGTTCTTTAAGACCCGGCATATCCAAAACCTTATACGCCCTGCTCAGACCGTCCATACACATATATGCGCAGCCGATATCGGTCGAGAGATACCAGCCGTTAATGCAGTCGCCCGTAAGCTCGCCGTCCGGTCTGCCCTCGAAAACCCTTTCCTCTGGCTTCAGCGGATATGAGGCATATGCCCCTTTAAGCGGCATATAAAGATTTTTGACTATTTTCTCGGCCGCGCCGAGAGCCTGCCGCGAACCGGTCAGACGGAAATACTCGAGCAGCGCCCTGAGAAGCCAGTTATGACCAGAAAGCTGCTGTTCGTCGAACTGTCCTTCGGGAAGGATTTTCCCGAGATACCCCTTTTCGTTGAAATTTCCGTAAACCTTCCGCAGAATCTCGCGCAGATATGAAGGCTCCCTGCCGGTCGCCTCCATCTGTCTTACAAGCGCCAGCAACGTGCGCCCCTCGGCGTCCGCCGGCCAGCCGCCGGAATCGAGTCTGCAAACCGCGTCAGGCATATAAATATCCGATTCGAGCCTGACGCTGTTAAGCAGCAGCCTGTGCGCCAGACCGCCCAAGACGGTTATTTTTTCCAGTGGAATACTTTTCATTTTTTTCATGCCTTTCCGAAGATGCTTCCGCGCAAAAGACCAGAGCGTTAACGTTCCCGCAGAAACATTATATTAAATTCTAAATTGTATATCAATCGTTTTTTTTACATCAGTATACCATTTTCCGTGCGGTATTGTTCCGTTATACAATACAGGAGCCCGGCAAAGAGGCGGGCTCCTGTAACATTACCGTTTATATCCGCGGTTTCCGGCTGCTATGCCCTGCGTCTCTTTATCACATACACGCAGGTAACCGCGAGACTGCCGATTAAAAGAACTACTGCCGGAAGCAGCACTGTTTTGCTGCCGGTTGTGGGAAGATTATTTCCGCTCTCTCCTGATATATCTGTGGAGGGCTCCTCCTCTTCGCCGCCGATATCGGGCGTAACGTAACCGTCGTCCGGAATCTGGCCGTCCTGACCCGGCTTCTCGGTTCCGCCCTGCTCCGCCGGATCCGGCCTGCCCGAGCCGCCCGCCGCCGTCAGGGTATAATTACCGGTCATATTGTCCCAGGTGCTGTCGCCGTACGAAATATACATTCCCTGATCAAGCGAGGTGTCGCCTGAAAAATCGTCGTTCTGCTTTACGGTTATTCCGAAAACATCGGAAAGCTCATCAACGCCGAGCGTCTCCCAGGGAATTGATATCTCAAGGTACCATCCGAAATCGGTTGTTGTGCAGGCGGATTTTATATTATCGAATTTGCCCGCCGCGAGATCCTCGCGCTGCGAGCCGCTCGCGCCCGCGGCGATAACCGGCTTTCCGTCCTCCTGATATGTGAATATCAGCTGTATGTCGCCGTCGGCGTACGCGCCCTTGCGGTTTGAAGCGGAGAAATAAAATTCAAGAGCGTCATACTGGAAGGTATAAATTTCGCCGTTCCCGTCGTCCGCGAAGGCTTTATCGCTGCTGTAAAACGGCGTGGTATCAATCATTTTAGCCGCGAAATAGAGATTCTGCTTATCCCAGGCGTATTTAAGCTGCAGCGGCTTTCCGGTGGCCTCATCGGTATATGTGTAGAAGCCGCCGTTCCATACAGCCTCGTTAAGCTCGCCGTCAATCTGAAGCTCTGCCCCGCTCTTCTCCGCCGAAAGCGCTTTGGGTTCGCCGGAATTTTCAGATGCGTTTTCCGTGGAAAGCGAAAGCGTGAAATTGCCTGTCATAATATTCCACTGCGCGTCCCCGTAGGAAATATAGGTTCCCTTGTCAAACGCCGTGTCCTCAGGATAATCATCGTTCTGCTTTACGCTGATTCCGAATACCGAGGTAAGATCGGTAACACCGAGAGCCGTCCAAGGTACGGCGGCCTCAAAATTCCAGCCCGACGCGTTTGTCTCGCAGGCGGTTCTGACCTGCGCATACTTTCCTGCGGCGTAGTTTTCCGCCTGATTTCCGCTGCCGCCCACTCTGAGAGCCGGAGCGCCGTCTGTCTGGTAGGTGAAAATAAACTGCACATCGTCGTCGGCATATTCACCCTCGGTATTTTTCCCCGAGAAATAAAACTCAAGACAGTCATACTGAAACGAATACGCGGCATCAGCGGCGGCGCCGGCTTCGTCCTTGAATATCTTATCGGTATTGCAGAACGGCGTGACGTCTATCATTTTCGCCGCGAGATATAGATTATCATCGTCCCATACAAACTTGAACTGCAGCGGCTTTCCGTAGGATTCATCGGTATATGTGACAAATCCGCCTTTCCATACGTCGTCGGCAAGACTTCCGTCAATTTCCGGCGTTTTATCGGCCTTAAGCGCCGAAATATTCACCTTGTCGCCGTCCATCACGGAAACCGGCGCGGCGTAAACCGCTCCGGCAATTCCGCCGGCCTCCTCGCCGTTTCCGCAGTCGGCTATATAAACCGTGTCGCCGCCTATTGCCGACTGTACGAAGTTGCCCGAAAGTCCGCTTACGGTATACTGCCCGAGAATATTCAGTCCGGTGTCAAGCAGGGTTATTGTGCCGTCGTTGCCCGAACTGCTGATTAAAATATGCGTATCTTTAAGCACAATTCCGTAGGCTCTGTTTACGGTCGCCTGAGCCAGAATTTCTCCGGAAGCGTTTATCTTGTAAACGCCGTATATGCTGTTCTCAACACCGGTCACGTATACGTTGCCCATACCGTCCGCGGCGAGATAATAGGGCGAAAATCCCGTTGAAAGAACCCCGTCGGACGCGAAGCCGCTGTAAAGCGTGATGTTCTCGGGATCGGTAACGTCATAGCAGCGTATGGAATAATTGCTGTAACAGATTGCCGCATAGCATAAATATCTGTCTCCCTGCTTTACCACTGTTATCCCGTTTACTCCTATCGCTGTTCCCGCCTCGGCTACCGTATCGGTAATATGCGATATTTCGGTCATATCGGACTGCCGGACGGCGGCAAGCGTCAGCATATGGTTGTTGCCGTTTTCGGCGTGGGTTATCCCGACGAAAAGGTTGCCCCTGTCGTCGGTCGCCAATCCCTTCGGATATCTGTCAATATCAAGCGATATCTCGGGAATGGCGGGCGTGTACGCATCGACTATACTGCCGTCCGCGGCATCAATTTTCAGAACGTTTCGTGTATTCTGCAGAAAGCCGGCATACAGGTATTCCCCGTCCTGCGACGCCGCAAGGCCCCTTAATTCATATCCTAAATCCGTATCTGCAAGCGTGAAAGTGTAAAGAGATTTGAAAGGCACTTCCTCCGCCGCCGAAAGGACAGAGGAAAAAGCCGATATAAAGCACGCGGAAAGCGTTACTGCCATAACCGTTACGATTGATAAAATCTTCTTCATAAGAACCTCCTGTTTACTTTTTTAAAAAATTCTGCCTGACGAAAGAATCCGTCAGGCAGAGCAGACAAACCGAATTTTACCTTACGTTGATTCTTTTTCTTATCAAAAGAACACCGGCAAGTGAGGCTGCAAAGAGAACAAGGATACCATACGCGAATTTTTCTCCGGTAAGAGGAGCGTTGCCGTAAGCGTTATCGTCCCCAGAAGGAACATATCCGTCTTCCCATGTAAGTACACTTGTGGACCCTATTTTCAGATTATTTGAGCTGTCCAATATCAGATTGAGCGAAATTGCCTCGGCCTGCTCGGGAACCGTAAGCGTTTTTCCGTCCTCGGAAAGACTGGTTTTATTCACAGTGGCCGAAAGAGCAATGTTGAATTTATGTGTTGAAACCTTGCCGGACTGAATGACGAGGAAAGTATACTCGCCGGCTTCCATCTTTGTCAGGAAAAAGCTTCCGTCCTCTTCGGTTATCAGTGTAGTAGTTGTTGCGCCGTGTATGCTCATGGATACGCCGCCGAGCTTCTTGCCGGACTCGTCACTGAGCAATCCCTCTATTATAAAGGTATTATCCTCTTCTTTCTCGCTGCCGCCAGAAGGATTTTCCGAAGGATCCTTATTCGGCTTGTTGTCTGTAGACTCATCTGTCGAGCCGTCATAATACCTTACGGGCTTCTTGGTGATGTTTGAGGGAGTGGTCTGTGTTCCCTGAGGCTGTCCGGGGGTGACATTCCATGCAATATTGGTCTTTATCTCGGTTTTATTCGGAAGCAGGCATCCCGCGCGCAGATCTATTGTTTCGCCCTTTCCGGTGGTTCCGTAATAGGGGATATCATTGCGTTCGAGCGCTTCGGGAGAAACGGTGAACTCGATGTTATCGGTACGTCCCTCGGACGCCTGTATGGTGATGAATATCTCAGGATCCATTTCTATAAGATCCTTGAATGAATAGCCGTTGAAGAAAATATAATCAGCGAACTGCCAGAACTGATTTTCGGACATATTGACTATCTCGCCGTTATCATAGTATTTCTGTCCGGCGACCAATGTCTTCAGCGATACGTTCAGATGAACGATATAGTTCTTGGAATCGTAATGATGTACGCCGGCCCAGGTTATTGTTCCCTCTTCAAACTTGTCGCTGGTCGGCTTGTCGTCGGGATCTTCTGGCGGGTTTTCCGGCTCTTTCTCGCCCTCAAGCGTTCCGTCAGCTACACCGCCCTGAACAAAGCTGAACTTATAGGTGACATCTTCCTCAAGTGCGCCGCCGGCTCCGGGGAACTTGCAGCCCTTTTCAAATACGATTATCTCGTCGCCGAAGGTAAGGAACCCGTCGCCCTTGGCATTGTCGAATACTACATCAAGCTGTCCCGGATTGTTGGAGGGGATATATTTTATAAAGCCCTCGCTCATATACTGCTGAAGTGTTTTGCCGTTTAGGGTTATCTTTGTCGTGAAGGCGTCAAGCTCTTCCTGTGTAATAACATCCTTGACGCTGCCTTCCCAGTAGTTTCCGCCTGTAAGCGAAGCGGGCGATACCGAGATATAGAGCTTGAGCTCTCCGGCTCCCGCGAAAGTGCTGTCAAGTTTCACTCCGGTGACCTCAGCCGGCTCAACGGTCGGCTCCACTACCTTTTCAGCGGTAGCTATTCCGCCGCTTACAAAGTTGAATTTGTAAGTAATATCCTCTTCAAGGGCTTCGCTAACGCCGGGGAACTTGCAGCCCTTTTCAAATACGATTATCTCGTCGCCGAAGGTAAGAAACTCGCCGCCCTTGGCATTGTCGAACACTATGTCAAGCTGACCTGCGCTGTTCGCGGGGACATATTTCACAAATTTCTCGTTCATATACTGCTGAAGTGTTTTACCGTTGATGGTTATTTTTGTCGTAAAGGCGTCAAGCTCATCCTGTGAAATCACGTTCTTGAGCGAGCCTTCCCAGTAGTTTCCGGTTTTAAGCGTAGCGGGGGTTACCGAAATATAAAATTTAAGCTCACCGGCTCCCGCGAAAGTGCTGTCGAATTTTACTCCGGTGACGTCAGCTCTGGTATTCGCAGAGCCCTTTATCCCGAACATTGAGAAAGACAGCAAAATCATACTTAAAGCCAACAGAACAGATACTAAAAAAGTAAATCTTGCCGATTTTGTTTTTTGCATAAATAGACCTCCAATATTTTATATTTATATTTTCCGGATTCCGACGTCCGGAAAAGATGTACAATTGAAACGCCCTGTATCATTCATACCGGCACAGCCTGACTCCCGCTGTCATTCCCTGCGGAAGCGGATGGTAGAAAGAGCCGTTCTGACCGCCGGCGGCGCACTTGATGCCGAAGGTGTTTGTTCTTGTAAGGACATATTTAAGCCCGAATCTTCCGCCGGCAGTACCCATTCCGGTAATATCCGCGCGGTACGGTCTTGCCCATATGCCTTTTTCTTCACAGCCGTCCGACACAACTATAAGCGCGGCGCCGTAGCCGTCGGTCTGCAGAACCCTTCTGCCCTCGCCCGAAACCGGCAAATCCGCGAAATATGTGATGCCCGCTCCGTAAAACGGGAAGCCCTGCGCCGTTATGTCTCCCGGCAAAATGCGTTCGGGCAGCTCTTTAAGAACCGCGCCGCCTTCGTCGAGCCCTACGGCGAAGTCCCCGAGCAGGTATACCGCCTCAAGATTCAAGCTGTTCTTAAAGTCACAGGAAAGGGTTATCTCGTTCCGTCCGGCTTTAAACGCCTTTTTGCTGATTCTCAGCACGCTGAAGCAGGGGTCAACCCATTTTTTATCGGTTTTTTCAAAGGCGCCCTTGTTTGCGTTGATTTCTATTTCAAAGTCATCGGGCGACTCAACCGCGAGAAACAGCTCGTCAGGCAGATAATCCGCGCGGAAAGAATAGCTCAGCCTTACTCTGCCGGCTTTACCGTCGTTCTTCCCGTGTGAGAACCACGGCTGAAGCATCTGGCCGCCGCGCTGGGGAAGCCCGAAAATATCGCGTATTTCCCTGTCCGCCTCAAGAATATCCTTATTAAAAACGGTTTCTCCGTTTTCAACCGTGTAATCGACGAAATTCAAAAGGCATACGTTAGGCTCGTCAAGCCTGTAATCAAATGAGCTACCTAAGGAAACCGTGCCTGTCAGCTTTCCGGTCTGCGGTTCCTCTGCGAGCTTTCTGTCCTCTGCCGTAATAACAAGGCAAAGCTCCGCCGACGGCTCAAAATCATATTTGAACGATATGCGGTCACCTTTTGCCAGAAGCCTTATCTCACCGCTTCTCGGATCCCACCGCTCACAAAAGCCTCCCGCGGAAAATTCCACGCTCGCGCCGTAATACGCCTGAAGTCGGTTTATATTCATCAGCACGGCGATTAAATTCTCCCCGTCGCGGCGGAGCTGAATATATATATCGCCGATTTCCCTGCCTTCGGCGTCCTTCACGCTTGCCTGAGGCGAAATCCCGAGCGCCTGAACCATATTCTCACGCGCGGTGTAAACCGCCGGAAGTTTTGCGGCCTCGTCCGAGGCGACAGCGTCGATATACCGGGGCGGGCTGCCCGCCACAATAATGCTTCCGCCCTTATCGGCGAACTCTTTAAGCAGCCCGAGGGTCGTGCGGCGCATATTGCTCATTCCCGTGACAAGAACCTTTCTGTAAACCGATTTGCCGATTCTTAAAACGGTTTCTCCGTTCAGCTCCTCCACGCTGCCCATACGCTTTATAAAATCCTCGTCGCCGTAGTCAAAATCCGTTTTGGCGGCGCAGAGCGTGCGGAAGGTTTCCTCATACATTCTCTCGGCTTCCCGCACCTCCTCATCGATAGGCACGAGCTGCCACGACCATTTCGGGTATATCCTGCACCAGAGGCTTTCGACCGGATTGAGAACCAGCAGGTCACATACCGGCTCGCCCTGTTCAAGGAAAACATTAAGGCGCGAGAAATAATCCTCAACGTACGAATAATAAGGATACCACGCCGACTGATAGGATATGCTCGCAGGATAGTCGCGCTTTCCCTCGCCGCGCATGCTGTACCACGACAAATGGTGACAGCGCAGATTTATGCCGAACAGCGCCTGCCAGTCGCCCACCGATTTATGCGACTCAAAATCAAACTGCCAGCCGGTGACGCCGTAAAGCTCGCTTAACATTTTATTCTTTCCGAGCTGTCTCGCCGCGGATTGAAGCTGCTTTACGATCCAGAAGCAGTAATTGTGCTCCGTAAGCACGTCAACTCCCGGGACGTCCATATATTCATAAGCGCGCATTATCGAGCCTATCATAGTGGTCTGGGCGGTCAGGCTGTCCTCGTGGAGCAGGTGTCCGGTAAAAAGCATATTGTTTTTCCGGCACCAGTCATGTATCGGAGCGAGGAAATTTTCAAGGAAAAGCCGCTCCGTCAGCTCCATATACTGCCATTTTACGGGGCTTACCTTTTCCCCGTCCTTCCACAGATACAGCTCCGGAAGGAAATCGCGCAAATCATATCCGTAAGCCGACTCAAACTCATCAAAAAGCTTATCCGTAAAGGGCAAAAGGTACTCGGAATCCGGGTTCGAGTTGCCGAAGCCCGCCATTATCGCTCCTCTGTGGGGCTCATCGGTAAAAATGCCGAGTATTTCCTTTCCGAAATGCTTTCCGCAGTGTTCGCGGTATTTTTCATGAGTTTCCTTTATGAAGCATTCCGTCGCTTCCCGCTTCATGGTATCAAGATACGTATACCCGTTGCAGGAATCCTCGCGAACCATATCTTCGACGGTAAACTTTAAAACGGTTCTTCCGCCCGCCTGCGAGCCGGAGGAAATACGTTCCTTGCCGGAAAAAGAAAGTCCGTCAAGATTTACCGCGAAAACGGCGACCGCGTCCGTCCGGTCGGTATCCTCGCAGCTTTCAAGAACCGTCATTCTTAAAAACTTCATACGGTTCTCACGGTGCTTTGTCACCATTCCTCCGGCGATACCCGACGGCCAGCGGTCTTCGTCGTAAAGCCAGGTTTCCATTCCGAGTGATGCGCCCTTTTCCGCGCACGAGTTTATAAGGTCAAACCATTCGTTACCGAGATATTCGGTCTCAAGGCCTATTCTGGAATGGCAGAAATATCCGCCCATGCCCATCTGTCTGAATACCTCTATCTGTCTTAAAAGCTCTGATTTCTCGAGCTTGCCGTTCCAGCTCCAGAAAGGCTTGCCGCGGTACTCTGCGGTTGGATTTTTAAAAAGCTCTTCCGTTTTTCCCATCCGATCACCCCTTGTGTTTTACATTTTCTGCGGTCAGACGGCTCCGGCTCGCCGGCAGCCGTCCCGCAAAAGTGTCCGTTATACGTGTTTCTTTTTTATTACAAGGAAATATACCGCCGTTCCGGCTCCCGCCAGAACAACAACCGCGCCGATCACAATATACAGCCACAGATAGGAGGTTTCTTCCTGCTGCTCGGTTTTGTTGTTTACTTCCTTATCCTTGTCTTTATCGTCTGAAACGGTAGACTCTATATTCGAATTCTGCGGCTCCGAAACCTCGGTTTCGGATGACTCGCCGTCGGTGCTTCCGACAGACGATGTCGTCGGCTTCCGGGAAGAGCTGTCAGTGCTGCCCGAGGGCTGTGACGAGGTTGTGGAGGAAGGCCGCTCCTCACGGATATAAAGCGGGATCAGCTGAGTATGCCAGTGTCCCCACCACGCCTCCACGCCTGTGGGCGTATAGGCAGTGCCTATATAATTCTGTATGCTTAAATCAAGCTGTCCCAGATTGTTTCCGCTTATGCCTATATTATGGGCATAATGGGGGAAATTGTTGCGGAACGAAGATGTTTTGGTGAAGTTTACACCGTCTGTCGACTCGTAAATTTCCACATATGAATCGTAATCCCATCCGCCTTTGAGCTGAAAGCCTATAAATTTATCGATATCCGGACAGTATCTTACTTCCTCCGGCTTATTCTCGCACATTTTGTTTGACAGCTCGTTTCCCGGCCAGTTGGGATCCTTAAGGGAAAACGTCGATACCGATATATTGCCCTCGCTGTTCCAGTCCTGATCGGGGTGAGTCTGATCAACATAGTACATATAGAGCGTATCGCCCTTTACGGTGAAGGAAGGCATTGAGCAGCCCACGCCGTCACCGCTGTACCTCGTAATGGCGTAAGGATCGCCGCCCCAGCCGTTGCCGTTCCATTTCTCATACGGTCCTTCCGGATTTTTGGCTCTTGCAATAAACAAGTTATTAACTTGCTTTTCTTTGTCCGGATTAGTGCGGAACTCAGGCGAGCCGGTGTATCCCACATAATAGTAATCGCCGTATTTGAAGGCGCCCGGGTCGCAGGTAGACCACTGATCCTCGGAATTAAGGGTAGGATAAAGCACTGTTTTCCATTCGGTCCATGTTTTTCCGCCGTCGGTCGAACGGATGTATTCGATACTGTCGTTTCCGTATCTTACGCCGTTCGAGACGAGCGGAGGAGCCGACGCCCATATATCTATGCGGTCGCCGTCTATCAGGATAGCAGGTCCGTAGCGATATGCGTACTGGGTGCTCCCAGGCGGGGTGAAAATTACCTGCCCCGCATCGGCACATATGATTTTGAGGGTTGAACCCGAAGATGCCGCTGAGGCGGGAACCGTCAGCAGGACGATCGCCGCCAGAACGGAGAAAAACGCTGATATTCTTTTTCTCATTTTATTATCCTCCAACTGAGGTCATCAGACGCCGAAGCGCTCGTTTATTTCGGCCTGAGCGGAATTTATGATAGACTCCATTGCCTGCTTAGGTGTCATTTTCTGATCGACGCAGGCGTCTGCCGCGTATTTTTCGAAAGAAGTGGTCGTTACACGGAACACCGAAGAATACGAACGGATCTTGCGGAGCATTTTGAGTGATTCCTTATCGCGAACGTAGGAAGCGTGCTCACCGTCCCAGTTGGCCGCCTTTGTAAAGGTGCGGTTGCCCAGCGCTACAAGTACCTTGCCCGCGTCCTCTACCTGCGAATTGTTGCTCGCAAGTCCGTAGAAGCGGTTATTCATGAGTATGCAGGTGTAGTCCTTCTGACCGTCACCCTTCGGGAAAGGTATGATGCCGTAGTCATCTTCCATAAGGGCGGAAAGGTCATTTATATCGGGGGAGCCGTTTCCGCCTATATAGAAGAAGTTTTCACCGGCCATAAACGAGTTGATGGCAGTGACATAATCGCCGCTCTTGTTCTTATTGTAAAGACCGGCTTTACAATAGCTCTGCAGCCAGTTGAGTGCTTCAAGTAATTTTGAATCCAGTCCGTTGAATACCGGAATGCCGTCCGCCAGAACAACCGGAGAGGTTCCGTTTGCGAATACCAGATTGAAAAGATAAGGAGTAAATGTCGCGTTGCAGCCGTAAACCTTTCCGTTGGACTGCTTGTATACAGATTCGGATATTGAGCGGAACTTTGACCATGTCCACTCGCCCTTGTTAACAAGGCTGTAAAGATCGCCGACCTTATATTTCGAGGCAAGCGCCTTATTGAAATACACGACGCTGTATCCTATGTATTTCTCAAGACCGACGCCGTAGCAGACGTTCTTGTAGGTCGCGTTGACGATGGAAGCCTGGCTCCAGCCGTTTGTGTTGAGACCTACCGACTTCACTTTTGAGAGATCGGCAAAATAGCCGTTCTTATAAAGATCCGCCATCTCGCCCTGTATCTCGTATATATCAGCGTAGATATCTCCGCTGGCGGTCGAGGTCGCCACATCGCTTAAAAAGCTGTTGGCGTCCATATACACCATTTTGATTTCGCAGTTGTAATCCTTCTTAATAGCCGCTATCGCCTTTACGTTCGCCTGAGCCACAGGGTCGCTGTTGCTTGACTTGTAGTTGTTGGGCCAGAAAGTTCCGATCTTGATTGTCTTGCCCTTGAGATTTGTTACCTGCTCTTTGAAAACCGGATCCTTAAAAGGATCTATACCGTCAAGAAATCCCGGGTCAACCATGACCGCGTTGCCGCCTGTTTTGCTGGGAATCGATGCGGTCGGTTTAGAGCTTGTGCCTGTCTGTCCGCCGTTTGAGCTTCCGCTCGTCGTGCTGCTGTCTCCCGACTGCTGTTCGGAAGAACCGGAGCTGCCGTCATAAGTGTAGTCTGAGCCTGTATAACCGGACGAGCTTCCGTCTTCGACAGACTTACTCGAACGGCAGGCGCTGACTGTGAGCAGAACGGCTAACGCCGCACCAATAGCTAAAATCCTTTTTAACATAATATTTCCTCCTGTAACTGAAAATATTTTGAATTAAAATCAGCGGTGTTACACGTGTAACACAAGTGCATTATAACACATTTATGATAAAAATGCAAGTGATTTGTACAAAAACTTTTCATTTTTTAAAAAAAACGTTGACAAATTTCCGCATAAGGTCAATCAAACGCGCCGCTCCAGCGCGTAATTATTTAAGACCGGGCGCGAGTCCGGTTGAGCTTCTGATGTAAAGCTCGGTCCGGATATCTATATCCTTGACGATATTCTTCTTTATATGGTTATACAGAAGCTCAAACGCCATCATTCCGTATTCCCGCTTGTCAAAGCCGATTGAGGTCACGGTAGGATTGAAGTTTCTCGATATATATATATCGTCCATACCGATAACCGACAGCTCATCGGGAACCGATTTGTTGAAATACGCCGCCGCCTGTATAACGCCGTACGCCATCAGGTCGTTAAGGCAAATGACCGCGGTCACTTCGGGGTGATCGGTCAGAAGTCTTTTGGTGAGCGAGTAGCTCGAATCCATATCCGGATTCCTTATGCCGGTTTCGCTCACAAAAATTTTCGGACTGTCCGGAAGGTATTTGTCCATCGCCGAGAAGAACATACGGTCGCGTATATCAAAGTTGCTGTTTCTGCCGAAGGTGCTTACCATCGCGATATGCGTGTGCCCCATGCTTTTAAGGTAAGAAACCGCTTTGTCGATTCCTGTCATATGGTCTACGAAAATGTGGGATATTTCCTTGCTGTCCTTAAGTATTATTCCGTTTATCAGAACCCTGATACCCGCTTCGACCATATTGAAGATGATTTCATGGTATTTTTCGTCCGACAAAGGCGGCATACCCACTATGAAAACCCCGTCTATCCTCTGGGCGATAAGGCGGCGTATATAATTCTCGATTTCACGCTGGGCGGTGCATATGCTGACAAGATAATTATTGTCGATTGCCGCGTTTTCAAAGCCGGTTATTATCTCGGCAAAATACGGGTTGGACAGATCGTTCGCCAGAACGGCGAGCTGACGCGTCTCGTTCTTTGTCATCGAACGCGCCACCATATCCGCCGTATAGTTCAGCTCCTTTACCGCATCCCATACCTTTTTGGTGATTTCCGGAGAAACGCCCCTGCTTTTATTAAGAACATAGGAGACCGACGCCTCCGAAACTCCGGCCCGTCTTGCCACATCTTTCCTTGTAACCCGCACAGCTACTCCGCCTTTTCAAAAATTATCCTACTATACCCGCCCGGTCAATAGACTCAACAAAGAATTTCTGCAATACTATATAAACCAACGCGATCGGTATCACCGCAAGAACCGCTCCGATATTTACGTAATTCGCCACCTCTATCGGCTTTCCGGCGCTTTGCATCAGAGCGTTGACATTGCGCGACATTATATCTATATCATCTAAAAATCTCGGCGTGAAAACCGTGTCCGTCCACTGCCATGCCAGTGAAAGCAGGAATACCGTCACCATTGTCGAAGTCGCGGCGGGAAGCATTATTTTCGTGAACGTCCTAACCGTGCCGCAGCCGTCAAGATACGAGGCTTCCTCCAGCTCCTTGGGCATATTCCTGAAAAACTGCCTGAACATAAAAATGTAAAGCCCGTTTTTTATTCCGAGTCCCGTAAGTGACATAATCACGAGCGGCCACGGCGTTCCTATGAGATTGAAGACTCCGAGGAAGGTTTTGAATTTGAGATACAGCGGCAGCAGAATCGTCTGGGAAGGCACTATCAGCGAGAAAATGACAAGGAAAAAGCATATTCCCCGCAGCTTGAAGCGGAATCTCGCGAAGCCGTAGCCGGTAACAGCGCACACCAGAGTCTGCAGCGGGCTGAGTATCAGGCAGATTACAACCGTATTCCTCAGCGTGGTCCAGTAATTCATCTCGTTTATTACATGTTTTATATTGTCTAACGTAAAATTTTTCGGCAGGAACCTTACAGTCGGATCGATAAAATCAGAGTAGGTCTTGAAGGCGTTGATTATCTTTATAAAAAACGGATAAAGAATAATGTAGCACAGACCGAGAAGAATTATCGCTCTGACAATCACCCACAGAACCGAGGTCAGTGTCTGGGGCTTCAGATACTTTGATTTAAAACGTTCCAGCCGCACGCCGCTCCGCGGCGATGTTCTAACAGATGCATCCATTTTTCAACCCCCCCTTCTAATCCAGATACTGAATACGCTTCGAGAGTATCCCGCAGATTATTCCGAGACAAAGCAGGATAATCACGAAAAACATCCAAGACATCGCGCAGGCATATCCTATTCCCCTGCTGTGAGTAAAGGAATTGTCCAGAATATACTGCAGTATCTCATATTTCGGATTTGTAAAGGAGTCTATGATAGTATACACTATATTTACGAGTATCATCGGCGTGAGAATCGGGAAAGTGATTTTCCAGAACTCCTCCCACTTGGTCGCGCCCTCCACCTTTGAGGCCTCAAAAAGCGAACTGGGTATCGATTGGAGCGCCGATATGAAAATCAGTATCTGCACACCCGACGAGTTTACTACACTGTAAGTATTGTCCACCGCGTATATTATCACTCCGGTAAGGGTGCTGTTCAGGTTCGCCGACTCAAGCAGGGACCTCAGGTCAAAGAAGGAGGAGAAGTTCCCCGAAAACGCCGTTGAGATAGATTCGCCGGTATTGCTCGACGAGCTGAAAAACGATGTCGCCATATTGTTGACGTCTGCTCCGGCTATAATTCCAGTTGCCACAAGCACGGGAAGGAAGAAAATAGTCCTCGCGGCGCCTCTGCCGATAAACTTCTGGTTGAGAACGTTGGCGATGAAAAAGCTGAAAAACAGTATTACCACCAGATCAACCAGCGTGCCGCGTATGGCGCTGTAAAGCATGGGTAAAAAATCAGTGTCGTTTGTTACGGCCTCAACATAATTTTCAAACCCTATATACTCCTGCTCGACATAATTGAATTTTATCGCGGCAAACTCCAACGAGTATTTGAAAGATTCCGCCAGAGCAGGAAGAAAAATGAAAAGCATTCCGAAAAGAAACGGAGCGATAAACAGATAACCGGCTCGGTTTTTTCTGTCCATCAGGTTTCCGACGTGTTTTTTCCGGAGATCGGATTTACGAAAATTCATCATATCCCATTCCTTTTGATTGGTTTATTTCAGCAAGCAGTAATCCATTCCGTCAATTGTCGTTTCGCCGACAGTCACAGGCTGATCGTTATAATTTATCAATACACTGCTTCCGTTTTCATAGCGTACCTGAACCACATTCTCGGAAAGTATGCTGTGCTGCACTATCGCGCTGTCACTGACCTCGTAAAAGAAATCGCTCAGCTGCTCATAAGCCGATACAATTTCTTCCTTCCACTCATCGACCGAAACCGAATAGTAGTTTGAGCAGCTTGTGTCAGCCAGCAGAAGAGGATCCTCGGTCATCAGGATATAATGAAGACCCGCGCCGTTTTCGATGCTTTTAAGAAACGAATTCTGATAGCTGCCCTGCTGGTTCAGCGCGACACCGCTGTAATCCACACACCCGTGCAGAACCATACCCACAAAAGGAACCGTATAGCTTTCAATACTTATACCCGAAGATTCCAGCGGCACATCCGTGACCGCTCCGGCATATTTCAGCGTATAAATATTTCCGCCGTCTATCAATAAATTATACCCTGAGTCCCGTAGATTTTCAAGTGAAGAAATGACAATATTTTTAGTGTCCTCCCTTGTGAGCTCGTGCCTTTCATCGTAATTTCCGGAAAGGTATGAGCCCATTGACGAAACCCGTATCTCATTTATTCCGACGTCCTCCGCGGCGTCCTTGAATTTCCCGATTATGTAATCGAAGCTGAGCGGATTTATCAGATTCGCGCTGCTTTCGGGATCGCGCTCGCCGTTGGCCGGCGAGTAGCCGCTCAGAACCGCCGTATTGTTGCTTATGAACCTGGCGATCTGGGAGCTGGTGTCAAGTCCGTTGCCGTTGCGGTAAACCTTTGTGAAATCAACGTCAAGATAGAGCTTGTTTCCGCCGTCCTCAAGATAATCCGCGAGCGTTTTGTAGCCTTCGGCTCCGCCCATGGATTTCTCTATTTTGAGCTTCTGCGGTATCCTGAACTGCATTCCGCCGTTTATGCTTCCTTGAAGCGTGATATCGAAGTCATCTATACCGTCCTTCTCAAGCTCTTCGGCAAACCGCTGTATATTCTCAAAGGTTGATGCCGCGACCTCTACATTCATCGGAATAAAGCCTATCATCTGGCGCTTTGTCACGGCTCCGATAAAGCTCAGATCCAGTCTCGGGCTGCTTTTTGAATCCTTTTCGGTCAGCGAGCCGGTGCTGCAGAGATACGCGCGGTAGTATGCCGCCATACCCGAATATCCCGATTTTTCGCCGTAAAGGAAATGGTAGCGCACCACATACGGCGCGTCAGGCTTCTTTTTGGAATAAACCCTGTTGGCAACAACGTTTTCCTGCTGGTCGAGTATATCGTTCTGCGCTATATCCATAGCGTAATAGGTGAAATAGGGCGATATGGCATTGTATTTTGAAAGCGAGTTTTCGGTTTTGACTCTCACACCGCCCATCGCGTCGCCGCTCTCGACGATTCCAAAAACCCCTGCGGAGCCCCGCTGTATGCCGAAAACCGGAAAGACGGAATACGGTGCAAGCGAGGATGAGTTTGACAGGTCAAGCCCGAAATCGCTTCCGTAAAACGGGAGATCGGTCTGGGTGAGGGTCGAGGTGTTCTCGTTTCTCGAGTCATTCTCGATAACCGCGCCGCTGCCGTCCGACACAAGCAGATAGCCTTCCTCGTCCGCCGTCGATGCGAAAAAGTTGCTTAACAAATATATCTTTGTCAGATAGTAGCCGCTGTTTTCCACATGCACGATATTCGGCGTATCAATCTGAGCCACGAGATCCCTGCCGTGGATACGGTAAATAACCGGTATCTCAAAATACGCCTGTACCGCTCCCGCGGAATTTTCAATGCCTACGAGCTTTTCCTGCTCCGCCACAAAGTCCGCGTCCATTTTCAGCGCCGAGGACACCTCCTCCATCAGCGTGCGCTGAACAGTCGTAAGATAATCGGCCTCGCATACATATATTGTTCCGAGTTCTTCAAGTCCCGGATATTTTTTTATGTTTTCCGATTTGCCCGCGTCGTCAAGCTCGTCGTAAACCACCGCCTGATAAAGACGCTGGAACCTCGCGAAATCAAATCTGTCTAGCCTGCCTTCGCTTATCACCTCGTCGGCGCGCTGCTCAAGCTCGTCGTACCCTTCCTTTGACATTACATAGCATATATTCTGATTCGCCGTGTCTGTACCGAAGCAGTACGTAACCTTCAGTGTATCCCCGTCGCACTCCGTGCGCACCTGATTCATTCCGTCGTCGTTTATGCTGTCCGGATAGCTGCTCATGGTGTTCTGGGCGCTCGCGCCGTCATAATATTCGATGGAGACTTGGGAAAAAGCGTCCGCCTTGCCCTCGTCGCTCAGCTCGTCGGGATTCTCGTAAATCGCGCGGTTCGAGAAGAATATTTTACCCGTTTCCTTATCAAGAACCGCTATATCGTAATATTTCCCCATATAAAGAGAAATATATTCGTTGCTCAGCATTTCTTCCATTGAGGCAAGCGCCTGCGTTTCGTGCTCGGCCGCCTTGTACGCTCCTGTTTTCGCCTCTGCCTGGAGATCGTTGACAAACTGACTGTCGCTGAACTCATAATAGCTTTTGACGGAATCGGCCGGCTGAAGCACGTCCGTGCAGCCCGAAAGCATAATCACTATACCGGCGCAGCCTGCCGCGGCTGCCCTGCGGATAATTTTACCGGCAATATTCATTCGGCTTCCCCCTTTCCTATCCCATCCTGAGCTTCAGCTCGGTCCAGAAAGTAACGACAAAGCCGGACATCTGCTGAATCAGATTGAAGAACAAAAGCGCAATATACGCTATCATACACATTCCGAGAAGTATAAATATTATCATAAGCACCGTTTTGCCGAAGGTGTACTGGTGCGTCACCAGTGTCCCGCTGAAAAGCAGAAACGCCATCCACACGTAACCAAGATTGGTCAGCATGGTATAGAATGAAGCCTCGGTGAGAACGAGCGCGTAGCTCATGGGAATGAGAATGATATTCACCAGCACAAGCGGGATAAGCGCGTAGGCTGTGGCTTTGACTATATCCACAAATTTACCCTCGCCGTCATAAAGGCTCGTAAGGCTCCAGTTTGAAATGCACCAGAGGAAAAACAGCGCGAGTGTTGTCGCTACGCTTTTATATACGTTGAAATTCACGCCGCCGTCCTGATTGAAAAGATAAGCCGTGCAGAAGCCCGACAGAACCGAAAGCAAGGTATACGCCGCGAGCCAGAAGACCGCTGTGCGCAGGCTTCCCCTGTTTTCGTGCTTGATTTCCCAGAAACCCTTGAACGGATGCGTGGTCAAATATAGAGAATACCGTAATTCCTTAAGCATGGTACCCATATTTATTCACTCCTGACTTCATACTAACTGCCCTTATAGTATCTTACGAAACGCCTGATTATATGGTAAAGCAGTATGACAACAGCTATTACTATGACCGTTACCATTATCGCCGGAAAGTATTTCTGCACATTCTGCTTACGGATTATTTCAACCGTATCGGAATAGCGTTCCGTATCCTCGGCATACTTGAAATATTTGAGCGCCGCGTCGTATTCTCCCTGTTCAAGCATTGCGTTTCCAAGACCGACAAAAGCGTATTTGAAATTTGTGTTTTGGCTCGCGAGCTGCGACCACAGTCCGTACGCCTCCTCGTAATCTCCGTTATACTGGCTGGCGACAGCCTCAAGGACAAGCTCGCCGTATGATGACGGACTGAAAACAAAAATTTTCCCGAGTCCGCTGTCCAGCACAAGAATCTGGTCGCCCTTGTAGCGTATATCGGCGGGCGTCTGGAAGCTGCTCTTCTCGTTTCCGAGCTTTCCGAAAACGAAAAGCAGATTTCCGTTGTCGTCATAGGTGAAAACGTGACCGTTCTGCTGGTCGAGCATGCTGTAAACACCGTTGTCAGAGGTCGAGACCCCGATGATTCTCGATGGTTCCTCGTCAAACTCAAGGTCTCCCATGGGAGCGTAAAAGCCGTTGCGCTTCAGAACGTCGGTTCCCATTGTGTTCAGCTTCTTCACCGGAGTGACCGAGCCGGATTTATCCTTTGACTTTATCGTGTTCTCTATATCCTCGGCGTCAAGGGAGCTTATCGTCGCCCACAGAAAATCCTCGCCGTCCATACATATGTTGTTGTACTCGGTAGGAACGAACTGTTCCGATTTTGCCTGCTGCGCCTCGGTGTAGAAACGTCTTAATATGATGGTCATAATATCGTACTGCACCTGAGGGGAGCCTATGTATCCCATGAATTTGCCCTGGCTGTCGAGCTGAATGATGCCGCGGTTGATATTGCGCGCCACCACGTAAATTCTCCCTATGCTGTCAACCGCGAGCTTGACGGGCAGGAAAACCTCCGAGTCGCTCACGCCGGTCATATTTTCCGGACGCTCTATCACCTGCTTGACGTTGCCGTCGGCGTTGCATTTAATAATGCGGTTATTCTGAGTGTCGGCTATCAGAAGATCGCCGTTTTTGTAAACAAACATTCCCTCTGGCTGATTGAGCTGCAGCGTCTCCCCGCCGTTTTTGAATTCGGAAAGGGCTTTCTCGTAGCTGAAATCGTCGGAAAAAACCAGTATGCGGTTGTTTCCCGTGTCAACCACATACGTTTTCCCCGTCTCCTCTGAAACAACAAGCCCGTGCGGATCGCTCGCCCGCACACCCTCGGAATCGGTTATATCGACCGACTTCTTGAAGGTATAGGCGTCGGGTATGCTTACGTCATTTCCGTTTTCGTCATATGTATAGCTGGTGCTTCCGCCGTTTCCCTCATATGCGGCCGCCGTTACCTGAAAAAGCATCAGCGCAATAATCAGTAACGCAGAAAGGTATTTCAAATATCTCACAAAAACACCTCAATCTTTCATGCCTGACGTCGACATTGTTTCCGTAACATTGGACTGCGAAACAATAAAGACCGCAAGCGGAACCAGCATCATAAGCACGGTAATGGCTCCTCCGACTCCCGCGCGGGCTATGCCCGCCGCCTGAACCTGGCTCAGCGCGTAGGAAAGGGTCTTGAGCTGTTCGCTGAATATGTAAGACGAGCTTCCGAGCCCCCAAAGCGACTGAACCGTGAAAATCATAAGCGTTATCCACGCAGGCTTAGCCATCGGCATTACCAGCTTGAAAAATTTTACAAATTCGCCCGCACCGTCTATATCGGCGCTCTCAAGAACGGAAAGGTTCACCGTCTGATCCATAAACTGCTTCATAATGAAGAGTCCCAGCGGCGCGCCGACCGCGGGAAAAATAACCGCGGTGTATGTGTCTATCAGGTGCAGCTTGGACATTATTATAAAGCTCGGAATGGCCGTAACGGCCGAGCTGAACATAAGCGTCGTCTGTATTACCGTAAATATGAATCCCGAGCCGGGAAATTTATAGCGCGAAAGCGGATAAGCGCACATTGACGCCAGCACTATATGCAGCAGCGTACCCGCCGCGGTTATAAAGAGCGTATTGAAAATATACCGGCTGAAGGGGATCCACGAATCCGACATCAGGGAAAACAAATCGCTGAAATTCTTTAAAGTCGGCTTTATCACGAAAAACCTGGGCGGGAAAAGCCACAGCTCGTTTGCCGGCTTGAGCGATGTGGAAATTGTGTAGACAAAAGGCAGTATCATCAGTATTCCTATAAGGGACAGGAATACCACAAGCACTATATCGCCGCCGATTGAGCGGGAAACCTTTTTCTTGAAAATCACACGTAAAATAGACATATATCAAGTACCTACGCTTTTCAGAAGTTTACGTATAACCGAATTGCAGAAAATCATCATAAGGAACAGTATCGTCGCAAGCGTACAGGCATATCCCATTTCGTACCGCGTAGTGCCGTAATCCGACAGATGGTTCATTATCGTATGAACCGCGTAGTTCGTGCTCGGGAAACCGCAGAGGTTCGTTATTACGTCGCCGACTCCGAACGAACCGGTAATGCTGAGCACCGCGGAGAGCAGAAGCTGCGGCTTCATCATGGGCAGGGTCACATACCAGAGCTCCTGCCAGCGGTTTGAGATGCCGTCGAGCGCAGCGGCCTCGTAATACTGCTTATCAACACCCTGAAAACCGGCTATGAATACCAGAAAAGACGTACCGAGACTCATCCAGAGGATTATCACTATAAGTATCGGGAACATATAGTCGGGGTTCTGGAAAAACTGTATCGGCGTCTGGATTATGCCGAGCTTTCTGAGAATACTGTTCACATAACCCTGAGCGTCTCCGCTGAAGAGATAGTTCCATATAATGTATATTCCGCCCGAAATTGACGGCGCGTAGAAAATGATAGTGAAAAACACACGCATATTATGCGAAAGCTCGTTTATCAGCCACGCGAAGAAGAAGGAAAGCAGAAAACCGCCGGGTCCGACGATCACCGCGAAAAGCAGCGTGTTTTTCAGAGCTATAATGAATACATCGTCATTCAGGAAAAGCCTGAAATAATTATCCACACCGATAAACTCCGGCGCGCTCAGCATATTGAAAGAAGTAAAGCTGAGCAGCACCGCCACTATTACCGGCAGAATCGTAAATAAAGTAAACAGCAGCAGATAAGGGAGCATGAACAAGTAATGAACCCTGTGTTTTCTCATTGCCCTGAGCGTAAGCCTGCAATCGCTTTTCAGCCGTGCTTTAAAAGCATATCTGCCAGGAAACATTTATACCTTCCACCCTTTCAACATCAAAATCCGAAAATCATTCCAGTCCGAATTCCCGGCGCTTCAACAGCATTTCTTGATTTATCTGATCAATATAGCCGAGCAGCGTATCGCGTGTACTTACGTTCTCACTGTACACCGTAGCTATCGCGAATCCGACGTTCCTGCTTGTCATATATCCGCCCGGAACCTCAGGCACGCCCTGTGTCGCGTCCATCTGTTCAAGCAGCACTTCTATTTCGGAGGTGCGCCACGGAAGCATTTTCATCGCCTCAAGGTTAGCGGTGTTGTACCTCGCTCCGACGCCCATTACATTCTCAAGCTCCTTGCCGTACTGGTACTGGGTGTCGGCGGAGGTGAGCCATTTCATAAATTCCCAGCCGCTTTCTTTTTCCTTGCTCGCCGCCATAAGCACACAGCCCGCTCCGGTAGACGAGGATGTGTTGTTTACGGTGCCGTCCTCGTTCTCAAAGCCGGGAATCGTGGTCATTCCCCATTTTCCGCTTATTTCCGGCGCGGAAATCTGAAGCAGATTGTAATTGCTGTAATCCTCTATTCCGATAACTATCTCGCCGGTGCGGAAACGTGTCACGAAATTGTAGGAATAGGGCAGATTGTAGTCCGTATAGAACCGCATGAAATAATTGAAGGCGTCAAGAGCGGTTTTTGTATCCAGCGCGCTGTTTTTTTCGTCCTCGGTGTAAAGCCTGCCGTTCATCTGATACAAAAACGTCACGTAGGAATTGAAATTAGGCATCATGGATATATTCATATTCTGTCCCTGTATGGTCGGGAGAGCCGAAATCACATCCTGCCACGTTTTTATGGAGTTGATATCGATTCCGAGCTGTTCAAGAATATCCTGGCGGTAGAACATCATCATATAGGAGAAGGTCTCCGGTATGGCGTACACTCCGCCGCGGTAGGTGTAAGGCGTGAGCGCGCTTTCGGGGAAGCGCGCCGCCACCTCGTCAAAGCCCGGCATCCCGGACAGCTCCGCGACCGCGTCTCGCATGGCGTAGTTTGCCGGCTCGCTTCCGGTAACCTGCAGCGCCACGTCAGGTCCTATTCCGGCAACGGTCGCCGTAAGGATCGTCGTGGACGGAACAAGCTGAAGGTTTACAGAGGTATCGTACTCCGGCGTGAAGTTCCCGACGATAAGCCGCCTTAGCACAAGCGCCTGGTCACGTCCGCCCGACAGGCCGTTTCCTACCCAGACCGTTATCGAGTTGCCGCTTCCGCCGCCTGAAAGATTATTGTAATCGTTGAAGAACGAGGATATGAATTTAAGCACGCCGTCCTTGAAGGATACCCACAGGTTTGCGTTCGCGCGGGGCAGCTCGGCGCCCGCCTCGGATACGAACAGGTAATCGAGCAGCAGCGGCTGCTTTTTTACATCGAGCAGCAGGTTCGCGAAGGTGCTGAGCGAATCCTTGAACTGGCTGTACAGCGCCGGTATCTGATCCGGGTCGTCTGCCATTTCATCAAGCTGATACGCCAGCTGATTCATCTGAGCCACGTTTGAATCCTGCTTTCCCGTAAGGTCAACCCATTCCTGCGCCACGCTTCTGAGCGCCTCGGCTTCGGCGGCAAAGGTCTCTATAACGTCGGGCATATACTGGTCAATATTATAGTCACGGTAAAGATCCGGCTCCGAACCGAGCAGCGTAAGCAGTCTCCACGCGGCGTTGTTGAGGTTGTCAAGACTGCGGGTCGCCTTTACGAGCGAGCCCGACAGCTCACCGAGCACTACCTCCATTGTTACGGTCTGGACTCCCTTTTCAAGGTAGAAAAGATAGGGCTCATCTCCGCCGGCAAGCTCAAGCTGCCATTTGTTGTCGTATTCAAACTGCAGGTTCTCCGCCTCCGCGAAAGGCACCTTGCCGTTTATGTACAGGCGCCTGACGCACTGAACGTCCCGCAGAAAGTTCTGCTTGAAGCGGCAGCCTATATTGTAAAGGCCGCTTTCCGGCACATCTATCTCCCATGATATCCACGCTCCCGGCTCCTGCCATTTGGTTCCGCCTATCACGTTGATTTTCTGCTCATCGTATCTGTACGGCTCATTCGCCGGAGAGCTGTTGTCCGCCGTCGCATAGAGCGCCGAGCTTGATACCGCGGACGCGTCCTCAGCCTGAATTTTAAGTATTCCGCCGTCCAAAGCGCCTTTAACCTCGGTTATTCCCTGGGACCTGTAAGACTCAAGCGCCTCTTCGTAAGACGGGATCCCGTCCTCCGCCTGCTCAAGAACAACGGAACTGACCGCCATCGGCTCCGAGGACGATTCAAGCGCTACCGTATGCGCACCCTCTGAAAAGTAAAAGGCGAATTTTCCGAACATACCGGAAGCGTCCGAAAGAACGGCGGTTGTCCAGCCGCTTGTCTCCTTCGTTGAGGGTGAAGAGGTGTCGTCCTCCGTTTCCTCAAAGCCGAAGACCCGTCCGAACTCAATTTCGCCCGCCTCCTCAAAGGGAAGCTTTCCGTCTATAAGGAATTTCCGCTGTATTTCCGAATTGGTGCCCGGAAGCGGAAGATATCCTATTCTCACATAATACAGACCCGCCTCAGGAACCGTTACATTCCAGCCGACTTTGCTGTTTTCCCCGGTTATAACCGCGGTGCCCTCACAGCCCTCATATGATTCCTCAACGGTCACGTTCTCGGAAAAAGCGATGGCTTTGAGGTCTACGGCAATGCTTTTACCGCCGCTTTCCGTTCCGGACAGCGCTTCCGAATACTCCCCGTAATCACTTATTGCCGTACCCTGCGACTCACCGGACGCTTCAGCCGCGCCCGCGCTCTCCTCGGCGCTTCCGTAAACACCGCAAACCGCACCCGATGCGGCAACCGTAGCGGCGACAAGAAAAGCCGCGGCGGTCTTTTTAAGTAAACTCAGCAATACAATCATTCCTTTTGCTATTGATTTTGCAGGCGTTTGTGACACGTGTTTCATACCGTAATTATACTACACGCATTATATCATTGCAACAATTTTTTTGTATAATTTTATATCTGAAACCGTTTTTTACAAAAACTTTGGATATTTGCGACTAAAAAGCACAATCATTTAATTGTTTTTACGCAAATTTAATATAAAAACAGGAAAGCCTACTTCATGTTAAATTATGCGCAAAACGAAAACAAAACCAATTTGTTGTTATACGAGTAACCGATTAACGGCGCTTTTTACTTCAGTCCGTTGTTTTTTATCACGTCGCGGTACCAGTACGCGCTGTCCTTCCATGTGCGCTTCTGTGTCTCGAAATTGTTATGGATTATCCCGAACCTGTATGAATATCCGGCGCTCCACTCGAAATTATCGTACAGCGACCAAAGATAATAGCCTCTTATATCGATGCCTTCCTCTATCGCCTTATGTATCCACTTCAGGAATCCCTCCACATATTTGATGCGGTACTCGTCGTGAATCTTGCCGTCAGCGCCTATTTCCTCGTTTTCCCCGTGTATGCCGTTTTCGGTTATGTAAATCGGTATAGTCAGCCCGAACTCTTCCTTAAGCATTTTCACCGCGTCATATACGCACTTCGGATAAAACTCCACGCCGCGCTCAAGGAAGTTCCCTCCGTTGCGCTCAATCGAACGCAGTATTTCAGACTGCTCCGCCGAAACCACGACACGGTTATAGCAGTTGCAGCCGAAGAAGTCTAACGGCTGGCTTATCTTCTCCATATCGCCGTCCCTTATCTCGGGCATGGTGCCTTCACGCTCCATTTTCGCGAGAAGATAATCGGAATATCTGCCCTTGAATATCGGGTTAAGGTACGAAAGATACGATTCCTCATTCTCGCGGCGGGCAATGCTTACGTCTTCCTCGTTGTCCGGTCTCGCCGGGTGACGTTTCCATATATCCACCACTATTCCTATGCCGCTGTTTTTAAGATTCGCGGCGCGGAACGCCGATACGCCCTCTCCGTGGGCAAGAAGAATATTATGATTCGCGGTTTTGCCGAAACGGTCAAGCTTTAATCCGGGTGCGAACGCTCCGCAGGCGTAGCCGACATATGTCGCGATAGGCTCATTGATAGTGGCGAAGAGCGGCACGGTATCGCCGAACTCACGGAAAATGATTTCCGCGTACTCGCCGAACCATTTGGCGACGTCACGGTTGAGCCATCCGCCGAGATTTTGCAGTTCGTACGGCAGGTCCCAGTGATAGAGCGTCATATTCGGTACTATATCATTCTTAAGCAGCTCGTCGATAAGCCGCTTGTAGAAATCAATTCCTTTTTGATTTATCTGTCCCTTTCCTTCAGGAAGAATACGCGGCCAGGACACCGAGAAGCGATAGCTTTTCAGCCCCAGCTCCTTCATCAGTTTGACGTCTTCCTTATAAAGGTCGTAATGATCGCAGGCGACTTCCGGCGTATCGCCGTTGGTTACCTTGCCGGGTATGCGGGAAAAAACGTCCCAGATTGAGAGCCCCTTGCCGTCTCTCTGGGCGGCTCCCTCTATCTGTGCCGCAGCGGTAGCAGTGCCCCATAAAAAATTCTTTGGAAATATATATTCCATGTTATTTATCCTCCACAATTGCTATACGTATAACTATAACATCATTTTACATAAATGTAAATACCCAAAACGGATAATTTTTGAAATTTTTTCGTTTTTCTTTTGAAATTTGTCCGGATAAATAATTTTAAGAAACGTTTTCCGGCCGCTTCGGCTTTGTCTGTAATCTGCTTTTTTCCTTGCTTTAAGGGAAAAAATCAAATACGGCCGCAGTCAAAACTCGCGGCCGCCATAAAAAAATAAAAATGTCACTGTATTTGCAGAAAAAGGAAAAACAAAACTTCCGTCTTGATTTTTTTCGGCTTTAGTCAATACAGAAAGAGTGAAATGCGATGACATCACGCTCCGCGTGAAGAAATTTGTGAATTTTTGAAAATTATTTTCACACTGTAACGGTTGCTCTGTTCCGAGGAAAAATTATATGCGGCAAGAAACTTAAAAAAATATTACAGTATTTCCCCAGCGTGATTTAACTTTGCTATTCAGCCTCGCTCGGGACGTAATTCAAAAAATCGGCGCAGGAGGAAAGGACGATATCGGGTTTAATATCCGAACCGGCGAGAATTTCGGGTGTGGTTTCCCCGCTCATGACCAGCACGCTCACCGCTCCGGCGTTTATTCCGCTTTTTACATCGGTATATATCCTGTCACCTATTACGGCGGTTTCGCGGGGCTTACAGCCGGCGCGCTCCATCGCGAGCAGCGGCATAAGCGGCTGCGGCTTACCTACCACCTCAGGACGCTTGCCGGTCGCGTTGAATATCATATCGCATATGCTTCCGCAGTCGGGCACGCTGCCGAACTCGGTCGGGCAGACATAGTCGGGATTTGTGGCAATATACGGTATATCGCGGGTCGAGAGCATATACGACACATCATACAGCTTCTGATAAGTAAGCTCCGTATCGTATCCCATAACTATACATTCGGCGCGAGAGGTGTCGCAGGTCAGGGAAAAGCCCTCCTTTTCAAGCTCCTCCTCAAGTGAGCGCGTGCCGCACACATACAGCGTTTTCCCGGGATAATCGCGCCTTAGCAGATACGCCGTAGCCTGTGACGAGGTGAGAAAATCGTCACAATCGGCTTTAATGCCCATTCCGCCGAGCTTTTTTATGTAACCGTTCACGCTTTTGGAGGAATTATTTGTAAGAAACATATATCTTCCCCCGTTCCGCTTTATCGTATCAAGCAGCCGCGGCGTGAAATCAAACAGCCTGTCGCCTATATACAGCGTTCCGTCCATATCAAAAAGAAACAGCTTTATTTTTCTCAAAATTTCTTGCTTTTTCATTTCGGCACTCCGTTCTGAAAATTACAAAGCCGCGCGCGGCTTTACACACACAAAAAGGCAAAAAAGAGCTGTCGCGCCCTCTTTTGCCCTTCTCCCGTTCTCATCTGAAATTATAACCTCTTGCCGGCGGTTTGTCAACATACAGGGCGTTGACGTAGGAACCGGTTTTAAAAACGGCTCTCCGCTCATATAAAGCGCATATTTTTATTTTTGTGCCCGGCGTTTTACTTGCGCAAAAGCGGACGGTGTGTTATGCTTGTAATATACGGCGGCAGGCGTGCGCGGATATGTTCCGCCGGCCGCGTCAGCACTGCGGCGCCTGCCGCAGGTAAAAAGGAGTTTTTCATATGGAATACAAACGCTTCGGGGACACACTGGTTCTGCGGCTTGACCCGCCCGAGGAAATCTGCGAAAGCATTACCGCCGCCGCGAGGGCGGAAAACATAGCTCTCGCGGAAATTTCGGGAATAGGCGCGGCAGACAGCTTTACCGTGGGCGTCTATAACACTGTTACAAAGGAATACCGCTCAAATACCTTAAACGGTGCATACGAGATAGTGTCACTCACGGGCACGCTCACAAGCAAGGACGGCGAGCCCTACCTGCATCTGCATTTCTCGGCGGGCGACGAAAACGGCAGAGTATCAGGCGGCTACCTCAACCGCGCCGCCGTAAGCGCCACCGCTGAAATTATTACAGGATAATTGAAGGAAGCGTCGGCAGGGCGTTCAGTGAGAAAATCGGGCTTAATCTGTTCAAATTCTGACCTTAAAAGGTTTTCCGCTCCGCGCGGCGCTTTGCCCGGGAAAAGAGAAAGCGTCTTTTCTCTTATAGCGGGTTTCCCCGACGCGCCTGCCACCCTAAAACCGCGCGGCTCTTCGCCGCAGTGAATCAAATTTCAGTTTCAAAGACAGACCGAGGGGCACAGCCTTATAGGCTGTGCCCCTCTCAGTCTGTCGAATAACCCTAAATTTCAAGCGAGATTTAGGGTTATGAGTTTTGTTTTAGCAAAAAATGTATATAGCCTAATTAAAGCACTGTATTGGTGAGACCTTTTCCACCTATGCAGTGCATACTTTTTTAAATTCATTGCAGCAAATTTAAGCCTAACCCAATTTGTAACTTGGGATAAGCCTCGGTATGGAGTATATCGCATAGCGTATTTTTCTTTCGCGTCTGCGAATACTCGTTCAATTGTCTCTTTTCGTCGTTCGTACAAAGCCTTGTACTCTGGCGTATGCCTGATGTCTTCTACCGTTTCAAGGTAATCTGACCATATATGCTTGGTGACGGTTTTTTCAAATTTTTGGTTTTCGGTGCATAAATGCCTTGACGGACAGTTTTCGCAAATGTAGCCTTTACTCTTAAACTCTCGGTAACCTTCTCGATTGGTTGTAGCGTAGCTCAGCACTTGGTTTTCAGGACATATAACACAGTTAAAATATTCATCGTAAACATATTCATAAGGCGGGAAAAAGCCTTTCTTACTCATCGGTCTTTTGTAGGGTAATACGGGTATTCTGCCGTCATCAAGTATCCTCTTGCTTATCCACGGTGTTTTATAGCCTGCATCGGCTACTACTGCCTTTATCTCCGGATTTTTCTCTGCAAGTCTGTCATATAACCCGTCAAATGCCACACTGTCATGCATATTACCGGGGTTTACCGTCACATCCATTACATATCCGTTTTTATCACAGCCTGTCTGTGCCGTATACGCAAAGCACTTTTTATGCTCGCCCTTGTGAAACACGCCGCTTTCAGGGTCGGTTGTAGATTCAGTAATTTCCTTTTCTTCGGGCGGTTTAGGTCCGTCAAAAGGCTTCTTGCCGTGGTCGTTTCGCTCTTCGTTAATTTCTTCCATCAACTGCTTTTCGTAGGTCTTTGCCGCCTGCGGTACCGCCTTTTTGACCGCTTTCTTTAAATTGGCGTTTGCTTTAATATGCGTTCCGTCTACAAATACAGCTTCGGGTGATAAATATCCTGCCGTTTCTATTTCGTTTAATATCCAATAAAATATTTCTTCTATTGTTTTTTCGGTGTATCTATGCTTGAAATTATAGCTTACGGTTGAAAAGTGTGGTATCTGTTCGTTCATCAGATATCCCAAAAACCATCTGTACGCCACATTCATTTTAATTTCTTCTACCGTTCTTCTGAGTGACGGCAATCCGTATAAATGCTGTATTAACACCATTTTAAATATTACTACAGGATCTATGCTTGGTCTGCCGTTATCTGCACAGTACAAATCTTCCACTATGTCATAGATATGGTTGAAATCTACTGCGCTGTCTATTTTCCTCAGCAAATGGTCTGCCGGCACAAATCCCTCTATGCTGAATATTTCAAGCTGGTCGCGGTTTTCTCTTCCCTTTACTATCACTTTCATCACCGCTTCTATTATACCATATTTACGTAAAAAAGCCCAGCTTTTGCTGGACTTTTTCGACAGACTGAAGCGCAAATCGGCGGGAAACATTTCCCGCCGATTTGCGCTGAAAATTCACTGTGATTTTAACTGCCTATAATCCCGCGTAATTTCTCAATATTTTCTTTAATTGTTCCGTCCTTTGAAAATACGCCCGAGGTTCCCGATACAAAAATATTCGCCCCCATTTCATTCATAAGCGCCGCATTGTGGAAGCTTACGTTCCCGTCAACCTCAATTTCAATATTTTCATAGCCCTTTTCATCAAGATATTCTCTGAGGCTTTTAATTTTTGCAAGGGCAGAGCCTATAAGCTTTTGACCCGCAAAGCCGGGGTCAACGGTCATAACAAGCACCGCGTCAATATCGTCCAAAATATTTTCAAGCGCACATATCGGCGTGCCGGGATTAAGCGCCGCTAAAGCCTTGCAGCCCTTAGCTTTAACCGCTGCAACCGCTTTGTGAATGTGCGGGGTTGATTCGCAGTGCACCGCCACATAATCGTTTGGCGATAATTGAAACCAATCAAGCTTACTTTCGGGATTTTCCACCATTAGGTGAATATCAAGCGGAATGGCTGTATTGGCTTTAAGTATTTTCACAAAATCCGTGCCCAAAGTGTAATTCGGCACAAAGCAGCCGTCCATAATATCAATATGAAGCATATCAATTTTATTTTCTTCAAACTGCCTTATGCAATTTTTCAAATCAAAAAAATCGGCGCACATAACCGAAGGGGAAATTTTCTTTTTCATATTGTCTGCTGTCTCCCGTCAGTTCATATTTAAAATGACCTTATTGTAAAATTCCGTTTTGTTTTTCATCATTTCAAAAGCGGCGTTACATTCCGAAAGCGGGAATTTGTGCGTAATAAGCGCCTTAACGTTAAGCCTGCCGTCAGACATTGCCTTTATGCTTTCCCGCCAGTCGTTCACGGTATCGTTATAAGAGGAATTCCAGGTGCCGTTTATGCACAGCCCCTTACGGAGAATATGCCAATATGTATTCTGCGACATTGTAATTTCGCCCGCCGGGTTTCCCATAAGCACCATTCTGCCGTGCGGCTTTACCGCTTCAAGGCATTTTTGCAGAGCGTCGGAATAACCCGTTCCCTCAAGCGCGCAATCGGCAGCAATGCCGCTTTCGTACTCATAAAAGCCAAGTGCTTTTGCAAATTCAAGCTTTCGTTTGTCAATATCGGTATAATATACCCTCTTTGCGCCGAAAAGCACAGCCCACTGCCCCGCTATAAGACCTATAGGACCTGCGCCCGATATAAAAAGGGTCTCTCCCTTTGATATTTCAAGCTTTCCCACCGCGTGCCTCGCAACCGACACAGGCTCGCACATTGCCCCCTCGTCATAGCTTAAATTCGGCGGCATTTTTACAATATTCCACCGCTTAACCGCAATGTATTCGGTCATTCCGCCATCGCGCCTTGAACCGTAATAATCGTAATTTTCGCAGGTGGCATAGTCGCCGTTTTTGCAGCTTTTACACTTAAAGCAGGGCAAAAGCGGAAATACGCATACATTTTCGTTTGTAAGCCTTTCAAGCGGGTCAAACACCACCCTGCCCGAAAACTCGTGCCCTATTACCGTGGGAAAGGTGTATGTGCCTTTAACATACACCCTGCCAAGATCACTGCCGCAAATTCCGCAGCTTTTCACCTGCACTATAACCTCATCGCCGCCATATTCGGGAAAAGCCGCGTCCTCATACCGTAAATCACCTATACCGTATAATTTTGCGCATTTAACGGTACGTTTCATATTTTTTTGCCCTCTTTACAATAGTTTTGTTATGTGATAAAATTATAATCAAATATGCGCATTTTCGCAATAAACGGCGCAAATATTGATTAACAATCACATAAACGATTATAAATAAGCATATATGAAACAAAACGAAAGCAGGTAAATAAATGTACGGCATAGAGCGTCAGGAAAAAATACTAAGCCTATTATCGGAAAATGTAAGCATAAGCGTTGCTAAGCTTTCAAAGCTTCTTTATGTAAGCCAACCCACCGTCAGGCGCGATTTAAACGAGCTGGAGCGGCAAAAAAAGGTGATACGAACGCACGGCGGGGTAGTAATAAGAAACGCCCCCGATAACGAAATACCCCTTTTATGGCGGGAGGAGCAAAACAACGCATCAAAAAAGAAAATAGCGGAAAAAGCCGCAGAGTATATACATAACGGAGATATTATTTTTATGGACGCTTCTTCAACCGTTTCTTACATAATACCGCATTTAAAGGCTTATAGCGATATAATAGTCGTTACAAACAGCCCTAAAATATCGCTTAAATTGGGCGAGCAGCGCATAAAAAACTACTGCACGGGCGGGCTGCTGCTTTTTCATTCAATAGCCTACATAGGCTCGGAAACCGAAAAGTTCATTTCTCACATAAACGCCGATATATTCTTCTTTTCCAGCCGCGGCTACACCGAGGATGGCTTTATAACCGATTCCTCCATAGAAGAATCCTGCGTTAAAAAGGCTATGCTTAAAAACGCCGCCAAAAGCTTTTATTTATGCGACTCAAGCAAGAAAAACCAAAAATATATGTATAATATCTGCGCGACGAATGAAGTAACGGTGATTACCGATACCTCCGTTTAAGACCCGCTGCAGGGCTTTTAATTTGCCGTAACACATTTTTAAATTACGGCATAGTATGTGATGAAGACAGAAAAAGGAGGTCTTTTGAATGTGTAACAATTGCTTTGGCGGAAACAGCTGCACCTGGATCCTTATCTTAGTCCTCATACTTGTTTGCTGCGGTGGCTGCGGTTTCGGTTCTTCCAATAACAGCGGCTGCGGTTGCGACAACAACTGCGGTTGCGGCTGCTGATTTATCCATAATCGGCAGTCAGTGGCTCAAGGCATAGCCTTGAGCCCCTTGAGCCGCCCCCAAAAAGGGCACCTTACAGAGCACGCCTCTTTAGGAGCACCGAGAAGCTTTGCCGCCTGCATTACTTCCTCGGGCGCCCCTAAAGGGGTGCTTTTTTCAATCGTATACAATCAGGGTAGAGTATATGAAGTTTTGGCTTTATCTTGTAGTTTGCGAATATCCGTATAAATAGAAAAAGCCCTTTGAGAAAAGATTTCTCCTCTCTCAAAGGGCTTGATAAATGGGAATTTTCAAATTAGTCTTTGCAAATAACCTTTGAACCTTCACCATCAATTACAATTCCCTGACGGTTGTTAATCGGGCATAGATTCAAATCCGAAAACTCAGTCATTATTTTCTCGGTAACTTTCTTAAATGGTGCTGTAAGATAATGCGG
>ENA-UEPL01000254-UEPL01000254.1-human-gut-metagenome-genome-assembly--contig:-NODE-254-length-50635-cov-25.943669_pt1 | contig 50635 bp, 33 predicted proteins | sample MGYA00242896_ERZ507908 | MGnify/ENA primary metagenome ERZ507908 (study PRJEB26167, sample SAMN06115518) | human gut metagenome | host: Homo sapiens | place: China:Chongqing | collected 2015-08-20...
CCCTGACCCCGTGCGTGACAGGCACGTATTCTAACCAGCTGAACTAACGCACCATTCCGGTTATTGCGAGTGCAAAGATAATGGAATTTTTTGAATCGACAAATGCTTTTACGGCTTTTTGAAGAAAGAAAATTGCACGCTTCCGTAACTCCTTAATTGCCAGAACTCGGGATAAGCCGAAAAATCCATTTTTTTCGAGTGCTCGAAAATGAGGATGCCGCCCGGACGCAGCAGATCGCCTTCGAGGACCAGTTTCACGACCTGTTCGCTGCCTTCCAGATCATAGGGGGCGTCCGAAAAAATGATGTCGAACTGCTTCGGACAGCTTTTCAGGTAGAGGAACACATTGGCTTTCACCGGGTAGAAATTCCCGATTCCCAACTGTGCGGCGGTTTGCCGGATGAAATTGTAGTGGACGGCGTTGATCTCCACCGAGGTGACGCTCCGCGCCCCGCGCGATGCGAATTCGTAGCTGATCGACCCGGTGCCGGCGAAAAGGTCGAGCACGTCGCACTCCTCGAAATCCACCAGATTGCCCAATACGTTGAAGAGGTTCTCCTTGGCGAAATCGGTCGTCGGCCGCGCCCGCAGGTTTCGGGGCGGATTGATCGCCCGGCCCTTGTATTTTCCGCTTATTATTCGCATGTCGCTTGTTTGAAACGTTTTCCCAGCAGTCTTCGGGCCGCCTTGGGGGAGTCGCCCGCGATGCGCAGTTCGAACCCCGCAAGCGGGAAACAGCCGTTCAGCCGCTCGAAGAAGTAGGCGAGGTCGGCATCCGACCCTGCGGGAATCACCTCGGCCAGTTGCAGGGCCCTGTCGTCGTATACCTTTATATATAACAGTTCTGCGCGGCGGCACATCCATACGGTTTTGGTCGCATCGTGCGGCGTATGGAGCAGCGGGGTGGTGAACTGGGCCCGGTCGCCGAGTTTTTCCTCGATCTGCCGCAGGATTTCGCGGTTAATCGCCGCGACAGCCGCATATTCCTCTTCCCGGCCGCAGCATACGGCGCATTCGTCCGCTGCCGGGGGCATTCCGTTCGCCGCGAGCAGCTCGGCGGCGTGTTTTTCGTCGAACAACTCTGCGGGGACGAGCATCGTGCGGGGAAGCAGCAGTTCGACCTGCACGGCCGTGTGGTCCGCAGGGATGTCCGACAGCGCAGGGACCGAAAAAGAGTGTCCATCCAACGAGCGCTGAATGGACACCGTATAGCCTGCCTGCGGCGTGTTACTCCCAGTTACCGGCCTCATTGTTTCCGGAATCCATCGAGCCGAACTTGACACCGGCATAGCGGTTGAAGTTGTTCTCCTCGTCGTCGATCAGGTTGATGACCTCCTGACGGTAGGTGACCGTGTCGAGGAACATCTTGTAGGGGGCGCGGCATTCCACGACCGGGACTACGACCTTGGACTCGGTCGTGATGACGCCGGCTTCCATGATGAACTCCGCCTTCTTGTCGGTTCCGGGGATGTAGCGGAAATTCTCGACATCCTCGCGGCTCACCTTCTTGGGAGCGAAAATGGTGTCGATCACGGCTACCTTGAACTTCTCGATGTTCTTCTTGCCCGATTTCTTCAGCATGGCCATTGCCACCGAGTCGTCCTCGTCCACGATCTTGCGCTCCATTTCGAGCGTGTCGGTAAGTACGAAAGCGGTCAGTGAGTCGAAGCTGCCGGTGAAGTGCTGGTATTTCGACTTGAATGCGCGCTGTGCGGTACGGATGTCCTTGATGCGGTCGATAACCTGTGCCTTCTTCGTCTTCATTTCCTGATCGAAACGAATCGGGGTGGAGATCTGGACGTAGATAACGTAGATCAGGCCCACGATAGCTACGGCAAGAATGATTTGAACGAGTTTTTTCATTTTAATAGATATTTGTTATTAATTTTGCACTAAATTAAAAACCGACGCATGCTCAGCACACGTATCGCGACCCAAATTTACGCTAAAATTTGTTTCGAAACAACTCCCGGGCAAAAAAAAATCATAGAAAAGTTGTCCGAATATCTTGCAGACGACGATTTTTCGAGGATTTTCGTGCTGAACGGTTATGCGGGCACCGGAAAAACGACGCTCATCGGGGCTTTGGTCGGGGCGCTTAAAGATTTGGGAATCAAACCCGTGCTGCTGGCGCCCACGGGGCGGGCCGCCAAAGTGCTGGCCCAATACGCTCAGGAAAAGGCTTTTACCATTCACAAACGCATCTACCGCCAGCGCACGAACGCCGATTACGAATCGAAATTCTCGCTCGATTTCAACCGGGAGTGCGGAGCGGTGTTCATCGTTGACGAGGCTTCGATGCTCTCCGATGCGTCGGGCGGCGGGGCGGTTTTCGGCAGCGGATCGCTGCTTTCAGACCTGGTGGAGTATGTCCGCAGCGGCCGCGGGTGCCGGCTGGTGCTGGTCGGCGACAGCGCCCAGCTGCCGCCCGTGGGGGCCGATTTCAGCCCGGCGCTCGATCCCGCGTCGATGGACGCCTACGGCGACATCATTTACGGCACGATGGACGAAGTGGTGCGGCAGGAGGCGCAGTCGGGCATCCTGTTCAACGCCACGGTGGTGCGCTGCATGCTCGAAAACGGCCTTTACGAGATTCCCCGCTTCCGGCTCGGCTTCCCGGATGTCGAGCGGATCGAGGGCGGCGAGTTCCTCGAAAAATTGCAGGACTGCTACGCCCTTTACGGCCGCGACGAAACGATCGTCGTCACGCGGTCGAACAAGCGCGCCAACCGCTACAACGAGGGTATCCGGCGCAACGTGCTCTGCGCCGAGGAGGAGATCGAGAGCGGCGATATGCTGATGGTCGTCAAGAACAACTACTATTTTCCCGAACATACGGAGGATTGTCCGATGAACTTCATCGCCAACGGCGACATCGCGCGGCTGAAGCGCCTGCGCCGCTTCGAGGATTTCTATGGCTTCCGCTTCGCCAACGCCGTGCTCGAATTTCCCGACTACGACGGCGCGGAGATCGAATGCAAGATACTTCTGGACACGATCGCTTCGGAATCCCCGTCGCTCACGCGCGAAGAGTCCACGCGCCTTTTCTACGAGGTCGAGAAGGACTACCTCGACATCAAGAGCAAGCTCAAGCGCTTCAAGGAAATCCGTGAGAATCCGCATTTCAACGCCGTTCAGGTGAAGTTCTCCTACGCCGTCACGTGCCACAAGGCGCAGGGCGGCCAATGGCGGGCGGTCTTCATCGACCGCTGCCTGTTCGGCGACGAACCGATGACGCGCGACATGCTCCGCTGGCTCTACACGGCGCTGACGCGCGCCACCGATAAATTGTATCTTGTAAATTTCGACGATCAATTCTATGAATAGCGAACAGCATCCCCTCGAACCTTTCCTGCCCGAAAATGCCCGCCTGCTGATGCTGGGCAGCTTCCCGCCCAAGCGCATCCGCTGGTCGATGGAGTTCTTCTATCCCAATCTGCAAAACGACATGTGGCGCATCGTGGGCTACCTGGCTGCGGGCGACAAGACGCACTTCCTGGAGCCCGGCGGACGGCGTTTCGACAAGGAGCGCATCGAGGCGTTCTGCCGCGAGCGGGGTATTGCGCTCTACGATACGGCAGTGGAGGTAATACGGCTGAAAGACAACGCTTCGGATAATTTTCTTCAAGTGGTGCGCGAAGTGGATCTCGCGGCCCTGCTGGCCCGTATTCCCGCCTGCGGGAACATCGTCACCACGGGGCAGAAAGCCACCGACACGCTGCGTGCCGTCACGGGCTGCGACGAGCCCGCAGTGGGCGGGTGGGTGCCCATGCACTTTGCCGGACGCGACCTGAAACTGTGGCGCATGCCCTCCTCGTCGCGGGCTTATCCGCGGCCGGTGGAGTGGAAAGCCGGGTTCTACCGGAAAGTCTTCGCCGAAAGCGGGATCATCTGACGCTGCTGCCGGAAAAACAGCCGGAAAAGGCGAAAAAAAATTGAGTTCCGGCTTTGCACGGCATCCAAAAAAGGGCTATCTTTGATGGCGTAACGATGCTTTTATATGCCGGGCGGTTTTACGGCTCCGCTGGCAATCGGCTATTGCAAAGGTCCGATTTTTTTGTATCTTTGCCGTATAATTTATACAATTTTTTATTTTGGCCTCAGACAAGAAAATCGACAAAAAATATGTCGAGACGCCCCTGATGAAGCAGTATTATGCCATCAAGGCGGTGCATCCCGACGCCATACTGCTGTTCCGCGTAGGCGACTTTTACGAGACCTTCGGCGACGACGCGATCAAGGCCAGCGGCATCCTGGGCATCACGCTCACGCGCCGCGCCAACGGAGCGGCGACATATGTCGAACTGGCGGGATTTCCCTACCATGCCATCGACACCTATCTGCCCAAGCTGGTGCGGGCCGGAGAGCGCGTGGCCATCTGCGAGCAGTTGGAGGACCCCAAGCTGGTGAAGGGGCTCGTCAAGCGCGGCGTCATCGAGCTGGTGACCCCGGGCATCGTGCTGGGGGACAACATCCTGGCCAACAAGGAGAACAACTTCATCGCGTCGGTCTACTTCGGCCGGCAGATCACGGGCGTGGCCTTTCTGGACATCTCCACGGGCGAATTCTACGTGGCCGAAGGTTCGGACAGCTACGTCGATAAGCTGATTTCGAATCTCCAGCCCAAGGAGGTGGTCTATCAGCGCGGCTACGAGGACCGTTTCTCCGGTTCGTTCGGCTCGAAACTCTACACCTACCGCCTCGACGAATGGGTCTTTTCGGAGGAGGTCAACCGCGAGAAACTCTGCAAGCAGTTCGGGACCAAATCGCTGAAAGGCTTCGGCGTGGAGCAGTTCACCAGCGGCATTTCGGCCGCCGGGGCCATTCTCTACTACCTCGAATTCACCGAGCACCGCGAGACGGGGCACATCGCCTCCATCGCCCGCATCGACCAGGACGACTACGTGTGGGTCGATAAGTTCACGATCCGCAATCTGGAGCTTTTTTCGTCGAACGGCGCACGCGAGAAATGCAGTTTCGCCGAAGTGATCGACCGCACGCTGACGCCGATGGGCGGACGCCTGCTGAAACGCTGGATCGCCATGCCGATCAAGGACCCGGTGCGGATCAACGAACGGTTGGACGTGGTGGAACGCTTCATCAAGGATGCCGATCTCGCGGACGTTATCCGCGAGCAGGTGGCGCTGGTGGGCGACCTCGAACGCATTGCGGGCCGTATCGCGGCCCAGCGGGTCACGCCGCGCGAACTGGTGCAGCTCAAAAATTCGCTGGGAGCCATCGACACCCTTAAAGCCGCTCTGGAATCCACCGACGACGACCGTCTGCACGCGCTGGCGGGGCAGATCGACCCGCTGGCGGAGGTCCGCGAACGCATTGCCCGCGAGATCTATCCCGATCCGCAGAACAACCAGATACAGAAGGGCGGCGTGATTGCCGACGGGGTCGATCCCGAGCTGGACGACCTGCGGCGCATCGCGCTCCACGGCAAGGATTACCTTTCGCGCATTCAGCAGCGCGAAAGCGAAGCCACGGGCATTCCGTCGCTCAAAATCAGCTACAACAACGTCTTCGGTTACTATATCGAGGTCCGCAATGCCCACAAGGAGAAAGTCCCTGCGACGTGGATTCGCAAGCAGACCCTCGCCAATGCCGAACGTTACATCACCGAGGAGCTCAAGGAGTACGAGGAGAAGATCCTCGGCGCCGAAGAGAAGATGCTCGTGCTGGAGCAGCGCATCTATGCCGAGATCATGGCATTTATCTGCGGTTCGCTGGCGCCGATGTTGCGCGACGCGGCCGTGGTGGCGCGCATCGACTGTTTGCAGTCCTTCGCTCGGCTGGCCTGCGAGCGGCGCTACGTGCGTCCGGTGCTCGACGACGGCAAGCGCATCGACATCCGGCAGGGCCGCCACCCGGTGATCGAGACCCTGATGCCCGTGGGGGAGGAGTACATTCCCAACGACGTGATGCTCGACGACAAGCAGCAGCAGATCATGATGATAACCGGTCCCAACATGTCGGGTAAGTCGGCGTTGCTGCGTCAGACGGCGCTCATTATCCTGATGGCCCAGATGGGCTGTTACGTGCCCGCGAAATCGGCCCATATCGGCGTCGTGGACAAGATTTTCACCCGCGTCGGGGCTTCGGACAACATCTCGCAAGGCGAATCGACCTTCATGGTCGAGATGCTCGAATCGGCCAGTATCCTGAACAACATCTCCGACCGCAGTATCGTGCTGCTGGACGAGATCGGGCGCGGAACCTCGACCTACGACGGCATTTCGATCGCCTGGGCGATGGTCGAGTACCTGCACAACCATCCGACGGCGCACGCCAAGACCCTCTTCGCCACGCACTACCACGAGTTGAACGAGATGGAGCAGATGTGCCCGCGGGTGAAGAACTACCACGTTTCGGTCAAGGAGATCGGCAACCAGATCGTCTTCCTGCGCAAGCTGGAGCGCGGCGGCACGGAACATTCGTTCGGTATTCACGTGGCCCGCATGGCCGGTATGCCGATGTCGGTCGTTTCGAGAGCCGACGAGATTCTGCGCAACCTCGAACTGGTCTACGGCAACAACGAGATCGTGCCGAGCCGCAGTCTGAAGGAGCGGGGACGCAAATCGGCGGCGCAGGCCGTGAAGGAGGCAGCCGAGAGCGCCGGACCTCAGAACATGCAGTTGTCGATGTTCCAGCTGGACGACCCTGTGCTGGTGCAGATCCGCGATCAGATCAAGGGCCTCGACATCAATTCGCTGACACCGATCGAGGCATTGAACAAACTCAACGAAATCAAGAAGATAACCGGCATTTGACGAAGCGATGCTTGAGGTAGGATGTGCAACGAGCCCCGGACTTCTCGAAAAGAGGTCCGGGGCTTGGCGTTTCAGCTGAACTTGATTATCGGCTACGCTCGATCAGCGAACGGATGTTTTGTATCAGCATCGTGACGGCCACCGAATTGAAGCCGCCTTCGGGAATGATGACATCGGCGTATTTCTTCGACGGCTCGACGAATTCGTCGTGCATCGGCTTTACGGTCGAGGTGTACTGCGTGATGACCGACTGCATCGTCCGTCCGCGTTCGCAGACATCGCGCAGAATACGCCGCGCCAGCCGGATGTCGGCATCGGTGTCCACATAAACCTTGATGTCCATCAGTTCGCGCAGTTCGCGGTTCTCGAAAATCAGGATGCCGTCAACGATAATCACCTTCGAGGGTTTCACGCAGACGGTTTCGCCGGTGCGGTCGTGGTCCACGAACGAGTAGACCGGATGTTCGATGGGTACGTTGTTTTTCAGCGCCTTGATATGCTCCACCAGCATCTCCGTGTCGAAAGCCTGCGGATGGTCGTAGTTGAGCTTCGTGCGCTCCTCGTAGGTGAGTTCCGGATGCGCCTTGTAATAGTAGTCGTGGCAAAGCGTCGCAACGTCATCACCCACGAATGCCTCTTGCAACCGTTTGACGAGCGTTGACTTTCCCGAGCCTGTGCCACCGGCGACTCCGATTACCGTTACGTTCATTGTGTCAGAATTTTAGGCTAACTATATAAAGAAAAGGATCACCCATACGGGGCAATCCTTTTCCATGCTTGTCGCTTATGCGTCGATGTTTGCGTAGTGTGCGTTTTTCTCGATGAATTCGCGGCGGGGCGGAACCTCGTCGCCCATCAGCATCGAGAAGATGCGGTCGGCTTCGGCGGCGTTCTCGATGTTCACCTGACGCAGGATGCGCGTATCGGGATTCATCGTCGTCTCCCACAGCTGGTGGGCGTTCATCTCGCCGAGACCTTTGTAACGCTGTACGTGCGATCCCTTGCCGAATTCGGCCAAGGCGGCCTCACGCTCGTGTTCCTTGTAGCAGTAGCGTTCCTGCTTGCCCTTTTTTACCAGATAGAGGGGCGGGGTGGCGAGGTAGACGTGGCCGTTCTCGATCAGCTCCTTCATCTTGCGGAAGAAGAATGTCAGCATCAGTGTGGCGATGTGGCTTCCGTCAACGTCGGCATCGGTCATGATGATGATCTTGTTGTAGCGCAGCTTTTCGAGGTTCAGGGCTTTCGAGTCCTCCTCAGTGCCGATCGTCACGCCGAGGGCCGTGAACATGTTCTTGATCTCCTCGTTCTCCCACATGCGGTGTTCCTGGGCCTTCTCGATGTTCAGAATCTTACCGCGCAGCGGCATGATAGCCTGGAAGTTGCGGTCACGGCCCGATTTGGCCGTACCGCCTGCCGAGTCACCCTCGACGAAGAAGATCTCGGCGATCGAGCGGTCGCGGCTCGAACAGTCGGCCAGTTTGCCCGGAAGTCCCGCCCCCGACAGCACGGTCTTGCGCTGCACCAGTTCGCGGGCGTGGCGTGCGGCATGGCGCGCCGTGGCGGCCAAAATCACCTTCTGCACGATGGCTTTGGCATCCTTGGGGTTCTCTTCGAGATACTGTCCCAGCGCCGAGGTCATGGCCTGATCGACGGCGGCCGAAACCTCGTCGTTGCCCAGTTTGGTCTTGGTCTGTCCCTCGAACTGCGGCTCCTGCACCTTCACCGATACGACGGCCGTAAGTCCCTCGCGGAAGTCATCGCCGTTGATGTCGAACTTCAGCTTGGTGAGCATGCCCGAATCCTCGGCGTATTTTTTGAGCGTGCGGGTCAGCGCACGGCGGAATCCCGTCAGGTGCGTACCACCCTCGATGGTGTTGATGTTATTTACATAGGAGTGGACGTTCTCCGAGAACGAATCGTTGTACTGCATGGCCACTTCCACCGGAACGCCGTTCTTCTCCGTGTCGAGGTAGATGATCTGGTCGATGATCGGGGTGCCGCGCGTGGCGTCGAGGTACTTCACGAACTCTTTCAGACCCTCTTCCGAATAGAAATGATCCTCGCGCGTCTTGCCCTCCTCGTCGGGACGTTTGTCATAGAGGTTCAGACTGATGCCCTTGTTCAGGAACGCCAGTTCGCGCAGACGGTTGGCCAGAATCTCGTATTTGTATTCGGTGGTATGGGTGAAGATCGAGCCGTCGGGCTTGAAGGTGATGATCGTACCGCGGTCCGTACATTCGCCGACTACCTCGACCTGCGAGGTCGGGGCGCCCTTGCTGTACGTCTGGCGGTAGATTTTGCCGTCGCGGCTGTGAATCTCGGCGATCAGCAGCGTCGAAAGCGCGTTCACGCAGGATACGCCCACGCCGTGAAGGCCGCCCGAAACCTTGTAGCTGCCCTTGTCGAACTTACCGCCGGCGTGGAGCACCGTCAGCACCACTTCGAGCGCCGATTTGCCCTCCTTCTCGTGGTAGTCGGTCGGAATGCCTCGGCCGTTGTCCTTGACGGTGATCGAGTTGTCCTCGTTGATCGTCACGTCGATGTCGGTGCAGTAGCCTGCCAGCGCCTCGTCGATCGAGTTGTCCACGACCTCGTAAACCAGGTGGTGAAGACCCTTTTCGCCGATGTCGCCGATGTACATGGCAGGACGCTTGCGCACCGCTTCGAGGCCCTCGAGGACCTGGATGTTCGACGCGGAGTATTCTTCTTCTTGTTTTTTTACGTTTTCTAATTCGGTACTCATCGTAGTCTGTAAAATATCGTACAAATATACGAAATGTTTCCGGATAAAACAAGCGTCCGGAAAAGCCTTTGCATTCTATTTTTTCGTCTGTTTGTCCGCTTTGCGGATGCTACGCCAGCTCGGCCTTGAGGTCCACCTCGCGGATCTTGCCCTGTGCGAAGAGGACGGCGCGGGCGGGGTAGTTCTCGATCAGCGACGTGTTGTGCGTTGACATCACCACGGCGCAGCCCCGTTCGGCGATCTTCTGGAACAGCTGCATGATGCCGTCGGCCGTCACCGGGTCGAGGTTGCCCGTGGGCTCGTCGGCCAGCAGCACCTGCGGGTCGTTCAGCAGGGCGCGGGCGATCACCAGCCGCTGCTGCTCGCCGCCCGAGAGTTCGAAGGGCATCTTGTAGCTCTTGGCGCCGAGTTCCACCAGCCCCAGCACCTGGTCGATGCGTTCGCGGATCTCCTGCTCGCGCTTCCAGCCCGTGGCTTTCATCACGTAATAGAGATTCATGAAGACATTGCGGTCGGTGAGCAGCTGATAATCTTGGAAGACGATCCCGATGCGGCGGCGCAGGTAGGGGATGTCCCGGCGGCGCAGTTTGCGGAGGTTGAAACCGGCGACGTATCCCTCGCCCGTGAGCAGCTGCATTTCGGCATAGAGGGTTTTGAGCAAGGAGCTTTTCCCGCTTCCGACCCGGCCGATCAGGTATACGAACTCGCCCGGGGCGACCGAGAGGTTGATTTCCGAAAGGACCATTTCGCCCTGTCGCAGGAGTTTCTTTTCCGGACGGCTGCCGAATGGATCGTCGGCGTGGTAAATCGCCGCGTCGCGGAGTCGGACAACATATTTGTTATCTGTCTGCATGCTGATATTAAAGTGTCGTTGCGACACCAAAGATACGCAAAATATCGTCCCGCAAAACATCCCGGCGCAAAAAAAGCGCCGCCGGGACTTCTGTATGCCTTTGGCTCGGGTAAAAGGACTGAATACGGTTGTTGTTGGACGTTTTTGTATGGAAAAACGCGCGTTTTTATTTGTAAATCCGGCGTCGGATACCTACATTTGTCCAAATATTGAGGGAATTATTGATGAAAGAAGAAGAGATACTGCGGGCGGTATTGAAGGATACCAAGACAGGCTGGTGGGAAGCGGATATGACGAGACGGATGTTTCGCATGTCCGATTTTTTACAGAACTTGCTCCGATATTCCACTCCGGAGGTGGGATTCGACGAGATCAAAAGTCTGATCCCGGACGCCTATGCGAAAATATCCGGACCGGGAAACTGCCTGTTGCAGGATGCGCATACGCTCAAACGCGCCATTCCGCTGATCGCTCCCGACGGGCACCGGCTGTGGCTGCAATGGAAGGTGCTCAACCGGGAGACGACTCCCGACGGACGCGACGTCATGACCGGCTATGTACAGCAGATCGAATTCGAACCGCCTTCGGAGAACGGACGCGACCGCGTCCGGATCGACAACCTGCTCTACCGGCTCAACAGCATTTCGCATACGCTGCTTGCGCTGCTGCACAGCGACAGGACCCGCGATACGGTCAACAAGATTCTCTATGAAGTGCTTACGATGTTCCGCGGCGACAGGGCCTACATCATCGAGTTCGACTGGGAGAAACGCACCCATAACTGCACCTATGAAGTGACGGCGAACGGCGTTTCCAGCGAGCAGGACCGGCTCAGTTCGATTCCGATGGAGGATTTTCCGTGGTGGACGAAGCATGTCTCACAGGGCAATTCCATTATTCTTTCCGACATCAGCGACCTGCCTTCCGAGGCGGCGGGCGAACACGATCTGCTGGCGGCGCAGAAGATCAAATCGCTGCTTATCATGCCGCTGGCCTCGCGGGACAAGGTTTGGGGCTATGCCGGCATCGACATCGTTGACAGACGCCGCGAGTGGACCGACGAAGACTGCCAGTGGTTCGCATCGCTGGCCAACATCATCGGGCTGTGCCTCGATTTGCAGCGTTCCGAACAGGCGGCGCAGGCCGACCGGCTCTATCTGCAAAACCTCTATCGGCATATGCCGATGGGGTATCTCCGGATGAAGATGATCGGCGACGAAGCGGGCCGGCCGCGCGACTTCCGGGTGATAGATACGAACGATGCCGCGGACAAGATGCTGAACCTTCCGCGCGAATCCTACGTCGGTCACCTGGCCTCGGAACTCGGCGGCGAGCTGGCTCCGGTGCTGGAAGACGCCTCGAAGGTGCTCCGGACAGGACGATACGTCGAGGGGCACATCGGTCTGGAGCGGGACGAGAAACTTTACCTCAATTACATCCTCTACTCTCCGTGCGCCGAGGAGGTCGTGGCCTTCTTCTCGGACCGGACCGAGGTGCACAAGGCCCACGAGGTGCTCTACCGCAACGAACGTTTCCTGCGCAATATTTTCGACAACATTCAGGTCGGGGTGGAGCTTTATGCCCCGGACGGCACGCTGATCGACATCAACAACAAGGACATGGAGATCTTCGGCGTGACCCGCGAAGAGGCTCTCGGGCTCAACTTCTTCGAGAATCCGCTCGTGCCGCAGGATGCGCGCGAGGGGGTGCGCGCCGGACTCGAACAAGCCTTCCATGTCAACTATCCCTTCGAACGGCTCAACGGTTATTACACCTCGTCCAAGACCGGTTTTTTGGAGATCTACACCACGGTCAACATGCTCTACGACATCGAGGGGAACATCTCCAACTTCATGCTGATAAACATCGACAACACCGAGATCAACCGCGCCCACACGCGGCTGGCGGAGTTCGAGAGTTCGTTCGCGCTGGTGAGCAAACTGGGCAAGATGGGCTTCTGCCGCTTCGACCTGTTGACGCGGGCCGGCAGCGGGGTGCCCCAATGGTACCGGAACCTCGGGGAGCGGCCCGATACGCCGCTCGACCGGATCATCGGCGTCTACGACCACGTCGATCCCGTCGATAGGGCGTCGATCCTCGAAAATATCGCCCGCGTCAAGGCCGGGACATCGGACAGCTTCAATCTCGACCTGCATATCCTGAACGACGACGGCACGGAGAAATGGACACGCATCAACGTGGTGCGCAATCCGATGAACAACGATCCGTCGAAGATCGAGATGGTCAGCGTCAACTACGACATCACGGAGCTGAAAATGACCGAACGGAACCTGATCGAGGCCAAGAACAAGGCCGAGGTCAGCGACCGGCTCAAATCGGCCTTTCTGGCCAATATGAGCCATGAAATACGCACGCCGCTGAACGCCATCGTGGGATTCTCGAATCTGCTGACCGAAACGGACGATCCCGAAGAGCGGCGCGACTACCTGCGCGTGGTCGAGGAGAACAACGACCTGCTGCTCACGCTGATATCCGACATTCTCGACCTTTCGAAGATCGAGGCCGGAACATTCGAGTTCAACTACGGACCGGTCGATGTGAACCAGATGTGCGAGGAGGTGGTGCGCTCGCTGAGCCTCAAAGTGCAGGGTCGTCCCGTCGAACTGCGCTTCGTCGGTCCCGGAAGCCCCTGCTTCATCCTGGGCGACAAAGGCCGCCTGACGCAGGTCATCACCAACTTCATCAACAATGCCGTCAAATTCACCGCCGAGGGCAGCATCACGCTGAGCTATGCGGTCGAAGGGACCAGCATACGCTTTGCGGTCGAGGATACCGGTTCGGGCATCGACAAAGAGCATCTGGACAATATCTTCGAACGCTTCGTCAAACTGAACAGCTTCGTGCAGGGCACGGGTCTCGGTCTGTCGATCTCGAAGTCGATCGTCGAACAGATGGGCGGACAGATCGGCGTCGAGTCGGAACCGGGCGAGGGAGCCTGTTTCTGGTTTACGGTGCCGATGGGGACTCCCGAGGCGCTTCCGGATTCCGACACGGCCTGTCCGCCCCGGATGACTGCACAGCCGGCATCCCGCAGCGGACGCCGCCCCGTGCTGCTGATCGCCGAGGATACCGACAGCAACTACCTGCTGTTGTCGCTGATGCTCAGAAAGGAGTATGAAGTGATCCGTGCCGGCGACGGCGAGGAGGTCGTGCGGCTATGCGAACAGATTCAGCCCGACGCCGTGCTGATGGATATTCAGATGCCCGTGATGGACGGCCTGAAAGCCACGCAGCAGATTCGCCGGAGCGGGAGCCGGGTGCCGATCATCGCCGTGACGGCCTACGCCTACGACCGCGACCGTCAGAAAGCCCTCGAAGCGGGATGCGACGAATACCTCGCCAAACCCCTCACGGGCGATACGCTGCGGCAGACGCTGCACAGACTGCTGGCGGGAGAATGAGCGGCCGGAGAGCGGAAATATTTCCGCCGTGACCGATATTTCGGAAAAAAGCACTATCTTTGCATCGGTTTCCGATTGGCTTTGCGCCGGAAAAACCCGGGGGTGCCCGGTTTTGACAGCAGGCAGAGTTTGATTGTAAGCACGTCGAGCGCTGTGCGGCGGCTCGTTAATCCCGATGCTCGAACTACAAATGGCAATAACAGCCTTGCACTCGCTGCCTAATTTTCAAGGAAAATTGGCTTAATCGCCGGAGCCCAGGCGCTTTGGCGACGAGTATCCCGAAGGGACGTTCCGCTCTTTAACGGCTCTTCATACGGGGTATCATTCATTTAGAGATAGTGCGGCGGAGTGTTCCGGCCGTCGTGCGAAATTTTAGGAACTGGGCCCTGTGTTCGGTCGCTGCCTGCCAGGCACGGGGAGAAGGATCAAATGGCGGCTAAACGTGTAGAAAGCTTTCGGGTTCCCTGTTTGGACGCGGGTTCGACTCCCGCCACCTCCACGAAAAGACGAGCGATACCGCTCGTCTTTTTTTTGCGGAGCCGATGGCCGCTCCGGCCGGTGCGATGGTTCTCCGGTCCGCCGCACGGAAGCCGCCGTCGAAGAAATAGGGAAAAGAGACGGAAAATTCGGCCGAAAAGTTTATCTTTGCGTTGCGAAACGCCCTGCGGAATGCCGATTCCGCAGGCGCAAATGGATTCGATACCGTTTTTAATTACATACCTTTATGAAAAAGATACTGCTTCTGGGCTCGGGCGAACTGGGCAAGGAGTTCGTGATTGCGGCTCAGCGGCTGGGCCAAACCGTCGTGGCATGCGACAAATATGCGGGAGCTCCCGCGATGCAGGTGGCCGACGCCTTCGAGGTCTTCGACATGCTCGACGGCGACGCACTGGCGGCGGCAGTCGCCAAACACCGTCCCGATGTCATCGTTCCCGAAATCGAGGCTATCCGCACCGAACGTCTCTACGATTTCGAACGGGCCGGGGTGCAGGTGGCACCGAGCGCCCGGGCCGTGAATTTCACGATGAACCGCAAGGCCATCCGCGACCTGGCGGCCAAGGAACTGGGACTGAAAACCGCCCGTTATTTCTATGCCACGTCGTTCGAGGAGTTGCAGCAGGCCGCCGGAAAGATCGGCTTCCCCTGCGTGGTGAAACCGCTGATGTCCTCCTCGGGCAAAGGTCAGTCGGTGGTGAAGGCTCCCGAAGAGCTGGAACAGGCATGGCGCTACGGCTGCGAAGGTTCGCGCGGCGACATCCGCGAACTGATCGTCGAGGAGTTCATCCGTTTCGACAGCGAAATCACGCTGCTGACCGTTACCCAGAAGAACGGCCCGACGCTGTTCTGCCCGCCGATCGGCCATGTGCAGAAGGGCGGCGACTACCGCGAGAGCTTCCAGTCTCCCGAGATCGCTCCCGAACACCTCGCCGAGGCGCAGCGCATGGCTGCGGCCGTCACCGAAGCGCTCACCGGCGCCGGGCTGTGGGGCGTGGAATTTTTCCTGAGCCACGACAACGGGGTCTATTTCTCCGAACTGTCGCCCCGTCCGCACGATACGGGCATGGTGACGCTGGCCGGAACGCAGAATCTCAACGAGTTCGAACTCCACCTGCGGGCCGTGCTGGGGATTCCGATCCCGGCCATTACGTTCGAGCGGCTGGGCGCCAGCGCCGTGATCCTCTCGCCCGTGGCGACGCAGACGCCGCATTACGAAGGCGTGGAGGAGGCCGTGGCCGACGATCCCCGCACCGACATCCGCATCTTCGGAAAGCCCGTGGCGCGCGTGAACCGCCGCATGGGCGTCGTCGTGGGCTACGAACCGCTGGGCAGCGATCTCGATGCCCTGCGCGACCGCGTAAAGGCCGCCGCCGCGAAGGTGAAAGTGACGGAGTAGCGACCGGGTGTCCCGGCGCGAGGAGAGACAAGAACGACCCCAAAAACAGATAAGATGTCAGACGTTTCGGCAGCCGCATTTGCGGATACCAAACCGCATTATAACATTCTCGACGGACTGCGCGGCGTGGCCGCGTTGACGGTCGTGTGCTTTCACCTGTTCGAGGCTTATGCGACCAGCCACCTCGACCAGCGGATCAACCACGGCTACCTGGCCGTCGATTTCTTCTTCATCCTCTCGGGTTTCGTCATCGGCTACGCCTACGACGACCGTTGGACGAAGATGACGGTCGGGGAGTTTCTCAAACGGCGTTTCATCCGCCTGCACCCGATGGTCGTCATCGGCGCCCTGATCGGCGCCGTGATGTTCTATTTCCAGGGATGCTCCGTCTGGGACGTATCTACGGTGTCGGTCGGGGCGCTGCTCCTCGCCACGCTGATGAACGCCCTGCTGATTCCGGCGACCCCCGGGGCCGAAATCCGGGGCGTGGGGGAGATGTACCCGCTGAACGGCCCCAGCTGGTCGCTGTTCTTCGAATACATCGGCAACATCCTTTATGCCTTCTTCATCCGGCTGCTTCCGACCCGTGCGCTCGCCGTTCTGGTCCTGCTGACCGCCTGCGGACTGGCGGCATTCGCCGTCTGGGGACCGCTCGGCGATTTGTGCGTGGGATTCGCGCTGACGGAGGAGAACATCCTCGGCGGTTCCCTGCGCCTGTTGTTCGCATTCCCGGCAGGTCTGCTGCTGGCACGGATATTCAGACCCGTAAAGGTTAAAGGTGCATTCTGGATCGGCGGCATCGCCATCGTCGCCATCTCCTCCGTGCCGCGCATCGGAGGCGGCGAGCACCTGTGGATGAACGGAATTTACGATGCCGTCTGCGCCATCGTCCTCTTCCCGGCGATCGTCTGGCTGGCGGCTTCGGGCAGGACCACCGACCGGATAACCACGCGGGTCTGCAAATTCCTGGGCGACATCTCCTATCCGCTCTATATGGTCCACTATCCCTTCATTTACCTTTATTATGCGTGGGTCAAGAACGAAGAACTGACTTTCGCCGAATCCCTGCCCGGCGCTGCGGCGCTGGTCGCGGGCTCGGTTCTGCTGGCATGGCTGTGTCTGAAACTCTACGACGAACCCGTCCGCCGCTTCCTGTCGAAGCACCTGCTGCGGACCGAAAAAAAGTGACACACATCAATCAAGCGACGATATGAAAAAATACGCAATCATTTCGACCGAAAAAGGGGTGATGAAAGCCGAGCTTTACGCCGCCGAAACTCCCGGAACCGTGGCCAATTTCGTCGAGCTGGCCGAACACAATTTCTACGACGGACTGACGTTCCACCGCGTGATTCCCGACTTCGTGATCCAGGGCGGATGCCCCAAGGGCGACGGTACGGGAGGTCCGGGCTACACCATCAAGTGCGAGACTTCGGCTCCGCGCCAGCGTCACGACCGCGGTGTGCTCTCGATGGCCCACGCCGGGCGCGACACGGGAGGTTCGCAGTTCTTCATCTGCCACAACCGCGAAAACACCCGACATCTCGACGGCCGCCATACCTGCTTCGGACAAGTGGTCGAAGGATTGGACGTGATCGACGACATCCGTCCCGGCGACAAGATTCTATCCATCCGAATCGTCGAAGAGTAAGCCTATGACTGCAACCTCTGCCGGTTATCTGGCCTCCAAACCCCGCTACGAGATCCTCGACGGACTTCGCGGCGTGGCGGCGCTGATCGTGGTGGCCTTCCACCTCTTCGAGACCTACTCCGGGGGACAGGCTTTCCAGATTCTCAACCACGGCTATCTGGCCGTCGATTTCTTCTTCGTGCTTTCGGGCTTCGTCATCGGCTATGCCTACGACGACCGCTGGAACCGCATGTCGCTCAAAGATTTCTTCAAACGGCGGCTCATCCGCCTGCATCCGATGGTCGTCATGGGGTCGGTCATCGGGGCGCTCTTCTTCTATTTCCAGGCCGCGGCATTCCCTATGATCGCCGACGTGGCGTGGTGGAAAGTGCTGCTGATCTGTCTGCTCACCTGCACGATTCTCCCCGCGCCTCCGGCGTGGGACATCCGCGGGTGGGGCGAAACCAGTCCGTTGAACGGTCCCGCATGGTCGCTGCTCTACGAGTACATAGCCAACATTCTCTATGCGCTCGTCATCCGCCGTTTTTCGAAACTCCTGCTCGGCTTCTTCGTGGCCGCAGCCGCGGTGCTGACCCTCGATCTCACGCTGAACCTCAATCTCTTCGGCCTGCTTTCGGCCGACCGTTCCGTGGCATGGACCGTCATCGGCGGATGGAGTGTCACTCCGGAGCAGATTTACATCGGCTTCTCGCGCCTGCTGTACCCCTTTTTCGCGGGACTGCTGCTCTCGCGCCTCGGGGCGCTGATCCGGGTGCGGGGCGGATTCTGGTGGTGTTCGCTGCTCATTGCGGCGGCGTTGGTCATGCCTCATGTCGGCGATCCCTCGACACCGTGGTTCAACGGCGTCTATCAGGCGTTGGTGATCCTGCTCGTCTTCCCGCTGATCGTCTCGATGGGTGCCGGAAGCCGCGTCACGGATGCCAAATCCATCGCCGTCTGCAAATTCCTCGGCGAAATATCCTATCCGCTTTATATCACGCATTATCCGCTGGTCTATATGCAGATGGCATGGGCTGCGGACAATCCCGATGCGCCGCTCAGCACGCATATCTTCGTCAGCGTCTCGGTATTCATCATGTCTGTCGGACTGGCCTGGGCCTGCCTGAAGCTCTACGACCTGCCCGTCCGCGAGTGGCTCACCCGTCCCCGCCTAAAAGGCAGGGCTTAGAGACGATGGGCCGTTATAACGCTATCCAGCTTGTTCTGCGCTTCCGCTATGGTAGAAACTACGAATTTTATATGAAAACCGTCCGAGAATGCTACTACAACGAACACCCCGCCAAAATGTTTTGGCGGGGTGTTCGTTGTTAAAATGGATTCTGAGGATCGGCGAAATCGTAAAATGTACCATAGTTTCCACGACGCGGGGCTCCCGGTTTATCCGGATAGAAATCCGGGAATTCATCCACTTTAGTCTTCAGCATTGTGTAAACAGTCTGTACCTCTTCCGAAAGGTGGGATACATCAAGTGGATTCTCCTCATTCAGGTCATTCGATACATTATAGAATCGGCCGTCCCAATAGTACTTATAGTCTGCCGTTTGTGCGAAACGGGAGGCCAACGGAGAGGGTGTTGTAGGCCATAACGGATTGAAATGGCAAAGAATGAGTTTTTTCTCGAGCGGCGTATCGCCGACCAATTCCGGATAAAGACTTACACCGTCAGGATACCATTCAGCAGGTATTTGTACCTGCATTGCATCGGCAAAAGTCGGCATAAAGTCAGTGAGGTCTACGAGACGATTGCAAACACGCCCCTTTTCGATTTTATCGCCCCAAGTGATGATCAAAGGGACATGAGTTCCCTTGCCGCCACGGACTTTGGTGCCGTCCGCCAGTTCTGAGACGATCCGTGTCGAAGTTCCGTTATCTGCAGTGAAGATCAGGATCGTATTGTCCCAAATTCCAGCGGTTTTAAGATGATTGACGAGTTGTCCGACCTGTTTGTCCAGATAGGCTACCATATCGGGGAAATTTTTGGCATCTCCGATGAAACGTCCAGCGTAGTCGAGATCCCAACTCTCGGAATCCGGTGTGGGCGTATGAGGGGTATGCACTAACGGCGTATTGTAATAAAGCAGGAACGGTTTACCCGAAGCAACCATCCGGTCGATGAAATCATAACAATAATTCTGAAACGCGTCCGGACCATACAGAGACAGGTCGTATCTGCCGTTATTATCTATGTAACTGTTAGCATAACGGTCAGTATATTTTCCCATCGTTCCGGGTGCGAACTCTTTATACATCTCAAGTTGGTTCAGGCACCATTCGTCGAAACCCAGTTTGCCGGGGATTTCCCGCGAGCGTCCTAACTGCCATTTCCCCACCATTGCCGTGGAATAGCCAGCCGTCTGAGCCAGTTGTGCAAATGTATGCTCATCATCGTTGATATAGCCGAAATTTACATAATTCCGGTCATTGTAAACGCCTGTCATCGCTTGTACACGACTGGGGCAACTGAGCGGCATGGAATGCATGTTGCTGTAAAGGACTCCTTGCCGGGCGAGCTCGTCGATGTTAGGCGTTTCGTAGGATACTCCGCCGTAGCAGCCGAATGCCTCGGCACCGATGTCGTCCGCCAATATGAATATAATATTCGGGCGCTGGTCTTTCGGTTGATCGACACAACCGGTAGCGGTCAATGCCAACGCTCCAATACCAGTAATTTTCAATTTCTGATTCATTATTTTACTCCTTGAATTGAGAAATCAGACATTTTCGAAAAATCAAAGCGTCAATCCACCACCTCAATCCTCGGGCTGTCCGTGTAGCCGGTGCCTTCGGTGCTTGCCCAGCGGATCGTACCGCCGTTGGGATTGGGCAGAGCTCCTGAACCGTCCGTCTTCCAGTTGGCTACGCAGGTCATCCGGAACCGCACCTCTCCTTTGGCGATGGCTTTGGTGTAGGTTACCGTAACGTCGATGGAGATGTTGCTCGACGGGATGGAATGGGTGTAGATGATCTCTTCGCCGTTCACCGTCGCAGTCTGTGTTGCAATAACCGGTTTCCAATCATTGTCGCCGGTTCCATCACAAAACTCCAGCAGCCAATAGTTCTGTCCCGTGGGCGAAGTTCGGGTGAGGCCGCTGAATCGAACTTTCGTTCCGGCTTCGAACTTGGTGACGGGGACCTGGAAGAGCCAATAGTCGCCCGGCCATGCTCCTGTAATGTAGGGTTGTCCCGTGGAGCCGATGAAGCGGGCGCAGTCGGGATCGTCGATACCGGTCTGATCAAGATAGGTATGGGTATAGGAGATATAGCCCGTTCCCTCGTTGGCCGGCAGGAGGTTACTTTTCACGAAGGCGTCGGTGTAATTAGCCATGTCTGCCGCCGAGAAGAGCCAGCTTACCGGGGCGTCGAGGCCCGTCATGCCGCTGCCGCCGCTGCCGCTCGCCTGTTTGACGGAGACAGCGAGCGAGGCCTTTTCGCCCATCTTTTCTTCGGTGATGATGGTGAATTTACCGTTGCGGGCCTTGTCGTCCGTGTTTTCCGTCGGGGTGACGAGGACGATGACGTTCTCGTTGGCCAAACCTTTGAGCGGGGTTACCGTATACCAGTCGTCCTGCTCCGGTATTTCGATACTCCAGTCGTAGTTCGCCGAGACGGTGAACGAAACGGCGGTCTTGTCTTCGGCCTTGAAACTGATCGTGTTGTTGGTCAGTCCGTCGGCGGCGATCTCCGGGCGGATAGTTTGCAGGATGACGATCCGGCCCGTCATCGAAGCGTATGCGCCGACACCCTTGAAGTCGATCGAGCCGCTGCGTTCAAGCTCCTGCGCATTTTCGGGATAGGCGTCCACCTCCAGCGTGAAGAGCCCGTTGCCGGTTTCCGTCAGCCGGAAGAAATCCCCTTCCGTCGAATAGAAGTAGTCGATATTCGACAGGACGCTGATTTCATAGGTGGCGGCGGCCTGCTTGACGGTGATCTGCCCGGTGTCAGTGCCGTTTACGCGCGTGATGAAATAGGGGGTGTTCGCGGTCTGGGTCACGGCCAGCGACGCATCGCTGTACGATCCGTCGGCATACCGGATATAGAGGGTCGTCGCGCGAGCTTCAGTCGAATAGTTGTTGGTCGCCGTGAGGAAAATACGACCGTCTCCGCTGCCGATGGGCGAAGGATTGACACGCAGCCATTCGGCATTGTCGCCTTCGACGACTACCGTCCAGTCGCGGTTCGAGCGGATGTCGTAGCTGATGAGCGATACGGTGTGAGCTTGCAGCGAGTCGGGAGCGTCGGAGAATTTCTTCGATGCGAGGATCGGGGCGATCTCGCATCCCAGCTCCGAGTAGGACGGAATGCGGGTGACCTCCTTGGTGTTGCTGCCGACCATGGGATTTTCGATCCGCAGGTAGGAGCCGCCGACCGCCTCATCGTCGTCGTTGCAGGAGTTCAGTGCGGCGGCGGGGATCAGCAGGGCCATTGCCGCTGCCGCACGCATTATGTGTCGGAATAGGTTGTAACGTTTCATGTGCTGAGTCGTTTTTGCAGTTATTTGTCTCCGTAAATCAACTTGCGGAAGGAGTGTTCCCACGGGGTTCCGGCATCGCGTGCGACGGCCTGTCCGCTCCACCATACGGGGAGCACCTTGTTGTTCTCCGTGCCGCCCATGGCCGCCAGCGCCGCCATGTAGTTCGCGTTGTTGTTGGCCATGGCGATGGTGGGGTAGCCCCAGCGGGCGATGAACAGCCCCTTGGTGTAGCCATATTCCCGGGCGGCCTTGCCGATCACCACTTCAGGATAGCCCGTGCGGCGCATTTCGTTATACATCTCGAATCCGCAGACCCAGAACAGCGACAGCCATTTCTGCTCGGCGATACGTTGCAGCGTACCGTCGTAGGCGACGTGTTCGTTGGCCAGGAACTCCTGAATGTCGGCCGAGGTGATGATGACGGGGGCGGTGTTGCCGTCCTTGTCGGGGAATGCGGCATACTGTCCGTAGACTGCCCATTTCTGGCACGAGGCCGTGAGCGCCTGCTCATAATACTCCTTCGCCGATCCGTCGATCCAGCCGTGGAATGCCGCTTCGGCCTTGATGAAGAGTATTTCGGCGTAATCCATCAGACAGTTGGGGTTGTTGTCGCGCACGAGGGTCTCGTAGTGCATGAAGGTTTCGTACTGCTTGTTGCTGTTACCGTAGTCGATCGAACAACCCGAAACGGCGCCTTTCCAGGCATAGCCGTTGGCGGCGCGCGGTTTGGCCCAGATGCGCAGACGCGGGTCGAATTCGGCGTTGGTGTCTTCGTCGACCATCATTTTGATGATCTGCTCCGCGACATGGTGATCGCCCGAAAATCCATTCTCTGTGCCATAGGAATTGGTGTTGAACTCGTTGCGGTTGTAGGTGTCCGTGCCGGCATACTTGACCAGGGCATTGTCGTCATTCGACGAGAGCATAGGATACGTAGCCGGATCGGAAATGACGGTGCGGATGCGCTGGGCGATCGTGGGCGAAAATTCGTCGCTCCGTCCGCTCACCCGCATCAGGACGCGCAGCAGCAGTGAGTTGGTGAATTTCTTCCACTTCAGGATGTCGCCCTGGAACATTGCGTCCTTCTCTTTTTTGGGCAGTACGGCCGACGTGTTGTAAAGCGAGTTGGCGCGTTCAAGGTCTGCGATCATCCCTTCATAAACCTCCTTTTGGGTCTCTACGCGCGGCTTGAGAAGCCCCGAGTCGCCTTGAAGCGCCTCCTGATAGGGAATGCCGCCGAAAACATCGGTTACGAGTTGCAGGTAATAGACTTTCAGTGTCAGCCCAATCGCCTGGTAGTTGACATCGCCGTTGTTCACGGCCAAGTCGTGCATGTGCTTGGCGTTTTTGGCCCAGTTGAACCCGAGGTTCCAGATTGTGCTGTAATTGCTGTTGGTGATGTTGTAACGGTGTTCGTCGCGGACGTTCGAGGCGCTGGCCACGGTGACCTGCGAGATTTCGTTGCAATAGTAGTAAGTATTATATATCAATGCGTTGGCTCCGTTCATCAGAAGCGGTTCCAGCATGTTGGCCGGTTCGATGTCGCCGACGATGATGTTGTTGGGGTCCGAGTTTATATCCTCGAAGTCCCCCGTACATCCGGCTGCGGGGAATGCTGCGGCGAGAACGATTGCGAGATATTTGGTGTATTTCATGGCTCTGCGTTTTTAGAACTGGAGTTTGATGTTGAATCCGTAGGTGCGGGTCATCGGGAAAGACCCGGTTTCGATTCCGCCGTAAATGTTGGTACCGCTGACTACGCCGGCGGCTTCGGGATCGTACTGCGGCCAGTTGGTAATGCAGAAGAGGTTGGTGGCGAAGATACCGATCGAAGCGCTTCGCAGGAACTTGGTTTTCTGCATCCATCTTTCCGAGAATCTGTAATCCAGGCGAACCTCTTTGAGTTTGAGGAAATCCGTGCTGAACGTGTTGGCTTTCGTGTTGTCGCGCACCCACTGGTATTTGTTGTAGTAGATGTAGACGTTCTCGGTGATGGTGTTGTTCTTGCGGTACGAGATCGTGCCGTCGCCGTTATCGACGGCGTTCACGCCTTTGAGCACCAGTCCGTCCTCACGCCCGGGCAATGAGTTTTTCAACTTGCCCTGGTACGAGAGTGCGAAATTGGTCACCGAAAAGGAGTTGCCGCCCACCTGCGCCGTGAACTGCGCCGAGAACGAAAGGTTCTTATACCGCACGGAGGTTCCGAAGCCTGCTTTCCAGTCGGGATTCACCTTGGCGATCCGCTGGTTGGGGTCCTCGATCAGCGAGGGATAACCCGTCTTCGGATCAATGATCGGCATGCCCGAGCAGTCGATCACGGTACCGTTTTCGTCGGTGTAGGTGGAGCCTTTCGGGGCGCGGACATAGTCGCGGCCGTAAATCCAGTGCATCTCCTCGCCGATGTAGGAGTAGACGAAGGTGCGGCTGCCGATGGTCACGCCCATCGAGGTCTGCAACGGCGTCGAGGGGTCCCAGCCGTCATTCAGTTCGCACAGCTTGTTCTTGTTGCGGGCCCAGTTGCCGTTGATCTCCCACAGCAGGTCGCGGGTCTGCACGGGGCGCAGACGGAACGAGATTTCGATACCTTTGTTCTCCACGCGCCCGGCGTTCATCATGACCTTCGTGGCACCCGTTTCGGAACTCTGCGATACGCCGAGGATCTGGTCTGTTGTGGTGTTTTTGTAGAGCGCGAGGTCGAGGTTGAGCCGGTTGCTGAAGAATTTACCCTCGAATCCGACTTCCCAGCTCTCCACGTTCTCCGGATTGATGTAGGCGTCCTTCAGCGTGCTGGGGAGGGTGAATCCGCCGGGTAGCGAGGTCTTGGAGTAGGCGTCGTAGAGCGAGTAGGGCGACGTGTCGTTACCGACGTTGGCCCACGAGGCGCGGACTTTCAGCATGTTCACGTACGGCGTATTGATCTTGAACGCCTTGTCGAGCAGGACGCTGGCGCTGACCGACGGATAGGTGTAGCTCCATTTAGTCGGGTGAAGCGTCGAGGACCAGTCTGTGCGGCAGGTGATGTCGAGGAAATAGGTATCGTCCCAACCGAGGTTGACAAATTCGTAGATGCTGTGCACGCCTTTTTCCCGGCGGCTCGCGTCGGTGACGAGGGTCACGGCCGAGTTCTTGAGCTTGTACACGCCGTCAATCTCCAGCTCGGGAGCCGTGATCTTGGTCGTGGCATAGCTGTAACGCATCTCGTTGCCGCCCACGGCTGCTGAGAGCGTCAGCCGGTCGTTGAGGAACGCCCGCTGGTATTTGAGCAGGAAGTCTATGTTGAATTCGTATTCGCGCACAGTTTGCTCGCGGTACATGCCGTTCAGATAGTCGGCCGTCATTTTGGGTTTCTGCTGGGTGCGGAAGTCGTTGTTCATGTCCATACCCCCGCGCAGCGTGAGATCCAGTCCCGGGAGGAGGTGGGCCGTGAGGGCTACGTTGCCGTAGACACGGTTGCGGACGAGTGTGTTGAGTTCTTCGTAAAGCACGCGGTAAGGGTTATGTCCGCTGAGCGAGTTGTAGACCAGCGAACTCTGAACATTGTAAGGGTCTGTTGCCGACATGGCGCCGAGATCGTAGTTCTCGCGGGTGTAACGGCCCTGAAAATACTCATCATGATAAGCCCGCATGGGGTTGACGTTATAGCCCCACAGCAGGCCGTACATGGCCGACGATTCGTCGTAACCGGCCACCGGCATATTGTCCGACTGCCGACGGGAGAAGGTCGCCTTCACCGAAAGGTCGAGGTGCTTGCTGAGCTTCTGGTTCAATGTCAACGCATAAGCTTGGCGGTTATACCCCGTGTTGGGCAGAATCCATTCGTTGCGCGAGTCGGTAAACGAGAAACGGGCGCTGGTACCTTTCCCCGACGATCCCTCAACCGACACGGAGTTGGTGTAGGTCACGCCAGTTTCGAAAATACCCGTATACCAGTCGTCGGCATATATCCACGGCAGGGGTGTGAATTCCCCCGTTTCCCAGTTCTTTGAGAGATAGAGGTAGCGTTTCTGCGAAGCGTCGAACTTTTCGCCGAAGGCGTAGCGCGAAATCTGCTGCTTGACGGGCCGTCCGTCCAGGGTCATCGAACCCGGAAGTCCCCAGGCCGATACGTGCCGGTTGGTCTGCGACGTGGTGACTGCCGAAACGCCGTATTCGTCCTGGAAATCGGGCCAGAATCCCGCGCGTTCGAACGATACCGAGCCGTTGTAGGTCACGCCCCAGCCCTTGTCCGTGCGTCCCGATTTGGTGGTGATGACGATGGCGCCGTTGGCGGCCCGCGATCCATAGAGGGCTGTGGCCGAGGGGCCTTTCAGCACCGAGACGCTTTCGATGTCGTCGGGGTTAAGGTCGGCCACGGCGTTGCCGAAGTCCACCGGGGCGTCGCCGTTGGCGTAGTTGGTGTCGGAGGTGGTCGCCGTGCTTCCGCTGAGGATAGGCACACCATCGACGACGAACAGGGCCTCGTTGCTGCCATAGTTGAGCGAGGCGTCGCCGCGCAGGGTGACGCGCATCGTGCCGCCGGGGCCGGTGCCTGCCGAGGTCATGGAGAGGCCGGCCACCTTGCCGTTCATGTTGGCGATCCAGTTGGAGGCCACCGAGGCATTGATGGCATCGCTCGATACCTTCGATACGGCGTATCCCAGCGATTTCTCTTCGCGGGTCAGGCCCAGCGCCGTTACCACGACATCGGCGATCTTGGTGGCGGATTCTTTCAGGGTGACGTTGATCGTCGTGCGGCTGCCGACAGGGATAGTTTGGGTTTCATAACCCAGCGACTGGAAGACGAGAACGGCGTCGTTGCCGTTGACTTTGATCGAGTAACTGCCGTTGGCTTCCGTCGTGGTGCCGGTCGTGGTGCCCTGGACGATGATGGTGCATCCTACCAGCGGAGTTTTTCCGTCGTCGTTGAACACGGTGCCGGTGACGCTGCGGCTCTGGGCCTCTGCTGCCAGGGTCCCCAGGAACAGAGCGACCGCCGCAAGCAGCGTGCGTATGTATTGTTTGGCAAACATATCTGTTATTCGTTTTTGGGTTTTGTTTTAGCGTCCGGCCGGGTCGGGTGACACCTGCCGAACCGTCGGTTTATTCGGCTGCGACCTCGATGGCTACCGTGTAGACACGCGTATTGGCCTTAGTCGAGGTGTTTACGGCGAAGTTTTTCTGCAAGTCCGCCGTGTAGGGTTCGGAAATGCGGGTCCGTACATAGAGCGTGCCGTCGGGGATGGCCGTGGGAACGGTCGCCGTGAAGGCAAAATCGGTCTGTGTACTCCCCTGATTCGCGTATGAATAGGAGACCTCGACGAATCCGTCCTGACCCGTGATCGTCGATCCGGCGGGCAGTTCCGTCCGCTCCTTGTCCCTGAATCCGTCGAAGGGGGTCCAGTTCGTTCCGTCGGTCGAGTACTCCACGGCGAAGTACTTGGCGCCCGAATCGGAGGAGTAGGTGCGTGTCGTGTACTTGATCTTCGTGCCGGCTGCAAAGTTTTTCACCGGAACTGTATAGACGGCCATCGAACCGCAAGGCACACCGGCGAGTTTGAGGTAGCCGTCGGTAATCGAGACGACACCGTTTTCGTCGGAGGCCAGTCCCTTGCGGTCGTAGGTGAACAGGGCCGTGCTACCCGCTTCGTCGGCGGGGTACTTCAGGTCGGCGGTGAGTTTCGACGCCGTGTCGAAAGTCCAGGTCGCAGGAAGCCCGCTGAAAACATTCGCGTTGGCTTTCTGACTGACGGTGATAGGCTGTTTGGTCTCCAGCCCACCGTTCTTCGATACGATGGCGAACGTTCCGCCACGGGCGGCGTCCGGATTGGCGGTCGGTGTCACCGTGACTTCGATGTCGCTGTTCGCCGGACCTTGCAGGGGCGATACGGTGTACCACGTGTCGCCTTCGGGAACGGAGATCGTCCAGTCATAGGTCGCATTGACGGTGAATGTCCGGGGCTGGGTCGCTTCGGATGCGAACGGGGGAACCGCATAGTTGTTAAGTCCCGTTACTGTGATACGCGGCGTTCCGGCAGCCACTCCGGCTTGCGTGACGTTCATCGTCAGCGGAGTCGATTCGCCATCGATCGTCAACGTCAGCGTGGCGGTACGGGCTTCGCCGTCCGTGTTGGGCGCGGCTTTCAGCACGATGTCATTGTACGGCAGCCAGGTTCCCAGCACCGTTACCGAGCGTTTGTCCGCTGCCAGCGTCGCACCGTTTGCCGCCGTGCCGCAATTCACCTTTTCGATCGTCAGCCATTCGCTGTCGGATGCGGCCGACCAGGCCCGGTTGATGTGGATCGAGCACGCCAGGTCATCGCCTTCGGCGAGAATCTCCCCGAAACTCTGCGGCGTAATCCGGACATCCAGCGGGATTGTGACGGGCTGCGGTTCGGGCGCCTCGGCACCGGTCTCGGCTTTTTCCACGCGGATATTGTCGAGGTGAATGCGGTATGTCTTCGTATCTTCGTCGCCGAACTTGATCCGGGTTGCCGAAGTGGCTCCCTGGATGACGAACGAATACTTGGTCCAACTGAAGTGGTTGTCCATGACGATCGCCGTTTCGGTTTCCGAACCGTTTCCGATCGTTCCGCCGCCCTCGATCGAGATCGGGAACGCCGGTTTCGCGGAATCCTTTTTCCCCGAGGCCGAGGCGTAGAGCGCTCCGTAGAACGATACGAGCACTGTGGCGCTCTTGCCCGCGTCGATTTTCGACAATGCGGGTGTTTGCAGGAATCCGCACAGGCTGGTTTTGCCCAGTTTGACGGAGCCTTCGTAACGGGCGTAGACCGAAGCGGAATAGGTGTAGCCTTTTCCGTCGGCGACGGGTTTGATCTTGGCATTGGTGAGCGCAAACTCGTTAGTGTTCGCGCCGTCGGTCTTCACTCCCGGCCAACCGTATTTCGAATAGGGTTCCACCCAGTTCTCTGTCACCCATGCGAAATTGTCCTCGAAGAAGACGTAACCCGTTTCGTGCGAGTCGGCCGGCGGGTATTGGGTCAGCGTGATGATCCGTTCGGCGCTGTTTTCCGGATAGTCCGGATCGCCCGCCGTAATGGTGAGCTGCGAGGTGTGGGTCTCGAATTTGGTGTTGGGCGTGGGGGTAAGCACCACATCGACCGCTTGTCCGGCAGCGCCTTTTTTGGGCGATACCGTCACCCACGATTCATCGCTTACGGTCATCGTCCAGTCGTAGGTGGCCGTAACCTTGAGCGTCAGCGGTTCGCTCTGCTCCGCGGGGAAAGCTACCGCGTCCTCGCCGGTAAGCCCCTCGACGGTGATGCCGGCCTGATTGCAGGCGTCCTGCGACAGCTCGACGGTCTTTTCCGTGTAGCAGGGGTGCAGGTTGTTGCCGCTGTTGGCGCGGATGGTGAATTCACCCTTGCGGGTGTCGCCGTCGTTGAAATCGCCGGTCACGGTGATCTCGATCGCCTCCCCGGCCTTGCCCTGCCTGGGGGTTACGACGAACCAGCCGGCGGTCTTGGTGATCTCCCACGGCGCATCGACCTTCATGGTGAAGGTCTGCGGCGGGATGGCGTAGTAGAGGAAATGCATCCCGGTATCGGGAATGCCCGTAATTTCCAGAGTCGGCGGGACGGTCGTTGTCGTTCCGTCGTCGGTGTCGTCGTCGCTGCACGCTCCGGCCAGCAGGGTTGCAGTACAGGCGAATATCCATAACCATTTCTGAATGTATCGGTTCATTGTCTGAGGTTTTGGGGGTTATTCGTTCAGGTCGGTCGAGAAGGTTTTGGGACGCTTCATTGTTTCGGTGTAGGTGTTGCCGAAGCGGTCGGTGACCCGGATTTCGAGCGTAGAGGTAGCCGATGAAGCCGTCACTGCGAACATGTGGGGCGTATAGCCCGACGGGAAGGTCATTTCGCCGCCGTTGGCGACACAACGCGGGGCGTCGTAGGAGATGGTGTGCAGCGGGTCGCGGCGCCATACCTGACGCACTTCGAGGGGTTTGCCGTCTTCCGTAACGCTGATGTCCCATTTGCCGGGTTCGTGGCTCCAAGCATTGATGAAGACTTCGTTTTCGCCCACGCCCGAATAGTCGTTGCCGCGGCCCGCGAAATCCTTGCCCAGTTCGATGGCCTTCTGCACCACGGTGTTCGTCGCCCAATACTCCTTGACGCTGTTCATGTCGTAGGTCATGAACTGGCGTTCGGCGGGCAGACCCGTTGCTTTGAATTGCCATTTGAGGTCGGTGCCGCTGACGGTGAAGACCTTGTATCCGGCGGGCGAACCGTCCGTGCAGACGTTGTTCTTGCCGAACTGCTGGGTCCACCACCACGTGCCGCAGACGGCGGCGACGTTGTGTTCGTAGACGTTGGCGAAGGCCGGGGATTGCATGTTGCGGTTTACGTGGGTGTGTCCCGTGACAACGTTAACCGAGGTGTAACCGTCGAAACAGCCGAGCAGGGCCGAGACGGCCGCCGAACTGTCCATGGAGATATTCGTCGTGAGCGAGGTGCCGTTCCACCCGTAGGTGTAGATCGGGCAATGGAAGCCGACGACGATGGGAGTCGATTTGTCCACGTATTTCAGATCCTCCCTGATCCAGTCCAGCTGCTGCTGGGTAAAATACTTGTTGTAGGTCCGGTCGCCGATCACGCCCGGTCCGCCGCCGTTGTTGAGGTAGACCGTATTGTCGAGCATCAGAAAGTGTACCTTGCCGATGTTCATCGAATAGTACACCGGACCGAGCTCCTCGCGGTAAGGAGTTTCGGCGGCGAAGTCGCTGGTGCCGTAGGGGTCATTGTCGTGATTGCCCATCACCGACCAGAAGGGGAAATTGAAACTTTCGATGGCCTTTTTGCACTCGGGGATTGCCCATTTGTTCACATACCAGTATTGATCCCAGGCGAAATCACCCAGGTTGAGGCAATAGACTTTCGATGCCGAGGCGTTGTAGGTGTCGGTGAGCTCCTTGACGAATCCGTCCGCGAATTGGGTGTAGTCCTTGGGCGTGTTCCGGTTGGCCAGGTGCATGTCGGTGGCCACCAGCAGCGTGAAATCGTCATTCGAGACGGGCTGGAGCTGGAAGTCGATCCGTTCGACCGTGGATGCGCTTCCGGTGCAGGGATGCCAGAATTGGGGGATGGCCTTGTCGGTGGGAACTTCGTAGCCGGAGGGCTGGATGACGAACGCCAGGCCGTTGCGTTTGTCGGATGCGAGCCAATAGTAACCGTTGGCGTCGGTGGCGGTGATTCGGTCGCCGTCGGAAACCAGGACGTTTTCGATGCCCTTGCCTCCGTAATGAACCATACCTTTGATCGAAGCGCCCGTCTGGTCGGGTATGGTGTTGTCGAGTGAGAGGGCGAGTTTCGCGGTGCCGAGCGTCTGCTCCTTGTCGCCGCGGCGGAGGGTAAATTCGCAGTCGCCGTCTACGGCTGTCTGCGGAATCCGGAACCGGAGGGATTGGTTATCTGCCTGCGTTACGGAAGCGGAGAATTTCCCCCCCCCTTGCGTCAGAATCAGTTCGTCGGATGCGGTGAATCCGTTCCCCCGGATGGAGGCTTCTTCATTCCAGGAACCGGCGATAATGTCGCCCAAGTCCACGTTGACTGCCAGTTTGAGCGTAAGGCGGCTGGCACCCAGGGCCTGCAATTCTCCGCCGCGGACGAGCAGGAATTTGTACGCGGCCTGATCTTCGATGCCCGTCGGTAGTACGAATGAGATTGACGACGGCGTGATTCCGGTGGTTTGGGCCGGCATGTCGCTGTCGCCGCGCAGGGTCACGGCATCGCCTTGGCGGAAGCCCTGCCCTTCGATGGTCATTTCCAAGCCCTCGCATACGTCCAGGGCGGTAGGGATCACCACTCCCGAGACGAAGCGTTCGTCGGGACGGTTCACCTGTTCGTCGCTGTCATCGCAGCCGGACAGCACGACCGGCAGGGCGATGAACAGCAACCCGGTGAATAACGTAATGAGTCTTTTCATAGGCAATTGGTAATTTTGGTTGGTGTTTTCATTTTCAGTGGTTTGCATGGATCGGCATGCGCTCCGAGTAACGGCGTCCGAAACGGTCGGTAGCGACGACCTCGATTTCATGCGCCGACGCCGAAGGGCGTGCCGTGAAATAAAAATTCGTCGGCCGGAGACGCTGCACCTTGGAAAGTTTCGTTCCGGCAGCTCTCAGCGAGTCGAGGCGTGCGGCGTAATCGGGGTCGTCGAGTTGTGTGCGCTGCATGGCACCGCGGTAGCGACCGTCCTCGTACCACACCACTGTCCAATGCGGGTCCCAGTTCCACACCTTTGCGACAGCGCAGGCGGGATGTTTCGCCACCTCACCGGGCCCCCACAGGCGGATTTGCCGGGCCGGGAATTCCCCGAGATTTCGGTATTCCCACGAAAACTCCCCGCCGCATTCGCGGAATAGCTGGTAGCCTTTGGGAGTTCCGTCCCAGTTGATGGGGTCCCACCAGAGGTTGCCGCAAATCTGCGCCACGTTGTGTTCGATGACGCCTTCACGGATGTCGAAATTTGAATTAAGATGCGTGTGTCCGGTGATGAAATGCAAGTCGTGTCCGGCGAATGCCTCCATCAGCGGTACGGCCGATTCCATGACGCGGTTCCCGAGCCAGGATTTCATGGCCGGAGCGTGCATCGCCACGCAGACGCGCGATCCGGCAGGCAGGCGCCGTGCATAGGCTGCGGCCCAGCGCAACTGCATCGAATCAATCTGTTCCTCGTATTTTTTCGCCCCGTGGTAGATGATGTCGTCGAGCACGATGTAATGGGTGTGTCCCATGTCGAACGCATAGTACGTGGGGCCGAAATGTCTGCGGTAATTCTCCGTCGCCTCCCGGTCGGTGTATTTGTTCAGGTCATGGTCGTGGTTGCCGATCACGCCGTATACGGGGATGCCGAGCGAGGCGAACTCCGCTTTCACGCCGGCGAACAACTGAGGGGAGTCCCATACGATGTCGCCCAACAAGATCGTTGCCTGGGCGATACCTCGGGCTTTTTTCGCGGCGGTTTCCGTCTGCAATACGGGGATGATCTCCGTGCAGAGCCGTTCGAAATGCGTTTCGGTTTTGGGCTGGGGATCGGCGACGGCCAGCAGTTCGTAATACGCTTCGGAGCCGGGCCATGGCAACAGTTCGAAATCGTAATGTTTCGCCGCTGGATCGTAGGGACGGTAAAACCGGGGAACACCCTCTTCCAAAGGGGCCAGATACCCGGCCGGAGTTACGAGGCTGATGAACAGCGCCTCGTCGTCTGCATCAAACATGAATACACCCTGTACATCGCTCTCGGTAAATGTGTAGCCGTCGGTTACGGTCACTCCGCACATCGGTTTGCCGTTGCATCTGACGGTTCCCCGTACCGGGCGAGCAAAAACTGTGGCACAAAGACCGTAGCAGGTCAGAAAGAGTAGCATCAACCTTTTTTTCATAGTCAAGGTTATTTTGAGGTTTCTGAAGGTCGTTTATTATTCGAAGACTCGGAGTCTTTCCGGTTGCAAAAATATTTAAGATTTACTCCTGTGCGCCGTTGTTATCGAAATGTAATATTCTTTTCATTTTATGTTAACCTTCTGTTATTGCAAAAGTCTCTTCTGAAACCGAAATTAGGCTATGGAGGCTAACCGCAAACTGCCTTTTCGGGGCATTAAACTGATCTTATATCGTTTTTATAAAATTTCAATATGTAATAGATATTATTTCGATATGAAACAAAAATATGTTTTTAATTTTAATTTTCAAAATAAAAAAAACAAAAATAGACGGAGTAATTGCTTTTTGTTGTAACAAACAGAGCTTTTTTTAGTATATCCCCGCTTTTCGAATGGGATACGTAGTGATCGCAAACCTACTGGATGAATGCCACGAGAGTGCATCCATATTAACAACTAATTGTCCTTGTTTTATATGTATGTCTGTGGAGTATCACGTTATGCGGTTATTCTCCTGACGATTGCGGTTATTTGGGCCATGCACCGCGAAACCGCTATGAAGAGCAGGCCGCGTTATTGGAATATCGGCAGTTTACCAATTATGCCCGTTCGGCCAATAAATGCAGGAAAGTGCTTTCGGAATCAATTGCACATGATGCACTTACGATAGAAGAATGGAGGGTGTACACCCGTTGAGAACGTCACCGGAATCGCCCCAAACGGATGCGAGATCACCGTCAAAACCTGCATATAAAGCAGTTGAAGCGAATGGGAAAAGTTGAATACGACATCGACCGGATTCTCCGGCGGACGCAACAATTCACACGTGCGGAACTGAACTATCTTTTTGACACGAAGCTGATTACTCCGGCCACTTACCATTCGAGGACCTATGACCGTTCGCGACGGTTGCCCTATCTGCTCGAAACCCTTACCCGATACGGTGGTGTGACGGAGGTCGGAGGTCGATCCGATAACCTATACGCGTGTTGTTATTACCATCTCGACTGATCCCGAAGCCCCGATTATTAATCCGGCTTAAGGTTTCGCCTGCACTCTTCCATCAAAGCGTTTCGTGATATTCGGGTGTGCGGATTTAAGCAGATCGTTCAGAGGGCCTTCAGAACAAGAGTACTTTACATAGATCGTTGATGCTATGCATGGGGATCGCGTGTTGCGGATTACCTACCACAGCTTCCATAGTGGTGCGGCTTCGACTTTCGGGATGAAGCCGTGGTACGTGAAAGCGGAATAAACCGTTGCCTACTCGTTCCTATCTCCTATATAAAGATGTAACGACTCGATAAATCAAGTCGTTACATCTTTGTAATCCACACCATCGGGGCGGCTCTCTGTTCTCGTATGTCGCGGCGTTTATTTGCCGAAAGCGATCTTGATCTTGTCAGTGGCCTTTTTCAACAGCTCTTCGGGGCAGCAGAGGGTGATGCGGATGTAGTGCTTGCCCTCTGATCCGAAGATTCCGCCGGGGGTCAGGAACACGTCGGTCTTCTCCATCACCTCGTCCGAGAATGCGAAGCTGTCGCCCTCGTAGCCCTCGGGCAGCTCAGCCCATACGAACAGGCCGGCCTGACCCTTGCGGTAGCGGCATCCCAGCGCGTCGAGCAGTTCGTATGCCTGCTTCTCGCGGCCGTAGTAGATGTCGTTCAGCTCCTTGAACCACTCCTCACCCAGCGACAGCGCCGTGGCGGCAGCGGCCTGAATGGGGTAGAACATACCCGAGTCCATGTTCGACTTGAAGGTCAGGATCGAGTCGATCCACTCCTTTTTGCCCACCACGACGCCTACGCGCCAGCCGGCCATCGAGTGGCCTTTCGACAGCGAGTTCATCTCCAGCGCCACGTCCTTCGCGCCCTCGGCCTCCATGATCGAGATCGGGTGTTCGGCGTTGCGAATGAAGCTGTAAGGATTGTCATGCACGATCAGGATATTGTGCTTGGCGCCGAAATCGACGATCTTCTGGAACAGTTCCATCGAGGGCGTCTGTCCCGTCGGCATGTTGGGATAGTTGACGAGCATCATCTTCACGCCGTCGAGCCCGGCCTTTTCGATCGCGTCGAAATCGGGGTAGAAATTGGTCTGCTTGTTCAGCGCATAGGGCAGCATCTCGCCGCCTGCCAGACGCACGGCAGCCGAATAGGTGGGGTAGCCGGGGTTCGGGACGAGAACCTTGTCGCCCTTATTGAGGAACGTCATGCAGATATGCATGATACCCTCCTTCGAACCGATCAGGGGCAGCACCTCCGATTTGAAATCGAGCTCCGTGCAGTACCATTTCTTGTACCAGTCGGCAAAAGCCTTTCGCAGGATGGGTTCGCCCTGATAGGACATGTATTTGTGCACGTCGGGACGCTGCGCCTCTTTCGCAAGGCGGTCGATCACGGAGTGGTGGGGCGGCAGGTCGGGGCTGCCCATGGCCAGTTTTACGATCTGGCGGCCCGTTGCCGCTTCGATCTCGGCGATCTCGCGCAGACGGCGCGAAAAATAGTACTCTCCGATGCCGTCCAGCCGGTGCGAACGGGCGATGTTGACTGCTTTTGCCATAGCTTGAATTATGTTTGGGATTATGCTTTCCGGACAAAGATAGGAAATAATGGAAATATTAAAAAATTATAGGAACAAAAAAAGCGGCCCGGGCCGCTTTTTGTTACAATGCGAACAGTATGAAGATTTGCGCTGTCAGGACCCGCAGGAACATCACCACGGGATAGACCGTCGAATAGCCCACGGCGGGCATGTCGTTTCCGGCCGTGGCGTTGGCATAGGCCAGCGCCGGGGGATCGGTCATCGCGCCGGCGATCATTCCCATGAGCGTATAGTAGTTCATTTTCAGCTTCAGCCGCGCGAAGAGCGAGACGATCAGCAGGGGTACGACCGTGATGATCACGCCGTAGCCGATCCAGCGGTAACCGCCTCCCGCAATAGCTTCGATGAATCCGTCCCCGGCGCCGATTCCCACGGCTGCGAGGAACAGCGCGATGCCGATTTCGCGCAGCATGAGGTTGGCGCTCATGGTGGTATAGGTCACCAGGTGGAAGTGGGTTCCGAAGCGTCCGATCAGGATCGCCACGATCAGCGGACCGCCTGCCAGACCCAATTTCACGGGCTGCGGAACGTTCATCAGGGGAATCGACCCCAGCAGCACTCCGAGGGCGATGCCCACGAAGATCGTCACCAGATTGGGCTGGTTGAGCTTTTTGAGCGAGTTGCCCAACACGTCGGCCACCTGTGTCACGGCCTTCTCGGGTCCCACGACCATCACGCGGTCGCCGACCTGCAATTCGAGCCCCTGATAGGGGATCAGATCCACACCGGCGCGATTGACGCGGGTGATCGTGATTCCGTATTTGGTCCGCAGGCGGAGATCGGAGAATTTCTTGCCGTTGATCGACGATTTGGTGATCAGGATGCGCCGCGAGATCAGCTCGGCATTGGGCGTGTTGTTGCCCCAGTCCTCGTCGGTGAGCTCCACGCGGTGCCCGAAGAAGGCCACGACGGCTTCGACATCCTCGGCCTGACAGATGATCCACAGCTTGTCGCCCAGACGGAGCACGCTGTCGGCGTCGGCCATCGTGATCTCCCCGTCGGTGTGCCTGATGCGCGAAATCACGAACTGACGGTTGACCAGATCGCGCATGTATCCCACCGTGCGTCCGTCGAGCATCGAGTTGGTGAACTCCACGGAAACTTTCTCGGCGAATTTCTGCTCCTTGGAGAGTGCGGCCAGCGCCTCGTCCTCTTTTTCGAATTTCACACGCAGGGCATAGCGGATGAAGATCATCGTGAAGATGATGCCCACGACGCCCAGCGGATAGGCCACGGCGTAGCCCAGCGCGACGCTGGGATCGCTGAATCCCGAGGCGTCGGCATAAGCCTGCTGTGCGGCGCCCAGTCCGGGGGTGTTGGTCACGGCGCCCGAGAGGATGCCGACCATCGTCGGAATGGGCGTTCCGGTCACGACGTGGATGACATAGGCCGTTGCGACGCCCAGCAGGACGATCGCCGTGGCGCATCCCACGAGGGTGATTCCGCCGTGCTTGAACGACGCGAAGAATCCCGGGCCGACTTGCAGTCCGATCGAAAAGACGAAAAGGATCAGTCCGAATTCCTGCACGAAGTGCCTCACTTCGCCGTTGACAGTCATCCCGAAATGGCTGAACAGGATGCCGACGAACAGTATCCATGTGACACCCAGCGAGATGCCTCCGATTTTAACTTTTCCCAACAGAATGCCGATGGTGATTACCAACGCGAAAATAAGTACGGCATGGGCGATGCCGTTGCCGAAAAACAGGGTATACAACCACTCCATATTAACCTAATTTTGTGCCTTTTGTCGAGTCGGGCGCAAAATTACTACATATCGCAGAAATAAAAAACTTTTCGGGAAAAGAATTTTCCTCAATACAGATACTTCTCAATCAGCGGCATCAGCAGCGCCGTCGCAAGCCCCATCAGGGCCATCGCCAGGCCGCTCAGAGCACCTTCGGCGGCCCCCATTTCGATGGCCCGGGCCGTCCCGATGCCGTGTGCGGCGGCTCCGAGCGCGAATCCCCGCGCCTCGGGATCGCGGACGCCGCAGCGACGCAGTATCCATTCGCCGAAGATGCTGCCGAAAATTCCCACGCAGAAAACCACCACCGATGTCACCGACACGTTGCCGCCCAGCGGTCCCGAGACCGACACGGCGATCGGCACCGTGACCGATTTGGGGGCTATGGAGGTCAGTATCTGGCGTTCGGTACCGAACATCATGGCGATGTAAACCACGCTCAGCACCCCTGCGACGCATCCGACGAGGGTGGCGATGCCCACGGGCAGCAGGCTTCCGCGCAGGCGTTCCAGTTGTTCGTAGAGGAGGTATCCCAGCGCCACGACCGACATCCCGAGGGCGAAATTGAGTACGCCCGTCGCCTCCTGATAGCGCGCGTAGCCGATTCCCGCGCAGCGCAGAAAGACGATCACGGCGACGAAAGTCAGTAGCACGGGGTGCAGCAGCGGCAGCCGCGTGCGGCGGTAGATCGCGCCGCCCAGGCAATAAAGCCCCACGGTGATGGTCAGCAGAAAGAGGTCCGAGGAGAGGAAAGAGGCGTCAGGCATCGTGGCGAAGGTGTTTGATGTGCCGCAGGCGGGCGCGGCGGTTCAGGCTCTGGAAGGTCTTGCCCGTGATGAGCAGCACGACGATCGTGGAGACGATTCCCGAGACGACGATGGCCCCGAGGTTTTCGAGGATCACGCGGTAGGAGTCCATCAACCCCACGCCGTAGGGCACGAAGAACAGCGCCATGGCCCCCAGCAGGAAGCGCGCCGCGGGACGCACCGTTTCGGCCCGCACCCAGCGCATGCACAGCGCCGCGAAGAGCAGGATCATGCCGATGATGTTCCCCGAGACATATCCTCCGGTCACGAGGCTCAGCGCATTGCCGATGAGCCAGAAAAGCAGGATGTAGAAAAGTCCGACCACGTTCGTTTTTGTTTGCGGCCGCAAAGATAAGATTTAATTCTTTCGGTTGTGCTTTTTCAGCGGACATTGTTCCGAGGCGCACGACGCACAGCCTCCCCGGTGTTTCCCGCACGCAAGCCTCCACAGCCGCAGGGCCGCTGCCGCCGCCGCGGCGATCCCGATAGCCCCCACGATATAATCCTGCCAGTCCATCGTTCAGAATAACAGGACGATGCGGTAGACGATCCATGCTACGAGCCAAGCCATCGCCGTGTTGTAGACGACCGACGCCGCGGCCCATTTCCATCCGGCTTCGGAGCCGATAGCGACCACCGTGGCGATGCAGGGGACGTAGAGCAGGATGAAGACGAGGAACGCCAGCGCCGAAGCGGTCGAGAAGTCGCCGCTCGCCAACAGCCGCTGCGACAGCGAGGCCGTTTCTTCGTCCCCGGCGGGCTCTTTCGCCGCGGATTCCGCGACGACGATCTCGGTCGTGCCGTCCGCACCGCCGATGATTTCTCCCTCAGCGGGCGTCGTCACGGCGCCTTCGGAGTAGAGCACGCCCAGCGTCGAGACCACGATCTCCTTGGCCGGAAGTCCCGACAACAGCGCCACGCTGGCCTTCCAGTTGAACCCCAGCGGGCTGAACACCGGTTCGCACCCCTTGCCCAAACGTCCCAGATAGGAGTTTGCGTAGTGGGTCTCGGTTCCGGCAGTCTCGTCCGTGCGGGGGTAGTAGCTCAGAAACCAGACGATCACCGAGGCGATCAGGATCATGCCGCCCATCTTTTTAAGGTATTGCGCGCACTTGTCCCACATGTGCGTGAGGGTCGTTTTCCACGTCGGGAGACGGTAGGGCGGAAGTTCCATCACGAACGGCGTTTCGTCCACCGGGAAGAGGAACCGCCGCATCAGCCGCGCCGTGACGACGGCCAACACGATGCCCAGCACGTAGAGCCCCAGCATCACCGACCCGGCGTTCGCGGCAAAGAACGTCCCCGTCAGCAACAGGTAGATCGGAATTCGAGCGCTGCATGACATGAACGGCGTAATGAGTATGGTTATCAGGCGACTGCTTCGGCTTTCGATGGTCCGCGACGCCATGATCGCGGGGACGTTGCAGCCGAATCCCATGATGAGCGGGATGAACGACTTTCCGTGCAGGCCGATGCGGTGCATCACGCGGTCCATGATGAACGCCGCACGGGCCAGATAACCCGAATCCTCCATGAACGAGATGAAGAGATAGAGAATCATGATGTTCGGGAGGAAGACGATGACGGCGCCCACGCCGCCGATGATGCCGTCCACCAGCAGGTCGCGCAGCGGTCCGGCGGGCAGCAGGGCGTCCACGCCGCCGCCGATCCATCCCACCAGCGCGTCGATCCACTCCTGCGGATAGGCTCCGAGGCTGAACGTGCACCAGAACATGAACCACATCAGCGCGAAGAAGATCGGGAATCCCCACAGCTTGTGTGTCACGAAGGTGTCGATCACGGCCGTCGTCGTGACCTCCGCGCGCCGCCCGGGGGTGAAAGTCTCCTTCAGGGCTCCCTGGATGAATCCGTATTTCTGGTTGGCGAAGGCCGTTTCGACATCCTCGCCCAGCGCTTCGGTGATGCGCCGGGCCTCGCGGTCACGGATTTCGGCCCACTCGGGGTAGCGGCTGCATTCGCGGAGGCTCTTTTCGGCCTCGGCGTCGCCTTCGAGCATCTTCATCGCATAGTAGCGGGGCGGGAAAGCCTTGGGCAGTTCGTCGCGGTGGTCGCTCATGTCGCCGTTGAGCCTGCGCAGCCCCTCTTCGATCACGGGACCCATGTTGATATGAATATGGCGCACACGCTCGTCGCGGTTCTCGTAGACATCGATCACGGTGTCCAGCAGGGTGTCGATGCCGCGGTGGTTGCGCGCCTCGACGGGCACCATCGGCACACCGAGCATGCGGCCCAGATTCTCGTAGTCGAGGGTGGCTCCGCTGGCTTGCAGCTCGTCGTACATGTTGAGCGCCACGACCATACGCGGGTTTATGTCGATCAGTTCGGTAGTCAGGTAAAGATTGCGTTCCAGATTCGAGGCGACCACGGAGTTTATCACCACATCGGGGATGCTCGCAGCCAGATGATGACGCACGTAACGCTCCTCGGGCGTATAGGCCGAGAGAGCGTAGGTGCCGGGCAGGTCGGTGACCTCGAAGCGGTAGCCGCGGTAGACGCAGCAGCCGATCTTGGCGCCGACGGTCACGCCGCTGTAATTGCCGACGTGCTCGTGACCGCCCGAGATGGCGTTGAACAGCGAGGTTTTACCGCTGTTGGGGTTGCCCACCAGCGCTACCGTGATGGTCCGCGTGCGGCGTGTCACCACTTCGTCGATGCTCGTGCAGCATCCTGCGTCGGGTTCCGGTTCCGTGGCCCTGAGCTCCTCGTCCTGTTCCGGTTTTCCGACGGGCTCGTGGCGATGACGACGCTGATCTCCGCCGCCTGCGAGGTATTCGTGGGCCTCACTGTCGGTGAGCACCTCGACCATGTCGGCCTCGCTGCGCCGCAGCGAAATGTCGTAGCCCATGATCTTGTATTCGATCGGGTCTTTCAGGGGCGCATTCAGAAGCACTTCGACCCGCTGTCCGCGGACGAATCCCATCTCCATGATGCGGCGGCGGAAGCCTCCGTGGCCCATCACCTTGACGATCGTCCCCGATTCGCCGGTTTTAAGTTCGGATAGACGCATTTTCTTCTATTTTGCGTCCCAAAGATACTATTTTACCGCGAAATACACAATCCCTATAAATAGGTATAGTTCCACTATTCTGACCGCATACTGTCAACGTAAATTTTCATTCCTGATTCTCAATTGTGTCGTTCCAGCCGCCGCCCAGCGCCTTGCAGAGCGTGACGTAGTTGATATACTGCTGCGCCACGAGGTTCACCAGCCCCATTTGCGTCTGGTAGAGACTGCGCTCGGCGTCGATCACATCGAGGTAGTCCGACAGTCCGCTGCGGTAGAGTGCGCGGGTCATCGTGGCGACACGGTCGTTCGAGAGCAGCAGTTCGCCCGTGCGCCCGGTCTGGTCGCGGTAGGTCGTGATGGCCACCAGCGCCTTTTCGACATCGGCGAAGGCTGTCAGCACGGTCTGCTCGTAACTCTTCACCGACTGCGTATAGGCCGCCATCGCGGCCCGTTCGGCATTGCGGAGCTTTCCGAATCCGAAGATCGGTTCGGCCACGGACCCCAGCGCATCCCATGCCCAGGGATTCGCAGCTGTTAAACCTTTGATCGAGTTGGATGCCACTCCGCCTTTGGCCGTCAGCGAGATGGACGGAAAACGGGCGCTCCGCGCCTGACCGGCCTGCGCAGCAGCTCGCAGCATGTTGAAATGCGCTTCGCGGATGTCGGGGCGCCGTTTCAGAAGCTCCGACGGCAGACCCACGGGAATCTCCGCGGGCAGGTCGTCGGTCAGCAGGCGCTGGCCCGCTCCGGAGAGCTGCACCCGCGAGGGCGTTTCGCCTAACAGTATGCCCATCGAAAGCCACGTCTGCTCCACGGCGCGGCTGTATTGCGGAATGTCGGCCTCGGCGGTGTAGACCAGACTCCGGGCCTGCTCCAGCGCCACGCCGTCGGACATGCCGTAGCGGAACATCGAGTCGATCAGGGCCGCCGATTCGCGCCGCAGGGCGCAGCTCTGACGGGCGATCGCCAGATCGCGTTCGTATTCGAGCAGGGTGAAATAGGTCGTGGCGACTTCGGCCGCCAGCGCCAGCCGTACGCCCCGCAGCGCCCACTCCGACGAGGCTATCTGGGCTTTTGCGGCGCGTTTGGCGTTGCGCAGCTGCCCGAAGAGTGCCACCTCCCACGAGAGCGACGGCTCGACGGCGTACGACTGCACGATCTTCGTGGCAGGCGTATATTCGCCTTCGGCCGTGACGCCCAGCCCGACCTGCGGCAGGTACTGCGCCCGCACGCTCTTGAGGTTCAGCCGCGCTTCCTCCACGCGCGAAGCCGCCACGGCCACGTCGCGGTTGTTGTCCAGCGCCCGTGCGACGAGGTTGTTGAGCACCGTATCGCCGAACAGCGTCCACCATTCGGGGCCGAAGCGGGTCGTATCCTCCGAGAATCCCCGCCCGTAGATGTAATCGTCGGGCACGGAGACGCGCGGCGGGTAGAAGCGCGGCGTGCAGGCCGCCGTAAATGCTGCAAAAATGATTATGAGGTATCCGGCTTTCATGACTGTTCCTGTTTTTTGCGTTCGCGGCGGCGTTCGAATCCGCCGATGCGTCCCACGAAATAGTAGAGCGCGGGGTAGACGAAGATGCCCAGCAGCGTGGCGAACAGCATGCCGCCCACGAGGGCCACGCCCATGATGTTGCGGGCCGTGGCGTATACGCCGCTGGCGAAGATCAGCGGCATGACGCCCAGGATGAAGGCGAAGGCGGTCATGATGATCGGCCGCACGCGCAGTTTGGCGGCCCCGATCGCGGCGTCCATGAGCGAGGCGCCCTGCTCGTTGAAGAGCCTGTCGGCGTACTCCACGACCAGAATGGCGTTTTTGGCCGCCAGTCCGATCAGCATCACCAGCGAAATCTGCATGTAGATGTCATTGACGTAAAAGGCGTTGAGCAGGTGTGAGACGCCGATGAAGAGCACGGCGCCCAGCACCGCCACGGGAACGCTCATCAGAATCGCCAGCGGCAGTCCCCACGATTCGTACAGGGCCGCCAGCGCGAGGAACACGAAGACCAGCGCCAGCAGGTAGACCAGTCCTCCGGTCTTCGAAGCGTTGGCTTCCTGAAAGGAGGTGCCGCTCCATGCCGTGCCGACGTCGTCGGGCAGTACCTGCGCGGCCGTGCGGGTGATGTCCTGCATGACGGTCGTCGTCGAGGTGCGGGCCGCGGGGGTGACCGTAAGCCCGATCGAACGGTAGAGGTTGAACTGCGAGACGTATTCGACGCCCACGGTATCCACGACCTCGACCAGCGACGAGACGGGGACGCTTTCGCCCGACGAGGAGGCGACGTAATAGCTGTCGAGCGAGCGTTTGTCCATGCGGTAGGCGGGGGCGGCCTGAATGTAGGTCTGGTAGAGCTTGCCGAAACGCGAGAAGTTGTTGACATAGGCGCCGCCCAGCAGGGTCGTCAGGTCGCCGTAAAGTACGCCCAAGTCCACGCCCGAAGCCAGCGCCTGCTCCTTGTCGATGCGCAGCCGCCGCTGGGGGACGTCCGCGTTGAACTGCGTGGTCACCGACGCGACGGAGGGCAGCTTGCGCAGCGAGTCCATCAGCCGTTCGCTCTGCTCCAGCAGGTAGGCCGTGCCGCGCCCTTCGAGGTCCTGCACCTCGACCGAAACGCCCGACGTGATGCCCAGACCGGGGATCGACGGCGGGATGAAGGCGAAGCACTCGGCGCCCGGAACCGCCATGTAAAGCTCGTCGGTGAGTCTCTGGGCGATCTCCATGGCCGTCAGTTTGCGGTCGGAATAACCGACCAGCGACACGAAGATGATGCCGCTGTCGGTCGAGGCGATGCCCGCCATCATGTTGAATCCCGCGGCGAACGAGGTCGAAGCGACTTCAGGCAGCGTGCGGATCACTTCGTCGGCCCGGATCATGGCCTTCTGCGTCACCTGCAGCGACGAGGCTTCGGGCGTCGAAACCATCACCATCACGTATCCCTGATCCTCTTCGGGAAGGAATCCGGCGGGCAGTTTGCGCCACACGAGGAAGATGACGGCCAGTACCGCGGCGATAAATACGCCCGTGCGGGCCACGTGGCGGATCAGCGTCGGCGTGAAGGCCGTATATTTGTCCATCCGCCGGGCGAACCAGCGGTTGAAAGCGGCGAAGAATCCCTTCTTGGGCGGTTCGCGGCGGCGCAGGAGCAGGGCGCACAAGGCCGGGGAGAGCGTCAGAGCGTTGAAGGCCGAGATCACGACCGACACGGCGACCGTCACCGAGAACTGCTGGAACAGCCGCCCCGTGATGCCGCCCGTAAACGATACGGGGATGAATACGGCCAGCAGGACGACGGTCGTGGCGACGATGGGCGAAGCCACGTTCTTCATGGCTTCGAGCGCCGCGGCGCGGGGGTTCATCCCGTTGGCGATATTGACCTGCGCAGCTTCCACGACAACGATGGCGTCGTCCACCACCAGACCGATCGCCAGCACCAGTCCCAGCAGCGAAATGATGTTGATCGAGAACCCCAGCAGCGGAAAGAGCGCGAAGGCGCCGACCAGCGACACGGGGATGGCGACCAGCGGAATGACCGTGGCGCGCCAGTCCTGAATGAAGAGGTAGATGATGCAGATCACCAGCACGAGGGCTATGATGAGCGTGGTGAAGATGTCGCTGATGCCGGCGTCGATGCTGGTCGTGGTGTCCACGACCGTCGATGTCGTGATGCCGTCGGGCAGACGTTCGCCGAGCCGCGCCATTTCGGCCTTGACCTTGTCGCCCACGGCCACGGCGTTGCTGCCCGGCTCCTGATAGATGACGATAAGGGCCGTGGGCTTGCCTTCGAAGAGCGAGCTTACGCCGTAACTCTGGCTTCCGAGCGATACGTCGGCCACGTCGCGCAGGCGGATCTGTTCGCCCTCCGAGGTGGTCACGACGACGATGTCGCCGAACTGCTCGGCCGTGGTGATCTGCGGGGGCATGGTCACCGTATAGGTATAGGAGGTGCCGTCGGGCGCGGGTTCGGCCCCGAACTGTCCGGCGGGGTAGATGCCGCCCTGATTTTCGATGGCGGCGGTGACGGCCGAAACCGGGATGCCGTAGTATTTCAGCACGTCGGGCCGGAGCCATACGCGCATGGCGTACTCCCCGGCGCCCATGATCGAGACCTTGCCCACGCCGTCGATCTTCAGCAGTTCGTTCTGAAGGTTGATGTAGGCGTAATTCGAGAGGAATTCGTCGTCGTAGCGTCCGTCGCTGTGCAGCGAGAAGACCAGCAGGAAACCCGTCATGGTCTTGCGCGTGGTGACGCCCTGCTTGGTCACCGTCGCCGGAAGCTGAGCCGCGGCCGAGGATACGTTGTTCTGGGTGAAGATGGCGTCGAGGTCGGGATCGGACCCGATGTCGAAGGTCACCTGCATGACCATCGAACCGTCGTTGGCGCTCGTGGTCTGCAGGTAGAGCATGTCGCTGACGCCCATGACGCTCTGCGCCACGGGCGTGGCCACGGCGTTATTGACCGTCTCGGCGTCGGCGCCGTCGTAGGTCGCCGAGACCTCGACCACCGGAGGCGTGATGTCGGGATACTGCTCGATCGGCAGGTTCAGGATCGAGATCAGCCCCACGAGCACGATGACGATGGCCAGCGAGATGGCGAAAATCGGACGTGAAATGAAGAATTTCTCCATGACGTCAGCGTTTTACGGGGATTACCTTCATGCCGTCGCGCAGTTTCTGCTGGCCTGCCGTAACCACCTGCTCGCCCTCGGCGAGCCCCTCGTCCACGCACCACATCGTGCCGTAGGTGTCGCCCAGCACCACGCGGCGGTAGGCCGCCGTGCTGTCGGGCCGCACGACCCAGACCGAATTGACGCCCTGCGCCTGACTGACGCTCTGCTGGGGCACGATCACCCGCGGCTGCACGGGGCCGACGTTGGCCGAGACGCGGGCGAACTGTCCGGGTTTGAGCGACCGGTCGGGGTTGGGGAACATCACCACCAGCACGAGCGTTCCCGTGCTGCTCGACACGTCCTTGCGCGTATAGTCGTAGAGTCCCCCGTAAGGGTAGCGCGTGCCGTCGGCCAGCGTCAGGCGAATGTCCGAGAGCAGCCCCTCGTTGTCGTAGATCGAACTGCGTCCTCCGGCCGCCCTGAGGTATTCGGCCATCGGAATGGCCACATCGACGGTGAGCGTGTCGATGTTCGAAATGCTCGTCAGCACGCTGAACTGCGTGCCGGGACCGACGTAGTCGCCCACATGCGCCGCCGTGTGTTCGATGATGCCGTCGATGGGCGAGCGCAGCTCGGTGTAGCCGACGTTCATGCGGGCGCTGCTGAGCGTCTGCTCGGCCGAGCGCACCGAGGCTTCGGCGGCCTTGTACTGCGCCGTATACTGATCGAGCTGCGCCTGACTGATGGCATTGATCTTGGCCAGCGGCACGGCGCGCTCGTAGTTGTTCCGCGCCTCCAGCGCCTGCGCCTTGGCCGACTGGAGCGCGGCTTCGGCGGCGAGCATCGTGGTCGAGAGCTGGTCGGGGTCGATCGTGAAAAGCAGCTGCCCGCGTTTTACGGGCATGCCGTTCGCATACTGCTTGGATAACAGGAAGCCATTGATCCGGGGCTGGATCACGGCGTCGAAATTACTCGAAAGGTAACCGATGAAGCTCATGCTTTTCTGTATCCTGTCCGTAACGGCGCGGGCCGTTTCGACCTGCAGGGGCGGCATTGCGGGTTTCGGCTTGTGCCGGCCGCACCCGGCGGGCAGGAGCGCGGAAACGAGTCCCGCCACGATTAAAAGTCTGTTCATACCGGAATGTTTTACGCTCTTGCGGGGACAAAAAACGTACCGCGAACCGGGTGACAGGCTCTTGGAAAGGGGGTTTTATGCTAAAAAACGTTGAATTTTTTGGCAATAAATGATGATGTTTAGATAATTTTTATATCTTTGCGTTGATAACAAACCCAATTAATAAAAAAAGTTATGAAAGAATTAGTAGCAAAGATCAATGCAGAGTACGAAGTATTCGCAGCTAATGCAGCAGCACAGGTAGAGAAGGGCAACAAGGCCGCCGGTACGCGCGCCCGCAAGTCCGCTCTCGAAATTTCGAAGCTGATGAAGGAGTTCCGCAAGGTTTCCGTAGACGCTGCGAAATAATTACAGACGCAATGACGCAACAAAGGCTGTCCCAAGGGGGCAGCCTTTGTTGGTTTCATACGGACCGTGAACTTGCCTAAGGTTTGATGCCGAAGCGGGCGAAAACCTCCATGTCCTCCGGTTCGAGACCGGTTTTGCGGAAGGGAACGGCCTCGTTGTGGTCGTTCAGGTAGCGGCGCGGACGTTTGCGGTCGTAGCCGGGGTTCACGAGCGATACCGTCGGATCGACGAAGCGGCCCCGGATCGAGGCCATGTCGGCCATGGTGTGGAACAGGGCGTGGGTCGTGGCCGGCGCCGTCTCATTGATCCCGGCAGCCGCGGCTTTGGCGGGAAAATTCCGCCGGTAGGCGTCGGAGAACCACGCCAGCGAGGCCACGTAGAGCTGATAGGCGGTCGTGGTGGGCGAGGCGTGCAGGAAGCGTTCGCGGTCGTCATCCAGAATGTCCTCGCCGTGGTCGGCGCAGTAGAGCAGCGCCGAGGAGGTTTGCCGCAGTCCGCGCAGGAAGGCGATCGTCTCGGCGAGAAAATGGTCCGTGTAACAGATCGAATTGTCGTAAGCGTTGCGGAGCGTGTGCGCATGCTCCCGCGAGATCGCCACGTCGTCGTCGGGTTTGAAACGTGCGAATTCGCGCGGATAACGCTGGTGGTAGCTGAAGTGGGAGCCGTAGCAGTGGAGGATGAAGAGCATCTTCTGCGCCGGGGCGGTCTCGACGATGCGGCGCATTTCGTCCAGCAGCTGCATGTCGTGGCGCGGCGAGCGGATATAGATCAGGTGGTCGGCGTCGCGGGCCAGCTTGTCGATCATGGCGCCCTGCGGCGACTGGTTGGAGATGAACCACGTCTCGAAGCCCGCTTCGTTGAAGAGGGCCGGAAGCCCTTTGCGGCGGTAGAGCTGGTCGTGCTCTTCGGTCGAGACGGAGGAGAGGATGAGCGGCACGCTCTTGTGCGTGGTGTTGCTCTGGGTCAGCACGTCGCGGAAAATCACCAGATCGTCCACCTGCGAGAGCCGGGGATTGGTTTCCCGCTCGTAGCCGTAAAGCTCCCAGCTCATGGCGCGCGACGCTTCACCTATAATATATACGTAAATCTCGCGTCCGGGCGCTTCGGCCTCGCGGCTGGCCTCGTAGGTGAAATCCGCCGAGGTCTTTTCGAAGTTGTAGGCCTTGCGGAATTCCGAGGCGCTCAGGTAGACGTTGTAGGCCACGTTGAGCGGGAAAATCTCGTCGCGCAGCACGTGCCGCTGCTCGCTCACATGATAGGCCGGCCACAGGGCCAGCATGCCCAGCGCCATGAGCGCGGCGCCCGAAAGGCCGACGTTCATGCGCGTCGTGCGCGAAATGTAGCGCTTGTGGCCGATCTCGCGCGCCGCGAACCACAACAGCGGCAGATACATCACGCAGACCAGAATGACCGACGGGTAGATGTTGCTCAGCAGTTCGCCCGCCTCGCCGGGATTGGTCGTCACCAGATTGGTGAACATGTCCGTGGCGATGATCGAGTTGCCGAACAGATAGAGCAGCACGATCTGGAACGCGCAGAGGAAGATAAAGGGAAATCCCAGCCAGATCATCACGCCGGAACGGCTCAGCGCCACGCTCCACATCATGTAGAAGCCCAGCGGCATCAGAATCAGCGCCTCGACCGTCCAGCCGGAGTAAGGCTCGGTATTGGCCAGCACGCAGTTGGGGATAATCAGCGCGACGAAGAAATAGACGGTCAGCAGCGTGGTGAAACGGCTGCGGGTTTTGACCGTGCGTCGTCTGTTTACCCTGTTCGGATCAGCATTCATATCGTTACACTAACCTAAAAAGCTTCGTTTATGCTCAGCAGGAAGCCGCTCGTCTTCTTGCCGAAGCCGTAATCGAGTCGCACATTGACCCGTTTCTTCAATTCCCAGCGCAGGCCGACGCCGTAGTTGGGAAGCGTCTCGGACCAGTCGAACCGCTCCAGATCGCTGAAGACGTTGCCTGCGCCGCCCCAGAAGGTGCAGCCGATGCGCCGCCAGATGCGCTGGCGCAGCTCGACCTGAAACGTTATCATGTCGTTGTCCGTGTAGCGGCCCTGATAATAGCCGCGCATCCGCTGCGAACCGCCCATGCGGGCCAGCATCGGCCACGGGGTTCCCTCGGAGTTGAACTCCGCGTAGAGGTCCGCCGCGAGGATGCCGCCCTTCCACACCTGCCTGTAGTAGTCGGCCGTGAAGGTCGTGCGCCACAGCGAACGTCCGCAGTTGCCCAGTCCCTTGGGAAACAGCGTCTCCTGCAGACTGACGTAGACGCCCCGGAAGGGGTTGGGTATGAAGTCGCGCGAGTCGTATTCCAGAATCGCCCCGACGCCCGTGGCGGTGTAGTGCGTCTTCTGCCCGTAGAGGTAGCTCTCGCCCAGCGGCTTGAACTTCTTGCCCTGCGTATGCTCGAAACTGAGGATGCCGCCCACATAGGTGTTGGGCAGCACCCGGTGCAGGTAGCGCGCCTTTATCAGGTAACGTTTCTCGTTGTAGGAGCTCTCCTCGTTGTAGCGGCCGTCGTTATAGCCGATGCCCCACATGTCGCGGGGCGCCGAAGCGAACATCACCGTATAGTCGATGCGCTTGCCGTTGCGGGAGAAGATGTTGTTGCCCGTGACGCCCAGCGCATAGAATCCCGAAATCGAGACGTTGGCGAAGATCGAAATGTCCGACGGCGAAGTGACCGAGTCCGTACGGTCTATGCGGTAGAGTCCGGCCGCCAGCAGTCCGATGCCGAGACTCGTATTCTTCGAATAGCTGGGGCCTCCGGCGAAGGTGAAGTCGATTTTCTTCTCGAACGTGCGGTCGCGCGTCGATCCCTCGAAATATTTCACCACGCGCCGCGGGAACGAGAGCCGTTTCTGCGGCTGGGGCTGTTCCGGAAGCGGGGTATAGCTGTAATGCAGCGTGTCGCTGCCGTTGATATACACTCCCTCTTGGGCCGCTCCCTGCAGCGCGAAGCAAAGGGCTAAAGCCAGAACGGCGGTTTTGCGCAGCATCCGGTTATTTGTACTTCTCGATCGTTTCGTAGAAATCGGCCTTGTCCTGCTCCGAGAGAACCCCCTTGCGCAGGAAGACCAGCTCTCCCTCCTTCGATACGATCATCAGCACGAACTGGTTGTTGCAGTCGCCCAGCCCCCAAGCCTTGCTCAGGATGCGGTC
>ENA-UEPL01000262-UEPL01000262.1-human-gut-metagenome-genome-assembly--contig:-NODE-262-length-49913-cov-40.222710_pt1 | contig 49913 bp, 44 predicted proteins | sample MGYA00242896_ERZ507908 | MGnify/ENA primary metagenome ERZ507908 (study PRJEB26167, sample SAMN06115518) | human gut metagenome | host: Homo sapiens | place: China:Chongqing | collected 2015-08-20...
AGTTTTGAATGGTCATATCATACTGACAGACACCAGTATTACAACGATTTTAGCACCCGAAATGACCTATACGCCTTCATTTACCTCTATATGATGATCCTTTTTCGCAGAGTATGATATTTGCCTCTGAAGGATTGGTAAAATTCTCTTTCTATTGGTTAGCTGATTGTTCGAATTTTGAAAATGCGGACACGATGCGGACACGGAAAACGAAAAACCGCGTCGGACTTTCGTCTGACGCGGTTTCTGGTGCCCAGGACAAGACTCGAACTTGCACGAACGTAATTGTTCACTACCCCCTCAAAGTAGCGTGTCTACCAATTTCACCACCTGGGCATTGCATCCCCGAAGCAACTTTCGGGAGTGCAAATATAGACACTATTTTGCGATTCGCAAAATTTTTGCGCGAAAAACGTCAAAATTTACGAAACGCCTGCGGCGGCGCTCCTGCATGGCCTCCGGAACGCCCCCCTCCTTATTTGAGTTTCATCTCTTTGAGCAGGTAGCCCGCGCCGCCGATACGGTCCACGACGAACAACACGTAGCGGATGTCCACGGCGATATTGCGGCAGATCGAGGGGTCGAACGCCACGTCGCTCATCGTCGAACGCCACGTACGGTCGAAATTGATGCCGACCAGTTCGCCCGAAGCGTTCAGCACCGGCGATCCGGAATTACCGCCCGTGGTGTGGTTCGTGGCCAGGAAGCACACCGGCACGGTCTTGCGGCCGTCGATCGTCGTCGCCCAGCGGCCGTACTCTTTCGAAGCGTAGAGGTCGCGCAGGGCCTGCGGGATGTCGTAGTCGTAGATTTCGGGATTGTCCTTGGCGATGATGCCGTCGAGGGTCGTCTGCGGCTTGTGGTACTCGCCGTCGGCATACTCGTATCCGGCCACCGTGCCGTAGGCCACGCGGAGCGTGAGGTTGGCGTCGGGGTAGAAGGCGCGCCGGGCGTCCCATTCGCGCAGCCCTTTAATATAAGAGGTGTAGAGTTCGTTGAGCCGTTTGCTGTTGAGGTTGCGCAGCGATTTGGTGCCCGTGAGCCATGCGATGTGGTCGAGCATGCGCTTCGTTCCCGAACGCAGGGCGGTTACCGCCGTGGTGTCGCCCTCGTTCCAGACCTGCGTGAAAACCTCCTCGGCAAAGGCTTCGGGCGAGCCGCAGCGGGCCACGCCGTCGAGGAATTCCGGAATCTGATACTGCGCCGGACAGCGGCGGGCGTACTCCCCGAATTGCAGATCGTACAGGGCGCGTTCGGTCGCTTCGCGGCGGGCGAAGACCGCTTCGGCGCGCTCTTTGGCGGAGTATCTGATCGGAAGTGCGCCGAGCGTTTCGAGCGTGATCTCGCGGGCGAAATAGGGGTCTGCGATGCGGGCGTACTCGGCTTTGAGCTGCGCCACGACGTTGCGGTATTCGGGTTTGTCCTGCGCCCAGGCGTCGAACGCCTCCTCATAGGCGCGTTTCGAGGCCACGGTGCCGCGGCGTTCGATGCCCAGCACCTCGCCCTGCCACTTCTTCCAGGCGTTGGCGATCGAGGCGTGACGGGCGGCGTAGAAGATGCGCAGCGCGGGATCGGACTCCTGCGCCTTGGAGATGATGTCGAGACGGCCCGTGCGGACGGCGATCTTCGCCGGGTCGGAACGCTCGGCGATGTAGGCCACGGCGTCCGAGAGGATATACTCCTGGGTGTTGCCCGGGAAGCCGTAGATCATCGTGAAATCCCCCTCTTTCACGCCTTTTGTCGAGATGGTGAAGTGCTTTTTGGGGCGGTAGGGGACGTTCTGGGGCGAGTAGGGCGCCGGTTTGTTCTCCTTCGAGGCGTAGACGCGGAACATCGAGAAGTCGCCTGTGTGGCGGGGCCATATCCAGTTATCGGTGTCGCCGCCGAACTTGCCGATCGACGAGGGTGGCGCGGCCACCAGACGCACGTCGTCGAACTGCTCGTAGACGAACAGGAACTGTTGGTTGCCGTAGTACATCTGCTCCACGGCGGCCTTGTAGCCGGGGGCTTCGGCCTCGGCCTTCTTGACGATCTCGTCCGCGGTCTCTCCCGCGGCGATGCGGTCGGTCACCTCCTCCATCCGGACGAGGAAGCGCACCCAGAGTTTTTCGTTGGGCAGCTCCTCGGCGCGCGACATGGCCCAGAATCCGTCGGTGAGGTAGTCGTGTTCGACGGTCGAGTGCCGTTGGATGGCGCCGTAGCCGCAGTGGTGGTTGGTCAGCAGCAGTCCTTCGGGCGAGATCAGTTCGCCCGTGCAGCCGCCGTTGAACAGCACCACGGCGTCTTTCATCGAGGCTTGGTTGACGGAATAGATGTCTTCGGCGGTGAGCCGGAATCCCTTGGCGCGCATGTCGTCGATGCGTGAGGAGATCAGGCTCGGGAGCCACATGCCCTCGTCGGCCAGCGCAGGCAGCATGAAGAGGACGGTCAGCAGGGTCAGCAGGGTTCGTTTCATCGGTCTAAGAATTTATCCAGTTCTACATATACTTTCTGAATGGGAAGGCCCATGACGTTGTAGAACGAGCCTTCGATGCGTTCGATGGCGGCGTAGCCGATCCACTCCTGAATGCCGTACGACCCCGCCTTGTCGAACGGGCGGCAGGTGTCGATGTAGTGTTCGGTCTCCTCGGCCGTGAGCGTGCGGAACCAGACGTTCGTCCGCGCCCCGAAGCTGTGCATCCGCTCCGCCGTGCGCAGCGTGACGCCCGAAACCACCGTGTGGCGGCGTCCCGACAGCCGCCCGAGCATTTTGACGGCCTCGTCGCGTCCGCGGGGCTTGCCGAGGACCTCGCCGTCGAGCACCACCACCGTGTCGGCGGTCAGCAGGATCATGTCCGGCGCGAGCAGCCCGGGCCAGGCCCGGCTTTTGAGCTGCGAGAGGTAGAGCGGCACCTCTTCGGCCGGGAGGTCGGCGGGGTAGACCTCCTCGCAGTCGTATTTCGGGGCGAGTTCGTAGGGAAGCCCGCATCCGGTCATCAGTTCCCGCCTCCGCGGCGACTGCGACGCCAGCAGCAGGCGGTAGGGTTTGAGTTTGTCGCTAAGTATCAAAGTGAAAGTTGAAAAGTTAAAGGTGAAAATTGGGTTTTATAATTTTGCTTTGACGGTTTTTACGGAAGAACTCAGTAATTTTTCGAGTTCCACGCAGTCGTCGTACAGCGATTGAAAACTGTTTTTGTCGATGGTTTCCGATTCGAAAAGAATTTCCAACCAGTATTTCGTTTCCGAGCACTCTTTCAGTGCAATGTTTATTTTTGATAAAAAATCTTTGTTGCTTTGGGCATTCGCGGATTCCGCGATGTTGGCTCCGATAGCTGTTCCGCTCCGGAGAATCTGCCTGCCGAGTGTCTGGTTCCGGGTTTCTTTCAGGTAATTGTAAAATCGGATGATCCGAATGGCAAATCGCTTGCTTTTATCTTGTGTGATCATACACCTTTCACCTTATACGTTTCACCTTTCACCTCTTTTATCGGATGTCGAAATTCAACAATTCGCGTCCTTCGAGCGCCGCGCGCAGGTTGTTGCCGGGCTTCACGGGACCCACGCCCGCGGGCGTTCCCGTGTAGAGCAGGTCGCCCATGCGCAGCGTCACGTACCGCGACACCGAGGCGATGATCCGGTCCACCGTGAAGAGCATCTCCGCCGTGTCGCCCGTCTGGCGGCGTTGGCCGTTCACGTCGAGCGTGAAATGCAGCCGCTGCACGTCTCCGCCCAGCTCCGCGAGCGGCACGAATGCCGGAGAGATCGCCGCCGAACGGTCGAAAGCCTTGCAGCTCTCCCACGGAAGCCCCTCGGCGATGGCCCGCCGCTGGAGGTCGCGGGCCGTGAAGTCGATGCCCAGCCCCACTTCGTCGTAGTAGCGGTGTGCGAACCGCTCGGAGATGGCTTTGCCCACGCGGTTGATCCGCACGACCAGTTCGCATTCGTAATGCACCTCCTGCGAGAACGACGGGATGTAGAACGGGTCGTTGTTTCGGAGCAGCGCCGTGTCGGGTTTCATGAAGAACATCGGTTCTTCGGGGAGCTTCCCGCTGTCGTTCAGCTGTTCGTGCAGTTCCGCCGCGTGTTCGGCGTAGTTGCGGCCTATGCAGATGATTTTCATCGGATTTCCTTCTTTAACTCCTCCACCATGCGCTCTGCGAAGCGGTCGCTGGCGCCGGGGCCGCCGATGACGGTGCGCAGTTCGTCGAAATCGGCGAGCATCTTCTCGCGTTTCGACCCTCCTGCGACGATCGCCCGCAGTTCCTGTTCGGCGCGCTCCACCGAGAGGTCCGACTGGATCAGCTCGGCCACGCACTCGCGCCCGAGGTTGAGATTCACCAGCGACACCCACGGCACCTTCAGCACATAGGGGCGCAGCCACACCTGCCACCACACCGTGCGGTAAACGACCGCCTCGGGAATCCCCAGCAGGGCCGTTTCGAGCGTCGCCGTGCCCGATGTCACCACGGCCGCTTCGGCCGCCGACAGCGTTTCGTAGGTCTGGTCGCAGACGTAGCGGATGTCGCTGCCGGCCATATGTTGTTCGTACAGCGCGCGGTCGATCCACGCCACGCCCGCCACCACGAACTGGTGTTCGGGGAAGCGTTTCGACAGCAGGGCCATCAGCGGCAGGTTCGCGCGGATTTCGCCCCGGCGGCTGCCGGCCAGCAGGGCGATGATCGGACGTTCGTCCAGTCCGTTCCGGCGGCGGAACTCGTCGGGCGTCGGAAGCGATACGCGGCGGGCTTCGATGGCGTCCGCCAGCGGGTTGCCCTCGAAAACGGGTTCGATGCCGTGCTTCGGGAAATAGGTGCGTTCGAAGGGGAAGATGATGAAGAGCCGATCGACGTATCTGCGGATCGCCTTCACCCGCCATTCGCGCCACGCCCAGACCTTCGGGGCGATGTAGTAGAAGGTGCGGATGCCGTGTTCTTTGGCCCAGCGGGCCATCTTCATGTTGAAGCCGGGGTAGTCCACCAGGATCAGCACGTCGGGGGCGAATTCCGCCACGTCGGCCTGACATTCCCGCATTTGCCGCCGGATGGTCCCGAGGTTTTTCAGCACCTGCACGATGCCGAAGAACGAGGTTTCGCGGTAGTGCTTCCGCAGGTTGTCCCTGCCTCCTGCGGCCGCCATGAGGTCTCCGCCCCAGAAACGGAATTCCGCTCCGGGATCGGCTTTCAGCAGTCCTTTGATCAGGTTCGCGCCGTGCAGGTCGCCCGACGGCTCCCCGGCGAGGAGGTAATACTTCATCTTTCGGTCGTTGAGGGGTTCGTGAATTTGATTTCGAAATAGAGATAGTCTTTCAGGCGGAACCGTTCGTGCCATTTCGAGGGGTGGAGATGCCCGTCGCGCACGCTGCAATAGTGCAATCCCCGGAATACGCTTCCGTCAGGCAGCGGAACTTCGATGGGTTCGCCCTGGCAGAATGCCGCCACGGGAATGGCGTCGTCCGTGGTCGGCGTTTGTTCCGGGAAGGTTTCCATCAGCATGCAGCGGTCGGTGCCGCTGACTCCCAGGGCGCAGAGCCGCGTGACCGGGGAGCGGAAAGCGATATGGACCGAGTCGGTGCCGATGGAACGCGCTGCGAGGAAAAATTCCAGCGTATCGGATGCGCATACCGATTCGTTCATCGGCGTGCGGAGAAGTTCCTTGCCGTCGGCGACGTGGACGAGATCGAGCCGGTAATGTTTTCCGGCGATTTTTCCGGTGACGAGGGTTTTGAGGGCGCAGATTCCCTGCAAGTCGGCCGAAGCCTGTATGAATGTGCTCTCTTGCTGCACCGGATTGGAAAAGGTGACTGTGACGGGCTCTTGTGCGGCCGCGGTCCGGATGCAGCAGATGCCGAGCGCAACCAGCAGGATGAAGTGTGTTCTCATAGGCTATTCATCGAGTAAATCGGGGCGCAGGCGCCGGGTGCGTTCGTAGGCTTGTTCGTCCTGCCATTTTTCGATCTCGGCGAAATTCCCCGACAGCAGCACGTCAGGAACCCGCCAGCCGCGGAACTCCGCGGGCCGCGTGTAGACCGGGGGCGCCAGCAGGTTGTCCTGGAACGAGTCCGTGAGGGCCGACGCCTCGTCGCCGATGGCCCCGGGGATGATCCGCACGACCGAGTCGGCGATGATGCAGGCCGCCAGCTCGCCGCCCGTCAGCACGTAGTCGCCGATCGAGATCTCGCGCGTTACGAGGTGCTCGCGGATGCGGTGGTCGATACCCTTGTAATGGCCGCAGAGGATGATGATGTTTTCCAGTGTCGAGAGGCGGTTGGCCTCGTGCTGGTCGTAGCGGATGCCGTCGGGCGAGGTGTAGATGATTTCGTCGTACGGCCGTTCCGACTGGAGCTTCTCGACCAGTTCGAAGACCGGTTCGCACTTCATAACCATTCCCGCCTCGCCGCCGAACGGATAGTCGTCGGTGGTCTTGCGTTTGTCGTGGGCGTAGTCGTGCAGGTTGTGTACGACGATCTCCACCAGCCCTTTTTCCTGCGCCCGTTTCAGGATGGATTCGTGGAGCGGCGAGGTCAGCAGTTCGGGGACGACCGTCAGGATGTCAATGCGCATGGCAATTCAAAATTCACAATTCATAATTCACAATTATTCTCCGATCCGGAAAATAATGTCTTTCGTGGAATCTTCCGTCAGGGGGATCTCCTGCCCCCGGTCGAGCGTGCAGCCCCGGTAGCCCAGCTCCGTGAAGAGCGCGACGATCTGCGGACGGTTCGCGCCGCCCGTTTCGATCAGCACCGCGGGGCGGAACTTTTCGAGCAGCGGCCGCATCTCGTTCATCACTACCACCTCGTACCCCTCGATGTCGCACTTCACGAAATCGAGGCGCTCCAGTTTGCCGAACAGTTCGCTGCCGCGGCGCATCTGCGCCGTGAACTCCGCGGCGGCTTTTTGGCCGCCGTCGTTGACGAAATTCTGCCCCGTGCCGAAGTAGCCCGTCTCGCGCGCCGAGTCGTTGGCCATCGTGATCGGTTTGTTCTCGGTTCCGAGGGCATAGGGGACTATTTCGGCGTTCGCGCAGCGGCGGAGGTTGCGGCTCAGGACCTTGCGGATCGGAGCCACGGGTTCCACGGCATAGACGCACCCCGCAGGACCCGCCAGCCGCGAGATCGTGCGGGCGTAGTAGCCCAGGTTGGCGCCGATGTCGATGGCGGTGTCGCCCGGACGCACCAGCTGCGGCAGGTGGTAGACGTACTCCGTGGCCGGGGCGTAGCGTCCGATGCCGAGCCGCTGCCAGAGAAAGAACATCCGGCTCACGACCCGCAGGTAGCCTTCGAGCGGAAGCGTCCGGTAGAGAATCTTATGAATCAGGGCCTTCATCGCTCCTTGTAGTTCACTTCCTCGTTCAGCACCTCGACGATGAAGGGGTTGTAGAGCGTCTCGTGGCCGATCGTCGATTCGGGGCCGTGGCCGGGGTAGACGTGGACCTCGTCGCCCAGCGGGACCAGTTCGTCGAGGATCGAACGCATGATCCACGAGTAGTCGCCGCCCGGCAGGTCGGTGCGGCCGATCGACTCACGGAAGAGCGTGTCGCCCGTGAAGAGCGATTTCGACGCGGGTTCGTAGAGCGCCACGTGGCCCGGGGTGTGGCCCGGGGTGCGGATCACGCGCAGCGAGGTCTTCCCGAAGCGGACTTCGGAGAGCATGTCGAGGTCGATCTCCGCCGCGGGCATCTGTCCGACCTTCACCCCGAACACCGAACCGCTCGTCGTGGCGTTGTCCAGCAGGAACCGGTCCTTCGACGACAGCGCGAACGGGATGCCGTAACGCTGTTTGAGGTGTTCGACGCCCAGCGTGTGGTCGAAATGGCCGTGGGTGTTGACCGCCAGGACGGGTTTCAGGCCGTGTTCGGCGATGAAGTTGTCCAGCGCGGCGTCCTCGCGGGGGTTGCTGTTCCCGGCGTCGATGACGGCGCACTCTTTCGTGTCGTCCCAGACGACGTAGGTGTTTTCCTGTATCGGGTTGAATTGCAGGCAGGCTATTTTCATAATTTACGGCTGTTTTGGTGCAGTCTGTTTCGCAAAGATAGTGTTTTTGCGGGATTTTACCTACCTTTATGACCCGAAACCGCGATCTCTTATGAAACGATTTTTTACGCTTGTCTTTGCCTTGACGCTGTTCTGTGCGGGGCTTTCGGCCCAGACGGCCGCTTACCGGACCGACCGGAATATCGCCTACCGCGACGCCGCGGGCGACGGCTATGCCGATTCGCTCTGCCGGCTCGACATCTGTTACCCGACGGACGCGAAAGGGTTTCCGACCGTCGTGTGGTTCCACGGCGGCGGCCTGACGGGAGGCCGTCGTGAAATCCCGAAGGCTTTGTGCGACAAAGGTTTCGCCGTCGTGGGCGTGGATTACCGCCTCGCTCCGCGCGTGAAGGTCGCCGATTGCGTGGAAGACGCCGCGGCCGCGGCTGCGTGGGTGGTGCGGAACATCGCCTCCTACGGCGGCGATCCGGAGCTGATCTTCATCGCCGGCCATTCGGCGGGCGGCTACCTGACCTCGATGATCGGCATGGACAAACGCTGGATGGCGCCCTACGGCATCGACCCCGACACGGCTTTCGCGGCGCTGATCCCTTACAGCGGGCAGGTCGTGACCCACTTCGCGCGCCGCCGCGAGATGGGCGTTCCCGACACGCAGGTGGTCGTGGACGACATGGCGCCGCTGAACCACGTGCGGCCCGACTGTCCGCCCGTACTGATCCTCTCGGGCGACCGCGAGCTGGAGATGCTGGGACGCTACGAGGAGAACGCCTATTTCTGGCGCATGATGCGCGTGGCGGGGCATCCCGACGTGCGGATTTGCGAATTCGACGGCTTCGACCACGGGAACATGCCCCAGGCGGGACATTACGTCGCGGTGCGCTACATCCGCGACAGGGTGAAAAAACTGGAAAGGTAATTGCGTGCCGGAAAGATAAACGGAATCGTATGAACGGATGGATGAAACTGGCCGCAGCGTTTTTCGCCGCGGCGTCGCTGACGGGATGTTCGCTGCTGAAGGTGGCCGTGGCCACGGGCGACCCCCTGTCGAAGGAGGAGATGAACGTGCGGACCATGACGCGCGGTTTTTACTACGACATGGCGGGCGAGGTGGCCCGGGCGGCCGACTCGATCGCGTCGCTGTCGCCGGACGTGAACACGCGGGTGGCTGCCGTGCGGTGGAAGATCCGCGCCACGCGTGCCGGGGTGAACGCCGCGATGCAGGGCATTCCCGACGTGGCGCTGGCCGACATGTGGATTCTGTGCCGCCGCATGAACGACGCCTTTTCCGCGGCGCCCGATTCGTTGCTGTTCGGTCCCCGGAGCGGTATCGCCCGCGACGCCGTGCGGCGGCTCGATCTCCGGGCCGGGAGGCTGGCCCGGCAGGTGCTTCCGCCCGACCGCTACGACCTGATGGCCTCTTTCGTCGAGGAGTATGTCCGGAAGAATCCCGCTTCGGAGGGCGACGAGACCGACAATACGACCCTCGCGTGGCTGGAATACCTCCGGGACAACGGCGTGGAGCACGCCTACGCCACGGGGTCGATCGCCGAGGTGCTGGCCGATGTCAACGACCGTCTGAGCGGCCAGACCCGGCAGATGTCGAACAGCATCGGGTGGTCGAAGGACATCTTCGAGATGCGCCTCGAACAGGACAGCCTGCGCTTGCAGGTCGGGGCGCAGCTGGATTCGCTCGAACGCAGTTTCAACCGCATCGTCGTGGTCGCCGAGCATGTGCCCGAGATTTCGGACCGGGTGCTGGAGGAGCTGAACCGGCAGGTCACGCAGCTGATCGGAACGATGAACGCCTCGATAGACAACGCCTTCGCCGGGTTCGACCGTCAGCGCGACGAGTTGCAGCGATACGTCACCCGGGAGCGCGAAGCACTTGTCGAACAACTGCGGCAGACGGGCGACGATCTGGTGAGGACGACGCTCGATGCCGTGCCGGGGCTTGTCGGCAAGGTCCTGCTCTATCTGGTTCTGGCTCTCGCGGTGCTGATCGGAGGGCCTTTCGCGCTGGGATTCTGGCTCGGAGGCGTGCGCCAGCGGGCGAAGTCCCGAATTAAAGATGAAGAGTTAAAAATGAAGAATTAAGAGTTGACTATTCCGTATTATGGTTCCGATGCGTTTTGCGGGAAAATAATTCTTCATTTTTCATTTTTAATTTTTAATTGTTTCTAACTTTGCGGGCAAAGTTAGAAACCGATGGCAAGGAAAAAAGCGAATTATCCCCTCGTCGAGGGGCTCGAAATAACGACGCTCGCGGCCGAGGGCAAGGCTATGGGGCGCTGGAACGACGTGGTGGTCTTCGTCCCGATGACCGTGCCGGGCGACGTGGTCGATGTGCAGATCCGCTCCAAGCGCCGCCGCTTCATGGAGGGCTTCGTGGTCAACTATGTCAAAAAATCGCCGCTGCGCTCGGAGCCGTTCTGCGAGCATTTCGGCGTCTGCGGAGGCTGCAAGTGGCAGAATCTCCCCTACGACGAGCAGCTGCGCTTCAAGACCGAACAGGTCCGCGATCAGTTGACGCGCATCGGCAAGGTCGAACTGCCCGAAATCGCGCCCTGCCTCGGCTCCGCGCAGACGCAGTTCTATCGCAACAAGCTCGAATTCACCTTCGCCGACCGCCGCTGGCTGACGCGCGAAGAGATCGCATCGGCGGGCGACATCGGCGACGCCCCGGCCGTGGGATTCCATATTCCCTCGATGTTCGACAAGGTGCTGGACATCCGCAAGTGCTGGTTGCAGCCCGATCCGTCGAACGGCATCCGCAACGAGGCCCGGCGCTTCTGCATCGAGAACGGCTACACGTTCCACAACGCCCGTTCGCACGAGGGGCTGATGCGCAACATGATCGTCCGCACGGCTTCGACGGGCGAGGTGATGGTGATCGTGGTCTTCAACAGCGACGACCGGCCCCGGATCACGGCCCTCATGGACCATCTGGCGGCGGCGTTTCCCGAAATCACGTCGTTATTCTATATAGTCAACACCAAATTCAACGACTCGGTCGGCGATCTCGATCCGGTCTGCTACCGCGGCAAGGACCATATCATCGAGGAGATGGAGGGGCTGCGCTTCAAGGTCGGGCCCAAGTCGTTCTATCAGACCAACTCCGCGCAGGCTTACGAACTCTACAAGGTGGCCCGCGATTTCGCGGACCTGAAACCCGGCGACGTGCTCTACGACCTCTACACCGGCACGGGCACCATCGCCAACTTCTGCGCCGCGCGCTGCGACCGGGTGGTGGGCATCGAGTATGTCCCCGAGGCCATCGCCGACGCGAAGATCAACTCCGAGCTGAACGGCATCGGCAACACGCGCTTCTACGCCGGGGACATGAAGGCGGTGCTCGACGATGCGTTCGTCGCCGCGAACGGCCGTCCTGATGTCGTGATTCTCGATCCGCCGCGTGCGGGCGTCGATGAACCGGTGATCGAAGTCCTCCTGCGCGCCGCGCCCCGGCGGATCGTCTACGTGAGCTGCAACCCCGCCACGCAGGCCCGCGACCTGGCGCTGCTCGATGCCGACTACCGCGTCGAAGCGGTGCAGCCCGTCGATATGTTCCCCCACACGCACCACGTGGAAAACGTCGTGAAACTCGTGCGGCGATGACCCTCCCCGTGCAGTATTTTCGATTTCCGGCGTTTTATTTGCAAAGGACAACCTTAAAAAGGAAAATTATGAAACGATTCATTTTGGCGGCGGCGGTCGCGCTTCTGGCCCTCCCCGCGGCAGCTCAGGTTCAGGAGGCGTTCCCCAGCTACATCCAGGTCAACGGACGTGCCGAGCGGGAGATTGCGCCCGACGAATTTTATCTCCAGATCGTCATCAACGAACGCGACTCGAAAGGCAAGGTCTCGGTCGAGAGCCAGCAGCGCGACATGATCGCGGCGCTGAAGCGGCTGGGCGTCAACGTCGAGAAACAGCTCAAAGTGGCCAATCTGTCGAGCGAGTTCTTCAAGAAGAACACCTCGGTGGCTACGGCCAAGTATCAGTTGCAGCTGGGTTCGTCGGCCGAAGTGGGCAAGGTGTGGCAGGCGTTGGACGGACTGGGCATTTCGAACGTCTCGATCCTGAAAGTGTCGCACTCGCAGCTCGAACGCTATAAGTCCGAGGTGCGCGTCGAGGCGATGCGGAACGCCAAGCAGAACGCTGCGACGCTGGCCGAGGCCATCGGACAGACCATCGGCAAGTGTTTCTACGTCTACGATTCGAACAACGACGTGATGCCCGTTTTCTACAACAATATGGCCGTGATGCGCAGCGCCAAGGCATTCGATGCCGCCGAGGCCGCCGCCGAGGAGGAGCCGCTCGATTTCAAGACCATCAAGTTGCAGTACAGCGTGCAGGCGAAATTCGTTCTCGAATAAGTTTCGATTCTCACGGGTGCCTTTCATCGCGCCTTATTCGGGTCGAACGGGAAATACTCCGGTATGTCCCGTCCGGCCCGTGTTTCACGATGTACGGAACCCGCCTGCCTGAGTTGCGGACTGCGACGGAAAAAACGGTTAATAAACCGAAACGGAAGCGGCGAAAACCGCGGACTTTCATTATCTTTGGCTCTGCCGAAGATACTCTGCCTCGGAAAAAATGCAAGCGAGCTTGCATTTTCTCTCGGCTTATTCGTACTTTGGCTTCGCCGAAGATACTCTCGCTCGGCAAAATGCAAGTAAACTTGCTTTTGCCCTCGCTTATTCGTATCTTTGTAATTCACCCCTGTAAAAAAGGAGGAGTTTATGGAAAAGCAGTTTTGTTTCGACTATGAACACTATGCGGCGCTCGCGGAACTTCCCGAAGCCGACCGCAAACTGGTCGCCGAGGCCGAGCGGGCCACCGCCAATGCGCATGCGCCCTACTCGAAATTCCGCGTGGGGGCCGCCGCACGGCTGCGCAGCGGGAAGATTCTCTACGGCAGCAATTTCGAAAGCGAAGTCTATCCCGCGGGCCTCTGCGCCGAACGGACGCTGCTGTTTTACGCTCAGGCCAACTATGCCGACGACCCGATCGAGACGCTGGCCATCGCGTCGAACCCCTCGGAGCGCGAGTGCTATCCCTGCGGCCAGTGCCGGCAGGTGATGGTCGATGTCGAACGCCGCCAGGGCTCCCCGATGCGGGTCATCATGAGCGGCCGCGGCACGGCCACGGTGCTCGATTCGGCGGCGCGGCTGCTGCCTTTCACCTTTATTCTGTAATGCGTGCGATGTTCACTCCCGACGATATTCTCTACGAAGACAACCATTTGCTGATCGTCAACAAACGCTGCGGCGACCTGGTGCAGCCCGACCCTTCGGGCGAGAGCGCATTGGAGGATCAGATCAAGGGCTTCATCAAAAAACGCGACGCCAAGCCCGGCGAGGTGTTCCTCGGCGTGGTGCATCGCATCGACCGCCCGGTGAGCGGGGCCGTCATTTTCGCCAAAACGTCGAAAGCCCTCGCGCGGCTCAACGAGATGATCCGCGAAGGCCGCATCCACAAGGTCTACTGGGCGCTGACCGAGGCCACGCCCGACCCCGAGAGCGGCGAGCTGTGCCACTACATCCTGCGCGACGGCAAGACCAACCGTTCGCGGGCCTGCGACGCTCCGAAGGGCGACGCCAAGCAGGCGCGTCTGCGTTATGCGACGCTCGGGGCGGGTACGAACTATACGCTCGTGGAGGTCGAGCTGCTGACGGGCCGCCACCACCAGATCCGGGCCCAGCTCTCGAAGATCGGGTGCCCGATCCGCGGCGACCTGAAATACGGAGCCCGGCGTTCCCTGCCCGGAGGCGGTATTTCGCTCCATTCGCGCCGCGTCGAGTTCGAGCATCCCGTGCGCCGCGAACCCCTTTCGGTCACGGCTCCCGTGCCCGCGGGCGACAACTTGTGGGCCTATTTCGAAAACCTGTAAACCGACCGTGCCATGCGACTGCTGATCCAGCGTGTGAAACACGCATCCGTCACCATCGACGGCAAGGTCCGCTCCCGGATCGGCGCCGGACTGCTGGCGCTGGTCGGCGTCGGGAACGACGACGGCGCGGAGGACATCGAATACCTCGCGGGAAAGCTCGTCCGGCTGCGCATCTTCGACGACGAGGCCGGGGTGATGAATCTCGACGTTGTGCAGACCGGCGGCGAGGTGCTCGTCGTGAGTCAGTTCACGCTTCAGGCTTCTACGCGCAAGGGCAACCGCCCGAGTTATATCCATGCGGCTCCCGAAGCCGTTTCGCGCCCTCTTTATGAGCGTTTTGCGGCCCGTGTCGCGGAGCTGCTGGGACGGGAGGTCGCCACGGGCCAGTTCGGGGCCGACATGCAGGTCGAGCTGCTCAACGACGGTCCGGTGACGATCTGGATGGATTCGAAACACAAAGAATAAACGCAACGTTGATGAAAAAGATTTTTGCGCTTCTGTTTGCGGCCCTTTCCGTGGCCTTCTTCGCCTGCGGGGATGAAAAGACGGATAACGGGAACGACTGGTTCCTGGCGCCCGCCGCTTCGGCCGACGGCACGACCGTCGAGCTGACCTGCCTCACGCGCTTCGGCGACGGGGTGCTGGAGGAGCTCGGCGCGGGATTCGCCTGCGCGGAGCTGACCGGCGGATCGCTCGGCGAATTCGTCGATTACAAGGACGTCACGGTCGATGGCAGCCGCCTGTCGGCCCGGGTGAGCGGTCTCCGGCCCCGGACGACCTATATTTTCTACGCCTTTGCCGAGCTGCCGACCGGACGTATCCGGAGTGCTTCGGCTGCGTTCGACACCGGCGAGGAAAGCGATCCCGATCCGGACCCCGACCCCGATCCTGATCCCGATCCGGACCCTGATCCGGATTCCGGGTTGAAGAGATATACGGGATGGGCCGAACTTCCTGCCATCCAGGACCGTCCGGACGATTATTACTATGCCGCCCATTACTGCGACGGTGCGCCGGGCGGCCGCAACTATTCGGTCTGTTACAGCGCCGATAAGCGCACGGGCATCTGGTCGGCATTCCCGCTGCACGAATGTTACCGGGGGTCGCAGACGCGCACGGACGCATGGGCCTATGATCCGATTATTCCCCGAAGCGTTCAGCCCGATCTGATCGACGGATCGTACAAACCGCAGCCCGGTTATTCGAAAGGGCACTTGCTCGCGTCGAACGACCGGACGGCGAGTCTCGGAATCAACGAGCAGACGTTTTATGTGACCAATGTGGCCCCGCAGTGGCAGAACAGTTTCAACGGCGGCGTGTGGATGTCGCTCGAGGAGGATTGCTGGAAGAATATCTGCGCCGACACGTTGTACGTGGTGTCGGGCGTTTATTTCGCCAATGACAATACGACCGTTACGGACCAGAGCGGCAAGACGTGCGTCGTGCCGACGAATTTCTACCGCGTGCTGATGCGTTCGAAGGCTGGCGACACGGGGAAACCCCTTTGGGAACTCCCTGCCGATCAGATCCAGTGCGTCGGCTTCTGGTTCGAGAACCGCGCTTATCCGAGCGGCAAGCCTTCGGCGAATATGACTTCGGTCGCCGAAATCGAGCGGAAGGTGGAATTCAAGTTCTTCGCCAACGTCCCGCAGGCCCCGAAAGATACTTACGACAAGTCAGACTGGGATTTCCGATGATTTACCCCTGGGGCGACGAGCGGCGGTTCAACTCCTATGCGGGCTATTTCCGCCGGATGTTCGGCGGCCGGGTTCAGAAACTCTCGGTCGATGCGGGCTTTACCTGCCCCAACCGCGACGGAACCATTGGAAAAGGAGGGTGTACGTTCTGTGACAACGGAGCGTTTACACCCTCTTACTGCATGCCGTCGAAGAGCATCCGGCAGCAGATCGACGAGGGCATCGAGTTCCACCGCAACCGCTACCGCACGGCGCGTCGGTATCTGGTCTATTTCCAGTCGTTTTCCAACACCTACGCCCCGCTGGAACGTCTGAAGGAGCTCTACGGCGAGGCGTTGGCGCATCCCGACGTGGCGGGCATCGTCGTCGGCACGCGCCCCGACTGCGTGGACGAGGCGAAACTCGACTGGTTCGCCGAACTGGCCCGCGACCGCTATGTGGCCCTCGAATACGGCATCGAATCGACTTACGACGCCTCGCTGCGGGCCGTCAACCGCGGCCATGATTTCGACTGCGCCCGCCGGGCCGTGGAGATGACGGCCGGGAGGGGACTGCCCGTCGGGGCGCATTTCATCCTGGGGCTTCCGGGCGAGACGGACGAAATGCTGCTGGCGCAGACGGAGCGGATCAACGCCCTGCCGCTCACGACCGTGAAATTCCATCAGTTGCAGGTTTTCCGCTCGACGCCGATGGCCGCCGAGTACGACGCCGATCCCGGACGCTTCCGCTTCTGGGAGGCGGACGAGTACATCGACCTGTTCGTCGAGATCCTCCGCCGCCTGCGTCCCGATCTGGTCGTCGAGCGTTTCGCCTCGGAGGCTCCCCCGCGTTATCATTACGGCCGAAACTGGGGGCTGATACGCAACGAACAGCTGCTCGCCCGGCTCGAAAAAAGATTGGAGGAACGCAATGCATACCAAGGCGAATTTTTTACTATCTTCGCCGAAAATAACGTTGAATAAAAATCCGTCGCTATGAAATCCATTTCCCCGGATATCGTGCTGAAACCCGTCAAGGAGTATATCCTGATGGCTGTCGGCATGCTGATGTATTCTTTCGGCTGGATCGGCTGCATCCTCCCGGCGGGCGGTGTCGGCGGCGGTGCGGCCGGTCTGTCGCTCGTGCTGTGCAACGCCCTTTCGGTGCTGGGGCTGAATTTCCAGATCGGTACGATGGTCTTCATCATCAACGCCGTCCTGCTGCTCGTCGCCGGATTTATCGTGGGGTGGAACTTCGGCGTCAAGACCATCTATTGCGTGGTGGTCATCTCCCTCGGCATGAACTTCTGGCAGGAGGTGCTTCCCGAGGGCAATTTCCTCGGCGTCGATAACCTGCTGGCGATCGTCATGGGCGGCATTCTGGCCGGCGCCGGCATCGCGCTCTGCTTCTCGCAGGGCGGATCGACGGGCGGCACGGACATCGTGGCCATGATCATCAACAAATACCGCACGGTCAGCTACGGCAAGATACTCATCTACTCCGATTTCGTCATCATCGCCTCGGCCATGCTGGTGGGCATGGGCATCAGCGCCGTGATCTACGGCTACGTGATGACGGCGGTCGTGGGCTATACGGTCGATATGATCATGGCCGGGAGCCAGCAGTCGAGCCAGGTCTTCATCGTCACGCACGACTACGAGAAGATGGCCCAGGCGATCGTCGATAACGTCCACCGCGGGGTCACGCTCATCGACTCGCAGGGGTGGTATTCGAAAAAGGAGTCCAAGATCGTCATGGTGGTCTGCCGCAAGCGCGAGACCTCGATGATCCTCAAATTCGTCAAGACCATCGACCCCGACGCCTTCATGACCGTCGGTTCGGTCATGGGCGTCTACGGCAAGGGATTCCAGGCAATCGGCAAGGGCTGATGCTCCGCTATGCCGACATAGTCCTGCCGCTGGCGCAGCCCGCCTATACGTTCGCCGTTCCCGAGGGGACGGAGGTCGCGGCGGGACAGGCCGTGGCGGTGCAGTTCGGACCCCGCAAGTTCTATACGGGTATCGTGTGGCGGGTCCACGACCGGAAGCCCGATTTCAAGCGGATCAAATCCATTCACCGCGTCCTCTACGACGCACCCCTGCTCTCGGCGCAGCAGATGGCGCTTTGGGAGTGGGTCGCCTCGTACTACATGTGTTCGGTGGGCGAGGTGATGCGCGTGGCGCTGCCGGCGCTGATGAAGCCTTCGGGCGATACGGAGGAGGAGTTCTCCGACGACGAGTTCCGGCCCCGGACGGAGTGTTACGTCGCTTTGGCGCGGGAGCTTCACGACGAGACGGCCTTCCACGAGGCGTGCGAAAAACTCGAACGGCGCGCCCCGAAGCAGTACGAAGCGTTGCTGGAGCTGGCCACGGCCGGCGACGAGACGCGCATTTCGACGGGCGAGGTGGCCCGCCGTCTGCTCCGGGCCGACTACGCCGTGCTGCACGCTCTGGAACGTAAGAAACTGATCGTCTGCACCGAGCGGGAACGCACCGTCGAGCGCGGCGGCTCGGCATTCCGGCTTCCGGAGCTGACCCCGCACCAACAGAAGGCGCTGGACGAGCTGCGCGGGCAGTTCGCCGCCGGAAAGAGTACGGCCCTGCTGCAAGGGATCACCGGTTCGGGCAAGACCGAAATCTACATCCACCTGATCGCCGAGGTGCTGGCGCGCGGCGGCGACGTGCTGCTGCTGGTCCCCGAAATCGCCCTCACGGCGCAGCTCATCGCGCGCATGGAGCGCATTTTCGGCAGCCGAGTCACGCCCTACCATTCGAAACTCACCAACCGCCGCCGCACGGAAACCTACCTGCGGCTGAACCGCTCCGAAGGGGGCGAGTTCGTCGTCGGGGTCCGCTCGTCGATCTTCCTGCCGCTGAAACGGTTGCAGCTGATCGTCGTTGACGAGGAGCACGACGCCAGCTACAAGCAGACGGAGCCTGCGCCGCGCTACAACGCCCGCGACTGCGCCGTGGTGATGGCCCGTCTCACGGGGGGCCGCACGCTGCTGGGGAGCGCCACGCCGTCGCTCGAAACGTGGCTCAACGCCGCGTCGGGCAAATACGGCCGGGCCGAACTCACGGAGCGTTACGGCGATGCCCGGCCGCCCGAGATACTCGTTTCCGACACCCTGCGGGCCGCCAAGCGCGGCGAGCGCAAGGCCCATTTCAACAAACTCCTGCTGGACAGGATCGGCGAGGCCCTCGACCGGGGCGAGCAGGTGATGCTGTTCCAGAACCGCCGCGGCTTCTCGCCCTATGTCGAGTGCTCCGAGTGCGGCTGGACGGCCCGCTGTCCCCACTGCAACGTCACGCTGACCTACCACAAGAGCGGGCGGAAACTCGTCTGCCACTATTGCGGCTACACGGCTGAGGTTCCGGCAAAATGCCCTTCGTGCAAGGTTACGGACGTGATTCCGATGGGCTTCGGGACGGAGAAGGTCGAGGAGGAGATTTCCCGGATTTTCCCCGAAGCGCGGGTGGCCCGTCTGGACCGCGACAGCGTGACATCCGAAAAGGCTTTCAACGCCATCATTGCCGATTTCGAGGCGCGCAAGACCGACATTCTGGTCGGAACGCAGATGATCACCAAGGGGTTCGATTTCGGGGGCGTCTCGCTGGTGGGCATCCTCAACGCCGACAATCTGGTGAACAATCCCGACTTCCGGGCCGCCGAGCGGGCCTTCCAGCTGATGATGCAGGTGGCGGGACGCGCCGGACGCCGCGCCGAAGGGGGCGAGGTGGTGATCCAGACCTCCGAGCCGGGGCATCCCGTCATCCGGCAGGTCGTGGCGGGCGATTTCGGGGCGATGGCCCGCGCCCAGCTCGCCGAACGCGAAGCCTTCTTCTATCCGCCCTATGCGCGGCTCACGTCGCTCACGCTGCGCCACCGCGATCCCGCGGTGCTGCGTCAGGGGATCATGGAGCTGGCCGCACGCCTGCGCGTCCGCTTCGGCCGCCGCGTGCTGGGACCCATGACCCCGCCCGTCGATCGCATCCGCGGCGAGTACCTCGCGGGGCTGCTCCTGAAGATCGAGAGCGGCGCCTCGTCGGCCCGGGCCCGCGAACTGCTCGCCGCCGAACTGAAAACCTTCTCCGAAAATCCGGCTTTCAAAGCCATCGCCGTCATCGTCAATGTCGATCCTCAGTGACCTTTTGCGCGACGTTGCGTCGCTGCTGTTCCCGGCCCGCTGCGCGGTCTGCGGGGAGCCGCTCGCACGCGGCGAACGGACGGTCTGCACCTTCTGCCGCGCCACGGCGCCCCTGACCGGCTACTGGAACGAGGCCGACAATCCCGTCGCGCGCAAATGCTGGGGGCTGGTGCCTGTCGAACGGGCCTCGGGATTCCTTTTCTTCGTCCACGGAAGCGGCTGGCGGCGGCTGATCCACGGCTTCAAGTACCGCGGGGCGTGGCGTACGGCCCGGGAGATGGGCGCGTGGTACGGGCGGCATCTCCGGGAGAGCGGGCTTTACGACGATGTCGAGGTCGTGGTCCCGCTGCCCCTGCACCCTTTCCGGAGGTGCCGGAGGGGCTACAACCAGTCGGAGTACCTCGCCGAGGGAATCGCCTCGCAGCTGGGTGTCGGGGTTGACCGCCGCAGCGTCCGCCGCAGGCGCAATACGCCCAGCCAGACCCTCCGATCCCGCCGCGACCGGGCCCGCAACGTCGAAGGCGCCTTTGCGGTCCGGCATCCCGAGCGGCTCGCCGGACGGCATGTCCTGCTGGTCGATGACGTGATGACCACGGGCAACACGCTGCTCGCCTGCGCCGCCGAGATTCTCCGCGCCGCGCCCGGCTGCCGCGTCAGCATCGCCGCTTTCGCCGTCTCCCGGCGTGAAATGGGCGTGAAGGAGTAATTGAAAATGAAAAATTAGAAAATCTTTTTCAACAGACCGTTTTTCGGATGCAGCGGGAGTTGTTTGCGGATGAACCGTGTTATCGACACGGTTTTCGACAATAACTTTGCCGCGGCCGTTTTGTTTTCTCCGGCCGAATCGCTACTTTTGGAGTCTGAAAGATTCCGATACCAAATGGCGAAAGATTTTACCCCCTCCTCCCGCAACCGGGAGGCGTTCGAAGCGATGACCGACACCGTCGGCAACGTACCCCCGCAGGCGGTCGAACTGGAGGAGGCCGTGCTCGGCGCGCTGATGCTCGAAAAGGACAGCATCATCTCCGTACAGGAGTACGTGACCCCCGAAGCGTTCTACACCGAGGAACACCGCCTGATCTACAAGGCGATCAACGAACTGTCGATGGAGCTCAAACCCATCGACCTCTACACCGTGACCGAGCGGCTGAAGGTCAAGAAGGAGCTCAAGAAGGTGGGCGGCGCCTCGTATCTCGCGCAGCTGACCCAGAAGGTCGGTTCGGCGGCCAACGTCGAGTTCCACGCCAAGATCATCGCCCAGAAATACGTCCAGCGCGAGCTGATCCGTTCGGCCACGGAGATTCAGAAACGATCCTACGACGAATCGACCGACGTTACGGAGCTGATCGGCTACGCCGAGGGCGAGATCTTCAAGGTCGCCGAGGGGCACGTCAAGCGTTCGGTGCAGTCGTCGAAAGACATTCTGGCCCGTGCGCTGATGCAGATCGAGGAGGCTTCGAAGAACACCAGCGCCTTCAGCGGCGTGCCGTCGGGATTCATGGCGCTGGACCGCGTGACGCTGGGCTGGCAGTTGTCCGACCTCATCATCGTCGCCGCGCGTCCTTCGATGGGTAAGACGGCCTTCGTGCTTTCGATGGCCCGCAACATGGCCGTCGATCACGAACAGGGCGTGGCGTTCTTCTCGCTCGAAATGTCCTCCGTGCAGCTGATGATGCGTCTGATCATCGCCGAGACGGGACTTTCGGGCAACGATGTCAAGTCGGGCCGCCTGACGCCCGAACAGTGGCGCCATCTCGAATCGGCGACCAAGCCGCTGGGCTCGGCTCCGCTGTTCATCGACGACACTCCGGCCCTTTCGGTCTTCGAGTTCCGTTCGAAGGCCCGGCGCCTGAAGATACACAACGACATCAAGATCATCATCATCGACTACCTCCAGCTGATGACCGGCAACCAGGACACGAAAGGCAACCGCGAGCAGGAGGTGGCCTTCATCTCGCGTACGCTGAAGGCGATCGCCAAGGAGCTGAACGTGCCGGTGATCGCCCTTTCGCAGCTGAGCCGTGCCACGGAGATGCGCGGCGGCTCGAAGCGTCCCCAGCTCTCGGACCTCCGCGAGTCGGGCGCCATCGAGCAGGACGCCGACATCGTGGCCTTCATCCACCGCCCGGAGTACTACGGCATCAATCAGGACGAGAACGGCATGCCCACGGCGGGCATGGCCGAGATCATCCTCGCCAAGCACCGTAACGGCGCCGTGTGCGACGTGAACCTGCGCTTTCTCAAGGAGCAGGCACGTTTCGCCGACATGGAGGATTCGATGCTGCCGCCCGCGCAGGCGGCGGACAGCCAGCAGGCTTACGACGACTATGCCAGCGGTTCGAACGGCATGCCCGCGGCCGGGCTGGGTGCGGCGATGGGCGGCGAGTTCGACGTGAACCGCTCGGCGAACCTCAACGACGAAGCGCCCTTCTGACCCGCTTAAGAAGCGGGATTTGTGGGCGAGGGCAGAGCAGAACGGATCGTCCGGATTTTGCGCCCGCCTGGGAAACGGGATTTATGGGCGGCGGCAGGTCGTGATTCAACGGGTCCGGGTCTGCGCAGCCGCGTGATATTTAATAGATACGTTTATGTTCGTTCGCACTTATGCAGGCGCCCTTGCCGGGATCGACGCCGTGGCGGTGACCGTCGAGGTCAACATCACGGGCGGCGGGCTGGGGCTGTACCTCGTGGGACTGCCGGACAACGCCGTGAAAGAGAGCGAACAGCGCATCCGCGCGGCGTTCGAGAACTCCGGCGAACGGATGTCGGGCAAAAAAGTGGTCGTCAATCTGGCTCCCGCCGACCTCCGCAAGGAGGGTTCGGGCTTCGACCTGCCGATCGCCGTGGGCATTCTTGCGGCGATGGGCCGCATCGACGCCGAGGCGGTGGACGGCACGATGTTCATCGGCGAACTGTCGCTCGACGGATCGGTGAAACCCGTGCGGGGCGTGCTGCCCCTGGCGGTCCGGGCGCGTGCCGAAGGGCTGCGGCGGCTGGTGCTGCCGGCCGGGAATGCCGCCGAGGCGGCGGTCGTGGAGGGGATCGACGCGATCGGCGTCACGACGCTCCGGGAGGTCGTCGCCTGCCTGAACGGCGAGGCGGAGATCGTTCCGGCGAAGCCGACCGCCGGAGAGTCGTTCGGCGCAGAGGCGCTGCGGTATGCCGAGGACTTCGCCGACGTGAAAGGGCAGGCGCATGTGAAACGGGCGCTGGAGATCGCTGCGGCGGGCGGACACAATGTCATTATGATCGGCTCCCCGGGCTCGGGCAAGACGATGCTGGCGCGGCGTCTGCCGACCATCCTGCCGCCGCTGACGCGCGAAGAGGCGCTGGAGACGACCAAGATACACTCCGTGGCGGGCGGCACGGGGCTGGCGGGAGGACTGATGACCCGGCGGCCGTTCCGGGCTCCGCACCACCTCGCTTCGCAGGTCGCCCTGATCGGCGGCGGGCAGTCGCCGCGTCCGGGCGAGGTGTCGTTGGCGCACAACGGGGTGCTGTTTCTCGACGAACTGCCCGAATTCGGGCGCAGCGTGCTCGAAGTGCTGCGGCAGCCGTTGGAGGAGAAGCGGGTGGTGGTGTCGCGGGCCAAATACAGCGTCGAATATCCGGCGAATTTCACGCTCGTCGCGGCGATGAACCCGTGTCCGTGCGGTTACTACAACCATCCGACGCGGGAGTGCACCTGCTCGCCGGGGTCGGTGCACCGCTACATGGGCCGCATTTCGGGCCCGCTGATGGACCGTATCGACCTGCATGTCGAGGTGACGCCCGTGGCTCCGCAGGAGCTTTCGGCGACGGCCCCGGGCGAGCCGAGTGCGGCGATCCGGGAACGGGTCGTCCGGGCGCGGGAGGTGCAGGCGGAGCGGTTCCGCAATACGGAGGGCGTGCATACGAACTCGATGATGAACAGCGCTGCGTTGCGCGAATACTGCCGCCTCGATGCGGCTTCGGCGGCCTTGCTGGAGCGGGCGATGGAGCGGCTGTCGCTTTCGGCGCGGGCTTACGACCGCATTCTGAAAGTGGCGCGCACGATCGCCGACCTGGCGGGACGCGCCGGCATCGTTCAGGCGGACATCGCCGAGGCGATCAACTACCGGTCGCTGGACCGGGGCAACTGGGGGCGATGAGTTTGCGGTCGTCGGCCGTAAACTCAATGAAAAATGAAGAACTAAGAATTAAAAAAATTATACCATGAAACGCATCATTCTTTCCGGAGGTGGAACCGGAGGCCATATCTATCCGGCCGTGGCTGTCGCCGAGGCCCTGAAACGGCGTTTCGGCGACGAGGTGGAGATTCTCTTCGTCGGCGCCGAGGGCAAGATGGAGATGGAAAAAGTTCCCGCGCTGGGCTACCGCATCGCGGGGCTGCCGATCGCGGGATTGCAGCGGCGGCTGGACTGGCACAACCTCGCCGTGCCGTTCAAGGCGGTGAAGAGCATCCGGATGGCGAAGCGGATCATCCGCGAATTCGGGGCCGATGCGGTCGTCGGGTTCGGCGGTTATGCCAGCGCCCCGGTGCTGTGGGCCGCGCAGCGGATGGGCGTGCCGACGGTCATTCAGGAGCAGAACTCCTATGCGGGGGTCACGAACAAAATCCTGTCGAAGGGCGCGAAACGCATCTGCACGGCCTACGAGGGGATGGAGCGCTTTTTCCCGGCGGCCAAGATCGTGCTGACGGGCAATCCCCTGCGGGGCCGCTTCTCGAAGGAGGGCGCCGACCGCGCCGAGGCGCTGAAATACTACGGCCTGACGCCCGACCTGCCGGTGATTCTGGTGGTCGGCGGGTCGCTGGGCACGCGGTCGCTGAACGAGATGATGAAGGCGTGGATCGTCGAAACGGGCGGCGAAGCCCCCGTGCAGGTGATCTGGCAGACGGGCAAGTACTACGAGCGCGAGATGCAGGCTTTTCTGGCCGCACATCCGGCCCGGCACGTCTGGCAGGGGGCTTTCATCGACCGCATGGACTACGCCTACGCCGCGGCCGACCTGGTCGTGTCGCGCAGCGGCGCCGGGACGGTCTCGGAGTTGTGCCTCGTGGCGAAGCCGGTGCTGTTCGTGCCTTCGCCCAACGTGGCCGAGGACCATCAGACCAAGAACGCCCGGGCGTTGGAGACGAAGGGCGCCGCGGTGGTGGTCGCCGACGCCGAGAGCCGCACGAAGGCGATGCCGCGGGCCCTGGAGCTGCTGGCCGACCGGGAGACGCTGGCGGCGATGAGCCGCAACCTCGAGGCGCTGGCCCGGCCGAACGCCGCGGAAGATATTGTGAATGAGATTGTAAAGGTGATGAAGTGATGGAATATAAGAACGTCTATTTTCTGGGTATCGGCGGTATCGGCATGAGCGCCCTGGCCCGTTATTTTCTGCACGAAGGCCGCCGGGTCGCCGGATACGACCGCACCCGCTCGCACCTCACCGGAGAACTCGAAGCCGAGGGCGCCGAGGTCCACTACGAGGACGACGTGCGGCTGATTCCCGAAGAGTTTCTCGATCCGGAGCGGACGATGGTGGTCTACACCCCCGCCGTGCCGCAGGACCACAGCGAGTACCGCTACTTCGCGGAGCACGGATTCCGGATCGAAAAGCGGTCGCAGATGCTGGGGCACCTGGCCGAGGGCAAATACGTGATGGCCGTGGCGGGCACCCACGGCAAGACCACCACTTCGACGCTGGTGGCGTGGCTCAACCGCGTTCTGACGGACGGCGGTTCGGCGTTTTTGGGCGGCATCTCCAAGAATTTCGGCGGCAACCTCGTGCTGGACGGCAAAGGGGTGCAGGAGATCCGTCCGGCCGCGGGCGGGGTTTCGGATGTCTCCGGCTCCCGTCCTCTGGGCGGGCGGCTGGCCGTCGAGGCCGACGAGTTCGACCGTTCGTTCCTGCGGCTCTATCCCGACGTGGCGGTGGTGACCTCGGCCGATGCCGACCACCTCGACATCTACGGTACGCACGAAGCGGTGAAGGAGGCTTTCGCGCAGTTCGTGCGGCAGATCCGCCCCGACGGATACCTTATCATCAAGCAGGGGCTCGACATCGTGATCGACAATCCGGAGATCACCGTCTACCGGTATGCCTACGACACGCCGTGCGACTTCTACGCCCGCAACGTGCAGCTGCTCGAAGGCGGACATTACCGCTACGACATCGTGACGCCCGGCGGCGTGATCGAAGGGTGTACGCTCGGCATCCCGGGGTGGATCAACATCGAAAATTCGGTGGCCGCGGTGGCCGCGGTGTGGTGCGCCGCACGGGCCGAGGGGACGGAACCGGATGCGGAGAAGCTGCGCGAGGCTCTGGCGTCGTTCTCGGGCGTCAAGCGGCGTTTCGAGTTCTATGTGAACACCCCGAAACAGGTCTATATGGACGACTACGCCCACCATCCGCGCGAATTGGCGGCGACGCTGACCTCCGTGCGCGGGATGTTCCCCGGACGGCGGATCACGGCGCTCTTCCAGCCCCACCTCTACACCCGCACCCGCGACCTCTGTGCGGAGTTCGCCGAGGCGCTGTCGCACGCCGACGAGGTGGTGTTGCTGCCGATCTACCCGGCGCGCGAGGAGCCGATCCCGGGCGTCGCGTCGGAGATCATCGCCGACCGGGTGACGGTCCCCTGCCGGATCGTCGGACGCGAACGGCTGGCCGACGAGGTCGCCGCGATGGATACGGACGTGGTCATCAGCTTCGGGGCGGGCAATATCGACGCCTGCTGCGAAGCCATCGCCGAAAAACTCCGTGCGAAAAGTTAGACGATGAACCGTTATCTCCGATCCGCGCTTCTGGGCCTCATGTGGGCCGCCGTCGCCGCCTATGTCATCTGGGCGGGGGCTTCGGCGCGCCGTGTGCGCATGGCGAAGCGGGTCGGAGGCTTGGAGATCGAAGTCGTGGACAGCTCCTCGCAGGGGCATCTGGTCTCGGCGGCGATGGTCCGCGGATGGATTTCCCAAAGCGGAATCGAGACGATCGGCACGGCTGTTGATGCGGTGGATCTTACGGGGATCGAACGCTTGATCGCCCGCAACGGTTTCGTGGACGAAGTGGCCGCCTACGTCTCCTACGACGGGGTTCTGCATGTCGCCATCAGCCAGCGCAAGCCCCTTTTGCGGCTGCTGACCGACGGACTGAACGCCTATGTGACGCCCGAAGGGTATGTTTTCGCCGCTCCGCGCGCCTCGTCGCTCTACGTTCCGGTGGTCACGGGTTCGTACCGTCCGCCTTTTCCGGCGTCGTATGCGGGGAGTGTCCGGGAGCATGTCGATCGGCGTTCGCAGGAGATCGAAAACCGGATCGCCGAACTCGAACGGGAGAAGTATCCCCTCTACCGCCGCGAGTTGGAGAACGACCGCAATGTCTCGGCCCTGCGCCGCATGCGCATCAAGCGGCAGTGGTGGCGTCTGGAGGGCTCCAGGGAGTTCGACGAGCGGGTCGATGCGCTGCGCGAAAAGAAGGCCGCGCTGCGCCGGACCTACCGCTACCGGGCGCGCGTGATCCGCGAGGAGATCGAACGGATCGACGGGCGGCAGGAGGCCGAGCGGGCGAAACAAAAAAAGTTGGAGAAAAGCTACGAAGATTTCATGAAACTCCTTACCTTTGTGGAGAGTGTCGAAAACGACGATTTTTGGAGGTCGGAAGTGGTGCAGATCGCAGCGCACACGACCCCCAGCGGAGCATTGGAAGTGGAGCTGACGCCCCGCAGCGGCCGTTTTACGATCCTTTTCGGCCGGTTGGAGGAGGTCGAACGCAAGTTCGGGAAGTTGGAGCGCTTCTACCGCCGCGGACTTCCGTCGATCGGCTGGAACGAATACCGCACTATTGACATCAGATATAACGACCAGGTGGTCTGCAAGAAGTAAAAGGATTATACCGTGGAAAGAAAGAATTATACCGTTGCCGTCGATCTGGGCTGCTCGTCGGTCGTGGTGGCCGTCGGCGAAAAGACGCCCGAAGGCGCCGTTGACGTTGCTTGCGTCGTCTCGAAACCCGTCGAGGGGGTCAATGCGGGCCGGATCGAGAACATCGAGTTGGTGAGCCATGCCATCCGCGAAGCCGTGTCGGAAGCCGAGGAGCAGCTCGGAATCCGCATTACGGAGGCTTATGCCGGTATTTCGGGCGATTTCGTGCGCTGCGCGCGCCACACCGACCATGTCTTCGTCTACGATCCCCAGAACGGCGTCAACCAGAAGGATGTCGATGCGCTGTTCGACCGCATGCGCAACGTGCAGGCTCCCGACGACGAAACCATCATGGAACGCGTGCCCCAGAACTATATGGTCGATGACAGCCAGGAGGTCCGCAATCCGGTGGGTTCGTTCGGTAAGAAACTTTCATCGACGTTCAATTTCATCCTCTGCCTCAAAACCCCGATGCAGCGCCTCGACATGGCGTTGAAACGCCTCGGGATCAAGATGCTGGGCGTCGTGTCCGACGCGCTGGCGGCGCCCGAGTCGGTGTTGCTGCCCGACGAGAAGGAGGAGGGCGTGGCCGTGGTCGATGTCGGCGGCGGCGTCACCGACGTGACGGTCTATTACCGCAACGTGGTGCGCTACATCGCTTCGATTCCGATCGGGGCTTCGGCCATCAACCGCGACATCCGCACGATGAGCGTTCCCGAGAAACACGTCGAGAGCCTCAAACAGAAATACGGCTCGGCGGTTGCCGAACTGGCCCCCGAGGACAAGCTGATCCGCGTCAACGGCCGCACGGCCCGCGAGGCGAAGGATATTTTGCTGCGCAACCTGGCGACGGTGATCGAGGCCCGCGCCACGGACATCGCCGAGTTCGTGCAGCAGGAGATCAAGGATTCGGGCTTCGCCGGGAAACTGGCCTACGGCATCGTGCTGACGGGCGGTTCGGCGAAACTGAAGGACCTCGACGAGCTTTTCCGCCGGGTGACGGGCATGGACGTGCGCGTCGCCGTTCCCGAGGCGGGCATCACCGAGGAGTCGAAGGAGAAGATCGCCGATCCGGCCTATTCGACGGCCGTGGGCATCCTGCTGAAAGGCGCCGAGCAGGGCGGATGCGCCGTCGTCGAACGGCCTGCGGCTCCGCGGCCCGAGATGCGTCAGCCTGCGCCGCAGCCTCCGGTCGGAGGTTATAAAGCGCCTCAGCCCCGTGTTGTCCAGCCCTATGCTGCGCCTGCGAAACCTGTTCCGCAGCCCGTTCCGCAGCCGGAGGCCGAGCCTGCCGAAGAGCAGGACGCGCCGCGGGAGGACGAGCGGCCGCCGGTTGTCGAGCCCAAGCGCAAGCGCGGTTTCGGGTCGATCGTCATGAGCGCCATCGACAAGATTAACAAGGGCTTCTCGGCTGCCGAAGACGAAGAGATTTAGGGGAGCTGAAAGGTGATTTTAGGTTTGCCGGGAAGGGGACGATAGAGTGGAATAAGGATTCCCGACCCGATGCCGTCGCAGGCGGAGACATCCGTCGGAGAGTTTTTGGTACTTTTTGCGGTCAAAAAGTACATGACCCCGCGGGCAAAGGCCGCGAATGACGGACATTCCCCGGCGGAAGGTGGATAATTTATGTTACTTGGATAATAAGGAGAGTTAACGATATGACAGACGAATTGATGTCGGAAATCAAGGCTCCGCGCATGAACGGCTCGATCATTACGGTCGTAGGCGTAGGCGGCGCCGGGGGCAATGCCGTGAACCACATGTGGAATCTCGGTATCCGGGGGGTTACGTTCATGGTCTGCAATACCGACCAGCAGGCGCTCGACAAGAGCCCTGTCGAGTTGAAGATACGCCTCGGAGCCGAGGGGCTCGGAGCCGGCAACGATCCCGAGAACGGGCGTCGTGCGGCTGTCGAGTCGCTGCCCGAAATCCGGCAGACGCTCGAAGAGTCCGGCACGAAGATGATCTTCATCACGGCCGGCATGGGCGGCGGAACCGGTACGGGCGCCTCGCCCGTCATCGCCAAGCTGGCCCGCGAGATGGGATTGCTGACGGTGGCCATCGTCACTTCGCCGCTGGCCGTCGAGGGAAAGATCCGTTACGAACAGGCGTTCCGGGGAATCGAGGAGCTGCGTCAGAACGCCGATTCGCTGCTGATCATCAACAACGAGAACATTTTGGAGATTTACGGCCGCCTCTCGCTCAAGCAGGCTTTCGGAAAGGCCGACGACATTCTGGCCTCGGCGGCCAAGGGCATCGCCGAGATTATCACCGTTGAGAGCGACTTGGTGAACGTCGATTTCGCCGATGTGTCGAAGGTGATGCGCGACAGCGGCCGGGCCCACATGGCCGTGGCCACGGCCGAGGGCGACAACCGTGCCGAAGCGGTCGCCGAAGCGTCGCTGCGCTCGCCGCTGCTGGATCATAACCTCATTTCGGGGGCCAAGAATATCCTGCTGAACATCTCGGTGTCGGACGCCGACGCTCTGATGTACGAGGAGGTGGTGCAGATTCTGGAGTATATCCAGGCCCACGCCAGCGTGCAGGACGACCACGGCGTGATCCACAATGCCAACATCATCTGGGGTACGAGCGAAAAGCCGCAGCTGGGCAATTCCATCGAACTGGTGGTGGTCGCCACGGGCTTCGAGGGCGAGGCCCAGCCCGGTGCGATGAGGCCGATCATCCCTGCGCCCCACATCGTCGAGCCGGTCGCCAAGGAGTCGGCCGCGGCCCCCGTGCTGGAGCCGATCAAGCCCCTGACGCCCAAGGTCGCGCAGCGCCAGCCCGAGCAAGTGATGCTCGGGGCCAAGCCGACCCGTTACAGCAATATCGAGAGCCTGCTGGCCAAGCCCGCCTACCAGTCGCGCAACTCGAAGTTCGTCGTGCAGATGCCCGGCGGCCGCAAAGAGGTACTGAAAGACGATACGGCGGAGGCGCCGGCTCCGAAAGAGGAGACGCAGGGCGGCTCGCTGTTCGATTAACAAATTGACTGTCGGTTTGGAAGAAGCTCATCCCTGGATCGCTTACAACGGGTTCTCGCCCCAGATCGCCGTGCTGTGCGCGGTGACGTTCTGTCTGCTGTGTGTTTCGGCGCTCGTATCGGGTGCCGAGACTTCGTTTTTCTCCCTTTCGCACAACGATGTCCGCCGTTTGCAGAACAGCAAGAGCATGTCGGCCGCTGCCGTGCTGCGCCTGCTGACCGATGTCGATCTGCTGTTGGCCACGATCCTGGTGGTCAACAATCTGGTGAATATCTGCATCGTCATTCTTACGGCCAATATCATCGACTCGCTTTTCACGTTCCTGCGTTTCGAATTCCTGTTCAAGACCGTGTTGGTGACCTTCCTGCTGCTGCTCTTCGGCGAGATCCTGCCCAAGGTGCTGGCGCAGACCATCCCCGTGAGGTTCGCCTCGATGGTGGCCCGGCCCCTCGTGCTGCTGCGGTGGATTTTCTACCCGCTGTCGTACATCCTCGTCCGCACGAGCAGCCGCATCAGCGAAAAGGCCGCCCACAGGAGCGAAATATCGTTGGACGAACTGGCCGACGCCGTGGACATGACCCAGAGCACGAGCCCCGAGGAGCACGTGATGCTGTCGGGGATCGTCAACTTCGTCAATACCGAGGTGCAGGAGATCATGAAACCCCGCGTGGACATCACGGCGCTCGATGCCACGGACGACTACGAAACGGTCAAGAAGACGATCATCGAATCGGGATTCTCGCGCATCCCGGTCTACGAGGAGGATATCGACAACATCCGCGGCACGCTCTACGTCAAGGACCTGCTGCCCTACATCAACAACGGCAGCGATTTCGCCTGGCAGCAGCTGGTCCGCAAACCCTACTTCGTGCCCGAGCACAAGAAGATCAACGACCTGCTGGCCGATTTCCAGTCGAACAAGGTCCACATGGCCATCGTCGTCGATGAGTACGGTTCGACGCTGGGGCTGGTTTCGCTGGAGGACATCATCGAGGAGATCGTGGGCGAGATCTCCGACGAGAGCGACAACGACGAGTCGTTCTATACGTGTCTCGGTCCCAAGTGCTATCTCTTCGAGGGCAAGACCCACCTCGGGGATTTCGAACGCATCCTCGGCATCGACGAGGACACCTTCGCCGACGTGCAGGGCGAGGCCGAGACCCTCGCGGGGCTGATGCTCGAACTCAAGCGCGACTTTCCGCGCAAAGGCGACGCCTTCACGGCGCACGACATCCGTTTCACGGTGCAGGAGATGGACGGGCACCGCATCGACAAAATCCGCGTGGACATCCCATGATCCCGAGACTGCTGGTCGAGCCGCCGATGGGGGCCGATGAGGCGGCCCGGTGGACGACGCCCGAAGAGCGCGCCGAGGCGGCGGCATTCGGTTCGGAACGCCGCCGCGCGGAGTTCCTCGGCTGGCGGGCCATCGTGCGGCGCGAACTGGGGATGCAGGTGCGGATCGGCTACGACGCCGCGGGGGCTCCCGTGCTGACGGGTTCGGACTGCTGCATCTCGGTCGCGCATTGTGCGGACCGCATCGCCGTCTGCATCTCTCCGAAGCGCTGCGCCGTGGACATCGAACCGGCGTCGCGCGATTTTAGCCGGGCCGAAAGCCGCTATACGACCCCTTCCGAACGGGCTCTTTCCGACGACCCGCTGTGGCCGGGAATCGTCTGGTGCGCCAAGGAGGCGCTCTATAAGTACTCCGGACGCCGGGAGCTGGATTTCCGGAAGGATCTCCGCATCGGGAGCGCGGACCTCGCAGCGGGCAGGCTGACCGGGCGGATCGGAAACGGAGAGCCCGTGGAGCTCTCCGTGCGCCGTGAAGACGGCTTTATCCTTGTCTGTATTCTTTAGAACGCCTCCGAGGCGGTGAACAGGAATGCCGAGGAGCGTTTGCGGTCCCACGGCAGGTTCCGGTTGCCGAAATTGCCCCATCCGTAGTCGAGGCGGATATTCATTTTGTTCTTGAACTCGAAGCGGTAGCCGCACCCGAAGCTGCACAGCGTGTTGCCCCAGCGGAATCGGTCCGTGCCCCAGACCTGCCCGCCGCCGATCCATCCCACGATGCCGTGGCGGCGGTAGATCTTCTGCCGCAGTTCGAACTGCGTCTCGATGAGCCGTTTGTCGCGGTAGCGGCCCTCGTAGTAGCCGCGCATGCGCTCCATGCCGCCCATCTTGGCATACATGTGCCACGAGGGCGTGCCGGCCGTGGCGTCGGCGTAGAGGTCGTAGGCCAGCACGGCCCCTTTCCAGAGTTTCAGGTAGTAATCCAGGGTCAGCGTGAAGCGTCCGAACGTGCGGCGGGTGTTGCCCAGCCATTCGGGATACCATTTGGCTTCGAACTTGACGAAGACGCCTTTCGAGGCGTTGAACGTCACGTCGCGCGTGTCGTACTGGGCGAAGAGTCCGATATTGGTGTTGAAGGCGTTGGGTTTGTCGCCCGTCGCGGCGATGAAGTTCGAGAAGGGGTCCTGCTTCTCGGGGTCGTAGCGTTTGCCGTCTTTCCAGAGGTCGTACATCTCGCCGATCTGTCCGCCCGGTTTCGCTATCTCGTTGTTGTCGATCTTTTGCATGTATTCCACCATGCCGGAGTTCTTGTATTTGGCTCCGGAGTAGTCGATGCCGCCGCTGACGCCGATGTAGAAGCGGCCCACGAGCGAGGTGCAGTAGGAGATGCGGAAAGCGCCCATCGTTGTGGTGAGATCCTGCGCGTAACCCTCTTTGCCGGCCTGGTAGCCCACGCCGTAGAAGGCCCCGGGGAAGTAGACGAACGCTCCCGAGTAGCTCAGCCGCTGTTTGTTCTTGTTGTAGATGTTGTCGCCCGAGAAGCGCAGCAAGACGAATTTCTTGGTCGTGAAGTTGCCGTAGATCGAGATGTTCGACGGTGCGGTGACCGAGTCGGTGCGGTCGAGCCGGTAGAGGCCCGCCAGCAGGAATCCGATGCCGAATCCCACGTCCGACGAGTAGTTGGGGCCGGGAGCGATGCTCCAGTCGATCTTCTTTTCGAAGGTCCGGTCGACGTTCGAGCGGCTGTAATAGTCGATGATGCGGCGGACGAGCCCGGGGCGTTTCACCGGGGCGGCGAGGGCCGAGGTGTCGGCCGTCCGGGAGTGTTTGGCGCTCGGATGCGCCTCGGCCTGGCCGATCTGCGAGAGCGTCGTCTCAGTCGAAGGGAAATTCTCTTTCGAGGGCTCCGTGTTCTGAGCGGATACCGGGCGTGCGGCTGTCAGCAGGAGAACTGCGGAAAGAAGGAGTGCGATGGTCTTTTTCATAGCGTGTTGAGTGGGAGCCGAATGCAAAGATAACCCTAATTTTTCGGTTGTGCAAAATGAACAATCGGAACCCCTGCGGGAGGCGACCGATCCCGGAAAAATTCCTACCTTTGTAGCAATTCAAACAATATTCGTTTATGGAAATCGTCCGCCCGCAGCTGCCGCCCGAACCCGAAACCTCTGCCGATCCGGCCCGGATGCTTCTCGACGAGGAGGTTGTCGGCGCCGCTTTCCGCGGTGTCGGGTTCGGCGCCCTCGTCCGCGAGCACCTCTCCGTGCAGGGGTGCCGCTTTATCGGTTGTAGCTTCGCCGGGAGCGTGCTCGGGCACTCGCAGTTCTCGGATGTCCTCTTCCGCAACTGCGATTTCTCGAACGCCGATCTGCAAGGGTGCAGTTTCCACCGCGTGGAGTTCGCCGACTGCAAGCTGACGGGGACCGGCCTCGCCGAGACGACCCTGAACCATCTGCTGTTCGACCGCTGCAAGGGCGAATTCGCCAATTTCGCCTTTTCGAGGCTGCGCACGGTGCGCTTCGCCGGGTGCCGGATGCGCAGCGCGGCGTTCGGCGACTGCCGTTTCGAGCGCGTGGAGTTCGCGCAGTGCGAACTGGCGGCGGCCGAGTTTTTCGGAACCCGCCTGCGGGGCGTGTCGTTCGCCGATTCGGACATCCGCGGGATACGGGTCCGCGAGATCGACTCCTTCGAACTGAAAGGCGTGAAGATAAACGTTCTGCAAGCCGCCGAACTGGCCCGTCTGCTGGGCGTCGAGATCGAGGAGTGAACCGCAGTTCCGCAAAATGCGCAGCCCGGACTTCGATGGAAGCCCGGGCTGTCGTTTCGTGCGGCGCGTGCGCTTATTTGAGGCCGATCTTTTTGAGGATCTCCTTGGGCACGCCGTTTTTGTTGACCAGCACCGTCATCGTCTTGTAGGCGACGAACGGACGCGAGAAATACCAGTAGCCGTCGTAGGGGCCGACCTGAGCCCACGAGTTCTTGACCTTGTAGTAGGGCGTGCCGTTCTGATCGACGGCCGTGCCCACGATCTGCATGCCGTGGTCGTCGGTGGTCTCGTAGTTGTCGTATCCCTCCTGACGGAGTTCCTGCGTGATGGTGCGCTCCTTGCCGGGCTTTTCGAAGTTGTAGAGCGCGGCCTCCTTCTCCTTCTGGGTGAGCTTGCCCCACTTCTCGGCTTCGGTGCCCTCCATGCCTTCGAGGTCGGCCTCGGGGATGATGCCCAGCCCCTTGGTGCGGCTGAATCCCTTTTCGCTGACATCGGTGCCCCAGGCGATGGTGTAGCCCTTTTCCAGCGAGCTGTCGATGATCCGCATGAACTCGTCCAGAGGCACGTTCCACACCTTGTCCCAGTTCCAGTTGTCGGGAATCTCCATAGCGAACTCCGTGTAGAAGGGGTGGTGGGTGAACGACGAGAATTCGATGTAGTCGTTCATGTCGATCGGCAGCGACGCGGCGAACGATGCGGGGGTGTACTCCTTGCCCTCATAGGTGAATTTCTCGGGCATGGCGCCGAAATAGGCGTCGAGGATGCCGTTCAGCCCGGCCTGCCAGGCGGTCGTGAGTTTGCTTCCGTCGCGGTGTTTCGAGGCGGCGGCGATCACCGCGTCGGCATAGGCTTTGATCACGGCGTCGATCTCGTCGAAGTTGGGTTTGTCGTAGCCGTAGTTCAGTCCCGGATAGACCTCCTCGGGGACGATGCCGTAGCGCTGGATGCCGCCGGTCACGTCGTGGGCCTGGCCGCCGACGGCGAGGTTCAGCGAACCGTGGAGCCGGACGTATTTCACCGCTTTTTCGAAGTAGATGTTGCGCACGATCCACATCTCCGAGAGGTCCAGTTCGGGACCTCCGGCGCGGAGGATCTCGCTTTCGAGGAACGACAGGGTCGAGTAGCACCAGCAGGTGCCGCTGCGGCTCTGGTCCTTCACGGAGGTGACGGGCATGATCTTAACGTCGGTGAAACGGTAGCCCTCCGGAGCGGCCGTTTCGGGCGTTTGTGCCGCGGCTCCTCCTGCGAGACAGAGCGCGAATGCGGCGAAAATGAGGTTTTTCATGGTATGACGGGGTTTTCGTTGTCGTTATTTCTTCGATCCGGCGACGATCTTCAGACATTCGTCGAGGGTCAGCTCTTCGGGTTTGGCGCCCTTCGGCAGGCGGTAGTTCTTGCCTTTGTAGGCGATGTAGGCGCCGTAACGGCCGTTCTTGACCAGCATGTCGGGGTCTTCGGGGAAGCTCTTGAGCGGCGTATTGGCCGCCGCAGCGGCCGCCTTATGCGCGTGCACGATCTCCACGGCCCGGTCGTAGGTGATCGTGTAGGGGTCGTCGGTCTTCGCCAGCGAGGCGAACGACTTGCCGTAGCGGACGTAGGGGCCGTATTTGCCGATGCCGACGGTCAGCTCCTCGCCGTCCAGCTGTCCCAGGCCGCGGGGCAGCGCGAAGAGTTCCAGCGCCTCTTCCAGCGTGATGGATTCGATCAGCTGGCCCTTTTTGAGCGACGCGAAGCGGCTCTTTTCGCCTTCGTTCCCCTCGATCTCGACCATCGGTCCGTAGCGGCCGATGCGGGCCTTCACGACGTGACCCGTCTTGGGATCGTTGCCCAGGATGCGCACCTCGCGCGTCTTAGGATTCTGCGTGGCGATGGCCGAATCGACCATCTTGTGGAAGGGGCCGTAGAAACCGTCGATCATCTTCTCCCACGTGATGTCGCCCTCGGCGATGCGGTCGAACTCCTTTTCGACGTTGGCCGTGAAGTTGTAGTCGATGATCGGTCCGAACTGCTCCTCCAGATAGTCGTTCACCACCATGCCGATGTCGGTCGGCGAGAGGCGGTTCTTCTCCTTGCCGTAGTTCTCCGAAAGGCTCTTTTCGGCGATCTTGTCGCCGGTGAGCGTGAATTGCACGTAGTTGCGCTTCTGGCCGTCCTTGTTCTGCTTGACGACGTAGCCGCGGTTGATGATCGTGGTGATGGTCGGGGCATAGGTCGAAGGGCGTCCGATGCCCAGCTCCTCCAGCCGCTTCACGAGCGACGCCTCGTTGTAACGCGCCGGGGCCGACGTGAAACGCTCCGTGGCGGTGATCTGTACCGGGAGCACCCGGTCGCCGGCCGTCAGCTTCGGCAGCAGCCCTTCGCCGCTCTCGGCGGCCTGGTCGTCGTCCGTGGATTCGGAGTAGAGGCGCAGGAAGCCGTCGAAACGGACCACCTCGCCCTGCGCCACGAACTGATTCGACGAACCTGACATGTTGATCGTGATCGTCGTGCGGTCCAGCTCCGCGCAGACCATCTGCGAAGCGACCGTGCGCTTCCAGATCAGGTCGTAGAGCTTCTTCTCGGCGGGCGTGCCCTCGATCGACTGCCGCTCGATATACGACGGGCGGATGGCCTCGTGAGCCTCTTGGGCGCCTTTGGTCTTGGTCTTGTAGTTGAACCAGCGGGAGTATTTCTCGCCGAAGAGCTTCGTGATCTCCTCCTTGCACTGGGCCAGCGCCTGCTGCGAGAGGTTCACCGAGTCGGTACGCATGTAGGTGATAAGACCCTGCTCGTAGAGGTGCTGCGCCACGGACATCGTCTGCGATACGGACATGCCCAGCTTGCGCCCGGCCTCCTGCTGGAGCGTCGAGGTGGTGAACGGCGGTGCGGGGTAGCGCTGGGCGGGTTTCTCTTCGGACTTCGCCACCGTGAAGGTCGCGCCGATGCAGCTTTTCAAAAACTCCTCGGCCTGCGCCGCGGTTTCGAAACGCGATCCGAGTTCGGCCTTGAAGAGCGTCTTTTCGGGGTCGCCGGCGGCGTGGAACTGCGCCACGACGCGGAAATAGGCGGCCGAGCGGAAAGCGATGATCTCACGCTCGCGCTCGACGATCAGCCTCACGGCCACCGACTGCACGCGTCCTGCCGAGAGCGACGGACGCACCTTTTTCCACAGCACGGGCGAGAGCTCGAAACCGACCAGCCGGTCGAGGATGCGGCGCGCCTGCTGGGCGTTTACCAGGTCCATATTGACCGTGCGCGGTTTCTCGATGGCTTCCAGAATCGCCCGTTTGGTGATCTCGTGGAAGACGATGCGCTTGGTCCGGTCTACGGGGAGCTCCAACACTTCGGTGAGGTGCCATGCGATGGCTTCTCCTTCGCGGTCTTCATCGGACGCCAGCCAGACGGTTTTCGTTTTGGCCAGCTTGGTCAGTTCGTCCACCACCTTCTTCTTGTCGCTCGGGATTTCGTAGACCGGTTTGAATCCCTCCGTGATATTGATGCCGAGGTCCTTTTTGGCGAGGTCCCGGATATGGCCGAAGCTCGATTTGACGATGAAGTCCTTGCCGAGGAATTTCTCGATGGTCTTGGCCTTGGCGGGGGACTCGACGATAACTAAGTTTTCCTGCATTGCGTTTTTTTGATGGCTTTTTCAGAAATGCGAAAACCTAAGCATTACACTTAGGTTCCGCATGAGGGTTTCTCTGGCGTTTATTTGATCAGGTTATAAAATATTTCGAAACGGATCGGGGCTTCGTTGCCGTCGGCGGCCATGCCCTGCAATACGCCGAACGACGTGGAATAAAGGCTGTACGCATCGGGGCCGATGTAGACCGTGCGGTTTGCGACCTTGTCCCAGTCGATGTCGCCGATTACGCCGCCCGCCGCCTCTTTGGCCTTGATATAGCTGTTCCACAGCTGTTGCATGTAGCCCGTGATGTCCATCACGTAACACCCGCGGCTGCGGTTGATGTAGCCTCCGTAAGCGAGCGACGTGTTGTAGTTCTGCTCGTAGGAATAGGCGTAGTCCGAAATCGGCGTCAGCGCCTTGAAATTGGTGTACATGCCCAGACGGCTCGGGAAGGCGTTCATTTCGTCGATCAGCTTGCTGCCGAAGGTCAGCTCCTCCCAGTCGTATTTGCTGTCGGTGAAATAGACCGACATTTTCGTTTGACCGAACGCCAGCGTCTTGAAATCCTTGCCGTCCTTTTCGTTCGCTTCGGCGATCTCCTCTTCCATCCGTGCGAAAAACTCCGGCGTAAAGGTCATCTCGGTCACCACGCCGCCCATGCCTTCGGCATAGACGCGGGAATTCAGCCCCCGGTTTTCATTGATGGTTCCGTCGGGATTGACCTCGCGGGCCTGGGAGATGTCGATCTTGGCGTCCGAAGTGGCCGCATCGTAGTTGTGGCGGATGGAGTTCACCGAGACATTGCCGAACTCGGTGCCGGATTCGTAGAAATAGTAGACCATGCCGATCGTGTCTTTGATCAGCGTCGGGTCGCCCTCCACCCGGTTACGGCCGAAGACCGCCAGACCCGAATAGTCGAGCGACGTGGAGAAGATCGTACCGGTCTCCTTGGTGCCGTTCTTCTGGACGGGCTCATTCGGATCGGGGCAGATATAGAGCCCCTTGAACTCCTCGACCCAGTATTCCAGACTGTCGGGACTGTAAATCGAGTATTTGTCCTTGTATTTGCCCTCTTGCAGCATCAGCCGCTTGATGTAATTCTTTCCCTCCTCGGTAGGCTCCAGCGTGATGTTCGTGGCCGTCGAAGGGGTCGTGCCCTTGCCGCCCAAATAGAACCAAAAGAGCGGTTTTTCGGGATTATAGACCGGCGCTGCGGAACCGTCTCCGTTGGGGTTCTGCGGGTCGAAATTGATGTAGAACGTCGTGTCGGCCTGCGACTTGCCGGCGGCAATCGGCTTTTTGTCGATGTAGTCGTTGCTGAGGATTTCGTACACGGCGAATTTTTGCTTGGTCAGACTGTCGCGGCCTATGCTGGCGATTTTGAGCATGATTTGCGCCGAGTCGAAGATCGGCATATATCCGAAATACCCCTCATCGACCTTGTAGTAGTTGATCATCTGCGAGAGGAATCCGGCCTTGCGCTCGCCGAGCGTGTCGTTGATGCAGGTGCCGAAATAGCCGTAGGAGATGTTCGAACCGATCAGCGAATCGCTCTGGAACAGCCGCGTTTCGACGTATTTCCGGGGATTCAGCCCCTCGCCGAGGAGTTCGACGTATCCGGCTTTCATCTGCTGATTTTCCGGAATGAGGTTTCCGCCCAGCGTGTCGTCTACCTTGGTGCAGCCCGCGAAAGCCGCTGCGATTGCGGCGGCCATTGCTGCGGCCGGGAGCAGCCTGCGGCGGAAATTATTGAATGGCTTCATAGAATCGGTTGTAATTATCGAAAAAGTCCTCCGCCTCGGGCGACTGGTATTCGAGCATCGGCTTTCCGCTCGTGCGGGCCATTTCGAGCACCTCGGGGGCGACATCCGCAGAGGCCGCCACCATGCCGTCGGCATATTCCATAACGAAGCGGCAGAGATTTTCGTATGACGGGGTGTCGAGAATCGAGAGATTTTTATCTTTGACTCCCTCGCCGGCGATCTTCGCGCCGAACTCCGGATGGAGCTCCCCGGGGAATCCGTCGCCGTAGAGCGACACCACGACCTTGACATCGCGGAAGATCGGGTCGTCGGCGAAGACCCGCTTCAGATAGACGGGGACCACGGCCGAGAACCATCCGTGGCAATGCACGACGGTGGGGGTCCAGCGCAGTTTCTTGACCGTCTCCAGCACGCCGCGGGCGAAGAAGATGGCCCGTTCGTCGTTGTCCGGGAAATAATTGCCCTCGGCGTCGGCCAGCACGGCCTTGCGCGAGAAATAGTCGTCGTTGTCGATGAAGTAGATCTGTACGCGGGCTGCCGGGATCGAGGCCACCTTGATAATCAGCTGGTGGTCGTTGTCGTCGATGATGAGGTTCATGCCCGAGAGGCGGATGACCTCGTGCAGCTGGTGCCTGCGCTCGTTGATGCAGCCGTAGCGGGGCATGAAGGTGCGGATTTCGTTTCCGTGTTCCTGCATTGCCTGCGTCAGCGCACGGCAAAGCCGGGAACCCTCCGTTTCGGGAAGATAGGGGGTGATTTCCTGACAGACGTACAGAATCTTGCTTGCCATGTTTGAAAGGGGGTTTATGCTTGACAAAGATAGTGAAAACCGAGCGCAGAACCAAATTTATTTGGATTCCGCCGAGGTGCGTCCTACCTTTACGGGGTCGCTTTCGCTCCGTAAAGGTAGTGAAAATTTTTCAAAGAATCAGCATCGCGTCGCCGTACGTGCCGAAGCGATACCCTTCTTCCTTGGCTATCTTGTAAGCGTTCATCACGGTTTCGTACCCGCCGAACGCCGCCACCATCATCAGCTGCGTGGAGTAGGGCAGGTGGAGATTGGTCACCATGGCGTCGGCCACCGTGAACTCGTAGGGTGCGAAGATGAACTTGTTGGTCCACCCCTCCATGGGTTTGATCAGGCCGTTGGTCGAGACGGCGGTTTCGATCGTGCGCATGACCGTCGTGCCGATGGCCACGACCTTGTGGCCGGAGGTTTTGGCGGCGTTGACCGCCTCGGCGGCTTCGTCGGTGACGAAGAACTGCTCGGAATCCATCTTGTGCTTCGAGAGGTCCTCGACATCCACCGTGCGGAAGTTGCCCAGCCCCACGTGAAGCGTCACGAAAGCCCGATCGACGCCCTTGATCTCCATGCGCTTCATCAGGTGCTTCGAGAAGTGCATGCCGGCCGTCGGGGCCGCCACGGCGCCCTCCTTCTCGGCGAAGATCGTCTGGTAGCGTTCGGCGTCCTCGGGTTCGACCTTCTCGCGCACCCATTTCGGCAGGGGCGTTTCGCCCAGCGCGAAGAGCGTCTGCTTGAACTCCTCGTAGGAGCCGTCGAACAGGAAGCGCAGCGTGCGGCCGCGCGAGGTGGTGTTGTCGATCACCTCGGCTACCAGCAGGTCGTCGTCGCCGAAATAGAGTTTGTTGCCGATGCGGATCTTGCGCGCCGGGTCCACCAGCACGTCCCACAGCCGCAGTTCGCGGTTCAGTTCGCGCAGCAGGAAGATCTCGATCTCGGCGCCGGTCTTCTCCTTGTTGCCGTAGAGGCGCGCCGGGAAGACCTTGGTATCGTTGAAGACGAACAGATCCTTTTCGTCGAAGTACTCGATGATGTCCTTGAAAATGCGGTGTTCGATGGTCCCTTTGGCGCGGTCGATGACCATCAGCCGGGATTCGTCGCGGTTGTCGGCCGGGTATTTGGCCAGCATTTCGGGCGAAAAGTCGTACCCGTATTGCGATAACTTCATAGATAAACGCTTTTTTTACGTCGAAAAATAACACAGATTATTTTCTATACGCAAAAAAGGCTATTTTGTTTCGAGTTTTTGCAAATTTTCCAGAAAATCATCCAGTTCATACGCTTTTTCGAGCGTGAATCCGCCGCTGCGCGTGCGGCGCAGCGACGAGAGATGGGCTCCGCTGTGCAACGCCTGCCCGATCTCGTGGGCCAGCGACCGGATGTAGGTGCCCTTGCTGCAACGGACGCGGATGCGCACCCGCGGAAGGTCGTATTCCACGATCTCCATCTCGTAGATGTTGATCAGCGCCTGGCGTACGGCGACCTCCTCGCCGGCGCGGGCCAGTTCATAGGCGCGCGTCCCGTCGATCTTCTTGGCCGAGTAGACGGGCGGGGTTTGCAGCCGTTCGCCGGTGAGCGAGGCGAGCGCCTCTTCGACCGCTTCGCGCGTGATGTGTTCGTAGGGATAGGTCCGGTCGATCTCGTGTTCGAGGTCGTAGCTCGGGGTCGTGGCGCCCAGCATCACGTCGGCTATGTACTCCTTCTCCTCGGCTTGCAGGGCGTCCACCAGCTTCGTGGCGCGGCCGATGCAGACCACGAGGATGCCCGTCGCCAGCGGGTCGAGCGTCCCGGCGTGTCCGACCTTGATCTTGCGGTAGCCGAGCTTGCGCAGGGTGAATTTGACTTTGCGGACCACGTCGGTCGAGGTCCAGCGGAGGGGCTTGTCCAGAACGGCGATGTAGCCCTCTTCGAAATTGATGCCGCGCAGGTCCAGCGGTTCTCGGGTCATGGGCATATGCGTGTCAGAAGATGGAGAAGAGGATCGAGACGAGTCCTGCGAAACAGCAGTAGAGGGCGAACCAGATCAGCTTGCCGCGCTTGACCACTTCGATCATGAATTTGCAGGCCAGCGTTCCCGAGACGAAAGCCGCGAGGAATCCGCCGGCGAGGGCTCCCGCCGGGATGTCGAGGGCCGTGACCTCGCCCGAACAGATGTCCAGCAGCATCTTGCCCAGAATGACCGGAATGACCATGATGAACGAGAAGTTGGCGACCTCCTCCTTGCTCTTGCCGAGCAGCAGTCCCGCGGCGATGGTCGATCCCGACCGCGAAAGGCCGGGGAGCGTGGCCGCGGCCTGCGCGAGGCCGATGACGAAGGCGTTGCCGTAGGTGATTCCCTTTTTCGCGCGGGGCTTGGCGAAATAGGCGAAGGTCAGCAGCTGCGCCGTGAGCATCAGCATGGCGCCCACGAAGGTCAGCGACGCGAAGAACGCCTCGATCTGTTCGGCGAAGAGCACGCCGACGACGCCGGCCGGGATCATCGAGACGACGATTTTGAGGATGTAAGCCTGCTGTTCGTTGAAATGCCTTGAAAAGAGCCCCTGCAACAGTTGCAACAGTTCGCGCCACAGCACGACGACGGTGCTCAGCACCGTGGCGGCGTGCAGCATGACGTCGAAGGTGATGTTGTTCTCAAGCTCGACGCCCAGCACTTCCTTGGCGATCTGGAGGTGTCCGCTGCTCGATACGGGGAGGAATTCGGTGATGCCCTGCACGATGCCGAGCAGGATGGCTTGCAGTGTGTCCATGTATCAGTACCGCTTCATGATGGCATAGATCTCGACGACGAATCCGCCGATCACCAGAATCGGGGCCAGCGTGATGCGGCGCCACGAGAACATCGCATAGTTGAATTCATCGGGCGAATCGCTGCCGCCGCCGGCCATCAGGACGAATCCCAGGAGGATGACGGCGAATCCGATTGCCAGCAGGACGTAGTTGCGCCGGGTCAGCGGCATGCGGGTATCCTCCTGCGCGGGGTCCTGCGTTTTTTTCTGCTCCTTTTTCATTTAATATAGGTATATCTTGTTCGACTTCATGTTGACGAATTTGTTGAGGGCCGCGAAGGTGAAGAGCCCCGATATGACGATGCCGCCGACGACCATCGACCCGAGGATGATGGCGATTTTGCCCGCTTCGGCGATGGTCATCAGTTCGGGCACGGCTTCGTTGAGCCCGTAGACCGCGAGGACGAACAGCGCCGAGGCCGCCACGCCGGCCAGTATGCCCTGCGTGATGCTGCTCCCGAGGAAGGGCTTCATGATGAACCACTTGGTGGCCCCGACGAGCTTCATCGTGTTGATGAGGTAGCGTTTCGAGAAGATCGCCAGCCGGATGGTGTTGCTCAGCAGGATCAGCGAGATGACCAGCAGCGCCCCGCCGAACATCAGCAGCACGAGGCGGATCTTGTTCACCGTGGCGTGCAGCCGCTCGGCCATCTGCGCGGGGTACGACACCCGATCGACCCCGTCGATGCGTCCGACGGCGGCGATGAACGAGTCGAGCAGCTCCTTGTCCGCCGATGCGGAGGTCAGCGTGAGTTCGAACGAATCCAGCAGGGGATTTTCCTGCAAAATCTCCTCGAACGAGCTGTTGAACATTTTGCGGAACTCCTGATCGTCGATCTTCTCCTCCTTGGGCGAGTAGGCGATCGTCGCAACCATCTCTTCGTCCGTCAGCCGTTTTTCGATCGCCTCCCGCTGTTCGTCGGAGAGTCCGTTTTTCAGCTCCACGGAGACGGCGATGCTCTCCTGCAACGTGTCGGCGACTTTCAGCGCCGCCACCATCAGATAGCCCACCGATCCCAGCAGGAACAGTACGAGCGTGATGCTCACCGTCGATACGATGTAGGAGTTGCGGACCTTTCGTTTCAACCGCTTGTCATCTTTCATAACCTTACGCTTTTTTCTTCCTGAAACAATAGATCAGCGCCGCGACGGCTCCCAGCAGGATTGCGAGCGACGCCGCGAGCGTCACCCCTTCGACCGCCGTCCAGCCCGGCGCGCGGAACCGCCATTCGACGGTGTGCTTCCCGGCGGGGAGCTTCATCGCCCGCAGAACGTAGTCGGCCCGGAAGTAGGGCATCTCCTCGCCGTCCACATAGACTTTCCATCCGTGGTCGTAGAAGATCTCCGAGAAGACCGCCACGGCCTCTTCGGACGTCGTGTATTCGTATTTGAGGTAGTTCGGGCGGTATTCCGTGAGGTCGATCCGGGCCGAGGCATAGATGCCGAGGGGCATCGGTCGCGGTACGATCTCCACCGGGTCCTGCGCCGCCACCACCGCCGTCGTTTTGAGGTCGGTCGTGCCCAGCAGGTCGATCTCTTCCCGGGCCGTGGAGGCGTAGACGACGCTGTCCACGAACCACGCCGCACCGTTGGCCGTCGTCCGCAGGCGCGGTTCGGGTTGTCCGTCGGCGCCCGGAACGATCAGGTAGCGCGTGTTGAGCATGTCCAGCACCCCGTTATCGACGTTCGACAGATAGCGGTCGATCAAATCCTGATAGCGGGCCAGCTTGGCGCCGTGATACCCGCCTACCGAGCGGTGGAAATAGCTGGTCGTGGCGTCGTTGAAGGGGCTGACCGTGAGGTTCAGCACCCGGTAGCCCGGATCTTTGTCCTGCATGATCGCCTTGTCGGCCGCCGTGGGCACCACTTGCCGGCGGCGTGCCGATTCGAATTTGTCGTGCCCGAGGAACCGCAGGTCCACCGGCACGAGGTCCAGCAGCATCACGCCCGCCAGCAGCCCCGTCAGCACGTATTTGCCGATCTTCCGCAGGGCGAACAGCGCCACGCCGCCCGCCGCCAGCAGAATCATCAGCAGCGAACGCCATGCGTCGGCCCGCATCATCGCCGCGCGGTCGGCGGTCATGGCGTCGGCCGTCGCTTCGGCCCACTCGACATCCAGGCCGCGGTCGATGTACGACTGCATGTCGTTGTTCTCGAAGATGCGGCGGAACGTGTCGGTCATCATCGCGGCGCTCTCCCCGCGTCCGAAGTCGAAGAGGGCTTCTCCGGCTACGGCGAACAGCAGGCACAGCCCGCCCGTGACGCCCGTGGCCCAAGCCAGCGCCTTCATCAGCCGTTCCCGCGGGATCTCCTCTTTCCAGAGCCGCATCAGTGCCAGCGCGCCCAGCAGCGGCACGGCCCATTGGACGACGACGAGCGTCATCGACACCGTGCGGAACTTGTTGTAGCCGGGGAGGTATTTGAAAGCGAATTCGGTGAATCCCATCAGGTTGCGGCCCCAGGCCAGCAGAATCATCACGACGCATGCGGCGACGATCCACCATTTGTTGCGCCCCCGGGCCAGCGCGATGCCCAGCGCCGCGAGGAACACCGCCGCCGCTCCGAGGTAGGTCGGACCGCCCGTGTAGGGCTGCGTGCCCCAGTAGGCGGGCAGCTGCTGCGCCGCGCCGCGCAGTCCGTATCCGTTCAGCACGGCGGCCGTCTCTCCGTCCGCCGGGAAAGTCGTGGCCGATTCGCGGCCCATGAAATCGGGGATCAGCAGGTTGAAGGTCTCCGCCTTGCCGTAGCTCCACGCCGTAGCGTAGTCGAGTGCGAGGCCGCCCGCCGAGGTCTCGGCTGTCGTTGCGAGCTCCGAGCCGCCGCGGATGGTCTCTTTCGAGTGTTTGGCCGTGTACCACAGGGGCGAGAAGTTCGACGCCACGGCCAGCAGGCCCGCCGCGGCCAGCGCCGCCGTGCGCAGGGCGAAGTCTTTCATCCGTTTTTCCCGGAAGGAGACGATGCCTTCGCTGATCCAGAAGGCGGCCATCGCCACGAGGAAGTAGTAGGTGATCTGCGGGTGATTGGCACCGATTTCGAGCGACGCCGTGAGCGCCGTGAGCGCCGCGCCGCACCAAATGTTGCCCCTCAGCGTCATCCACGCGCCGCCCATCATCAGCGGGGCGTAGACCAGCGCCCACATCTTCGTGATGTGTCCCGCGCCGATGATCAGCAGGAAATAGGTCGAGAGCCCGTAGGCCAGCGCCGCGACGATTCCCGCCCAGGGATCGACGCCGACGATCATCAGCATCAGCCACATCGAGATCATGGCGAAGAAGAGGAACGCCGCCGGGGTGTCCATGATCTTCACGACCTGCCCGACGGTGCGCTTCACGAGTTGGGCCGGGTAGGCGACATTGATCAGGTATGCGGGCATTCCGCCGAACATGCCGCCCGTCCATTGGGGGTCTTCGCCCGTTGCGATACGCATGTCGGTGATGTCCTTGGCCATGCCTTCGTACTGGATGACATCGTGTTGGGGGAGTACCTCGCCGCGGAACTGCGGCGCGAAATAGAGGGCGCTCACCGCAAGGAAGAGCACGAGGGCCGTCGCTGCCGGCAGCAGTTTTGAGCGTATCGGGTTCGAAAGTTCCATTTCAGCCAGTCTTAACCAATTAACAAAGAGTACGAAAACATCGAATGGGGCCAAAGCCGAATCGCGTATGGCTCGACGAAATTTTCCGCTCTTTTTCTGAAAGTGCCGTTATGGCACCGGCCTCAAAGGTACGAAAAAATAGTTACTCCCCGAGCCGGGATTCCGAAAAATCACTATCTACCATAAGCAGACGTTTTCATTTTTACAAAGATACGCAAATAACATCCCCAATATTCACCCTCACGCCGCTACAACCCTAAAACGGCCCCGAATCGACCCCGTTAATCTCGCGGAAGCCCAATAAATTCTGGGGACATTACGAGGCTGAAAATTTTTTATAATATTTTCTTATAGATTCCGTTGATGGTGGCAATATACACGATAAAAAAACCGCCCCTATCGGAGCGGTCTAAATCAGTTAGTCTATATCAATATTAATATTTTCTTTTTTCGTTTTACAAGATATAGAGTAGAATCGTTTTTCTAAGAATCCAGCTCCAATATTCGGGCTTATATTTTCTAATTTTATTCGAAATACCCAATTCGTTTTTACGATAAGATTATATTTTCCATTAGGTAGAGATTCAATCGTTTTATCAGTTTTTAGGAGATTCTGAATATAGGCCATATCATCAGAATTTATATAATGTTTAACTTTCTTTCTTTCGAAAGTTAGACCTTTTTTAGATTTTTTTAGCAATAAGATAATATCATAGTTTTTTTCGTCTTTTCTACAGAAACATTGCTGGTAACCAAGACGCTCTCGAAAGTCGATATTATGTGCTTTTCCCCGAACCATTATTTTCCCCGAGTTAATACAGGTTACTCCGGTTAGTATATCAGATAATTTTTCGGATGAAGTAGGATCTTCCGTTACGAAATTCGTAATAGTTCCATTTTTTAGAATATCTATCGTCAATGATCGGTTTTTTATAAGAGAATAAGATTGATTAGCCCCATCTAAGTTTCCTACTTTTCGCCATCGTTTCGACAATCTCGAAAAATCAATAGTTAGTTTAGGTTTATCTTTTATTTCATTATTAGAGAAAATTTCGCCTTCATATATTCGTTTTAGTAATAATGAATCCGCCCGCTCTTTTCGGATTCGTTCTTCTCGCTCTCGTTTTTCTTTCGCCTCTCGTTCTTCTCGCTCTCGCCTCTCCCGATCTTCCCGCTCTTTTTTCTCAACATCATAATATTTCGAAACGGTATAATTTTCAAATCCTACTCGAACATAATTAAAATTCATAATCAGGCCATATCCCTTCGCCCAATATTCAACCGGCTTTCCGTTTATAGTTACTTCAATAGCATTAATAGCTTTCATCCCTTTAGCAGTAGGGACATGCAGCGTAACTAATTTAGCCGTTCGAGTAACAACATTTCCCATTATCATTGGGTATTTCCAAGATACCGGTTTATTCGGGCGAGGAAGTACTAATAGTGTATTTTTAAGCGTAGGTCTATAAATTCCTCCTACAACTCGTCTTTTCCCGTTCTTACTTATTATTCGATCTTTAGTCATTACTATATTTTCAAGATTATGTAATACTTCTATTATCCCATAATCAGATAGAGTTAACATTCTATCCTCAATATATAATTCACCGTTATCGACGAAAGCAGAATTTATCTGTATAGCATCGGTCCTATACGGTAGGCGAGATTCAAAATTTATATTTAAGGGGTAAAAATAGTCTTCAATTTTTTGGCTATACCCTTTATCCACAACACAAATCCCAAATACGCAGAATAACACATACCAAAGTCTTTTCATAGCATAAGTTTTAGAGTTAGTAACTTACTAATTCCACAAAATTATCCGCCGCTTCCGCCAGCTTACGGCGCAAGGTTCGGTTATTTTCGCAGTCGAATAATTACTACTCAACGCCAAACGTAGTAGGGTTAAACAAAGAAAGCGTGGCGCTGAAGGCTTATTTTATACGGCAGGTTCTGGAATACCCGAATACTAAATAAGCAACAGCCCACGCCCTTTTTAAGGACATAGGAATAAAGTCGCTTATTCTCGTATTCATTAGAATTTTCCAGATTCGCCGTAGAGAATAAACTTACGCTTTCGCGTCAATTCGTATGTAGTACAAAGGTAGTAAAGAGTTTCAAAACACCAAAAAATAAAGGGATTAGTATTTCACTAATCCCACTATATCATCGTTGCAGTTCCAACGGGAGCGCCAAAGAAACCAAAACTTTCGTCTCTTTATCGGCATCGACCATTTTTATACGCTCTTCGATAGACGATATATCGAGCGTTTTCAGCCGGTTCCCCTTCGTAAGGACGATTTTCAATTCCGGGTTATTCGACAAATCGAGTTCGCCAATAGAATTAAAACGGCAGTCCAATTCTTCCAATTTCGTATTCCGGCTTAAATCTAACTTTATAAGCCGATTGAGAGGACAATCCAAGCGGGTCAGGTTCTCAAAATATTCAATTCCTTCGAGGGACTGAATGCCAGCCGCAGGACAGATTATTTCCAAGACGTTTTTCGCTTCTTCGACGGATATTTCGCCGTCCCCGTCCAAATCGAAATTCTCGACCAAATAGGCCAAGAACAACGGATCGGGAATTTCAATGACTTCAATCGGGGGTTCTTCCATAATCAATTAAATTTAATCGGGTTACGATTATCTATAATTGACTATATCAAGTTCTTTTATATCTATCCATCATTTTAGTAACCACATTTTTCACCTCTTCCCGGAACCACGCGGGGCGCAATACCTCCACGTCCG
>ENA-UEPL01000284-UEPL01000284.1-human-gut-metagenome-genome-assembly--contig:-NODE-284-length-47635-cov-4.978468_pt1 | contig 47635 bp, 34 predicted proteins | sample MGYA00242896_ERZ507908 | MGnify/ENA primary metagenome ERZ507908 (study PRJEB26167, sample SAMN06115518) | human gut metagenome | host: Homo sapiens | place: China:Chongqing | collected 2015-08-20...
TGCAAAATCGCCGTTTTTTAAAATAATTTAAGCAAATAGCATTATATAATATTTTATACTTTTACGGTGAAATAATGTATTGCTATGCGTATAAAAGATAGTTATAATATAAAATGTGAACGGAAGAAAATAATTGTTGATTTTGTCAAATACATTATACACCGTTTTTCTGCCTTGCACCAATCAGAAAATTATGTTGGTTTTAACACGGTTTTCTGTCTGTTGCGAAAGGCGTATTTTTGATAAAATACTAATGTATTAAACTATCAATGTCAGGAGAAAAAGTATGAAGCTCAGAATGCCCGCGTACCCGCTTATAATATGCGATCCGTATTTTAACGTTTGGTCCTTTTCGGACGAACTGAACGCGGGCGGCACGGTACACTGGTGCGGGAAACCGAACAGCATTATCGGTCTGCTTGAAACGGGCGAAAAAAGCCTTTGCTTTATGGGCGATGCGCACGGGCGGGAAAAAATGAAACAGAAAAGCGTTTCGGTAACCGCGCTTTCCACCGTTTATGAATTTGAATACGGCGAAATTTTGCTTAAAGCTACCTTTACAAGCCCGCTGCTGCCGAATGATACAGAGCTGCTGTCCAGACCGGTTACATACCTTTACGCCGAAGTATCGGGCGTACAAAACGCGGTTATAAAAATCGAGGCGTCCGAGCAGCTTTGCCTGCAGGAGGCGGGGCAGTACCGCGTGGTGACCGAAAATGTTCCCAACCGCTTTCCGCTGATACGTATGGGAAGTGCGGAGCAGCCGGTTTTAAAAACCGCGGGGGACAGCATTTGCATAGATTACGGATATTTCTACCTCGGTACAAAAAACGCCGACGCCGCGCTTTATACCAAGCGTACCGATGCCATGACTTATGTGGGCTGTAAAGTGCCTGTCGGCACGGGAAAAGCGCTTTTTGTATTCGCTTATGACGATACCGCTTCGATAGAGTATTTCGGCAAGCGCTGCGTATCGGTCTGGAATAAAAACGGCAAGAGCATTGTAACGGCTGTAAACGAGGCGATTGATGAATACGGCAGCGTTAAGCGCCGAGCGGATGAATTTGACGAAAAACTGTTTTCGGACGCCGAAAAAGCGGGCGGCGAAATGTACGCCGAGCTTTTAACCGCCGCTTTCAGGCAGGTTATGGGCGCACACAAGGCGGTTACGGGGCCTGACGGCGAGCTTTTATGGATATCCAAAGAGTGCTCAAGCAACGGCTGCGCCGCAACTGTGGATATAAGCTATCCGTCTTCGCCTATGTTTCTTTATTACAATACCGAGCTTTTGCGCGGAATGCTGCGCCCGGTGTTCAGGTATGTTGAAAAAGAGGGCTGGCAATACGATTTTGCGCCGCATGACGTGGGAACATACCCGCTGCTTAACGGGCAGACCTATTACGACAGCCGCCTTGAATACCAAATGCCGATAGAAGAGTGCGGAAATATGCTGCTTTTGGTATCCGCCCTGGCACTTGCGGAGAAAAAGTACGATTTCTTTTCGGAGCATAAAAAAACCACCGATAAATGGGCGGAATATCTGCTTGAAAACGGCTTTGACCCTGCCAACCAGCTTTGCACCGACGATTTTGCGGGGCATTTGGCGCACAACTGCAATCTTTCGCTTAAAGCGATATGCGCCCTCGGGGCATATGCGAGGGTGTGCGGTATTACGGGAGATGACAAGAGCGAAAGGCGCTACCGTGCGGCAGCCGAAAAAATGGCTGACGAGTGGTGCGAAAAGGCAGCGAATACCGACGGCAGCTACCGCCTTGCCTTTGACCGACCCGATACATACAGTATGAAATATAATCTTATATGGGATAAGGTTTTAAAATTAGGGCTTTTTGATAAAAAGGTTTCCGAAAACGAATTTAAAAGCTATTTCGCGCGTTTTAACAAGTACGGTCTTCCGCTTGATAACCGCGCGGTTTACACCAAGTCGGACTGGCTTTTGTGGTGCGCCTGCTTTGCCGAGACTCAAAAGGATTTTGAAGATTTTATAAGACCGCTTTGGCTTTCATACAACGAAACGCAGAGCCGCGCGCCGCTGACCGACTGGTACGATACCGACACTGCGAAAAAGCAGCTTTTTCAAAACAGAACCGTGCAGGGCGGGCTATGGATGCGCCTGCTTGCGGAATCGGACATTTTTGAATGATTTTCGGCGGTTTATTCCCGAAAAGGAGAGATAGCATGAAAAAAACAGCCTCGTTGCTTATTTGCGTTCTTACGCTTATATCAGCCGCCTTTAGTGCGTCGGCGGCGGATAACGGGTACACCGCTTATCTGAACAGGTTTGATACCGCAGTATGCCCGCAGAACGAAATTACCGTTTTTGAAGGCAACGCTCTTTGCAAAAAGGGCAGCGAGCTGACGGCTGAATTTAACGTAACCGAAAGCGGTTTTTACAATCTCTCCTTTGAGTATTGCTCTGAAACGGACGCAGACGGGAACTTGCAATTCGGCTTAATGACAGACGGCGAATACCCGTTTGATTCGGCAGAAGAATTTACCCTGCCGCGCTATTACAGGGATTCGGGCAAGGTGCGTACCGACGGCGTGGGCAATGAGTTTGCACCCGCGCAGGAGGAAATAAAGGAAAAGCACAGCTGCCGCTTAACAGATACCTCGGGCTTTTCGGCAGAGCCCTGTCGCTTTTATTTTGAAAAAGGCGGGCATTCGCTGAAAATAACGCCCTCCGCGCTGCCGTTCAGGCTTTATGCGATAAAGCTATGCGGCGTTAAAAAAGCCGAAAGCTATAAAAATGTTTCGGCGGGTTACACTTTTTCCGAATACAAGGGTGAAACGCTGCTTATTGAGGGGGAAGGCGCAAATAAAAAATCCTCGGCGGATTTGGGTGCTAAATCGGACAGCACAACGCCGAATGTATACCCCGCAAATGCGTATTACCAAAAAATAAACTATATAGGCGGCAGTAACTGGTCGGATGTGGGCGACGCGCTTTATTGGGAAGTTGACATTCCCGAGGACGGTCTTTACGCAATATCGATTTATTACCGCCAAAATTACATACTCAACGGCAATTCCTACCGCAGCCTTACAATTGACGGCGAGACCCCGTTTTCCGAGGCGGCAGAGCTTGCATTCCCGTATAACAGCGGGTGGAAGCTTAAAAAAATAGCCGATGAGAACGGCGAACCATATCTTTTTGAGCTGAAAAAAGGCAAGCATACGCTTTCACTTTGCGTTACGCTCGGTCCTTTATCCGAATTTTGCGAAAGCCTTGAAAACACGGTTTACGATATAGGAACGCTTTACCGCAGGCTTGTAATGGTAACGGGTGAAACGCCCGACGCCAACCGCGACTATAACCTTTTCGGGCAGATACCCGATTTTGAAGAAAATCTTACCGATATAAAGGGGCGGCTTGAAAAACTTGCAAAAAGCTACGAGGAGCTTTCGGGCAAGCGCGGCGGCTCAACGGTATCAACAATAAATTCAATGGCTAACACTATAGCCTCAATGCTTAAATACAAGTATAAGGCGCAGCAGTATAAATCGGTTTATTATTCCAATTTCTCATCGCTCAGCGCCGCGCTTTACGATATGATGAGCATGCCGCTTGATATTGATACCTTTACTTTTTCTTCAAAGAATGCCGAAAAGGTAAAGGGCAACCGAAATATTTTTGAAAAAGCGGCATACTCCGCCGAAAGATTTATAGCGTCCTTTGTTGTTGATTATAACAATATATCGGATGTTGCGGATAACGATAAAAAGCTGACCCTTTGGGTCAACTGGGGCAGAGATCAGGCGCAGGTGCTTAACTTCCTTATTCAAAGCGGGTTTACCGAAAAAACCGGAATAGCGGTGGATGTTAAGATAACGAACGCATCGCTTGTTCAGGGAATACTTTCGGGCAATATGCCCGATTGCGTATTGCAGCATGTAAGAACCGAGCCGATTAACCTTGCAATGCGCGGCGCGCTTTACGATTTATCGCAGTTTGAGGATTTTGAGGAAATAACCAAGCGTTTTTCCGCAAACGCGCTTAATCCCTATAAGTATAAAAACGGGGTATACGCATTGCCCGATACGCAAAGCTTTATGATGATGTTCATACGCACCGATATTTTTGAGGAATCAGGGCTTTCGGTGCCCCGCACATGGGATGAATTTATAGGCGTTAACAAAATTCTTTCGGGCAACAACTTAGAAACGGGAATTGCGGGTATATATCAATCGCTGCTGCTGCAAAAGGGCGGCAACCTTTACAACGCGGAGCTTAACGCAACGGATCTGCTTTCGCCCGCTTCGGTCAGCGCGTTTGAAATGTATACCGATTTCTTCAATAAATACGATTGCCCCATGACCTATAATTTCTATAACAGGTTCAGAACCGGGCTTATGCCGCTCGGTATTCAGGATTACATAATGTACGCCACTTTAAAGGCTACCGCCCCCGAAATTAACGGCAAATGGCAGATGTTTGAGCTGCCCGGAACGGTAAGAGAGGATGGTAGTATAGATAATTCCTCCGCCGGGGCGGGCACGGCGTGTATGATATTAAAGGATACGGGCCGCGAAAAGGAAACGTGGGAGTTTTTGAAATGGTGGACCTCCGCCGAAACCCAGGTATCCTACAGCCGCTCGCTTGAGGGAATGCTCGGAATTGCCGGCAGAGTTGCCGTTTCAAATATTGAGGCGGCGGGCGAGCTTTCATGGGACGGCGATAATTTCACAAGTCTCAGAAATCAGTGGAACTCGGTAGGGGAGTTTAACGAAATTCCCGGCAGCTACTATATGACCCGCGTGCTTGAACAGGCATACTGGAACGTTGTGGTTCAGAACGAAAATCCGCGCGATATGCTATACAAATGGGGTGCTGTGGCGGATAATGAAATAAAACGCAAAATTGCGCAGTACGAAAAGAATTAGAGGGGAGAGCTTAAAGTTGACCAAAACGGAAATTTCGGGCAGCACACGCTATCATAAGCGCGAAAACCGCGAAAAGCTGCCGCTTTTACTTATGCTTTTACCCTTTTTAATTCTTTTTATCGCGTTTACCGTAATACCTATCATATCCTCCGTGGTACTTAGCTTTTTCAATTATGATATGGTGCATCAGCTTGAATTTGCGGGGCTTGGCAATTACATAACAATGCTGCTTGAGGACGAGGTCTTTTGGATATGCGTAAAAAACACCGTTCTTTTCGCAATTATAACAGGCCCTATAGGCTTTTTGCTCTCGTTTGTGCTTGCCTGGATGATAAACGAGTTGGGCAGGGGAATGCGCACGCTGCTTTCCTTCCTTTTCTACTCTCCCGCACTTATGGGCAACGTCTACTTTATTTGGCAGGTGCTTTTCAGCGGCGAAAGCTACGGCTATATCAACAGCAGCCTTATGGCAATGGGAATTATAATAGAGCCGATACAGTGGTTTAAAGACCCCGCCTATGCGTTTACGCTTGTTATGATAGTTCAGCTTTGGTGCAGTATGGGCGTTTCGTTCCTTGCCAATATTTCGGGCTTGCAGAACGTTAACCCCGAAATGTACGAGGCGGGCGCTATAGACGGCGTTAAAAACCGCTGGGTGGAGCTTTGGTACATAACGCTGCCCTCTATGAAGGAAATAATTCTTTTCAGCTGCGTAATGCAAATACAAAGCGCGTTTTCGGTAAGCGGAATAGCAAGCACCCTTTGCGGCTACCCGAGCGTTAACTACTGCGCGGATACGCTTGTAACCCTGCTTACCGATATTGGCGGCACACGCTACGAAATGGGACTTGCGGCGGCAATGTCGGTATTCCTGTTTGCGATTATGGCGTTTACAAGAGTGGTTATAGGCAAAGCGGTGGCATCCCTTGGAAAATAAACCGAAGAAAGGCAGGCGAGATTATGAATAGGCAAAAATCGAACATTAAAAGATACACGCGCTCAAAAGTGGGAAATTTCTTCTATTTTACCGTGCTTTTCGCAGCGGGACTTTTCACAATACTACCGCTTATCTACTCGGTAATTACCTCCTTTAAGCCGCTTGACGAGCTTCTCGCATTTCCGCCGAGGTTTTATGTGGTTCGTCCCACCCTTTCAAATTACACGGCTCTGCCCGGGCTTATTTCAAAGTTGAGCGTTCCGCTTTCAAGATATATCTTCAACAGCCTGCTTGTAAGTATTTTAACTACCGTGCTGCACGTTATAGTGGCAGCAATGGCGGCGTTTGTGCTTACCCAGTGGAAGGGCAACAGGCTTATAGCCGCGCTGTTTGTAATAGTTCAGTTTTCGCTTTTGTATAACTCCTACACGCTTGCAATTCCGCAGTATCTTGTTTTTTCAAAGCTGCGGCTTATAGATACGTATCTTGTATATATACTGCCCTATCTTCCCTCAGCGCTCGGAGTTTTTCTTATGAAGCAGTATATGGAATCGAGCATACCGGTATCTTTGGTGGAGGCGGCGCGGATTGACGGCGCGGGATATTCGAGAATATTTTTTCAAATAGCTTTTCCGCTTGTTAAGCCCTGCTGGATGACCCTGGCGCTTTTCGCATTCCGCGATATGTGGTCGGTAAACCCGAGCGGCACGGTTTTAAGCGAAAACATTAAAACACTGCCTATGATATTAAGTCAGGTTACCGCCGGCGGCATAGCAAGGTCGGGCAGCGCAATGGCGGCTACGGTAATACTTATGATACCCCCGGTAACGGTGTACGCCGTAACGCAGGGCAACGTAATGGAAACCATGAGCAGCGCCGGAATAAAGGAATAATACGGAAAGCGGGTGAAGACGGATTGTCAGGTAAATTGAAAATTTTAAAAAGACTGCTTTGCGTATCCTTGGCGGCGTTTTTTACGGCTCTTACGGTCGGCGCGGCAGAAAGCGAAACCTACGACCCCGTGCCCTATAAGACCTATACCTATTGGCAGGGCTACAAGGAGAAAAAGGCTGTGCCGATAAAGGCGATATACGGTTTCAGCGAGAATATAGATGCCGAAAGGCTCGGTATATCGGGTAATTTTTCGGTCACGTATTTCTGCTTCGGCGGCGACGGTCTTCTTTACGCGCTGGACAGTCAGAATAATAAAATATTGGTGCTTGATAAGGAATACAGGCTGAAACGAACCGTTGCGGGACTTTATGATTCTTCGGGTAACGCCGTGGAGCTTAAGGGCGCGGAGGGACTGTTTATAACAAAGGACGGCAAAATATATATAGCCGATACGCAGAACAACCGCATTATTGTAACCGACGCGGGCGGGAAGATAATACGCACCGTGCAAAAGCCCGAAAGCGAGCTTATTCCCGAGGACGTAATATTTTTACCCAAGCGCATTTTGCAGGATGAGCAGGGCTTTATTTACGTTTTGAGCGACGGCTGCTACTACGGAGCAATGAAGTTTGACAGCGACTTCAACTTTATAGGATTTTTCGGGGCTAATACGGTTAAGACCTCGGTTTTATCGGCGGTTACGGGATTTTTTAAAAACCTGTTTTCAACCGAAACCAAGCGTATGAACGATATTCAGAAAATACCCTACACATTTCTTGATTGCTGCCTTGATAAAGAGGGAATGATACTTACCACCACCTCAAACACCGATATAAAGGCGGGGCAGATAAGAAGATTAAGTCCCGGCGGCAGCAACATTTTAAGCTCGCGCTTTAATTACAAAACGACCGACGGCGACAGCTTTAATTTCGGTGATAACAGCGGGGTTACAAATGAAGACAATGTTCTGATAGGAAACAATTTCGGCGCGATAGCGGCGGACGGCGATTTTTTCTACGCCCTCAACACTTCGTCCGGCAGGGTATTTGTTTACGATTTTTCAAGCAATCTTATAGGCGTGTTTTCGGGCGGCTTCGGCACGGGCGAGCAAAACGGCGTGTTTAAAAAGGCTTCAAGCATAGCGGTGGCTGAAAACGGAGACGTTCTGATTGCGGACAGGGATAAAAACCAGATCACCGTATTTTCCGAAACAGAGTACGGTGCGCTCGTTAAAAAAGGCGATACATTAAGCAACGCGGGAAGATATTCAGAGGCGCTGCCCTACTGGGAAAAGGTAAATCGGCTTGATAAAAACAATCAGCTTGCAATAATAGGCATTGCAAAGGCGGCTCTCGGCAGCGGCGATTACGAAAAGGCAATGACCTATGCCGAAAAGGGGCTTGACCGCGAAACCTACGTCAACGCGCACTCAAAGGTGCTTACCGCGCGGCTTAAAAGTCACTTCGGCATACTGTTTCTTGTAATATTGGCATTTGCGGGCGCGCTTACGGCTTTTCTTGTAATATCCTCAAAGAAAAAGCTTGTAATAATAAAGAACCGCCGCCTGAACGTAGCGCTCTCCGCGCTTTTGCACCCGATAGAGTCGTTTAAGGCGGTGCAGGAGAAAAACGAGGGCTCGGTTATAATTGCCACCGTGTTTTTACTGCTTTTCTTTATTGGCAGCACATGCAGGCAAATTTACGCCGGTTTTATGTACGTAATACCCGAGCGCGATACCTACAACGTTATATATACCCTGCTCGGCACGGTAGGTGTAGTGCTTTTGTGGGTGGTTGTAAACTGGGGCGTGTGCGTGCTTTTTGAGGGCAAGGGCAGAATTAAGAAAATATACATATGCACCTGCTACTCGCTCTATCCGCTCATTTTATATTCGGCGCTCTTTATGCTTCTTTCCTATTTTGTTTCACCGTCTTCGGTTTCGTTTATATCGGTTTTAAGCACCGTTTGCACGCTTTACTTCGTGTTTATGCTGCTTTCGGCTATGATGACGGTGCATGAGTTTGGTTTTTCAAAATCGGTGGGCACGGCGCTTTTCTCGGTAGTGGGAATGGGTATAATAGGATTTTTAATATTTATGTCCATTATGCTGTGCCAGGATTTCATAGGCTTTGCTGCAAGTATTGTTCAGGAAGCGGTATTCCGTTAGAGGTGTGATTTTATGCAAAAACAAAATAAAATATCACTGCGCTTCATAGCGGCGGCTCTTACCCTCTGCCTGCTTGCGGGATGCAATAAAGCAGCGCCGAAAAAAACGTCTTACAACGCCGAGGGCGAGGTGTCCGCTGCGGGAGATATTACCGCGGAAAACGGTAAATATTCTTTCTTGTGGGATTCCGAAAACAACTGCGCAATACTGAAATCCAAAAAAACGGGGAAGGTATGGTCCACAATACCGTACGGCTACCTAATGCAGGGCGAAATGTCGGGCGTAGCGTCCGTAAGCCTTACCTCGCCGCTCGATATTACATATATCGATACCGAAACACTTACGGTAAAGGACGTTAAGGGCTCTGTGGGCGCGGTGAGAAACGGCAGAATTTCAAGCGAAAAAATCGAAAACGGCGTGAGCGTTGTTTATTATTTTGATGAGCTCGGTTTTTCCGTTCCCGTGGATTACACCCTTTGTGACGAAGGCTTAAAGGCTTCAATCAAAATCAACGAAATAGCGGAAAGCGATTACCCGATATATCAGATATCCTTAGCGCCGTATATGGCGGCGGCGCAAAATTCCGATGATTCGTATTTGTTCGTTCCGTCAGGCTCGGGCGCGCTAATAAAAGCCGAAAACCGCGCGCAGGCGGCGAAATATTCAGAGCCCGTATACGGCGAAGACCCTGTGAGCGTAAGCTATGCCGATACGACCTATAACGAGGGTATAAGGCTGCCGCTTTTCGGCGTTAAGGATAAAAACGACGCGCTGCTCGCCTATATAACCGACGGCGCCGAAAGCGCCGAAATAACCGCCGAGGCGGGTGATACTGAGGTAGGATACTCCTCGGTTAAGGCGACATTTCGCCTGCGCGGCTATGACCTTACAAAGATAGCCGACCATACAGGACTTTATAAGTACATTAAAAAGTTTTCGGATGAGCATATATCGCTTGAAAACGCGACCGTTATATATTCTCCAATAGAAGAGGAAAGCGCCGATTATGTTGGAATGGCAAAGCACTACCGCGAAATTTTAAGGCGCAGCGGCGTTCTTTCAAAAAACGAAGAGAAGTACCCCGAAACAGCGCTTGAAATTTTCGGCGGCGCGCTTGTTAAAAAGCTGTTTTTGGGGCTGCCGTATTACAGCTATCTGCCCTTTACCACTCTTAAAGAGTCAAACGGTATTATTATGGAATTTACCGGTCTTACGGGCGAAAACGCGGTAATATCGCTTAAAGGCTATCTCGGCGGCGGGCTTACGCCCGATAAGGTGGGCGGCGGCTTTACGCTCAATAAAAAGAGCGGCGGCAAAAAAGCGCTTGCCGAGCTTTACGCCGATTGTGAAAAAAACGGCAACAAGCTGTTTTTGGATTGCGACCCGATAAGGTTTTCTTCCTCGGGCGGCGGGTATAAGGTGGCGTCCGATTCGGTAAAAACCGCAAATAAGGTGCGCAGTACGCAGGTGTATTACGATACGGCGCTTAACACGCAAAACAAATCCACAAAGGATTATTTCCTGCTTTCCCGCGCAAAGCTTTTTGAAACGGCGGGGAAGATGAATAAAATGCTCGATAAATACGGCATAGACGGCATTTCGCTTTCGTCACTTTCATCGCTTGCCTACTCGGATTTTGATAGCACCGAGACATTCTGCAAAAACGGTATGGCTGAAAGCGTGGGTAAGATTTACGGCGAGCTTTCAAAAAAGCATTCCGTTTTAAGCGAAAACGCCAATCTTTACGCTGCGGTTTTGTCAAGCGGCATAACAAATACGCCGATTAAAAGCTCCGAATACGGCTGCTTTGAAAAGGAAGTGCCGTTTTACCAAATAGTCTTTAAGGGCAGTATTCCGCTTTACGGCGCTGCCGTTAACACCGCAAACGACCCGAACAGAGTATTTTTAAAATCGGTGGAAAGCGGCATAGGGCTTAGCTTTTCCTTTGCAAAGCGGTATGAGGAGGAAAATAACTACCTGCCGTATTCGGCGCTTGCAGGTGCGATTTTTGAAGATACAAAGGAGAGCGCCGCGCAATATGTTAAAAAAGCCGCCGATTATTTAAAATCGGTTTCGGGCAGCGAAATTAAGGCGCACAGCTCAAACGGCGATATAAGCAGAACCGTATTTGAAAACGGAATAACGGTTTACGTAAATTACGGTAGGGAATCGGCAAACACGCCGCTGGGTTCTGTAGAGCCCGAGTCATTTATATATGGAAAGGAAGGATAACGCGTGGCAAAAAGAAAAACTGGAGTGCTTGAAAACAAAAAAGCCTATTACGGCCGTATGTTTGTTTTGCCGTGGGTTATCGGCTTTATAATCTTCTTTCTGGTGCCAATGCTCCAATCGGTACTATTTGCATTTTCCAAGGTTTCAATAACCACCTCGGGTTTTGATATTGTACTGCGCGGCTTTAAGAATTTTAAATACATTTTCCTTGAGGAAAGCGATTATACCGATAAAATAGTCGCGGCGTTTGGTAATTTTGCCTACACACTGCCATTTATTGTTATATTCAGTCTTATTCTTGCGGTAATACTCAATCAGAAATTCAAGGGCAGGCTGTTTTTCCGTTCGGTATTTTTTCTGCCGGTAATAATTTCTACGGGAATTGTTATAACCTATATTTTAAACGACGATATTGCCACCCAGATGCGCAGCTCCGACGACCAGGTGAGCGCACTGCTCGGCGCGTTTATAGATGTTGAAGAGGTTATGAAGGGGCTTGGGCTGCCCGAAAAAATAATCGACCTGCTTATAAAGTACGTTGAGGAAATATTCAACCTGCTTTGGAGCTCGGGAATACAGATACTGCTATTTATTTCGGGGCTGCAGGCAATACCCGAGCAGCTTTACGAGGTAAGCCGCGTTGAGGGGGCTACCGCGTGGGAGACATTTTGGTACGTTACCTTTCCGATGCTCGGAAACACGCTTGTGCTTGTATTCGTATTTACCTCAATAGATATACTCACAAGCACAAACAACGGCGTTATGAGCTCGGCGTTTACGCTTATGCAGAACCAGGTGTTTGATACAAGCTCCGCTATGATATGGTCCTACTTCCTGTTTGTAATACTTATCATATCCGCGGTTTACGGGCTGCTTTATTACTTCTGTCTGCGGAAATGGGAGAAATAATATGAGTAAAACAATTAGTTCCGTTAAAAAACAGCAGGCGGTAAAAACAGCCCGCATGGTACTTACCGCCGCCGTGCGTTACTTCTTTCTTTTATCGCTCAGCTACGTGGTTTTGTATCAAATGGCCTACATATTAAGCCAAAGCTTTAAGCCGCAGGCGCAGATATACGACCCGAGCGTTGTTTGGATACCCAAAAGCTTTACAACGGCGAATATAAAAGAGGCGTGGAACGCGCTTGAATACCCGAAAAGACTGCTTAATTCTTTCCTTATTCCCGTTTGCAGCGGGCTTTTGGAGGTATTTACCTGCTCGCTTGCGGCATACGGTCTGGCAAGGTTTAAATTCAGGGAAAACAAGCTTGTGTTTCTCCTTGTAATGCTTACTATCCTTGTTCCCTCGCAAATGATAATGGTGCCCTCTTACCTTAATTACTCGCACCTTGATATTTTGGGAATATTCGGCTTGCTTGCACGCGTTACGGGAATTGATATTCGCCCTAATGTGCTTGATACGGCGCTTACCTTCTATCTGCCGGCAATGTTCGGAGTGGGGCTGCGCTCGGGGTTCTTCGTTTTCATTTATATGCAGTTCTTCAAAAAGATGCCCAAGGAGTTGGAGGAAGCCGCATGGATAGACGGCGCAAACCCCTTTAAGACCTTTTTAAAGGTTATAATTCCGTCCTCAAAGGTGGCAATAACCACGGTGACTATATTCTCGGTAATATGGCACTACAACGATTATTACCTTTCGGCTATGTATTTTTCCGACAGATACCCGCTTGCCGTGTCGCTTTCGCTTATAGCCTCAAATTCAAGCATTGCGGGAACGGACTATGCGCGAATACTTAAAATGGCGGGCTGTCTGCTCTTTATTTTGCCTGTGCTGCTTATGTATATGGTGCTGCAAAGGAAATTTATTCAAAATATCGATCAGGTTGGTATTGTCGGGTGAACCGACTGTGCCTTACATTATAAAATCTGATAGGGAGGAAAATTTTATGAACAAATATTTTAAGATCCTGTTAAGCGCTTTGTGTATTGCCGCAATTGCTCTTACCACCGCGGGCTGCGGAAAAGTAGAGTATACCGACAGCGTTATAACAAGCGAAATTATCGTTCCCGGCGAGGATGACGGCGATTCCGCTTCTTCGGGCAGCGGCAGCACCGCGACCGACAGTAAATCGGACGGTAAGGGCAATGCGTCATCCGGCACAAGCTCGGGCGCTAAAACAAACAAAAACCTTAAGGGCACTACCGTAAAGCTGCTTTTATGGTATAAAATACCCGAGCGCGAGCAGTCGGTGCTTGACGCATTCACCAAGAAGACGGGCATAAAGGTCAAGGTGACATCCGTTGCGGAGAAAAACTATATGACCACCCTTTCTTCCCGCGTGGCGTCCGGTGCGTCGCCCGACCTTGTCTGCATACTCGGTAATAACTACCCGACCCCTATAGTGCGCGGACTTATGCAGGAGCTTGATTCAAAGTATTTCGATATTAACAACAAGATATACGACAAAGAACTGATGGACGCTTACAAATGGGGCGGCAAATATTACGGCGTGGCTGTAAAGGGCTCTATGTTCGGCGATATGTACTGCGTTTTCTACAATAAAACAATGTTTGAGGAGCGCGGCCAGCAAACGCCCTATGAAATATGGAAAAAGAACCCGAATGCATGGACATGGACAAAATTCTACGAGGTTGCAAAGAATATGACCTACTCTACCTCGGCAGGGCAGATATACGGCTTTTCAATAGCATACCCGCAGGCTACAATGCTTTCGGCAAATACCGATTTTATAAAGCTTTCAAACGGCGCGCTTAAAAACAATATGTCCGACGCAGCGCTTAAGACTGCATGGAAATGGACGAACACCCTAAAGACCGACGGCTGTATGATGCCCGGCAACGCCTACTACACCGACCTGACCCAGGGCAAGGTTGCAATGCACATAGGCGGTCAGTGGTTTATGCAGAAGGGCAATTCGTTTGATACGGGTATGAAGGATAAATGGGGTGTAGCGCCTTTCCCGAAGCAGGATAACGGCGATTATTACGTTCCGTTCCGCGCGGCTCTCTGGGGAGTGCCGAAGAATGCCTCCAACGTTGCGGGCGCGGCGGCTTGCATAAATTACTGGCTTGACCCCGCAAACGAGGAAAAAGAGGTATACGCAAGCAAGGAATGCCGCGAGGTTCACAATTGGCTCTGGTCGCAGAAAAAGGGCTTGCTTATATCCCAGGGTATAGCGGACTTCCAGAAGAGCGGACAGTTTACCGAAATATGCAACAAGCTTATGACGGGCGCAAACGCGGTGGATACATGGCTTAGCAGCTACGCTCCCGCTATTGACAGTTGCATAGCATATGCGTCCGACGCTCTTAACTGATATCGGAAAGGATGAGGAATTTGAAAATACCAAAAAGCATAAAGCTTTTATCGCTTGTAATGGCTGCGGTATTCTTCACCACCGGGGTATGCTACGCCGCCGTCAACCGACAAACGCAGAGCAATGCCAAGTCCCTTTCGCTTTATGAAAAAGCGCTTAAGGACCACGGCTTTGTGTACGGAATAAACTATTATTCCGTACCGGGCGGGCTCGGCGATACCCAGGCTACGGGCGCTAAGTGCAGCTTTGACGAATCGCTTTTGCGCTGCGGTCTTTACAATATAAAGCAGATAGGCTTTGACGCAACGCAGATATGGCTTTTCTTCCGTACCTGCGGGCTTGAATATACCGCCGACGGTGATATTATCGGCGTTCAGGATATTTTCCTGAAAAATCTTAAAACCACCTGCGAAATAGCAAGAGAAACGGGAATATCGCTGTCGTTTACAATTCAGCCGCATTTCGATTACACGCTGGAATCGGGGCTGTACTTCGGCAGTAAGCTTACCTACGATAAATACACCCGCTTTGTAACCGATAAATCGGTGCGCAAAAACTACATAGAAAAAGCGGTAAAGCCGGTTTTGAATGTGCTGAAAAATTATACCGACGTGGTTTTCGCAATTACTGCTTATTGCGAACCCGAGGGCGATATTTACGGCAAGGAAAACGGCTATAAGCCTTGGGGAACTACCATTGACGTTATGACCGAGTTTATACAGTCGATAGTTGACGCCTCGCGCGAATATCTGCCAAACGTGCCCGTTTCGGTAGCGTGCGGCTGGAATTACGCAAACTCGGTAAGATATTTTAACAAATTGGGTCTTGATTATATCGGTATGAATATATATGACGATCAGTCAAGGGTTCAGGATCTTTCAAAGTTTATCATTACCTCGCCCGTAATGCTTACCGAGTTCGGTCCGAAGGAAAAGTTGAACAGCAGTAACTCGTATTTCCATATTACCAATTTCCAAAACTTTATTGCCAACGCCAAAATGGGCGGCTATACCGGCGCCTTCTATTGGTGCTATAGCGGCAAGGGTACAATGCAATCCTTCCTCGGCAGTACCGATTACGACTACCTGCCGTTAGCGGCGGCTGCGCATTTCACTATTGTGGACGACAAAAATATGTCGGCGGGGAAAGAGGACGAAAAGGACACCCCGGTTATGCTGTGGCCCGATAAGGACGGAACTATACGCTTTATCGCTTCAAGAACAGCCGCAAGCTATTATTTTGAACGTTCAAAGGACGGCAAAGCATGGCAAAACGCCGGCAGCATTGACGCGGACGAGGCGGATAAAAACGGCACGTTTATTTGCTCGTTTACCGACCAAGGCGCAGAGCAGGGAACATACTACTATTACCGCGTGACTTCGATTGACGAGGACGGCAGCCGCCATACCTCTGATGTATCGAGCAGGGTAAAGACTATGAAGACCACCTGCTCCGAAAGTGAGAACTTAGTGCCAGATTACAGCTTTGAAAAAACAAACGTTGTAAAGGACAGCTTTGATTGGTGCGTGGATAACACGGGCGAACACTTCAGCATAGTTGAAAAAACCGATGAAGAGCCCGATATTGTTTACAGCGGCAACCGCGCCTTCAGGATAGAGGGCAACAACGACTGGTCGTGGGCGGGCAAGAAAGTAACGGGACTTACCCCGAATACAAAATATGTATATACATTCTATGCCTATGCCGACGGCGATGGCTCTATTCACGCTAAGGTGCTTGATTCGAACCGCCGGGAAATAAGCCGTTTCAATATTTCAAGCGCCTACCAGAATCAGTGGGTAAGGTATACCTATATAGTTGATATAGGCGATAACGACTCGGTTATTTTAGGTTTTTCGGATGTGGGAGGAACATTTAATTTTGACGACCTTTATTTCTTCCCGTATCTTGAAGAATAAAAAAACGAAAGGATGAATCTTATGAAAAAACTACTCGGGCATAAGCGTATCACATCCATGGCATTATCGGCATTACTTTTGCTCTCGGCAGCCTCGGCTGCCCTTACCGCATCGGCTGAAGAGCCGGCGGATATGACCCCCATAGAACAGGTGAATTACTACGGCGATTTTGAAAAGGGGGAGTATAAGACAATTCAATTTTTAAACTTTGACACTGCGGAAATTACCAATGAACAGTATTTTTCGGGAGGAAATTCGTTAAAGGCAATAACAAAGGACAATTACGGTACTATCCGAATGGATATAGACCTTGAGCCTAACACCGTTTACGCCTTTTCCATGTCGGCTTATGCGGCTAATGCCACAGCTGCAAACAGCAAGGGAACAATTCGTATTTTGGATAAGGCAGACAGCTGGAAACAGATTGTGAATTGTAAGCAAAAAATCGGGTATAAGAACGGCGGCTGGAATTATATACTCTACTGCTTTACAACAGGAGACGATAAAGCATACGGCACGGGTCGGTACAGATTTGAATTTGCCGATATACCTTTTCAAGCTTCATTCTACTTTGATAACATAAAGCTTGAAAAGGTTGCAGGTGTCGATAAGGCAAATTTAATAAACGCCGATTTTGAGGATCTTGACGCAGGCCTTGCGGCATGGAGCAATGAATCCGTTCTTGAAATAAGCGACGAATCAGTAAACGACGGCAATTATTCGGCATATATTTACGGTGCAGCCGATACGGATAAAACTGCGGCGCGTTGGACGGGTACTTATCACTCATTTGCGGTTGAGAAAAACACAAACTACCGCCTGACCTATTACGCACAGTGCAAAAACGGCGAAAACTCACCGATTATAAAAATTCATCCCTTTGAAAGTTCTTCTACCAATTTATTGGGTCAATACGACAAACAGCTTAACGAAACTGCGGCTGACCGCACAAAGTGGACGAAAAACACCTTGACCTTTAACAGCGGCGATAACAATTTGCTGCGCCTTTTCCTTGTGGTTAACAACTACGGCGCATATATCGATGATATTTCAATCGATAAGCTTTATTCCTCTGTCGTATATGCTACCGGTCGCGGAGACGCGGCTGCAAGCAGGGAAAGCTTTACTGTCGGCGAGGCAGTAACCCTTACCGCAACTCCGGCGGTCGGCGCTGTGTTCAGCGGCTGGTATGATGGCGAAACGCTTGTAAGCACGGATGCAGCCTACACATTCACCCCGACTGACAGCTTTTGCTATACCGCACGCTTTACGCCTATAGAGAACCCCAATGTTATTGAATTTGTAAACCCCGGCTTTGAAAGCGACGATTTATCTGCATGGAGCAATCAGACTCCCTTTGAAATTATTACAACCGATAAGCACAGCGGCGAGAAGGCCCTGCGCGTAAAGGCAAACGGCGAGGCGGCTCAATGGGCTAAGTCGTATAAAGGCTTTTATATCGAGCCGAACACCGATTATGTGGTTCATTTTTACGGAAAACGCGAGTCCGGAGATGAAAGCTACACGTTGGTTCATATTATGGATAAAAGTAACAATAAGATCAAGGGAGATATAGGCGTTAACGGTCTTATAACAGGCTATGACTCCGAGGGAAAAGCAATCTTCGATCATTCGCAGTGGGGTCTTAATGAAATTAAATTCAACTCGGGCAGCAATAACTATGTAAGGCTTTGCTTCCAGGTATCAAAGGGCGCTTCCTATATTGATGATATTTACATTGCGCGCAAGGTGGGCACCTACAGCAGCGAAAACAAAGAATTCGGCACTGTAAAAGGCACTGCGCCCACGCTTTGCTACGGCGAAGAGTTTACAATTACCGCAGAGCCAAAGGATGGCTATGTATTCGCAGGCTGGTATAACTCGGCAAATGAGCTTGTAAGCGAAAATGCGGTATATACAAACACCTTAACATCAAACGAAAGCTATGTTGCGAAATTTGCGGAAAATACGGTAATAAAGGGCGATGTAAACGGCGACGGAAATGTAGACGCAACCGATCTTACCGTGCTGCGCAAGGTGCTTTTGGGAATAGAGACAAGCAACAACGCAAACGTCAACGGCGATAAAAACGTTGATATTTTGGACTATATAGCGCTTAAAAAGCTGCTCGCAAAATAATATGGTTTTTTGAAAGGCAGGACGGACGTATGCTTAAAAACAGAATAAAAAGAACAGCTTCGCTTATTTCGGCGGCATTCGTTCTGCTTACTCTTTTGCCGTTCTCGGCGGCGGTTACCGCCGAGAGCGGAACATTGATACGGGACGGCGGAATGGAAAACACTCAGTTTTTCTCAAATTCCGAGGTAAGCTGCGGCTGGAGGTACAATAACAGCTGTCGGGCGGTATTAAGCGAAAACTATGCGGCGGCGGGCAAAAGCTCCGCAGAGGTCACTTCAACCTCCGCAGGGTATGCTACATTGTCCTACAACGGCATAACGGCGGAGAAAAACACAGATTACATACTTTCCTTTTTGCTTTACATTGAAAGCGCGGGGGAAAAGGATTTCAGGTATTCCGTGCTCAGCGGAACAAAATATGTAGATTCGGTTAAGAACATAACGGTTTCGGGAAATACCGGCGAATGGATAACGGTAACAAAGGAATTTAACAGCGGAGCATATACGGATTTAACCCTGCAGCTTTGCCCATACGGCAGCGGGGTGTATTATATTGACAGTGTGTATATGGGCAAAAGAATTGATAACCCCGTTTATATATCGGCGGCTGCGGAAAACGGCGGGTATATTTACGGAGCAGAGGCGGGAATACCATATGCCGCGGGCAGCGAGGTGACCGTTTCGGCATATCCCTTTGCGGGATACGGCTTTGAGGGTTGGTTCTCGGGGGATGAATGCATAAGTACCGAGAAAACCTTAAAGCTGACATTAAATAAGGACACGGCGCTTACTGCAAAATTTGCGGCGGGGCTTTCGCAGAGTAATCTTGCGGTAAACGGCGATTTTGAAAGCGGCGATTTTTCGGGATATATTGCGGAAGAAGGCGCCGAAATAATTACAAATGAAAACGGCAGCTTATTGAGAATATCGGGTGATACAAAGCGCCGCAGGACTATAAGACAGAAAATAACGGTGCAGCCGAACGAAGAATATATTTTAAGCTTCGGCGCGGAGTGCGCGGGAGCAGGCTCGGCGGCATTTTATATAACGGATAATAACGGAAAGTTAATAACAGGCGGCAGCATAACTGACGGCGGCAAAGGTCGAAGGCGGGTAAGCTTTACAAGCAAAACCGACAGCGTTTGGCTGACATTTTTCAGCGGTACGGAGCAGACGGATATAGACGATATTATTGTTTCAAGACCTGTAAATATAAGCTTTATATGCGGAGAGAACGGAATTATAACGGGTGCGGAAAGCGGAAAATACGCCGTGGGCGAGGTTATATACGCCGCGGCGCAGCCGAACGACGGATATGCTTTTTCGGGCTGGTACTCGGGGGATACGCCTATAAGCAATGAGCGTGAAATAAAAATAACGGCGGAGCGCAGCGCTGCATATTCCTGCACCTTCAGGGAATGCGCCGACGCGGTTATGACGGCGTTTGATACCGATAAGCTTAACACAGCCGAGGGAAATAATTTAATAAGCCGCCCCGATTTTGAAAGCGCAGGCGGTGCGGAATGGAGCACGGAATGCTTTTTAAAGGCGGGCGTTTCGGAAATTGCCGAAACTGATAAGGGCAAATCGTTTTATTTCCACCCGTGCGGAGATACCGCCGAGACGGTATATTTCCCGATAACAGTATTGGCAAACACCGATTATATGCTTGCCTTTGACGTGCGCGGGGAGAACCTCGGCAAGGAAAACGCGGCGGACGCGACATTCGGAATTATGAACCCGCAAAACGGCGAGTATATTATAATCGAAAACCCCGTTAAGGGCACCTACTACGATGAAACGCCTAACAGCACTGCGACGCGCTCGCTTACCCCGCCCTCGTGGGACGGGATGTGGCACCGCCGCGGCTGCACCTTTACAAGCGGCGGACACAACCTGCTCTATATTGCGGTAAGCGGTAAAAAGGCGCAGATGTATCTTGATGATATAACCCTTTGCCTGCTTGAAAACGCGGCGACGGAAACCGAAAGCGCCAAAACGGCAATTTCGGTGCAGAGCCTGGGCACACAAAGCTACACCGCGGCGGACAGCGCAAACTCGGCGTTTAACTGGGCTGACCCCGCAATAAACGTCTGGGGCGGCAAAAAGACGGGCACAGATATATCGCTTAAAACGGACAGCAGCGGCAGCTATATTGAATTGACTCCGCAGCGGCAGTACCCGACATACTCATGCTTTATAAAATGGTTTTCGGTTTTGCCGGGAAGAAGCTACAAGCTTTCTCTTGAAACAAGGCTTAACGGCGGCGCGGTTTACATTGCGGGCGGGAAAAACAGTAAGGTTTATACAGTTGCCGAGTTTACAGACAGCACGGCGGATACATGGCAGCCGCATTCGGCAATACTAAATTCCGGGGATGAAACCGAAATAGGAATATTGCTGCGTGATAACGGCAAAAGCGCGGCGTTCAGAAACGTTGTGCTGACGGAGAACAGCGCGCCGCCCGCGCAGGCAGGCGAAAATATTTTGCAAAACGGCGGCTTTGAAAGCGGAAACGCAGACGGAATAAAATATCCCGCTGCCGCCTCGGGCTTTACGGTTACGGATGAGAAGAGCAAAAGCGGCTTATATTCGCTTAAAATCGGGGCGGAGCAAAGGTACAATTGGGCGTATTTTGCGGTGTCGGTAAAGAAAAATACGTGGTACACATATACGTTTTACGGCTACAGAACCGTTGCAGCAAAAAGCGCTATTTATAAAATACTGAACCCCGCAACCAAAAATCCCGTTGCGGGCACTCAAAGCAACTATTGGATTAACGGAAACGGAAAATGGGAGCTTAACCGCGTTATTTTCAACAGCGGCAATACCGACAAAATATGGCTTGCGTTTACAGAGGACGGCGCTGCGGCTTATGCGGATGATCTTCATTTATCCGAGCGCATTATGCCGCAGGCTGCCGCATCGCGCGGGGGCGGTATTTCGGGTATTTCCCAAAACGGGTATCAGCCCGGGGAGGTTATAAGGATAAATGCCGCAGCGGACGCGGGATACAGGTTTGCGGGTTGGTACTCGGGCGATATATTTTTGAGCAATAACACGCAGTATATAGCCGCCGCAGAGAGCGGAATATCGGTTATTGCAAGGTTTTTGCCGCAAACGGGTACGCTTTTAGGCGATGTAAACGGCGATGACAATATAAACTCGCAGGATTCGGCGCTGCTTAAAAAGCATTTGCTCGGAATAGACTGTGTTATATCTGCCGGAGCAGACGTTAACGCGGATACCTTTATTGATATAAGAGATGCGACTGCTTTGAAGAAAAAGCTTGCCGCACTCGGTGTATAGAAAGCTGCAGGAAAGGGAGAATTGATTTATGAAGAAATTTAAAATTCGCGCTTTGGCGGTATTTTCGGCTGTGCTTATTGCCGCCGTAAGTATTCCTATCGCATCGGGCGGAACATTCAGCGTAAGCGCGGCAGGCGCAGAGCTTATTCCCGGCGGAGATATGGAAAACACGGTGTTTGCAAGCAATTCCGAGGCTCAGTCGGGCTGGAGATACAATAACGGCACATCCGTTTCCTTAAGCACGGAGCAAAAAAACAGCGGCAACAGCTCGGCGCTTCTTACAACCGAAGCATCGGGCTACGGAGCACTTTCCTATAAGCCGATAAAGGTTGAGAAAAACCGCGATTATGTTTTAAGCTTTGCTTTCTTCACAGAGACCGCCGCCGAAAAGACTCCGCAATGGTCCTTAATGTCGGGCACGAAGTATCTATCGGGCGCTAAAAACGTAAAGATAAACGGCGACGCGGGGAAATGGCAGAGCGTAACCGCGCTTGTAAATTCGGGCAGCTACACCGAGCTTACATTAAACATACAGATAGGCAGCGGCGGAAAATATTATGTGGACGACGTATCCTTTAAATCAGAGGGCGACCCGTATAATCTTTTGAAAAACGGCAGCTTTGAAAAGGGGCTTAACAGCTGGAACTTAAGCTCGGATACCGCTTTTGGCGTAAGCGATATTTCCCCGATAGACGGCAGCTCGCTTTCGGTAGCGGCAGGTGCGGGAAACACGGCGGAAAGCACGTTTGACTGCGATAAAAACTCGGATTACATATTCTCCTTTTGCAGTGCCGCCGCAGATAACGGCACGGGGGATGTAAGGCTTGAAGTGACCGATATGAACGGCAGCGTTTTAGCTGCGGGAACAGCGGGGGAAAGCAGCGAATGGCTGATTTCGCGCTTTGCCATTTCAAGCGGGAATAACGACCGCCTTAAGGTTCGCATAGTTTCGGGAAATACGGCGGTGCTTATAGACGATATACGCATTATGCGCAAGGCAAAAATAAATATATTGCCTGTAGAGTACGGCGAGATTAAGGGCTTTTCCGAAATAGGCTACGGCGAGGGCGAAACCGTTTCGCTTACCGCCGAGGCAGAGGACGGATATATTGTAAGTATGTGGAAAAGCGGCGATGAAAAAATCGCCTCGGGGGAAAGCTGCACCTTTACCGCGTTTGATATGACTCTAAGCGTAATAATAGGCAAGGCGCTTGTTGAAATACCCAACCCCGGCTTTGAGGAGGACGATCTTTCGGCGTATAACATCTCGTTTGCGGACGGCTTTACGCGCTCTGTCGATAATCCTGCAAACGGCTCTTACTCGCTTAAAATTTCTGCGGGAGATACCGAAACGCGCTATAAAAATGCCACCCTGACAATAAACGTAGTTCCGGGGCTTACCTATACCGTTACATTCAACGGCAGACGCGCCGAAAGTGATAAAACCGCAATTTTCAAGGTGCTTGACGGCGAAAACAACAATCTTTTATCGGGCGATTACTTTATAAACGGCAAAATCGGAGATTATACTAAGTGGGGTAAAAACACCGTCACCTTCAAAAGCGGCGATAATAATGCGGTAAAGCTTTGCTTTGTAATGAATAACGGCGACGCGTATATTGACGATTTGAGCGTGGAAACGGCGTTTACCGTGAGTGCCGCGTCGGATGAGGGCGGCTCTGTTTCGGGGCTTGGTTCGCCGAATCAGGCGTACGGCAAGGAGCTTACGCTTTACGCGGTGGCGGAGGCCGACTATATTTTCGGCGGCTGGTACGAGGGTGAAAGCAGGGTTTCCGATACTGCCGCATACACCTTTAAGGTAACGCGCAGTATAAGCCTTAAGGCGGTATTTACCTTTACCGAAAAGCACGATAACCGCATTGCAAACGGCGATTGCGAGCAACCGATAAACGAATCGTGGATATTCCGCTCGGCAGAGCGCGAAGCGGTTATCAATTCTACAGATTCACCCTTTAGAGGAAAAGGGTGTATGAAAATTGAGGCGGCGGGGGATCGCTTTACAAGATACGGCTATATAGCGCAGTATTTCACGGTTGAGCCCAATACGGATTACGCCGTTAGCTTTTACGGCAAGCGCACCGAAAAGGATAAAAGCGCGATTTTCAAGATTTTAACACCGGGACTTGCAACCGTGGTAGAGGACCGCTTTGTAAACGGTAACGGCGATAAGTACAACGAATGGGGTATAAACCGCGCTGTTTTCAACAGCGGAGAAAACACAAGGCTTATGCTGCTTTTTGTGGTAAATAACGGTGCGGCATATGTGGATAATATTACCGTGGGCAAAAAATGCTCGCTTACCCTTACCGTTGACGACGACGGAAAAGAAACCGGCAAGCTGATAGGCGCGGGCTACGCGGCGGGGGAAATGATACCGTTGAGCGAAACACCTAAGGAGGGCTACAAGGTAAGCGGCTGGTATCTTAACGGAGTGCTGCTTTCGGAGGATAATCCTTATGATTTCGTGATAACAAGGGACACCGTGTTAAAGGTTCTGCTCAGAGAAAGCGACGACGCAATGATTCTGAATTTTGAAACGGAACAAAACATTGCGCCCGCGGGCACTAACCTTATTGTCGGCGGCGACCTTGAAACGACCGACGGTGCGCCGTGGAATACCGATACGTTTCTTAAAAATGGAGTTATGCAGCGCGTAAGCGGAAAAGCGGCGGGCAAAAACGGTTATGTACTGCATTTCAATCCTAATTCCTCGGCTCTTCAAACAGCCTGCTTCAAGGTGAATTTAGAGCCTAATACAAGCTATATGCTTTCTTTCCTTGTAAAGGGTGAAAACATGAGCAATACAAACCGCGGCGATATGACCTTCGGCATAACGGACGCCGATATGAACTTTTTGGTGCTTAAGACCAAGCGCACGGGTATGTACTATGATGAAACGCCGAACAGCACAACTACCCGCTGCTTAACGCCGCCCTCATGGGACGGAAACTGGCACAGGCGCGCCTGCGTATTCACCACGGGCAAATACAGCGAGTTTTATATTACCGTTACTGGCAGTGTGAGCAACGCATGGCTTGACGATATTCAGCTCTGCCGCGCTGTGCAGGCGGTATCCGAAACCACAACGAACGTATTTACCGCAAAGGTAAGGGAGGTCACTACCGAAAAAACCTATTGTCAGGATAAATACAACCTTGTGGAAAACGGCAATATTGCCGACCTTTCGGGCAAATATTGGAATACGGGCGCATATTTCGGTAAAATAGGCTCGGGAATAAGCTTTGAAACGGTTGAAAACGGCACAAATGCTCTGGTTTGCAGAAAGCAGTTTGCTAACCCCACCCACGCTTATTACATAAAGTGGATGAACGTACAACCGAACACGGATTATACCTTTTCGCTTAAATTGCGCAGCGACTCCGAAAATACGGTTTGCGGTGTTATTGAAAACAGCAACGGATTTTACAAGCGCATAATAGATTGGGCAGCTGCGAACGAGGGCGAGTGGAACACGCTCGGTGCAACGGTCAACAGCGGCGACAATACGGTTTTGGGCTTTTATGTGACTGAGGCGTCCGATTTTACCGAAATTACCGATATACGGTTGTTTAACCCCATTTACGGCGAAAAGCCCAAGGAAGAAACCGATGATAATATCTGGGACGATACCGATTCAGAGCCCGAGGACGACAGCAACAGCGATAAAAAGGCACAAAACAGAAAGGTCATAAAGAAAATAGTGCGCCGCTCGGTAAAGCGCAGCTACACTCAGCCGATAATTATTTCGGCGTGTGCGGGCGCGGCGGTAATCGCAACAGGCGTTTTGCTGATAATTATGAAGAAAAAGAAATTATGGTTCTTTGCGGCTAAGGGAAAGGCGAAAAAGCAATGAAAAAAATAATTTTTCAGGGCGATTCAATAACCGATGCAAGCCGCTCGCGGGATAAGGACTTCAACCGCGGATACGGCTTTGCAACAATGGTCACGGGTATTTTGGGCAGTCGCTTTCCCGGTGAATACACCTTTTTAAACCGCGGAGTGGGCGGTAACCGCATTGCGGATATAAAGGAAAGAAATGCACGCGAGGTTATTGCCAAAAAACCTGATTATGTCAGTTTTTTGGCTGGCGTAAACGACGTTTGGTATTACCTTGATAAGCCCGGCGGGTTTAATAAGGCAGAGTATCGCAATTGCCTTGAAGATACAATATCCGAAATGAAAAAAGCGCTGCCGACGCTTAAAATAATAATGCTTGAACCGTTTGTTCTGCCCGGCAGCAATACAGGTGAAGCGGGCAGCGATAAATACCGCAGGTTTCGCGCATACACAGAGCAATGCGCAGAAATAAGCAAGAACACGGCTGAAAAATTCGGCTGCGTATATGTAAAGCTGCAAAAAATGCTTGATAATGCCGCAAATACGGGCGGCAGCGCTTATTGGCTGATGGACGGAATACACCCGACCTCGCCCGCGCATTATCTTATAGCTCTTAAATGGGCAGAGGCGTTTGAAACAAATTTTTTAAAGGACAGGGAGTAATAAAATGATTTTGGCGCATTGTAAAATGAACCTGCAATAGTAAGAAAACAGAAAAAAGTATCCATAGTGACAAACCTGTGGTAGAATTGAGATTGGACAACAACAATTCTGAAAGGAAAATCACTATGGACATTCCAAAGTATACCACAAAAGCTCGCAAAGGGCAACACCTGACTGCCGAAGAACGGCACGACATTGAAGTTCATCTGAGAGACGGTTGGTCAACATACAAAATCGCCAAACATTTAGGTCGGTCGTATAACACCGTTAAGGGTGAAATCGAGCGAGGCACTGTACTTTTGTACAACGGCAAGGTCAAGCGATACAAAGCTTCCATGGGTGAGCAAGTATATAAAGAACACCGTCAAAACAGCGCAAAGAAATACCGTGCTTTGGAAACAAGCAGCTTCCTTCAATATGTTGCAGTGCAGTTCAAAAGCAAAGGCTGGTCATTGGACGCTTGCTTTGGGAATGCACTGGCAAAAGGATTGTTTCCCCGCAAAGAAATGGTTTGCACTAAAACCTTGTACAACTATGTTGACCTTGGCTTGCTACCGTTGACAAACTTAGATTTGCCCGAAAAGTTACGAAGAAACACAAAGGCAAAGAAAGTAAGAGAAAACCGCAAAAGCCTCGGAAGAAGTATAGAGGAACGCCCTGAAAGCGTTGAAAACAGAGAAGAATTCGGTCATTGGGAGTTTGACACAATTATTGGTAAAAAGGATGAAAACGAACCTTGTGCTTTAGTAATGACCGAGCGTATGACTCGAATGTCCCTTTGGATTAAAGCACACCATCACACTGCTGAAACCATTAGCAAAGCGCTCCAAAAAATGCTGGCATATTTTTCAGAACAATACAGTTCTGTGTTTAAGACAATAACAGCAGACAACGGCTCAGAATTTGCTGACCTTTCACTGGTGGAAAATGGAAAAACAAAGGTATATTTCACTCACCCGTATTCCTCTTTTGAAAAAGGAACGGTTGAATGCCACAACCGAATGTTTCGTCGCTTTATTCCAAAAGGTAAAAGCATAGATGATTACACAGCCGATGATATCTGTTTCTTTGCAGACAGTATTAACGGATTACCAAGGAAAATCCTCGGCTATAAAACGCCGGAAGAGCTGTTTGAGCAAGAACTTGACCTCATTTATGCCGCATAAGAGATGGGAAGTCGCCGGCTCCGATGTTGGATTTCTCCGCTCGGGCTTCGCCCTCTCTTCGCAATCCAACATCATTCTGCTACAAATCGTTACTTTTCTGTGAACTATTTCAGGTTGCTATTGCAATTTGCGGATTTTATATAATTGCATTTGCTAATGCAATTATTCAGTAGACATTATATTATGCTTAATAAACAATTCAGCCGTGCCGAAAGGCTGAATGTCAGATATATAAAAGTACAGTTTCGGCGTGATAAGCATATCAATCAGTCGGCAGGCATGATTTAGGTGCAACAGGAGTTATTATGCTGCTTAAACCCAACATTAAACTTAAAAGAATTACCGATATAACCCCCGGGCTTTTGAAAAGCCGCAATATCAGGGGGCTTATACTTGATGTGGATAACACACTTTCGACCCACCACGGGCAAAAGCTGACCGACGGGCTTGAAAGCTGGCTTGCCCTTATGCGGGAAAACGGAATTGCCCTTGTTATTCTTTCAAACTCAAAGGAAAAAAGGGTAAAGCCGTTTGCCGAAAAAATAAATTTACCCTATGTCAGTCTCGGGCTAAAGCCACTGCCCTTTAAATTCCGTCGCGCGCTGCGGGTTATTAAAACAGGCAGAAAAAACACTGCTATTGTGGGCGACCAGATTTTTACCGACACACTGGGCGGCAACCTTTTCGGGGTGACAACAATACTTTTAGACCCCATAAAGCCCGAAAGCTCGGCGCGCTTTAAATTCAAGCGGCGGCTAGAACGCGCGGTATTTAAAATTTACAAAATAAAAAACACGGAGGTGCGCTGAAATGCCTAAATTCGGTCCGGCGGGAAACGCCGAAAGCTTTGCAAAAATGGGCTATAAAAACAGCCTTGACGTACCCGATTATATAGTTGAAATGGGGCTTGACTGCTACGAGTATCAGTGCGGCAGGGGCGTAAATATAGGCGAGGAAAAAGCCCGCCTTTTGGGTGAAAAGGCAAAGGAAAAGGGGGTTTGCCTCTCACTCCATGCGCCGTATTATATTTCAATGTCCTCTGTTGAGGAGGAAAAGCGCCTTAATTCGGTTAATTACATTTTAGCGTCGGCTAAAGCCGTAAACGCCATGGGCGGCAGCAGAATAATTGTCCACACAGGCTCGTGCGGTAAAATTTCGCGTGAAAACGCGCTGGAGCTTGCAATTGATACAATGCGTAAATCGGTTGCGGCGCTCGATGATGCGGGGCTTTCAAATATTCATATCTGCCCCGAAACTATGGGCAAGGTAAATCAGTTGGGCACGCTTCATGAGGTTTTGGAGCTGTGCAAGGTTGATGAAAGGCTTATACCCTGCATTGATTTCGGGCATTTGAACGCGCGGGACTTAGGCTCGCTCAAAACCAAGGCGGATTTTGAAGAAATTTTCCTTGCAATTAAAAATACGCTCGGTAGTGACAGGCTTAAAAGCTTTCATTCGCATTTTTCCAAAATTGAATACACCGCGGGCGGCGAAAAGCGCCACCTGACCTTTGAGGATACGGTGTACGGACCGGATTACGAGCCGGTTATGGAGCTTACCTATAAATACGGCTGCGACCCGGTGTTTATATGCGAATCGGCCGGTACGCAGGCAGAGGACGCAAAGCAAATGAAGGATTATTACAACAGTATACGAGGTGAAAGATAATGATATGGCACAGCACCGACCGCTCCGCCGTTTTAAAGGAATTAGGGGTGGACGATAAAAAGGGGCTGCCGAACGGCGTTGCCGATATGCGGCTTGAAAAATACGGCAAAAATATTATTTCCGATTCCGAAAAGCCCACTTATTTAAAGCGTTTTTTATCGCAGCTTAACAGCAAGCTGGTTTTAGTGCTTATTATAACGGCGCTGCTTTCATTTATTGTTTCGCTTATGTATAACGAGGTGAACAGCTTTTCGCCGCTGCTGATAATCGGCATCGTAATAATAAACGCGGCTATAAGCGCATATCATCTGCACACCTGCGATAACGCGCTCGACAGTATGAAAAGCGCCACCAACCCCACCGCTGCAGTGCTGCGGGACGGAATTGTGAAAAATATAAACTCCGCCTTTTTGGTGCCGGGCGATATTATTCTGCTTGAAGAGGGCGACTATATTTCGGCAGACGCGCGAATTATAGAAAGCAACGAATTTCGCTGCAATGAGGTATCGCTCACCGGCAGCGAAATACCCGTTGAAAAAAGCGGCGAGGGAATTTTTGAAGAAATAACCGCCGCGTGCGACCGCTCAAATATGGTGTTTTCGGGCACAAGCGTAGCCCACGGCAATGCAAAGGCGGTGGTTGTGGCAACGGGGCTTAACACCGAAACAGGGCACACAACCGCAATTTTGCAGCAGACGGGTGAAAAAAAGCTCCCGCTTGAAAAGGAGCTTGACGGCATTGGCAAAATTGTTAATATTATAGTGCTCATAATCTGCGCAATTGCCTTTATAATCGGGCTTATTCAAAATTTTTCGAGCGGCAATTTCGCCGCAATGACCCTGCGCGTGCTTGTAAACTCCGTGGCACTGGCGGTAGCAGCAATACCCGAGGGGCTGCCTGCGGTTGCAACCGTTGTGGTGGCGGTGGGTATTCAGCGCATTGTTCAGGATAAAATAATAATAAAGGACTCCGACGCGCTTGAAACGCTGGGTAAAACCAACGTTATCTGCGCGGATAAAACAGGCATACTCACCCGCAATAAAATGCAGTTAAGCCGTATTTATGACGGCGACAAAATAACCGACGTGGAAAGCGAGGCACTAACTGAAAAGCCCGCACTGGTTTTAAAGCTTGCCACCGCCTGCTCAACCCTGCGCAACGACCCAACCGAGGAGGCTATAAAAAAAGCCTGCCTTGCCTATAACTCAATGTCCGAAAAGGATATTGCGGGCTTTTTCCCGCGGCTCGGCGTAATTCCGTTTGACTCCGAGCGCAAAACAATGACGGTTATTTCAATGATAAACGAAAAGCCCTTTGCAATAATAAAGGGCGCGCCCGAGGTAGTGCTGCCCGAGTGTGTGGGTATAAATGCAGAGGAAATTTTAAAAATTAACGACGCTATGGCGGACGACGCGCTGAGAATTGTCTGCATTGCAATGCGCCCGCTTGAAAGCATACCCGCAAACCCCAACCCCGAGGAAATAGAGCACAGCCTTACCTTTGTGGGGCTGCTCGGCATTATAGACCCGCCGAGAGACAGCGTTATAGACGATATAGCCGCGTGCAAGGCAGCGGGCATAAGAACCGTTATGATGACGGGCGATAACCTTATAACCGCAAAATCAATTGCCCGCAGAATAGGCATTTTAACCGATGACAGCAGCGCTGTAACAGGCGAGGAGCTTTCGGCTTTAAGCGATGAGGAGCTGGCGCAAAGCGTTAAAAGCTATTCGGTTTTCGCGAGAATTTCGCCGCCCGATAAAACCCGCATAGTAAAGGCGTGGCAGCAAAACGGTGCCGTAGTTACCGTAACGGGCGACAGCGTGCAGGATACCGAGGCGCTTATAAGCGCCGATATAGGCTGCGCCATGGGCAAATTCGGCGCGGATGTTGCAAAGGGCACGGCGGATATAGTTATTTCAAACAGCCGCTTCGGTTCAATAGTTTGCGCAATAAAGGAAAGCCGCGGGCTTTTCGATAATATAAGAAAATCGGTTTATTACCTGCTTTCCTGCAATTTTGCAGAGCTGCTTTCAGTGTTTGCGGGTATGCTTATATTCTCGGGCACGCCGTTATCCGCTGTTCAGCTTTTGTGGATAAACCTGCTTACCGACTGCGCGCCCGCCATTTCGCTTAGTATGGAAAAGGCGGAGGATTCGGTTATGAAGCGCAAGCCCTACACCGTGCTCGGCAGACTTTTTGACGGCAAATCGCTTATAGGTATTGCAATACAAAGCATAACTATTACCGCCGCAACGCTTATAGCCTTTATGCTGGGCAAAAGTGCGGGCAGCGCTGCCGCTATGACAATGGCGTTCGGGGTGCTCGGTATGTCGGAAATATTCCACTGCTATAACAACAGGCTTGACGGAACGCTTTTCAGCAAGCACATTTTCGCAAACAGGTTTTTAAACCTTTCGGCAATACTCACGCTCTTTATTCTTATTTTCCTTATGCTTACCCCTGCGGGCTACGTTTTCGGAATGACGGTAATTTCAGTCAAGCAGTTCTTTATCTGCCTGCTGCTGGCGTTTGCAATCGTCCCCGCAACGGAGATCATAAAGCTGATTTCAAAAAAATTGTAAAACCCTAAAAATCCCCCCGATAAAGGGGGATTTTTATAATGTCAAAAGGGGCTGTCTTAACACGACAGCCCCTTATTTTTTTGCCTTTTTAAGTTTATTTTAACCTACCGAATTTGTAATTTTTTCGCAGAGTTTACCACTCTGTGAGTGACATTTACTCAATTAAGTGTAAAAATTATAACACTGCTTTAAGGAAAAATCAAGTAATTTTGCGGTTTTTTCAAAAAAATTTTAACGGCGGCGAAAATCGGCGCGTCGAAAAATGTCGAATTATAAATGAATGCTACTAAATGTGGGGGTATTCGCAGTCAGATAAGCAGTCAAACCGCATTATATTCGAAAAAACATTGGAGGTTTCAAAATGAGAAAAGGTGAAAACATTTTTAAAAGAAAGGACGGGCGCTGGGAAGCCCGCTATATAAAGGGCTACGAGCCTTCGGGTAAGGCGAAGTACGGCTTTTGTTACGGCAAAACCTACAGTGAGGCTAAGAAAAAAGCGGCAAAGCATAAGGCAGCGCTTGTAAGCGGCATACCTGCTAAGGCGGCAAATTCGCGCCGCTGCTTTTCTTTTTACTGTGATGAATGGCTTAAATTGAGAAAAAACAAAATAAGGGAATCTACCTATATTAAATATTGCACCGTGCTTGAAAAGCATATAAAGCCGTGGCTTGGCGGGTGCTTTGCACGGGGAATTACCACGGGCACGGTGGATGATTTTTCAAATAAGCTGCTCACAGAAGGGCTTGCCGTTAAAACAGTTCACGATATTTTGGTAGTGCTGCACGGTATTCTGAAATACACTGCGGCGCAGTTCCCGGGGGTGTTTCAGGCTGTGGAAATAAATTACCCAAAGGAAAAGCGCAGGGAAATGCGCGTGCTCACCCGTGAGGAGCAAAACCGCTTTGCGGAGTTTTTAATGAATGATACCGATTTTTGCAAATTCGGCACGCTGCTTATGCTTTTATCGGGTATTCGTATAGGCGAGCTGTGCGCGCTGAAATGGGGGAATATAAATCTGGCGGAACGCACTATTCGCATATCGGCAACCCTGCAGCGGCTGCACAATGCCGATATAAACGCACAAAACCGCACTAAAATTATAATCGGCTCGCCGAAAAGCGATAATTCCGCGCGGGTTATACCCATTACCGAATATGCCCTTACACTGTGCCGCCGCTTTCAGGCGGATAATCCCGAGGCGTATATTCTTACCGGCACCGAAAAGCTTATGGAGCCGAGAGCCTTGCAATACCGCATTGAAAAATACACGCGGGAGTGCGGGCTTGAGGGCGTTCACGCGCACACGCTCCGCCACACCTTTGCAACCAGAGCCGTTGAGGTAGGGTTTGAAATAAAATCACTTTCGGAGGTTCTGGGGCATGCCAACACAACCGTTACGCTGGAGCGGTATGTTCATTCATCAATGGAGCTGAAACGCACAAATATGGAAAAATTAAAGGCGGTGGGGCTTTAATATTCGCAGTCGGGCTTTTGTGTCATTACGCCGCAGCAGCGCCGAAAAAGCGCGATTTTACGCCTGGTTGCGGAAAATTTTAACAGAGTGGTAAACTCTGCGAAAATCAGGGCGGCAAAAAAGCTCAATTTCGGCATAGGGGATAAGCAAATGCTAAATAAAGGGAGGTGCGGTTAATGCTTTTAAATGAGGATAAGAATACAATGCTGCGGCGCGAGCTGACAGAGGGAACTATTGAAACGGTTGCGGCACTTGGGCTTGAAAACACAACTACAAACGCTATTTGTAAAACCTGCGGCGTAAATGTGGCGTATATTTATCGCTTTTTTTCGGACAAGGAGGATTTGATTGCAAAATCCTTTGCCGATGCCGACCGTAGGTTTTTAGAGGTGATTTTAGATAATTACACCGTGCTTAACTATGAAAGCATTGATTATGAATCGCGTTGCCATGTCCTTTTTATGAAGTGCTGGGAGTATCTTATGCAGCACCCTGCGGAGCTTACGTTTTATGTGCGTTATTATTATTCCTCCTCGTTTCAGAAGTATGCGTATAAAGAGCATATGGAGCGGTATATAGGCCTGTTTGAAAAAATGAAAACCGCTTTTCCCGCAACAACGGATGTACGGCTGGTTATGCACCATATTTTAGATACGCTGCTCGGCGAGGCAATGAAGCAGGTAAGCAACCCGAAGGAGGATAGTAACACCGCCGCCACTAAAACCTTTTTCCTTATTTTCAGCGTTGTTAAAAGCTATGTTAATAAGGATAAGCTGAGTAGGGCTTAACAGCCGATTTTTTGAAAAGGGGGTGCTGAAGTGGGGCAGAAAAGAAAAATAAAAATCATAATAATAATTTTAGCCGTTCTGCTCGGTCTCAGCCTTTTGGCGCTGGGCGGCACGCTTGTTTATAACAGGCTGGCGGTCAGCAAGCCGGCAACTGTTTCGGTGCCGGATAACTTGATTACATCGGACGAGGACGCAAGCAAGCCTGACAGCAGCGTTAGCCCTGCCGAGAGCAGCGCCGAAGCACAGCCTGCGCAGTCGGCTGCCGCCGAGCCTAAAAAGGCGGCGACTATTGAGCTTTACAACAAGCAGCCCGAGGAAAATAAGCCGTTCAGGATAAAAAATATGTTCCCGGGGGACAGCGAGACAAAATATTTCCGCGTGCGCGTTTCTTATCACGATAAGGTTACTGTGCATTACAAGGCTGCCGTCCGCCCAGGCTATGAAAAATTAGCCGAGGTACTTAAAGTGCGGGTTAGGCTGCTTACTACGGGCGAAACAATGTACGACGGCGGAATAGCAAATATGCCCGAAAGCCTTACATATAAGCTGAGCTCTCAGGGCAGCACTGTGGGCGAGCTGTACTATGAAATTACGGCATATTTAGATACAAGCGTGGGCAATGAATACCAGAGCAAGGATTTAATTGCCGATTTTAAATGGTGGGTTGAGGAAACAGGCAACCTTGATAATTCCCCGAAAACGGGCGATACCGCAAACATTCTGCCGTGGGCGGTGCTGGCCGTTTGCTCCGGCTGTGTGATTATCCTCCTGCTTGTAACCCGTAAACGTCGGGAGGAAGAAGAAAATGGCTGAAAACAAAACCGCTAAAAGACTTACCGGCGGAATAATTGCTATAGTTGCCCTTGCCGTTTGCCTTTGTATTACCACCTTTGCTCTTGTGTATGCCTCTGTTTCGGTAGAAAATAATCTCTTTCATACGGGTAAGGTAAAAATCAATCTTAACGACGGCAAGCCAGTAATACGCGAGCACGAGTTTATATTTGAGCCGGGTATGACCGTGAAAAAGGATTTCTTTATTGAAAACGACAGCACCTGGGATGTATACTACCGCATTTACTTGGAAAATGTTTCGGGCGGACTTGCCGACGTGCTTGAGATAACCGTTAAGGACGGCGACAGAGCGATGTATTCCGGCACGGCAAGCGAGCTGACGCAGCAAAATGTAACCGCCGCTGATGATACCTTAAAAATCGGGCAGAAAAGAAACCTGACCGTTTACTTTCACTTTCCCGAGGATAAGGGCAACGAAACGCAAAACCTCGATTTAACATTTACTATGTGCGCCGAGGCAACACAGACCAAAAACAACCCGAACAGGCTGTTTGATTAGGAGTGCGGAAGTATGAAAATTGCCGAGAACGATAAATGCGTGCTTTGCGGAAGGGACGCCGGCGTGCCGGCGGATATGCCGGTAAGCGAGCGCAAAAATTATGTTAAAGGCTGCGGTCAGCTTTGCGAGGATTGCTTTTACAGGCTATACCGCCGCCCTGATACTGATAGCACCGTATCAGACGAGGAAATGAAAACACTTTTAGAGCTTTGCACCGAGGAGATGCTGCAATGAAAATTTTAAAAATACTGCGCGCCGCTGCGGTGTGGCTTATAGTGGCGCTTGCCGCCTGTATGATGATATTTACCGTTGTGTCGGTTGCTACCTTCGACCGCGCCGATCGCAATTTGTTCGGCTATAAGGCGTTTATAGTTTTATCCGATTCAATGAGCAAGACCGATTTTGGCGCCGGCGATCTTGCGCTTGTAAAGGCTGTTGACCCCGCAACCCTCAGGGAGGGCGATATTATCGCTTACACCTCCCAAAATTCAGCGAATTACGGCGAAACCGTAACGCATAAAATCCGTAAAATTACAACCGACGCAAACGGCGACCCGGGATTTGTTACCTACGGTACCACCACCGATACCGATGATGAAACCATTGTAACATATCCTTATGTTTTGGGAAAGTATGAAAAGCATATTCCGAAAGTCGGAATGTTTTTTCAGTTTTTGAAAACCACACCGGGTTATATTGTTTGTATTCTTATTCCGTTTTTGCTCCTGATATTAAGCGAGGGCATACGCTGTATTCGCCTTTTCCGCAATTATAAAGCCGAGCAGCAGGCGGAGTTACAGGCGGAAAGGGATAAGATTGACGCCGAGCGCGCCGAAACACAGCGTATGATGCAGGAGCTGCTGCAAATGAAGGCGCAAATGGCGCAGAATGAGCAAAGGCAGCCGGAGAAAGCAGACTCCGACACCACACCTACGGTGTAAACACGGAAAAACCGTGATTACATATTGTCATTGAAAAATTTAGAATAAGGAGGAAAAACACAATGACAAACAGCAAATCCACCAAGCGGGCATTGGTTTCCAGCGCACTGGCTATCCTTATGTGCGTTGCAATGCTCATCGGAACCACCTTCGCGTGGTTCACCGACACCGCATCCACCGGGGTCAATAAGATCCAGGCGGGAAATCTGGACATTGAATTGCAAATGAAGGACAAGGACGGCAATTGGGTCAACGCCGAAGGCAAGACACTCCCGTTCCTCGTAGAGGGCAAAATTCCTGCCGAAGGCACTCAGATCCTTTGGGAACCGGGCTGTACATACTATGTACCCGAAGTCCGTGTGGTCAACAAAGGCAATCTGGCAGTAAAGTTTGAGTATGTCAACGAACTGTTGGGTGTTACCGGCAAGCTTGCTGAAGTTCTTGAGCCTGTGTTTAAGACACCGACTGATACGGACGGCACGGATATCAATATTGAACCCGAGGTTCTCAAGCCCGGCGAAGCTTCTCCTGCCTGGTCCTTCGGCTATCATATGTTAAAAACCGCCGGCAACGAATATCAGAATGCAACCGCGACCGGTATGTGCCTGACTGTTGTAGCTACACAGGCTACATATGAGAAAGACAGCATTGACGATCAGTACGACAAAGACGCTGAATATCCTATTTTAGTTACAACGGGAGACGAACTGCAGGCCATTGTAAGCAATGCAACAGCTCATGTCAATATCGTGCTGACGAACAGCATTACGACCAACAACTTCGTCATCCCTGAGGATAAGGATGTAACCCTGGATTTGAATGGTCGCACTGTAACGAATGCTGGATCGCACACCATTCTGAATAAAGGCCATCTTACTCTGACAGATTCAAGCGCAGATAAAAGCGGTCAAATCATCTCCCTCAAGGGCAACACTGCAGCACTTCGCAACGGAGATAATGCAGTCTGTGTAGTCGAGGGCGGAACAATTTCTCGTGACGGCGCCAATGGAAATACATGGCATGTAGTTGAAAACTTTGGCAAGATGACCTTCAATGGTGGTAAGGTCGTCCTAAAGAACGGAAATGGCTTTGCTATCACCAATGGCTGGAATTATTTTGATCCTGGTGCTTCCACTACGCATGCAGTGATGGAAATCAACGCTTTGGAACTTGATACCGATTCCAGTGGAATTAAGAATTGCAGATATGGCGATTTAACCGTAAATGATGTGACCGTGACCTCCACCGGATTTTGGGCCCTTTCCAACGACTATCTTGGAACAGCCGTAATCAACGGTGGAACCTTAACTTCAAATTCTTTCAAAGCAGTTTCCAACGGTGCTGCAATGACGGTGAATGGCGGAACCTTTGACGGAACAGAAGGGCTTTTCGTTCAGGACTATGCCACATTCACAGTTCTAAACGGCGGAACCTTTGCAAACATGAACGTTGACGCACTCTCTAGCTATGTCGGTACGGGACACACCGCACAGCAAAGCGGCACATCCGTGATTATTAAGTAAAACCCTATTTCCACCCTCTCCGCCCTCGCGGCGGAGGGGCAATCAAAGGGCATAAACGAAGAATTGTGCATTTTGATTGTATTGGTGTAGTTACGGCGCAAACCGTGTTTACATATTGTCATTGAAAAAATATAAAAAAATAAGGAGGTAAATAAACAATGACAAACAGCAAATCAACCAAACGGGCATTGCTTTCCAGCGCATTTGCGATCCTTATATGCGTTGCGATGCTTATCGGAACCACCTTCGCGTGGTTTACCGACACCGCAAAGGCTGCGGTAAACAGAATTCAGTCAGGCATACTTGATGTAGCTCTTGAAAAGCATAACCCGGACGGCAGTTGGGAAAATGTTGAGGGCAAAACGCTTAATTTCGTAAAGGCGCCCGGCGCAGAAGCAGAGGAAATACTTTGGGAGCCGGGCGTAACCTATGCATTGCCTGAGCTACGCATAGTAAATAAGGGCAATTTAGCACTCAAATATAAAATTGCTATTGCCGGCGCGAAGGACGCTACCCCCGAAAATGACAAAAACGATTTAATGCTTTTGGACGTTATTGACTGGACATACGAGGTAGGCGGCACTTCATATGCTTTGGAAAGCGAAAAGCATTTAGCAGCTCAAAAAGGCGATGCAGAAAGCTTTGATACCTTCACTATAAAGGGTCATATGCAGGAGACCGCTAATAACGATTATCAGGGCTTGAGCATTGATAGTATTGCTATTACGGTTGTTGCAACACAGGATACTGTTGAGAGCGACAGCTATAATAATCAGTATGATGCAAATGCCGATTATCCGGAAGTACAGCCGGTTGCAACTCTTGAAAAGCTTGAAGAAGTGTTGAACTCGGACGATATTAACGGTAAGACAGTTAAGCTTTACGATGATATAACTGCCGACGCACTCCCTGTAAACGGTAAGGACGTTGCTATTGATTTAAACGGTAAGAGCCTGAACACCAAGAAGCTTGAGGTAAAGAACTCCACCGTTGTTATTAAGGACTCATCGGAAAGCAAAGAAGGCACAATTACAACAGATGATTCTTACGGTACAATCAATGCTGCCAATTCCGATATAACTATCGAGAGCGGCAGATTTGTGAGCACTTATAACAAGGTAGGTTCATCTGGATATGCTTCGGTTATACAGGCGCGCAATTCAAATTTGACAATAAACGGCGGGTACTTCGAAAACACTGACGCGGTTGGCAGCTACAACTATATGATAAAAATTCCTTGCTATAGCAGGACTGAAAAGAGCACCGTTACCGTAAACGGCGGTGAGTTCGTTTCACATAGAGACTATGGTTACATTATTACCAGCGATAGTGACGCAAATGTAGATGTTGTTATTAACGGCGGTATTTTCAAGACGGCAGGCAGAAATTCCTACCTTACCCAAGTAAAGGGTAACGTTTTAGTTAATGACTGCACCTTTACAGCTACGGGTAACAATACTGTGTTTGATATTCCGAAGGATTCTACTGTTACCGTTAAGGGCGGAACATATTCTGCCAATGAAAATTCTTACACGGATACTTCCCTGGCGGGATTGATTTTCCACAGAAAGACTAATGGCTGGACGAGTGTGTCTGGTACATTGCTGGTTGACCCCGTAAACCCGGTAAAGGTTAATCAGCCCACATATTCAGGCTTCCTTGCGGCAGGCGCTAAGCAGTCGGCTAAGGGTGCAGACGGGTTCTACACAATTACAAAATAAAGATTTGTTTCAATCCTCTCCGCCCTCGGGCGGAGGGGCGTTCAAAGGGCATAAACAAAGGGCTTGTGCCTTTTGAACGCCGGGATAATTAAGAATAAAGAAAGGGGACCTGAATATAATGGAAAATGAAAGCGGTGCAATATTATTGCTTTTTTTGCTTATTGCGTTTTTCTTTTTTCTGATTGTGGGGCGGGCTGCAATTTTTTTCAGACGATTTAATGAAGATAAAGGATATTTAAAATCGGAAATACGCCGCGCTCAAAGCATAGCCGAGCGCCGCCACTGGGAAAGAGAACTGCGCTGCCATTATTTATGCTTATTACCGTTTGTAAATGAGAAAAACGTTTCGGGAATATATCGGGTCTTTTTTCACAAGCCGCGCCACGCAAAGGAAAAGGAAAGCGGAATATTCAGGGTATTGGTGATTTCCTTTATAGGAATGGGCATTTGCGCGGTTTCTCTTTGCGGCGCAACCTGGGCGTGGTTTACCGCCACCACCTCGGCAGGAACGGCGGTTATTCAAGCGGCGTCCTACACCGTTACGGTAACGGCGAAAAGCGACGGGGAAAATTTGAATATTGCGGTTAAGGACGGGGTATCAACCGCCGTTCTTGAAGCCGAGAAGAAATATACCGTAACTCTTACCCCGGACGGCACGGCAACCGCGGGCTATTGCAAAATAACGCTTGGCGGAAAAGACTATTATACGGGTCAGTTGACCGCCGACACGCTTACATTTAAGGTGAGTGCAGCAAAAAAACAGGAATTAACCGTTACCCCGCAATGGGGCAGCTATTCCGGTGAGGCTACAGTAGAGAAAAATTCAATTCTTACATCTGAATAATAAAATGCCCACAACGGCTTTGTTCAGCTGTAGTGAGCTTATAGTTTGTCTATTTTTTATGTGGGAGGCTAAGAGCGGCAACGCCGCTATCTAATATCTAACGTCTAACATCTAAAATCAAAAAAACATTTTCCGATAAGCAATTATCCCGGTCAGACATTATTGTATAATATTACTTATGATATGCGCTGCCGGAATTTATTTTGTAGGCGCGGTAAAGCTGCTCAAGCAGCAGCACCCTGAAAAGCTGGTGCGGGAAGGTCATTTTTGAAAATGAAAGCCGTATATCGGCGTTTTTTTTAACCTGCTCCGCAAGTCCGTGCGAGCTTCCTATTATAAAGGTGAAGGGTGTGCCCGAATTATCCGCCGCGCGTATTTCGGCGGCTAATTCTTCACTTGAAAGCATTTTGCCCTCAATGCAAAGGGCGGCTGTGCGGCTGCCCTCGGGAATTTTCTTTAAAATCTGCTCAGCTTCGCGGTCAAGCGTGGCGGCTATTTGCGCGGCGCTCGGTTTTTCAGGCAGCTTAAAGGGCGAAAACTCCGCGATTCTTAAATCGCAAAAGCCGCGCAGCCGCTTTATATATTCGTCTGCCGCCTCGCGCAAATATTTTTCTTTAAGCCCCTCGGGGGCTATAATGGTTACCTTCATCATAAAACCGTCACTCCGTTATTTTCAGGGGCTGCAACCTCTAAAATGCAGTCCGAACCGATAACCGCGCCCGCGCCCGTAAGCGCGTTTTTAGCGGAGGAAAGCGCTAAAAGCGGGGTGTTGTTGTTTCTGCTTAAATGCCCCAAAATAAACCGCGTTGTGCCGCTTTTTAAAAGACCCGCCAGCTCGGCGGCGCAGGCGTTATTGGATAAATGCCCGCGGTCTGACATTATGCGCATTTTAAGCTCGGCAGGGTAGGGGCCTTTTTTGAGCATATCAATATCGTAATTCGATTCTAAAAGCACCGCGTCGCTGCCCGCAATGGCGCTGCGCACGGTATCGGTCATAATGCCGAGGTCGGTGCAAACGGAAATTTTACGCCCGTCGGGCATAAAAAAGCAGTACCCGCAGGGAGCGACTGCATCGTGGCTTGTAGCAAAGCGGGATATAGCTATACCTCCCGCCTCAAGCGTTTCATTTTCTATAACCGCGGTTTTGGTGTGCGGCGGTATTTTGCCGGCTGCGGCAAGTATCTCAATGGTTTCGGCAGAGGATATAAGCACGGCGTCTTTAGCCGCATTAAGCAGGGGCTTTAAGCCCTTTATGTGGTCTATATGCTCGTGAGTTATAACCACCACCGCTATTTTTTCGATTTCGCCGCCCGCGTTTTTAATTGCGGCGGTAAGGGCTTTGCAGGAGGCGCCCGCGTCGGCAAGAACAGCGCCGGTTGCACCCTCTATATATGTACTGTTGCCGGTAGACCCGCTGAAAAGCGGACATATTTTCGACATTTTTTTACTCCCGAATTTAAAAATTAAAAATAGCCCCCATTATTTGCGGGAGCTATTTTACACTGTAATAATAATTCCGCATTACGAATTCCGCATTACGAATTATAAATTATGCCTGCTTTAAAGCCTGAAAAGTATCAAAGGTCTTAACGCGCTTTATATCCGCGCCCAAGGCGGAGAATTTTTCAACCACGTTTTCATAGCCGCGGTCGATATGGTCAATTTCTTCAATTTCGGTTGTTCCCTCAGCCGAAAGCCCCGCAATTATCATTGCGGCACCGGCACGCAAATCAACCGCGCGCACGGGGGAGGGCTTTAGCTTTTCAACGCCGGTTATAACCGCCATTTTGCCGTCCACCTGAATATCCGCGCCCATAAAGGTGAGCTGCTCAACATACCTGAAACGGCTGTCCCACACGCCCTCGGTTATTATGCTTGTACCGTCTGCTATGCTTAAAACCGCCGCTATTTGCGGCTGCATATCGGTTGGGAAACCGGGGTGCGGCATTGTTTTAACGTTGCATTTGCGCGGGCGGCGCGTCATTTTTACGCGTACCGATTCATCAAATTCGGTAATTTCCGCGCCTGTTTCGCGCAGCTTTGCTATAATTGATTCAAGGTGCTTAGGCGTTACGTTTGTTACAAGTATATCGCCCCGCGTGGCTACTGCCGCCGCCATATATGTTCCCGCTTCAATCTGGTCGGGAATAATGCTGTAATCAGCGCCGCTTAGGTGCTTAACGCCGCGTATTTTAATAACGCCGGTGCCTGCGCCCATTATGTTTGCGCCCATTGAGTTTAAAAAGTTGGCAAGATCCACTATGTGCGGCTCGCGCGCGGCGTTTTCTATAATTGTAAGACCGTCCGCCTTAGCGGCAGCCAGCATTATATTTATTGTAGCCCCGACGGATACCACGTCAAGATAAATAAGGCAGCCGGTAAGCGACATTGCCTTTGCGTCAACCATTCCGTTTTCTATGGTCATTTTGGCGCCCAGCGCCTCAAAGCCCTTTATGTGCTGGTCAATAGGGCGAACGCCGAAATCACAGCCGCCGGGCGGCGCTACGCGGGCGCGTAACATTCTGCCCAAAAGCGCGCCGAGAAAATAGCTTGAAGCCCTCATTCCCTCTGCCATTTTTTTGGAAACAACAAAGGAATTTACATGGCGCGGGTCAATTTCCACGGTAGATTTATTTATCATTCCTATCTGTGCGCCTAAAGACTGCATAGTTTTAAGAATGGTGGAAACATCGGATATATCAGGAAGATTTTCTATAACGCAAGGACCGTCAGAAAGCAAAACCGCCGGAAGAATGGCAACGGCGGCATTTTTTGCGCCGCTTATGCGAACCTCGCCGTGTAGCGGGCGCCCGCCGTTTATTACAAACTTTTCCAAAAAACGCACTCCCCGTACAAAAATTCAGAACAACATATGGGTCTCAATAATATTGTTGCCCGATAATTGAAATCAATCCGTTAAGAATTTTTTAATTTTAAAATCAGTTGATTTTGCCGTAAAGAGGAGCGTCATTATCCTTTTTCGGCTCTCTGTTCGGTGTGGGGGCAGAGGTTGTTCTTGATGATGAAGGTCTGCGGCGACCGCCGTCGCGTGAATCTCTGCCGCCTCTTCTGGGGGGACGCATTTCGCCGCCCTCAACGCCTATTACAACGCGGCGCGCGGCGCCCTCGCCGAACGATGTGGAAACCACGCCGTCAATTTCCTGTACGGCGGTGTGGATTATTCTGCGCTCATAAGGATTCATAGGCTCAAGGCTGCGGCTGCGGCCGGTTCTTATAACCTGCTCGGAAACGCGCTTTGCAAGGTTTACAAGCGCCTCCTCGCGCTTTTCGCGGTAGTTGCCTATGTTTATGGTGACCTTGAAATACCCGCCGCCGTTGCTTGCGGCAAGGCTGGTTAAATACTGAATTGAATCAAGCGTTTCGCCCCTGTGACCGATTATAACGCCAACCGACTCACCCTCAAGGCTTATAAGCACGGCGTTTTCCTTGGCTGCGGCTTTCATTGTTATATCAGAGCAGCCGAGGTTATCAAGTATAGCCCTTAAATAATTTGCGGCGCGGGCAGCCTTTGAATCTGCGGGCAGCTCAGCTATTTCTTTCAGCTCGCCGAAGCCCTCTGTCGGGTCGGGTCTTTGCGGCTTTTCGGGTTTTGCGGCAGGGGCGGCTTTTTTCTCAGCTTTAGGCTCCTGCGGTTTTTCTTCCCTTACGGGTTTTTCAGCCTGCTTTGCGGGCTTATTTTCTTTTTTGGGCTGCGGGCGCTTCTGCTTTGCGGGCTTTTCATCGGGCAGCTCCACAAAAACGCGAACCTCCGCCTTTCTTCCGCCGAAAATTCCGAGCGTTTTTTTCTTAGGGGTTGCTATAACCTCAAACTGAATATCGTCGTTTTCCGACGCGTTTAACATTGCAACGGCATTTTCTCTTGCCTCGTCTATGGTATTGCCGTATCCTCTTGCTTCCTTTATCAAGAAAAATCCTCCTTCTGTGCGGCGCAATTTCACACCGCGGCGTTTTTATTCTGTTTTTTCACCGTTTAAATTTGCCTGTTCGGCTTTTTTCATTTGCTGAGTCTCAAAATCGCACTGCTTTGTAAGCTCCTTTACGCGCTCGCGGGCAAGCATACGCTGCGGACCGTAGAACTGCTGCACGCCTACCTGTATAAACCCGCCTATAAGAGACGAGCACGTCCAGTAGAACGCAACGCCGCCGGGCAGTGTAAAGCCGATAAACAGGGAGAGCAGCGGCATTGTGAGCATCATTCCCGCCATATTGGGCGAATCGGGGTTGAGCTTTTTCTGCATCATAAGTGACAGCGCGCTTGTGAGCATTTGCGCTAAAAACGCCATAATCGGCATTACCCAAATAAGCTGCGCGTTATGGAAAATATCAAATGAAAATTTAGGTGTCTGGGTTAGGTCTATTCCGAAGAAGGAATAGTCAACATTCGCCTTTTCATCGGCTGCTGTAATTGATTTAAGGTCGTTCTCTATTTTCGTGTATTCCTCATCTGAGAGCAGCTCCTTTATAACCTCGGGCTTTTCGCGTATAATTTTAACTATACTAAGCTCGTTGTTGCCGCCCTTTTTCCAGGAGATTTCGTCGGTTATTTTTTTGTATTCTTCTTCGTTGCTTTTTTGCAGGTCGGTAAGGCTTTCGCTTATGGCGGTAGTAACGTTTGAAACCTGCGTTGGCTCTGCGTGCGACATATAGGTGAGCGGGGACATAATGAGGTAGTAAATGCTCATCATAAGCACCAGGCGCAAAATCATAGGCAGGCAGCCGCCTGACATAGACACATTCTCTTCCTGATACAGCTTTTGCATAGCCTCGCTGTATTTCTGCTTATCGTCGCCGTATTTCTTTTTAAGCTCATCTAATTTCGGCTTAATGCGCATTTGCTGAACCGAGGATTTCTGGCTCTTTATGCGCAGCGGAATAAGAATAAGGTTGATTATAAGTGTAAACGCAAAAACAGCGGCGGCAAAATTTCCGCCGAAAATTCCCGAAAGAAATTCGAGTACCCAACCGAATGGAATGTTTATAATATTAAATAATGCTTGCATTAACGCACCGTCCGTTCAAGCCGCCTGGCGGCTGTGGTTATTTTTTTTCAGTCTTTTTCGCCCGTTTTTCGGGCACGGGGTCATACCCGCCCTTGCAGAGCGGATTGCACCTTAAAATTCTCCAAATACTTAAAAGTGTTCCGACAAACGCCCCGCGCTTTTTTATTGCCTCAATAGCATACGCCGAGCAGGTGGGCGTAAAGCGGCAGCATGGAATTTTGCGCGGAGAAATATTTTTACGGTAAAGCTCAATCAGCTTTATCAATATTTTGCTTATCATAATCGTAAATACCCGCCGCGAAAAGCAGCTTTTTCATAGTTTGTGCGGCGGCGGTGCTCTTAATTTCAAGTATGCGGGTTCTTGCTACAATAACAAAATCATACCCCGGCTCTATCCCCGGGAGACACTCTCTGAAAGCGGCGGAAAATTAAAAAATATTTCAAGACTTCTTGTTCATCCGTTTAAAATCGCCGAGGAAATGAAGCAGAATAAGGCTTATTCGTTTGCGGCGGCGTTCGGTATTGTGTTTTTGTTTTTTACGGCTAACTTAGCGGTTTATCAATTTACCGGCCGTAACTTTAATATCAACAAGCCGGATACGATCAATGTGTTTCTTATATCGCTGAGTACCCTGCTGCCGTTTATTCTTTTTGTTGCGGCCAACTGGAGCGTTACAACGCTTTTAGAGGGCAAGGGCAGCTTTGGGCAGGTGTTCTGCTTTACGGCTTATTCTCTTTTGCCGTATACAATCGGGTTGTGGCTTTCAATACCGCTTTCTTATATGCTGAGCTATGATGAGTCGGCGTTGATGAACGGCGTTACCGTTCTATCTGTTTTATGGAGTCTGCTTGTTTTGGTTTCGGTGCTTATGGCGATACATCAGTACACACTTAAAAAGGTGATTGTGTCGATATTGCTTACGGTTTTCGGAATGCTTGTTATGGCGTTTCTTATTCTTATGCTATACAGCTTGGTACAGCAAATTTATGTTTTTGCTTACACAGTATTTTCCGAAATTAAGTTTAGACTTTAAAAAGGGGGAATTTTAATGAACAAACGTATATGCGCCGCTTTGTCGGCGGTGGTGTTCTTATGCTCCTCCCTTTGCTGCACGGCAGGCGCCGAAAACAGCGGCGAAGCCGTAACCGGGCCGCGGAACGGAATGACGGCGATAGCCGAGAACAGTAATTACACAATGCTTGCCGATATGCAGACTGCGCGGTTTGAGCTTTACGACCGTTTGTCAGATCGGTATATTGCAAGCAATCTTACAAGGGAACAAACCGCTTTGGACGAAATTGCCAAGGCGAAATTTAAAAGGGCACTTGAATCGCAGATAATAATAACATACCGCGATACCTCTCTTAAACAGGAAATAACGCTCGGAAGCGGAACACTGAAAGGCGGAAGCGAAATTAAAACCGTTAAAGCCGAAAACGGGTTTGACGCGGAATACACATTTACGGATGTAGGCATAAGTCTTACCGCCGAATACCGTATTGACGGCGAGGGACTTACCGCAACCGTTCGCGGCAGCAGTGTAAAGGAGACCGATAAGGACAGGTACTTGCTTGTTTCAGCCGAGATACTGCCGTATTTCGGGGCAGCCGGAGCAGATGAAAACGGATATATTTTTGTTCCCGACGGGTGCGGGGCGCTTATATATTACAACAACGGCAAAACCGAAACAGAGCAGTACAGCCAGCCGGTTTACGGAAACGACGCCTCACAAATGCGCGAAACCGCCCCGATAACGGAGGAAACCGTAAGACTGCCCGTGTTCGGAATGAAAACGGGGAATTCGGCGTTTCTTGCCGTAATAGAAAGCGGGGCGGCAAGCTCTCATATAAACGCCAATGTTTCCGGAGTGCTTAATTCTTACAATTCGGTATGCGGAAGCTATGTTTTCAGAAATTCAGACCTTTATTCATTCGGAAACAGCAGTTCTGCAACGACCTACCGTATGTATCAGGAAAAAACAGATACTGACTCCTATTATTCGGTCAGATACCTTACGGTTACGGAAGAGCCGTTCGACTATAACGCAATGGCGCACACCTACCGGAGGTATCTTGAAACAAAGCTCGGAAAGAACGCGCAGGGCAAGGAAAGCGGGCTGTTTCTTGAAATTTACGGCGCCGTTCAAACCAAAAAAACCTTTTTGGGGCTGCCGTACCGCGCGGTAACGCCGCTTACGACTTACAGCGAGGTTATCGGTATAAACGACGAGCTGA
>ENA-UEPL01000285-UEPL01000285.1-human-gut-metagenome-genome-assembly--contig:-NODE-285-length-47590-cov-26.385158_pt1 | contig 47590 bp, 67 predicted proteins | sample MGYA00242896_ERZ507908 | MGnify/ENA primary metagenome ERZ507908 (study PRJEB26167, sample SAMN06115518) | human gut metagenome | host: Homo sapiens | place: China:Chongqing | collected 2015-08-20...
TGAGTTCAATACTTTATATAAAGCGTTGAAGGATGAGGAAAAAATTCCCAAAAATGATAATCTCCCGCCTTATTTCGTGGACTTTTTTAAACTGTATCTAGCCGAAGAGGCTAAGGACACCAAAAGTGAGAAAGAATATATATCATGGGAAGACCGCTTGGCTGCGTTATATTATGAATATGCCATGAAATGTGGGAATAAGTTCGTGGCCGATTGGTTCGAGCTTAACTTGAATATCAACAATGTTCTTACTGCGATCACTTGCCGTAAATATGGATTTGATAAGGCCAATTATATCGTGGGGCATAATGAGATAGCAGAAAATATCCGTACGTCGAACGCCCGTGATTTCGGCTTGGGCGATTCCGTGGAATATTTGCCCGAGTTACAACGCATCGCCGAAGAGACCGATCTGATCGTTCGTGAGAAGAAAATCGATCTTTTGAAATGGAAATGGCTGGACGATAATACCTTCTTCAAGACGTTCGACATAGAGAGTGTATTCGCTTATTTATTGAAATTGGAGATGATAGAGCGCTGGGTAACCTTGGATAAGGCGAGAGGCGAGAAGACTTTCCGTGAATTGGTAGGCGCCATGAAGATGGGTAGTGAGAATGCGTTGGAAGAATTTAAAAGAAACAATATAAAATAAATTATGGCTACGAAAGGAATTGTAAAAGGAATCGTATCCAACCTAGTAACCGTAGAGGTGGATGGTCCGGTTTCTCAGAATGAGATCTGTTACATTTCTGTCGGAGGCGTGAAGCTGATGTCGGAAGTAATCAAGGTGATAGGTAAGAATGCCTTTGTACAAGTATTTGAGAGCACACGTGGTATGCGTGTCGGTGACGAGGCTGAATTCCAAGGGCATATGTTGGAAGTTACGCTGGGTCCGGGTATGTTGTCCCGCAACTATGACGGTTTGCAGAATGACTTGGATAAGATGGAAGGTGTATTCTTGAAACGTGGCGATTATACGTTTGCGTTGGACAATGATAAGAAGTGGGATTTCAAGCCTCTGGCTAAAGCGGGCGATACCGTGAGCGCCGGTGATTGGCTGGGAGAGGTGGACGAGAATTTCCAACCTCATAAGATTATGGTCCCCTTTAAGTTCGAGGGATCTTATACTGTGAAATCGGTGGTTCCAGCCGGACAATATACCATCAATGATACGATGGCTGTCCTTACGGACGAAAATGGCACGGACGTAAACGTGACGATGATCCAGAAATGGCCGGTAAAGAAAGCCATCACTTGTTATAAGGAAAAGCCCCGTCCATTCAAATTGCTGGAGACGGGCGTTCGTACGATCGATACCGTGAACCCGATCGTTGAGGGTGGTACCGGATTTATCCCCGGTCCGTTCGGTACGGGCAAGACGGTGCTTCAGCACGCTATCTCTAAACAAGCGGAAGCGGATATCGTGATTATCGCCGCCTGCGGTGAGCGTGCGAATGAAGTAGTGGAGGTCTTTACGGAGTTTCCGGAATTGGTAGACCCGCATACGGGACGTAAATTGATGGAACGTACGATCATTATCGCCAATACATCCAACATGCCGGTAGCCGCTCGTGAGGCATCCGTATATACGGCGATGACCATCGCCGAGTATTATCGCAGCATGGGCTTGAAGGTTCTGTTGATGGCCGACTCTACTTCCCGCTGGGCACAGGCTTTGCGTGAGATGTCCAACCGTTTGGAGGAGTTGCCCGGACCGGATGCCTTCCCGATGGACTTGTCCGCTATCGTGGCGAACTTCTACGCTCGTGCGGGATTCGTCCATTTGAAAAACAACGCTACAGGTTCCGTCACTTTCATCGGTACGGTATCGCCGGCCGGTGGTAACTTGAAGGAGCCGGTGACCGAGAATACGAAGAAGGTGGCCCGTTGTTTCTATGCCTTGGAGCAGGAGCGTGCCGACCGTAAACGTTATCCGGCCGTAAACCCGATCGAGAGTTATTCCAAGTATATCGAGTATCCGGAGTTTCAGGAATACATCGCTAAACATATCTCCCCGGAATGGATCGAGAAAGTAAACGAGATCAAGACCCGTATGTTGCGTGGTAAGGAGATCTCCGAGCAAATCAATATCTTGGGTGATGATGGTGTGCCTGTCGAGTATCACGTTACATTCTGGAAGTCCGAGTTGATCGACTTCGTGATCTTGCAACAGGATGCTTTCGATGCCATCGATGCGGTTACTCCGTTGCAACGTCAGGAATTTATGCTGGATAGAGTCGTAAATGTTTGCCGTTCAGAGTTTAAGTTTGATAACTTCCTTGAGGTTATGGACTACTTTAAGAAGATGATCAACATCTTTAAGCAGATGAACTATTCGGAATATGAGAGTGACCAATTCAAGAAGTTTAATACGGAACTGGATGAACTTTTGAAGGAGAGAATCGAAAATTAAAAGAGTTATGGCAACAAAAGCATTTCAAAAAATATATACGAAGATTACCCAGATCACAAAAGCTACCTGTTCGCTGAAAGCAACGGGAGTTGGGTATGATGAGTTGGCCTCTGTAGACGGAAAGCTGGCTCAGGTGGTAAAGATTATCGGCGACGAGGTGACGTTGCAGGTATTCTCCGGAACGGAAGGTATCCGTACGAATGCCGAGGTGGTATTCATGGGGAAGGCCCCTTCCTTGAAAGTAGGTGACCAGTTAGCCGGACGTTTCTTCAACGCTTATGGCGAGCCTATCGATGGCGGTCCGATCCCCGAGGGACGTGAGGTCGAGATCGGTGGTCCGTCCGTGAACCCGGTACGTCGTAAACAACCCTCTGAATTAATCGCTACGGGTATCGCCGGTATCGACTTGAATAATACCTTGGTAACCGGTCAGAAGATCCCGTTCTTCGCCGACCCCGACCAGCCTTTTAACCAAGTTATGGCGATGGTAGCCTTGCGTGCAAAGTCCGATAAGATTATCTTGGGAGGTATGGGTATGACGAACGACGACTACCTGTTCTTTAAGAATACATTTAGTAACGCCGGTGCCCTAGACCGTATCGTTAGTTTTATCAACACGACCGAGGACCCGTCCGTAGAGCGTATCTTGATCCCGGATATGGCGTTGAGCGCCGCTGAGTATTTCGCCGTGGAGAAGAACGAGAAGGTCTTGGTATTGCTTACCGATATGACCAACTACGCCGATGCCTTGGCGATCGTATCAAACCGTATGGACCAGATCCCGTCTAAGGACTCTATGCCGGGTTCCTTGTATTCGGATTTGGCGAAGATTTACGAGAAAGCCGTTCAATTCCCTGCGGGAGGTTCCATCACGATTATCGCCGTAACGACCTTATCCGGTGGTGATATCACGCATGCCGTACCTGATAATACGGGTTATATCACGGAAGGTCAGTTGTATTTGCGTCGTGATAGCGATGTGGGTAAGGTAATCGTCGATCCGTTCCGAAGCTTGTCTCGTTTGAAACAGCTGGTAACCGGAAAGAAGACCCGTGAGGATCATCCACAGGTAATGAACGCCGCCGTACGTTTGTATGCCGATGCCGCCAACGCTAAGACCAAGCTGGAGAACGGTTTCGACTTGACCGACTACGACAACCGTACCTTGTCTTTCGCCAAGGATTATTCTTCTAAGCTGTTGGCTATCGACGTAAACTTGGATACGACGGAGATGCTGGACGTAGCTTGGGGATTGTTCGCTAGATATTTCAGCCCGGAGGAGGTAAATATCAAACAAGGATTGGTTGATAAGTACTGGAAGTAAATTAAATAAACATGGCAATAAAGTTTCAATATAATAAAACCTCTCTTCAGCAATTGGAAAAGCAACTGAAGATGCGTGAACGCTCCCTGCCTACGATCAAGAGCAAGGAGAGCGCCCTGCGTATCGAGGTGAAGCGGACCAAGGACGAAGTGAATAAATTGGAACTTCAGCTAGAACGAGAGATTCAGAGTTACGAGAATATGGTGGCTTTGTGGAACGAGTTCAATCCGGAGCTGATCTCCGTGAAGGACGTTACGCTCTCCACGAAGAAGATCGCCGGCGTGATCGTCCCGTTATTGGACGAGATTAAGTTCGAGATCGGACACTATAGTCTCTTTAATGCCCCCGCATGGTATACGGATGGTATCGAGTTGCTGAAAAAGCTGGCTCGTACCGGTATCGAGGCGGAGTTCTCGGGCATGAAGCTGGAGTTGTTGGAGCATGCTAGGAAAAAGACCACTCAGAAGGTGAACCTGTTTGAGAAGGTACAGATTCCGGGTTATAAGGATGCGATCCGTAAGGTGAAACGGTTTATGGAAGACGAGGAGAGTCTTTCTAAGTCCTCACAGAAGATCATGAGAGCCAATCAGGAGAAACGTAAGGCAAAAGAAGAAAAAGAGGAGGCCGAGGTATGATAGTAAAGATGAGTAAATATGCCTTTATGGTGTACCATAAGGAGTATGATACGTTCCTTTCTACGCTTCGTGACTTAGGTGTCGTCCATATCAAGGAGACAAACTCCGTGATGGATAACGAGAGGTTGCAAGAGCTTCTGGCTGAGCGTAAACAGATCAATACGCTGATGCGTTACTTTAAGAACCTCCATGCGGCGGAGAAAGACGTTAAGTTTGCCCCGGCCCGTGAGTTGACGAAAGAGGAAGGCTTGAAGTTGGTGCGTAAGATAGAGGAATTGCAAGATAAGAAAGCGCAATTGATCGCTTCCAAGCAATCGATCGAGAAGGATCTGGCTTATATGGAAATATGGGGTGAGTTCAGTTATCAGAATATCAACCGTCTGAAAAGAGCGGGATACGATGTTACGTTCTTTACCTGTCCTACCGCTAAGTACGAGCCGGAATGGGGCGTGCTGTATAACGCCATTCTGATCAATAACTTCCAATCGGTGACGTATTTTATCACGATTACCAAGGAAGGTACCTTGATCGATATAGACGCTGAACGTCCGAAGATGCCGGTTCAAGGATTGGCGAAGTTGCGTGCCCGTCTGGATCAACGTACCAAGGATATCCAGAATGTGGAGGATGAGCTAAAACATCGTGCCGTGGAGGATTATAAGACGTTGGAGGAATTCGATAAGAACCTGCAGGACGAGTTTAATCTTTCTAATGCGTTAGTGCAGACAGACCGGCAAGCGGGTGATAAGCTCATGCTGTTGGAAGGTTGGGTGCCGACGGAAAACGCTCCGGCCTTGGAGCACGAGCTGGATAAGCAAGGTTATTTCTTCCAGCAATTAGAGATCGAGGATGGGGATAAGGTGCCTATCAAGTTACGGAATAATAAATTCAGTAAGCTGTACGAGCCTATCACGAAGATGTTCTCCTTGCCTAATTACGGTGAACTTGATCCGACCCCGTTGTTCGCCCCGTTCTTTATGCTGTTCTTCGGACTTTGTTTCGGCGATGGCGGATACGGTTTGCTGGTCATGATCGCTTGTACGATCTTGAAGAAGAAGGTGAACCCGGATTTCAAGCCTTATTTGACCTTGTTCCAGTATTTAGGTTTCGCCGCCTTATTGGTGGGTACTTGTACGGGATCTTTCTTCGGAGTGGCCTTGGCGGATATCCCGGCTTTGTCAAAGATCAAGAACTACTTTGTGAATAGCGACAACTTGATGACATTCTCTATTGTCATCGGTTTGGTACAGATCATATTCGGTAAATGTGTCGCTGCTTACAAGATCAAGATACAGAAAGGAACGAAACACAGTATCGCTCCGTTCGCTTGGGTGTTCGTGATCATATCCTTGGCATTGGCGTTCGGACTTCCGATGTTAAACGTTCACTTGCCGAACGCTGTCGTTATGGTATGTTACGGAATCGCCATCTTGGGTCTGGTTGTCGCTTATCTGTACAATACACCGGGCAAGAACGTATTCTTGAACTTTGGTACCGGACTTTGGAACACGTACAATATGGCCTCCGGATTGCTGGGTGATACGTTATCATACATTCGTTTGTTCGCTATCGGTCTGACCGGTTCCATCTTGGGTGGCGTATTTAATACGTTGGCGGTTACGATGACAGACGGTATGAATATCGTGGCACGTGCGATTTGTATGTTGTTGATCTTGTTAGTGGGTCACTCCATCAATATCGCTCTTTGTACGATCAGCTCCTTGGTACACCCGCTTCGTTTGATCTTCGTGGAATATTACAAGAACGCAGAGTTCGAAGGTGGAGGTAAGGCTTATGAGCCATTCAGAAAAGCATAACAATTAAACGAGAAAATAAAACAATAAAAGAATAATTTAAAAACACATTTTATTATGGAACCAATTTTATTAGCTTATGTAGGTATTGCGTTGATGACAGGTTTAACTTTTATCGGCAGTAGTTATGGTGTTACGATCGCAGGTAATGCGGTGGTAGGTGCGATGAAGAAAAATCCGGATGCTCTGGGTACGTACATCGCTTTAAGTGCGTTGCCTTCTTCACAGGGTTTGTATGGATTCGTGGGCTACTTTATGATGCAGAAGTTCTTGGTCGCTGATATTTCCATGTTGGCCGCTACGGCTGTTTTCGGCGCTGGTTTAGTGTTAGGTTGTTTGGTGTCTTGCCGCGTTGGCTATGTGTGGACTACTTCAGGTAATGGCGTTTGCGGCCTCTTTACTGATCGGGGTTGGGCTTGTTGCTCTTGAAGCCGGATGGTTTACGTCAATCCTGGGGGTTGCCTTTATTGTGCTCCCTTTCTGGATGTTTAGTGACTTTCTCTCCGAAAACTAGCACGTACTGTGATCCTGCACTCCTGCCCATACTGCGGGTGCCCCGACGTCTACCTGGCCGATACTGACGGGGGCGGGCGCACTGTCGCCTGCCCTACCTGCGGGATGTCTGGCCCCGAGAGTGTAGACGGAGACGACGAGGAAGCCGCGCGCGGGTGGAGTATCCTCTGCGGCCGTATGTGCCGGCATTGCAACCGGAACCTTTTGAAAATCATAAAGGAGCTGAAAAATGAAAAGTATCGGTATGACGACTAAGACACGTTCTATTGGCGAAGGCGTGAAGTTCGAGCGCATCCGCCGTATTACGGGTTACCTTGTCGGCACGCTGGACCGCTTCAACGACGCGAAGCGCGCCGAGGAAGCGGATCGCGTGAAGCATATGTAAAGGAAGGGCCCCGCGTGTGCGGGGCCTTCTCTTATCTGGCGACGTACAGGTGGGCGAGGATGATCTTCCTTGCCATGGTGGAGGGCTTGAGCCCAGCCGCCTCAGCGGCTTCCTTTAGCGCCTCGTAGTCCTCAGGATGAAGCCGTATCTGGACTGCCGCCCTCGGGGATGGCTTGCGTCCGGCCCCCTTCCGGGCGCCGCCGCTAGGCATGGTCGGCCTCCATGACCTTTTTCACGTCCTGCATGAAGGCTTCACAGTCTTCATACCTGCTCGTGTCCAGGTCGAGGAGATACGCCAGATGCCTGTACACATCTGGGTCTACAGAGCCCCAGGTCTCCGCGCTGTCGATGAGTGCGCAGAGCTCCTGTGCGTCTGCTACATGGTAGGCTTCCCGCTCTTCGCGGGGGAGAGAGCGCAGGTAGTCTGCCGTGATGTACTTGCTGGGTGTGGTGTCGCTGATATAGATCATGGTCTTTCTCCTTTTTGTGCGTGGCCCCCGTAAAGGGGCCTTTCCTGTGCTAGCCGTCGACTTCTTCCCAACCGCCGTCCGCGGTCCTGCGGACTTCGACGAGGCCGGCATCTGAGAAGTAATGCCCCCCCCACTCCTCGGGAGTGAGCTCCATGTAGTCACAGATCCAGTCACTGAGCTTGTCCACAGACCCCGTGGCGGGGGTCATCATATCTGGGTCTGCGATCCCCCTCTTTTCGGCTTCTTTCGCGAGAGTGTCCCGGCATATCCTCTGGGCCATCTCCTTTGTGCAGTAGTCCATACGGGCGTCGTAGCTGATGCTCTGGTAGAGCTCCTGCATAGCGCTGATGGCGGTGTCGGTGAGCATAGCTGTCTCCTTTTCTTCCTTCTTTTCCTCTTCTTCGAGGCTGGCACGGATCTCTTCGATGATAGCTTCTGCGGCGGCGAGAAGATCGCTGTCGTCGCTATGGACGGACATATCCGTGAGGTCAAGATATGTCTTAGCATGAAGCATGGAGGCGCCTTCGCGGTTGGAAATTTTTTCCCCCTGCCATTCCGCGCGTTTTACAGCGCCGGATCCGTACTTTTGGACTTTGAGCCCAAGCTTTTCGGCGTCTACGTACATGCGGTCCTTATCTCCCTTAGTCCAGCGCTTGAAACCCCTTTCTTCAAGGGCGGTGATGAGCTTCTCGGTGGCGGTGGTGGTGGTCATAGCTTTTTTCTCCTTTTTTGAGAGAGGCTTTTTTCTCTCTCTCTTGAAAAGTACTTTACGCCTTTCAAGAACTTTGTCAACAACTTTTCAAAACTTTTTTTTATTTTTTCCCGTGGGCATTGGGTTTTTCCCTCTTCCCTTGAAAAAAAGGTACTCTTTCCGGAAAAAGATGTCAACACTTTTTCAAAAAACTTTTTCCTTGCGTAAGTGTCAACTTTTTGACATAACTTCTATAAAAAGTTACAAAAATGTAGAAAGTTGATTGCAGGAAGTTACAAAAATGTCGATTCAGTACGAGAAAGTGTTCCGCTGGCTGGAGACGGTCGAGGGGACCCTGACGTGTACAGGGTATATCCCGTGCCGGCGTCTGTCCGGCGGGACAGCGAACTACACGGGCCGCGCGCCCGTGACGGACTACGAGGCTATGGGCGCCTCCGGCGTGACCGTAGGCGTAGGCGTGGACCTGGGACAGCAGACGCTCTCCCAGCTGAGGCGCTGGGGCGTCCCGGCTCCGCTCCTCGAAAAGGTATCCATATATATAGGTAAGAGGCAGGGCGCCGCTCTCCGCGTACTGCGCAACCGCCCGCTCACACTCACCCGTGAGCAGGCCCGCGAGCTCACGGATGCCGAGCACCGCGGCTACATGGATGACGTGGTGGTCCCGTGGTGGGACCGCGGCCGGCACACTCTGGCCTACGCCGATCTGCCGTGGCAGGCGCAGGCCGTGGTCTTCTCTCTCGTCTACCAGTGCGGGGTGCGTGGTGCTGAGCGCCGTGCGCCCGTCACTCTGGCGGCCCTGCGGCGCGGTGACTGGAGGAAGGCGTCTGCCGCACTCCTCGACCGTGACGGCTGGGGTGGTGAGTACCTGGGGCGCCGCGCCGCTGAAGGGCGCCTCCTGCGGGAGATCAGCTGATGGAGTGGGCAGACGTCGGCCGTGCCGTGGCCAAGGCGGCGCCCGTGCTGGGGAGTGTCCTCGGCGGTCCCGTGGGCGCTATCGCCGGGGCGGCCGGCTCACTCATAGCGTCCGCGCTAGGGTGTGAGCCTGACCCCGAGGCCGTGCAGCGCACCATAGCACAGTCCCCTGACCTGCTCCTGAAGCTAAAGGATCTGGAGATACAGCAGCAGGCGCAGCTCCTCCAGTGGCAGAGAGACCAGGTGCAGGCTGAGCTCACCGACAGGATGAGCGCCCGCGACCGTGAGGTTGAGCTGGCCAAGACCGGCCACGGCGCCAGCTGGGCTACGTCCATAGTGGCGTGCATAGTCACCGTGGGCTTTTTTGTCATGCTCTGGGCAGTGCTCCACGGCGGGAAGGCTGAGCTCGGAGATGCAGGGCTGATGCTCCTGGGCACGCTGTCCTCCGCCTTCGGCGCCGTCGTCCAGTACTACCTCGGGTCCAGTCTCGGGAGCGCGTCAAAGGACGCTTACCTGAAAAAGATACGGGGAGGCGGCCGTGATGCATGACCTCGGAGGGTGGTGGGAGCTTCTGAAGCTGTGCGCCCTTGGCGCCGCCTTCGGCCTCGTGGGCGGCGTCGTCCGCGTCATGCGGAAAGGCGTCCGCGGCTGGTTCGACCTGCTGACGCAGATAGTCGTATCAGCCTTTTGCGGCGTGCTGGCCTTCTCACTCCTCGCGGACAAGGTGCCAGATATAGCCCTTGTGGGGCTGTGCGGAGTAGCCGGGAACAGCGGCGGCATGCTGCTGGATGCCCTGCGCTTCCGCCTTATAAAGAGGATGTACGACAGATGAGAGACGAACATGTACCTACGGATGAGAAGCGGGCGATAGTCCGCGCTCTCGCGAAGTATGGCGTGCGGCAGCACGACATAGCCGTGCAGATAGGGGTGGCGACAGCGGCCACCCTGGTTAAGTACTACCGTGCTGAGCTGGATGCCGGTATGGCTGAGGCCGCAGAGGGCCTAGCCAAGACTGCCTATCAGATGGCGATGGACGGCGATGTACGAATGATGATTTTTCTTCTAAAGACGCGGCTGGGGTACAGGGAGACTACCCGCATAGAGTGCTCTGGACCCGACGGAGAACCGATTAAGACTGAGCAGGCCATCAGGGTCACTTTTGTACGCCCGCACAAGCGGGCTGGGAGACCGAAGAAGTGCACAGAGAAAGAGTAGTGCACCGCGTGGACGCCTTCTTCCCTGAGGCCTTCGAGGAGCTTTTCAAGCCTCACCGGTACAAGGTCTTCTACGGGGGCCGTGGTGGCGGCAAAAGCCGCGCCTTCGCGTCCGCTCTGCTCATAGAGGGGCGCCGCCGTCCTATCCGGTGCCTGTGCGCCCGTGAGGTGCAGAACAGCATCAGGGATAGCGTGAAGCGCCTGCTTGATGATGAGATAGAGCGCCTCGGCATGGGTGACTTTTACCGCTCTACAGATGCTGAGATACGCGGCCTCAATGGAAGCCTTTTCATTTTTTCCGGCCTCCGGACGTCCCCGGAAAAGATAAAGTCGTATGAGGGTCTTACTCACTGCTGGATAGAAGAGGCGGAGACGGTATCTGAGCGGTCGCTGGACCTGCTTATCCCCACCATGCGCACGCATGGGTCGGAGATATGGATCTCCTTCAACCCGAACAGGGTGCACGCTCCCGTCTGGCAGCGCTTCATCGTCCACACGCCGCCGCCCGGATCCTACGTCCGCAAGGTGACATGGCGGGATAACCCGTGGTTCCCTGACGTGCTCCGTCAGGAGATGGAGCACTGCAAGGCGACTGACCCTGACAAGTACGACTGCGTTTGGGAAGGTAATCCCCTTCTCGTGGCGCAGGGCTCCTACTATGGCAGGATCCTTCAGGAAGCGGAGAGCGCCGGCCGTATCGGCTCAGTGCCGGTAGACCCTACACTGCTCGTGCATACGGCGTGGGACCTCGGTATGGCTGATTCCACGGCGATTTGGTTCTTCCAGTGGGTCTCGGACGGAACTTCCCGCGGGCAGTACCGGTTCGTCGACTACTACGAGGCCTCCGGTGAGGGGCTCATGCACTACGCGGAGGTCCTTGCCAAGAAAGGCTACCGCTACGGGCAGCATATAGCGCCGCACGACATAGCCGTTCGGGAGCTGGGCACGGGCGTTACCCGCCTTGAGACGGCCCGCCGGCTGGGCATAGGCTTCACGGCCGCGCCGCAGCTGCCCGTCATGGACGGCATAGAGAGTGTCCGGCAGGTGCTGGCCTGCTCATACATCGACAAGGACAAATGCGCGCAGGGGCTTTCCGCCCTGTGGGGCTATCAGAGAGAGTACGACGAGGAGCACCAGTGCTTCAGGACGCAGCCGCTCCACGACTGGACTTCTCACGGGGCGGACGCCATGCGGTATGCAGCCGTGGGCTTCATCCGCACAGATACTGGGGCTATGGAGCCCCTGAGACGGGGGACAAGGCTTACCATATGCTGACCGATATTGAAGACAAAGTGCGCAAGGTTATCATCAGAGAGAGCGTTTCCGCCGTAGGTACGCCGGGCGGTCAGCTCTCCAGCGACCGCGCGAAGCTCAAAAAGCGCTATCTGGGCTACGGGTACGGCGTGGACGATGACCGCGAGAAGCGCCGCCTCTCTACCTACGTAGACCGTACCGTGATGGAGACGATAGAATGGGCGATACCTGGGCTGATGCGTGTCTTCGCCGGGGGTGATGAGATTATCCGTTTTGAGCCGCGCACGCCCGCGCAGGAGCAGGCCGCCGCTGACGCCACGCTCTACGTTAATAACGTAGTCTTCGGGCGCAGCATGTTCCGCCTGATACATGACACTCTCAAGGACGGTCTGTATCAGCGCGTAGGGTGGTGTCTCGCGCACGCGCCCCGGGAAGAGCATCAGACTATGGAGCGCTTCACCGGCCTTTCTGTGCAGGAAGCGCAGGCGATGATAGCCGACACAGAGGCCCGTGGGGGCATGGCTGAGGTGGAACAGTACCCCGACCCGTCCATGCCGGGTGGCATGGCCTGCGCCGTGACTGTGCGCACAAAAACGGTCACGCATGACGTGCGCCTTGACCCGGTTCCCTCGGAAAATGTCCTGGTCTCCTCTGAAGCTGAGGACGTGGAACATGCCCGCTTCATCGCCCACTGGGAAGTCAGGACGGCTACACAGCTCATGCAGGAAGGATACAGGCGCGAGACGCTGGAGGATCTCCCCGTCTACGGGGCAGATGATGACCCCGAAGAGAAGAGCATAGGCCAGCGTGTCAACTCTGCCGCGGACGGCACAGATGAAACAGGAAGTTTTGAAAACAGGCGCTTCAAGGTCTATGAGGCGTGGCTTGACGTCGACCTGAACGGCGACGGCATGGCAGAAAAGGCTAAGGTCGTATATGTGGGCGATGGCTCGGATACGAAAATCCTTTCTGTGGAAGAGTGGCCGCTGTACCGCGCGCCGCTTTTCGCGGCCTGCTCGGTGCCTATGCCGCATCAGGTGGTGGGGCTCTGCCTCGCTGACCTCGTAGCCGATGTGCAGGACCTGCGCACTGACCTGACGCGCTCGTATCTGGACGCCCTGAGTTACGCCAACTCCGGTGAGCTCGTAGTCGACTACGGGCCTAATCAAAGTGGGTGGGCGGACATTGATTCGCTTCTGTCACGCGAACCCGGCGCTCTGTACCGTGTGAGTGGAGGCGCATCTATTACGCCGCTCCCTGTGAACAGCTCGGCGAGTGAGGCCGTGCAGGGCCTCCAGCTTACGGATCAGCTTGTAGAGCGGCGTTCCGGCGTAACGTCCCGCACGCAAAGCCTCGACGCTGATACTCTCCAGAATACGGCCACGGGCGCGTCTATCATGGAAGAGGCGATTAATCAGCGGCTGGAGATGATAGCACGCGTCTACGCAGAGATGTTTTTTAAGCCGCTTGGCCGATACGTGCTGAACCTCCTGCACCGGTACCACGACAAGGCCGTACAGGTGCGCCTTAAGGGCCGGTTCATGGACTTTGACCCCCGCAAGTGGGATCCGGATATGGACATATCCGTAGCTGTGGGGCTCGGCACCGGAAGCCGGCAGAAAATGCTTGCCGCCTATCAGCAGATACTCCAGATCCAGCAGTCCTTTATCGCGCAGCTGAGTACGGCGTCTCCCGTGCGCCTAAGCAACGTCATCTATACCTGCCATAAGATGGTAGAGGCGGCCGGACTGGAAGCGCCGGAACGCTTCTTCGGCACAGAAGAAGACGCGAAACGGGCTGAACAGCAGCTTCTCCTCCAGAAGCAGGCCGGACAAGGCATGGACCCGCTCACCGCGGCAAAAGTCCAGGTGGAGAAGGTCAAGGCGCAAACCGCGCTCCAGAAAGCCCAGCTCGACATGCAGATTAAGCAGGCGCAGGCACAGAATGACGCCTCGGGCAAGGCCGCTAAAGTGCAGTCTGACGCTACCGTGCAGGCAGCTAAGGTACAGGCCAACGCCGCCCTTAAAGCGCAGGAAATGCAGCTGGAGAAGCAGCTCGATTACGCACGCCTTATGCAGGGCCAAAAAGGGCCCGGCCTTACTGACATAAGGGAGCAGTCCGTATGACGGTCACACAGAAAGACAGAGAGAACGCGGAAATGGCGTATCGCATCCTGACCAGCTCCGTTTTTATCGGGGCCGTAAAAAAGGTGGAGCACGGCATATGCTCCCGCTGGAAGGGTGAACAGGCCCCCAGAGAACGTGAAGCCCTGTGGCGTGACCTTCAGGCGCTCCATAGGGTCCAGGCCTGTCTTCTTCAAACGCTTGAGGATGTGGCTTTTTCCACCAAAGACAACGTCTTCCTGCAAATGTTGAATAAAATCAAAAAATTATGTAGAGGTTAGTTATGGCGAATGATGCTCAGACCGTAGATACGGCCGTTGATAACACCACTTCCCCCGCTCCCGCTGAACCGTCCACACTGAATAGCGTGGATGACATTGTTTCCGCGCTGGACGGGGACGACAATGCCGCCGGCGGTAATGCCGGCGATGAGACAGAACCCAAGCCGGGCGAACAGCCCGACGATGACGCCGGGCAGAACGGGGAAGGAGAAGGGCAGGGACAGCCGGCCGCCCCGACTGAACCGGCTGAAATCCCCATGCCGGAAGGGTTCAACGCTGATACCTGGGGCAAACTTGCCCCTGACGCCCGTTCGGCCGTGCATGCCATGGCGGAAGCCCATGCGCAGACCATAGCGCAGGAGCGGCAGACCGTCCTTAATGAACGCGCTGACCGGGACAATCAGATCAACGCCGCGGCTGCCCTGCTCGGACAGGCAAATCAGCTCATAGAGGCAATCGTCAATGCTGAGTACTCCGGTATCGACTGGCAGGCCCTGAGTGAACAGAACCCGACTGAGTACATCAGAATGGCGCGGGAAGCGCAGAAGAGAACGGACGCTGTACAGGCGCTCGGCGCCCGTATCAGGCAGACGGCGCAGGCTATAGCCGCCAAACGCGCGCAGGAGTACCAGCAGGCCCTCTCCGTTGAGTATCAGACCGTTGAACCAAAAATCCGTGCTCTCATCGGGGAAGGTTACGACGGCAAGACGTATACGGCTGAGGTTTACAAGTACATGAAGGACGCGGGCATTCCGGACAAGGCTATCAACAGCCTGTCCAAAGGGTATGAGCTGGAGCTTGTTACGAAGGCCATGCTCTACGACAAAATGGAAAAAGCCCGCGCCGCCGCCGCGCAGAAAGTAGCGGAAGCCCCCAAGGTGCAGGCTCCTTCCGGCGTAAAGGATGACACCGCTTCCGTCCAGAAACAGGCGTTCGCCAGATTTTACAAGAACCCGAACAGTACAGATGCACTTGCGGCCGCTCTCGCGGCCATGGACTAGGAGGATTAACTTATGGCTGTAGTTAGCGGACAGATTAAGGATGCCAGTGTCAACGGCAAGCCCCGCGACCTTTCCAAACTTATTTTCGACGTGTCCCCTACGGATACGCCTTTCCTGACTATGTGCGGGCGTACTACCGCGTCCCAGACCCTGCACGAGTGGCAGACGGACGCCCTGACGGCCCCCGGCTCCAATGCCCAGAAAGAAGGCATTGACGTTACCACCTTCGCCGGCTCCAACACCACGGAGCTTAGCAACAAAACCCAGATTCTGATGAAGGCCGTGAGCGTCTCCGGCACTGCGCAGGCCGTTGTTCAGAACGGCGTGACCAAGCAGTACACCCACCAGATGGCCCTTAGAATGAAGGAAATTAAGAAGGACCTGGAATTCGCCCTTCTGAGCAATCAGCTGGCCGCCGGCGAAAGCACAAGCGGCAGGCTGATGACGGGCCTTCCCTGCTGGCTCACCACCAACTTTGCGGGAGGCGCTTCCGGCACGGCCGCAACGTCTTCTTCCGCCTGCACGGCCGGAACGGCCCGCGTCCCGACTGAGGCCATGCTGAAGGCCCTGCTTACCAGCATTTACAATGCCGGCGGCAATCCGAATACAATTATGATGGCTCCCGACATTCGCGTAAAAATGTCTGAGGTTCTGACCGGCGGCAGCACCAAAATGGAAAAGGCGGAGATGAAGAAGGCTACGGCCGTCATCGACGTCTACGTTTCTGATTTTGGCTCTCTGAAGCTCGTGCCGAACAGGGTGCAGGCCTACGTTACTTATTCTAAGGCCTGCGCCTTCGTTCTGGATCCGGAGTACTGGAAGGTGGCGTACCTGCGTCCCTTCCAGGAACAGCGCCTCGCCGTGACCGGCGATTCCGAGAAGGGATTTATCGTGGCTGAAGCTACGCTTGAGGCCCGCAACGAAGCCTCTTCCGGCGTGCTGGCAGACCTTAAGGCCGCCTAGCTTTTTGTGGGGCCTGCCTTATGGCGGGCCCCCTTTTGGAGGATACATGAGCGTCAATCTTCAGCAGGGGAAAGCCGGACAGGTCCTTGAGCGCCGCGATGACGGCGTGACGGACTACGTGACGGACGACTTCCGCCTCTTCCGGGAGCAGGACGTGACGGACATTCTGCGCCTGAACAGGGGCGCGCGAGACCGTGACCACTTTAAGGGCTTTCGTTTTGCCCCCACGTTCCGCCGGGTAGCGAGCATCCCCGTTGCCGCCGTGGACATAGCCAAAGCGCAGGGGCTGGATATTCTGAATGACCCCGACGACATGAGGAAGTTCCTGAACGACCCGATGAATAGAGCGTTCAGGACCACGAATGAGGTTGTATAATGGCTGACCTGACGACTTATGAAGGCCTGAAAACAGCCATAGCCGACTACCTCGGACGTGAAGACCTGGAAGACCGCATCCCCGTATTTATCCGTATGTGGGAACAGCGCGGGAACCGGACATTGCGCCTGCGTGCGATGGAGCACAGAGCGCATGCTTCCCTTCCTAAAGGACAGGGCCAAATGCCTCTCCCGATGAAGCGGGTGCCCGGACAGTGGGACGTGTTCCTTGAGATGAGGGATATTGTCTGGACGCCCCCCGACGGGAACGGAAGCGTTAATCTGTGGTATGCGTCCCCAGATGAATACGCGCTCCTGCTGGAGAAGACGGGCCGGCCGTACTGTTTCACCATTGAAGCTAATGACTTGTTCGTTTTGCCAACGCCTGATCAGGCTGGCAAGCTCCAGCTGACCTACTACGCGGAGATCCCGCCGCTCGGGGCCGAACAGCCAGACAACGAGATCCTGCTGCGGCATCCAGACCTGTACCTCTACGGCTCACTTATTGAATCCGCTGTTTTTACCCGCGGGAGCGTGCCTGTTGACATGTGGGCGCAGTATTACAAGCAGGCCGTGGCGGACATCAGCCAGCAGGAGGCGCAGGCCCGATACCCTAAGGATATTAGCATGCGGCCTATGAGGAGAATATAATGAGCCTGACAGATTACGGAGAGACTTACGTTCTGGGACTGGTTAAGTCCGCGAAAACTTACTATCTCGGCGTGCTGACTGCTACACCCACTGATAGTTCGGCCGGCACGGAAGTGTCCGGCGGCGCGTATGCCAGACAGGCGATTACGTTTGCGCCGCCGGCATCCGGCGACCCTTCCAGCATGACCAACTCCGCCGCAATTGAATTCCCAACGGCAACAGCCGGATGGGGAACGGTAGTCGCGTGGGGCGTGTATGACGCCGCCACGGGTGGGAACCTCGTGTGGTACGGCACCCTGTCCACGGCAAAAGAACTGTCTGCCAATGACACAATTATTGTCCACGCCGGCGACCTGAAACTTACTCTGGACTAATGCGCGACTTCACCCTTGAAGATTTTGACCGCCTTTTTGGCGCGGACATAGACGGGATGGGGGCCGTATCTCTGGATGATCCCTATATCGCCGGAGATGAGGCCGTATTCACTGCCGCGTCGGGGGAAAGTGAAAGGCTTGTCCGCGCAAGACGGTATGCCCCTGAAGGGCACGCACAGACGGGCGGCGGGTTCTTTATTCGTAGGGCATGGGTGCCCGGCAGCGCTATTACCCCCTGCGCCATTCTGTCAGGCGGCAGTCTTACCTACAGGCGCGGCGCCGTGTATACGGCAACAGCCGGCGCCGTGAGCGGCGAGGCCTTTAGCTATATCAGAGTGCGTTTTTTCGCCTGCCCTGATGAATGGGGTTCGGGCCAGGCCCTGAAGTTCACGTTCCGCGGCTGGGCATGGTCCCCGGAAGACCGCGCCACGGGTGTGTGGACAGAAGATGAGCGCCCTAATGGCGTCTGGGTGCGCTCCGGTACATTTTCGCAGCAGACGGGGGGGGGTATTGAGTGAGCAGCCAAGCTAAAAAAGTTCTCCTGCAGTTCGGAGCATGGGAGCCGGACGATGTACTTCTCAATGGCCAGCAGGCGCCGGAAGCCCGCAACGTCATCCCCGGCAAGCGCGGGTACAGGTATTTGCCGGGCGTGTCCCGCCTCTCTTTTCCCCAGCTTCCGGGCGGGCGGTGCCTCGCGGCCTGCACGCTCCGTGACGTTAACGGCGACCTGCTTACGCTTGCCGCCTCATCCGCTGGCCCTGTTTATGCTCTGCAGGGCGGAGAATGGGTAGCCAAACTTACGACAGAGACAGTCAGCGCCAACCGCGTTTTCGCGAACTGGGGCCCGTCTCTATATATGCTGTACGGAACGAGCCTGTATAAGTCCACTGTCGCGGGCGGGTTTGGTGATTTTTCTGTCGTGTCGGCCGCGCCTACAGCCCAATGCATGGCGATTGTGAAGGAATTTCTTGTCCTCGGTGATCTGACGGGCAACCGGCAGCGCATCCAGTGGTCAGCTATGGATGACCCCGACACGTGGCCTGAGCCGGGTACGGATGACGCCGCAGCCAAACAGTCAGACTACCAACACTTCCCCGAAGGCGGCCGCGTTATGGCCGTCATGGGAGCCGTGGGGCAGACTGACGGCATCGTGTTCCTGGAACGCGCCGTTCAGCGTATGGCCTATGTAGGGCCGCCCTACATTTTCAATTTTAAACAGATTGACGCCGTGCGCGGCCTCCTTGCGCCCAAAAGCCCCGTCAACTTCGGTGTCGGGTGCATCTACCTTTCCGACGATGGCTGGTACATCACGGACGGGAGCTCGACAAAAGCCATCGGGATTGAGCGCATTGATACCTGGTTCTTCTCTCAGGTTGAGCATACACGGATTTCTGAAATTGTCGGCTGGCATGACCCTGTAAACCGTATCTGCATCTGGGCCTTCCCCTCCAAAGTGGCTGAAGCTGGTGTTCTGGACAGAGTACTCATCTATTCCTACGACCTCGACAAGTGGTCTTATGGCGTTCTTTCCGTGCAGACCCTTTTCGGCGATTACGCCCGCGGAGAAACGCTCGATGACCTCGACAAGTACGGCACACTGGATACGCTTCCCTTCGGTTCGCTGGACGTGCCGGCATTCATGACCGGCCGCTCTCTGATGGGCTGTTTCGATTCCGAAGGGTACATGGGCGTCTTAAACGGCAAACCGCTTGAAGCAGTCATCGAGACGCAGGAAATAGGCGGAGACCGTATGATGGTTCACGGCCTGCGTCCGCTCGTGGACAGAGGCGACGCAAAAGCGCTCCCCATATACAGGGCAAGGCAGCAGGAGCAGCCGAAATACGGCCCTCTCCGCTCGCAAAGCAGGGATGGCGTCTGCTATCAGCACATCAGCACCAATTATCTGTCAGCCCGTGTCGTTATACCGGGCGGCGGTACGGCATGGCGTGACGCTCACGGGGTAGAGGCCCTGATTGAGCCTGAAGGGGGTATGTAATGGCGCGGCAGGTTGCGATTTTTCCGAAGGCTACGCCCGAACAGATGACGGCTTTAGCGCTCGCGGTGAACGGCGCTATTGCTGGCGAGACGCTCAATACGGGCACTTTCACGGCTGGAGCGGGAAACAAGACTGTCAGAGATCCGCGGTGCCGTGCCGGCCGTGTAGCGATGCTCGTTCCGCTCAACGCGGACGCGGCGGGCATGACATGGCACCTTTCTGCCATGACCCGCGGAGAAATGACTTTCACGCTTGCGGGCTCGGGCACGGGCTCGTGGGCATGGCTGATTTTTGGAAGCTAGAGGAGAAGAAATATGATGACGCAGTACAACAACCCCTTTCTCAGGCAGAACGGGCTCCAGCAGGGGCAGGTAGGCGCGGCCACAACTGGGCAGTATTCCCGTCCCGCAGGAACAGTCACGCCCCCTGTTACGCAGCAGGGCGGCGGAGCCGGGTTCCAGCAGATGCAGGCGCCCGGTATGGCCGCGCAGCAGGGCAGCGGACTGAATGGCGTTATGGGCACGGTGGGGAGCCTCGGCGGGCTTCTCGGCATGATGAACGGGAACGGGAAACTTACCTCCGGCCAAAGTCAGGTACTCGGCAATGCCGGCATGGGCGGCGCTGTAGGTTCTCTTTTCGGTCCCACGGGCGCCGCTGTAGGCGCCGGCATGGGCGCCCTTAACGGTCTTCTTGGAGGTCTGTTCTAATGGCAGGTTCCGGTTTTTCCAGAAACAACACGCCGCAGTATGGCGGCCTCTACAAGACGCCTGCCGGCAAAACAACCGCGGCCGCAGGCGCTGGCGGCGCTATCCCCCGCGTACAGGCTCCGGCCGTATCCGTCCCCAATGACCCACCCGTTGACCTTGCCGGCCTCGGGGGGCTTCTCTATTTCATGGGGCAGGGGGCACCGGCATATATGAGCGTGAGCGTTCCCGACCCACAGTATCAGCGGCAGGGGACGGCACAACAGGCCGCTGAAGGCGCCGCGCAGATGACGCCGGAAGATAAGGCGGCCATGGAGAAATCCGGCCTCCGCCCTGAGTACGGCCTGCACCTGAACAGGGCGCTGTACATGCCTTATACGGGGGAAGCTGTTCCTCCCGGCACAAACCCCACATACTATGACCGTAACGGTAACACTATGCCCGGCCCTGAAGCCGGGTGGCTTGAGCGCACGGCTTACAACCTGAAGAAGTGGTTCTGATGGGACTAGAATACAGATTCATCGATGACGTGAGCAACCGGGGGCTGGCTTTCTTCTGGGAGAAAGCTAGAGCCTCCGGCCGGCTTGGAAAGTTCTTTTATGACCGGCCGGAAGTCTCTCTGCCGGACTTTATCCGGTGGTGCCGGAACGGAAGCAATCTGCCGTGGTTCATTCTTCTGAATGGTGAGCTTCTGGCAATGTACGCCCTGAATAATGTCAGCGGGCGTACGGCATGGGGCCATTTCTGCGCGCTCCCCTGCGGCGTGCGGCGCCATGAAGGAATGCCTTTGCAGCTGGCTGTCACCGTGGGGATGCTCGCGCAATGGCTTTACGCCCGTAAAAACGGGGAATACGCGATTGACCGTGTTCTTGGCACGGTCGCCGCGACAAATGAACCGGCGCTCAAAGTAGCCCATTTGGCAGGAGGCAGGGATGTGGCGCGATTACCCGGTTCGTGCTACATCTACAGCAGGCGTCAAAATATTGACGGTATAGTGACAGAGCACACGAGATTAACGGTTCCGGTTTCGGGACTGGACTTATAAGGAGGCTTGCCATGGGTGGCGGCGGAGGCGGCGGAAAAGGCGGCGGCGGTGGAGAATCCACCACTACCAGCAGTGCGGCCCCTTGGGGGGCCCAAATCCCCTATCTTATCGGGGGCAAAAATTCTCAGGGCGTGGAAGTCAAAGGCGTCTTCCCCGAAGCGGCGCGGCTCTATGAGTCGGGCGGCCTCGCGGGAGACTATTACCCTAATTCTACCGTGGCGGATGAATCGGGGTACACGACTACAGCCCGCAACATGATTAACGCCCGCGCGACGGGTGGTGACGCGAATATCGATAACGCGGCGTCCAGTATGGCCGGCATTCTTAACGGTTCGGCTATGGCTGGCAATACGGGTCTGAACGCGCTTAACCAGTACGCGCAGTCCACGAACCCGTATATCGACAGCCTTTACAGTCATGCGGCTGATAAGGCGAACGCGGCAATCAATGGGAATTTCTCTCAGGCAGGCAGGTTCGGGAGCGGCGCGCAGGCGAACGCCATTGCGGACGCTGATCAGAACCTGGCTAACGGGATGTACAGTAACGCGTACAATCAGGCCGTGAGCGCGGCGGGCAATGCCGCGAACGCGTACAATCAGGGCGTGAACAGCCAGATTGCGGCCGCTACTCCCGCGCAATCCCTGAGCAATCAGGCTTACACGGATGCCTCGCAGCTCGCTCAGGCCGGTTCTTCGCTGGATGACTACAACCAGAGCAGAGTAGACGCTGACGTGGACCGCTGGAACTACAACCAGCAGAAAGACATGCTCGCCCTGCAGAACTACCTTAATCTTGTCGGTGGGTCTTATGGCGGGCAGGGTGAAAGCACAACCGAAACAGACAGCGGCGGCGGAAAGGGAGGCGGCAAGTAATGGCGTACCCATACGATAACGGGCAGACGCCCGGCGGGCTTCTCGGGATGTGGGGCGGGCAGCCCGCCCCTAAAAATATGTCCATGGCTGACGTGGTTTCTGGTAATCCCGGCTTCCTTGCCGGCGTAACAGCCCTTTCCATGCTGGCAAACAACAACGGCAGGCGCTCTTTCGGCCAGCTCCTCGGACGTGGCGGGCTGGATGCCTTAGGCGCTCTCGGCAACGCCGGCATGTACGGCCTCCAGCGTGACCGTATGGCCACGCAGGACGCTTTAGCCCGCGCGCAATGGGAAGCGTCTAGAGAAGACAGAGGACTTGCCAACGCAATATCTCTCGGGCAGCTCCAGATTGCCCAGCAGCGAATGGGACTTGCTCAACAGCAAATGCAGAGAGACGCCGCTGAACGCAATCTGTATTACGGCCTGATGGGGATTAATCCGTACAGCGCGCCCGGATTCACCGGAAATGGGCAGGGAGATATGGATCCCCTAAAAATGCCCCGTATTCCCGATGCCCCGGCAATGTCCGCGGGAACGCTTCCGCCTAAAAGCCAGCGCCCCGCCGGTCCTGACGGCGCGCCGCTCGACAAGGCGGCCATGACCAACAACCCCGGCAACGTGGGCAACTTCGGCGACCAGATAAGGGTGTATCCAAGCATTCTTGATGGGCTCAAGGGCATGCGCGCTAACCTTCTTTCTCCTACTTATGCAAAAAATCCGACTGTAGCCGCTATCATCTCCCGGTGGAGCCCCTCCAACGAGAACGACACAAGCGCACTCATCAAGGATACGGCGGCAATGATGGGCGTTGACCCCAACCAGCCGCTTAATCTCAACGACCCGCAGACGATGAAAAACCTGATGAGGGCTATTACTGTCAATGAGGGATCGTACAAGTACGTTCCGGCAGATGAATTTGACATGGCCGTAGGCCTGAAACCCGTTCCGGCCGGCTACAGGTCTGTGGACTATCGCGGGACCCAGCAGGCGCAGAACGGAGCACCGTACAGCGGCGGTTCAGGCGGCGTCTCGCCTAATCTTATGGCGGCCGCGTCTTTCCCCGGAGACTATGGCGCGGCGGCCGGGCGCATTATCGGCCTTCAGCAGCAGCAGGAAAAGAACAACCTCGACAGAGAAAAATTCGATTTTGAGCGGACAAAGGCAAGCCCGGGCTACCTGTTCAACCAAAAGCTGGCGGAGAAAAGCGCTGATTATTATGACAGTCTCAATGATGACGCGGCCGCGCAAGACAAAATGATAACGAATGTTGAAACGCTAAAATCTTTACTTGTAAATCTTAAATCCGGCCCGTTGCAGGGCAAAATAGATTTGGCGAACCAGTTCCTGCACAGAATAGGGTTCTCGGGGAACCTTATCGGAGCAAACGATGTACGGGATGCGGACGCCCTCCAATATTTGATCAACAAAAACGTGTTCGACGTTCTTCTCCAGCAGAAAGGCGTCCAGACAGAAGGCGACTCCGAACGCGCCAAAAAAATGTTTGTCAGATTTGAGAATTCCCCTGAAGGCGCTAATTGGATAGCGCAGTATATGTTTAACATCGCTACCCGCGGTAAAGAGAAAGATATGTTCCTGATTGACCAAATGCGCAAAAATGGTGGTGATCGGTACGCGGCTATGCGGGCGTGGGATAAATACAAAAAGACTTTGCCTTCTGTAGTTCCCCCTGCCCCTGAGCGCGTCACCAGAACTAATGCCTCTGCTCCAGCCGCCGCCCCTTCCGGCGGACGCCATTACCGCTACGACCCCGCAACAAGGAACCTTGTGGAGAATTAAATGACGACTGTTGACCTCCCCAACGGGGATACTATTCAGTTCCCTGACGACACGCCGAACGACACGATTCTGAAAGTCGTGAAACAGCACGTGGGGGTTTCCGGTTCTGCCGCCCAACAGCCCGCAACGGGCCTGAAGCGTTCTGCCGGGCTGGCCGCACGCACTGGCATTGAAGGCCTGTTAGGCGGCGTCACGGGCCTGCCTAACTACATTGCCAACCTTGGGAGCGGCCTCCTTACGGGGAACTACAACCGGTTCCGTAATCCGGGCGTGGATATTGCAAACGCTATCGGGCTCCCCACCCCTGAAAGCAATGAAGAAAAAATGGCCCATGCGGCGGGCTCTGGAGCAATTGAAATGGGTACGCCTGCCGGCATGCTCAACAGCGCGTTTAAGGCCGGTAAGGCCTTATCCCAAGCCGCACCCGCTCTCTCCCGCTTCCTGACGGACGCCCCACGCATGCAGATGGCAAGCGGAGCCGGCGCGGGCGCGGCCGCTGAGCTCGCGAACCAGAATAACAGCACCCCCGGCATAAGAACTGCCTACGGCATTGCTGGCGGCCTTCTCCCCACGTTCGCCGCTCCAGCCGCCCGTCTTGGGGCAATCTCTCTCGCCGCACCCCTCGGGGACGTGCGCGATATTGCCCGCACCTTCTTCACGGAGAGCGGACGCCGGCAGATTGCCGGGCGTGTGCTCAATGACGCCGCGGGCCCGTATGCCAGCCAGATTGCCGGCATGGATAACGCCGCCCTTGAACCGCTTATTCCGGGAAGCGACCCTACACTGGGGCAGGTTGCCAATAATGGCGGAATTTCATCCCTTGAAAAAATCGCCGCAAGCCGCGGCGTGAACTCCGGAAAGTTCGCTGGCCGCAGGGTGCAGCAGCGTGAGGCCCAACAGGCCCTCGCTAACGAAGTTGGCGACGCAGCCAGCGCCCGCCTTAACACTGACCGGCAGGCGCTCGCGGACAGAATGCCCGCGGGCATGGGGGCCAGTGAGGCCGGCCCAATACTGCGCGAACACTACAACCAGAACTATCAGGCTGCGCGTGAAGGCGTGAACCGCGATTATCAGGCCGTAGACCCAGAAGGAACGGCCCGGTTCTCGCTTGGGCCCCTTCTTGATAAGTTCAATGCTTCGCTGGGGACGTCCCCTATTGAACGGGACCTTATGCCTGCTCAGGCCAAAAACTTCTACCGGACAGTGGATGCTTACGCCCAAACCGGGACCCCCGCCACGTGGCGCGACCTTCAGGCGATGCGCTCTGAATTGGGCGACATTGGCTATCAGGCTTCCGTGTCCGGAGACAGGAAGACGGGCCGGATTGCCGACGCGATGAAGCGCAACATTGACGACTATATCGGGGAAGCAAGCGGAGCCCCGGCAGAACTTAACACGGCCTCCGGTCTTACCCCTGAAGGTGTACAGAATCTTTTGACTGCACGCATGAACAGGCGCGCGCTCGGTGAAAACTTCGAGCAGGGGGCGAATCTGCCTCTGTCCCGCAAAGGCAGCAAGCTGTACGGCGGCGCAATCGACAGTTCCGCTATCCCCGGTAATTATTTCCGGAAAGGGCCTGCCGGCGGTGAAGCTATGGATGCTTTTAACCGAGCGTTCTACAATGACCCTGAAGCCAGGGACGCCCTTACTGGATACGCACAGAACGCTGCCCGCAACGCCGCAATTGACAAAAACGGGAACCTTAGCACGTATAACCTTGCCCGTTTCCGGCAGAATTATGAAAACGCGCTCCGGTATATGCCGGATGTGAACAAAGATTTACAGGCGGTAGAGACCGCCGGGCGTGGGCTGAATGACCGTGAGGCCGCGTTCAGACAGACGCTGCGCAAAAGCGGCGACAACTACGCCCTCCAGAGAGGCGTTGACCTTGGGACGCCTGACCGCAACCCATATGAGAACGGCACCGCGGTGTTTACCCCGGGGGAGTACGACAACCTGCGGGCCCTTCAGGCTGATATGGGCCGCGTTGCCCGCAATGACCAACTCGGCGCGACTTCCGGCTCACCTACCGCCCGCAACCTGTATGGGCAGAATCGGTTAGGCAACACCATTGCCCCGATATTTTCTAAAATCCCTCTTATCGGCCCCTCCATTGACCGGTTTCTTGACAACCGCAATACGGCTGTCTTCAACGAAGTGGAGCGGGGGCTATTGTCGCCTATGTATGGCGTAAACCTTATGCGCAACGCCGCCCCCCACAGATTAGAATACCCGAACGCGGAAGAGTTTTTCCGGGGAATATGGAACAATATGGCAAGAGGCTCAGCTGGCGGCTATCTCCTCGGATACATGCGGCAGGGTAGAAAGAAAAAAAAGGAGAAGTAGAATGCCCATAGCAGACTACAGCGAAACAGCAGACAACAACACCTCCATTAGCGGCATTAACGTAGCTGAGGGGTGCCTGCCGTCCAACGTCAATAACGCGATTAGGCAGCTGATGGCGGATCTCGCGGCATATCGTGAAGACGTAACCGCCGATATTGCGGCGGCCGTCTCCAGCGCGCAAACTAACTTTGACAAATATTTTCCTTCAGGGTGCAGAATGTTCTTCCAGCAGGAGGTCGCACCGCCCGGGTGGAAGAAAGTCACCGATTATGACAACTGCTCACTGCGGCTGACGTCCGGAACGCCGGGGAACAGGACAACAGGAAAAACGTTCACGGAATGTTTTACGGCAGGCAGAGGCACAACTGCCGTTCAAATCAACATGGGAACATATGACACGACGTTGAGTGTTGGACAACTTGCCGCACATGGACATTTATATCACTCTCCCGGCACGATGATAGGTTATGGTGGCGGCAGCCCTTATAACGGTGCATCCTGGGGTGAGTACGGCAATGACTATGGATGGGGGACGTCTAACACTGGCTCCAACCAGGGCCATGCTCACGGTACCTGGAATGACGCCCACAGTCATGCGGTTGACCTGAACGTGAACTACGTAGATGTGATTCTCTGCGAGAGGGTATAACCATATGGCCGGATGCCCATTTAAGAATTTTGAGGTGTGCCCCGAGCACTCGAAGAAAGGCGGTTGCGCCCTGTGGATGAGCTACACGGGAAGCAAGGATAACGTCCAGTCGTCCTTTGAGGGGTGCGCCTTCACGCTCACGCCGATGCTTCTTCTGGAACAGGCGAACGTCACGGGGATGCTGGCCGGTGAGATGTCGAAGGTTGGGGCGGAAGTGAGTGCCGCCCGCTGTGAGAACATAGCGGAAGGGAAGGCTCTTCGGCAGCAGTTCGTCTCTCTGGCCAACGGAAATAAAACTCTCGTCGAAGCCGACCACTCGCATACGATGCAGGCGCCGAGGGCCCTGCAGGGAGATAAGTAATGGACGACATAACAGACGTCACGGTTGTCCCTGTGGACAATGTCATTCTGGTGAACAATGTTCCCCTTCAGTTTGACTACAAGCCCATTGAAGGGCACGAGCAGGTGCACGCCATCCAGTGGCACGACGGGAAAGGCGTCCTCGAGTTTTCCGACTACACGGGGAGAGACGCCGACTACGAGACAGACGTCGCTCCGTACGTGTCCCTCTGGGAGGCCGAGAAGGCAAGACTGGATGTAGAGGCTGCCGCCGCCGAGGCTGAGTACAACAAGCTGGAGAATGTGGTGGCCCGTAAGCTCGATGAGCTCAACGCAAAGCTTGAGGAGGCCAAGGCCTCCAGCGCCGCCCATATCACCTCATCGACGGGATATGTGGTCAACGCGAATAACACCGCGAAGCAAAACATCGATGAGCTGATCACGGCCATGACGGCGCAGAATCTGAGTACCGTCAACTTCATGACTTTCGACAACACGCTGGCCGAGCTCACGCTGGAACAGCTGAAGACAATCCAGCTGGAGCTCATCAGCTATGGAACCAACCTGTATGCCCGCAAGTGGGCGCTGCGCAGTCAGATTGAGGCCTGCGCAACCAAAGAAGAGGTGGATGCTATTGTCATCAGCTACGCAGATGTTACGGTATAATTTTTATGAGTTTTGGACTGTTTTTGTCCGGAGGTAACTAATGGCTGGAGTTTCTGAATGGTCGGCCGTTGCCGACGAAAACACCTCCATTGATGGGATTAACATTGCCGAGCACTGCCCGGCCAAAAACATGAATGACGCCTTGCGGGCAGTGATGGCCGCGCTTAAAGCCAAGTGTGATGCCCTCGACGACACAGATAACACATTGCGGCGTGGAGCTGTTATCGGTGAAGTTCGCTGGTTCGCTATGTCCCAGCCTTCGGAGGGGTGGCTGGTATGCAACGGGGCTGAGGTTCTCATATCCGATTACCCCGCTCTCTATAACGCGATTGGGAAACTCTTTTTGCCGAAAGACGTTCCGGATCCTCCGGGCATGTTCTTTTTGCCAGACCTGATGGGCAAAGTCCCGTGGGGATCTACGTCTGTAGGCACAGTCATTGCCGCAGGGGCGCCCGACGTAACGGGACATTTTTCTGCAACCGATAACGTGTGTCTCAATGGCTATGCCAACAAAGATACACCGAAAGTTTTTGCTAACAACGACGGCTGTTTCTCTTTCATTGACGGGTCTGGAGGAAGGGCACTCGTCAACGTTATTGAGGTTGGCAACTATGCCGACAATAGAAGAGTCACTTTCAGCGCAAGTAAGTCAAATAATGTTTATGGCAATTCTGATACAGTTCAGCCGCCCGCTCTCTGCCTTCTTCCCTGCATTCGGTACAAATAGGAGGCTAATATGCAAGCATACATGTATTCGACAACCACGCATGAGTTCCTCGAATCGGTACCCTGTTTCCCTGACCCCGTAAGGTCTCGAATGGAAGGGCGTGAAGTGTACCTTCTCCCGGCTAACGCTACTTTCATAGAGCCTCCGGCCAAACGCACCGGATACACTGCCATCTGGCTCGGGTCGGGGTGGGTTGAGACAGAAGATCACCGTGGTGTTCAGTACTGGCCGAAAGGTGCCCCGTACAACAGCTCCCCCATGGAGATGAAGGAGCTGGGGCCGCTTCCTGACGGGGCATCGCTGACGCGCCCGGAGCAGACAGCAGAAGAAAAATCCGCGGAAGAAGAACGGCGCAAAGAGGCCGCGGCCGAGGCGGCCAGAGTGCCCGACCTTGAGGCCGCTGTGGCGGAGCTGGGCGTGACTTCCGCCTCCGACAAAGAAGAATCGGACGCGGCCGCCCTTGACCTCGCCGCCTACGCGGCTGAACTTGAACAGCGTATTGCGAAACTGGAGGCAAAAAATGGCTAAAATTTACTACAGAATGATTAAGACCGGACGCATGACCATTGACGAGGTTCCCACCCGCTGGAGAGCAGCTGTGCAGACCCTTCTCGACGCGGACGAATAACCCCAAAGGAAAGGCCTATAAAGGAGGATACGATAGAATACATTTTAACAATACTCACAGTAGCATTTATAACGCCGGCGGAGGTACCGCACACAACAACATGCCGCCTTATGTGTCGGTTTATGCTTGGAAGAGGGTCCGATAATGTCACACACGATAAAACTTCGCATGGATACGGCGAAATTAAATAAAGGAGTAATATTATGCTGAGAAGTCTTCTCCTTCTTGTTATGGTTTTGGCTTTTCCACATTTGCCCAGTGCTGTTGCGGCGACTCCTTCTTATACGTGCCCTGTTTGTTCTGACGGGCCTCTGCATTGCCAGCGTACAATGCCTGATGAATCCACTGGACAGCATCCATTGGAATATGCGAGGAAGAGTATCTGGCGTTGCAAACGCTGTGGTTCACGGTTTATTCTTGTTACTCCTGCGGGGCGTCTGGCCAAGCTGGGCAAAAAGTAGCACGTGTGTCCACAGATATATTTCCTGCTGATCTTCCCTCCTGTATAGTGAGGCCACTACTACCATACAGGAGGATTATTTATGGCTGAATTTGCAAGCAAAGGCATAGCTGGAACAGGCCTTGGACTTGGCATTGCTGGTACGGCTTTGTCTCTTCTTAATGGTAACGGCGGGGGCCTTGGCGGCATTTTAGGTGGTAATAACTGCGCCAGTGTCATTGCTGAAAAGGATGCAAAGATAGCGGAACTGACTGCGCAGAAGTATTCTGACAATCAGGATGCAGTTTTGTATCAGGCCACAAGGGCTGAGAACAAAAACCTGCGGGACGAGGTCTTTGCCTATGTTACTCCTATTGCGCAGGAAGCCGCTTCCAATCGTGAGCGCGTGGCAGTCCTGGAAGCTAAGCAGGCTTGTGATGCTGAGGCAGCCGCTTTGCGGGAAAAACTTGTCAGGGCTGAGCTTGGGGCGAAAATAGATAATGTGGCACAGACTTGCGGCTGTGGCATCTCTCAGCTTAATAATGCTGTTGCGGCCATCAATACTACTCTTGGGGCTATTACCCAGACAGTAATTCCCAAAAGTGCCATCTGTCCGGAAGTTATGAGCAGGTATAATTCCTGGACGGCGCCCACTGCAGCCGCTACAAATGAAGGCTAGCCATGTCCAGAATAACGGCGGAAAATCTTAGTCTGGCTGTTTGTACCTACATAGAGTCAGAGCTGATACCTCAAAGCAGCGGCTTGCAGAAAGTAGGATTGTACCTGGCTATGCCGGTTATACAGACAAAAGCTAAAGCATTGCTTGAACAGTTTACTCCTATCCTTGGCTTTCTTGACAGTCTGAATGCTGATGGTTCTGTTAAACCGGATGTTATTTTCGCCCGAGTTAAAGACGCCGTACATAAGGCTGGTACTGTACCTGTATTAGGTATCATCTTTGATGAAAGCGATGTGGACAAACTACAGGCTATTGCATCGCAGTTTGTGCAGGAGTGATTATGGAGTACAAGGAATGGCGCATGAACGCTTCGGAAGAAACAGAGAAGCAGGCACTTAAGACTATAGATTATATTCTGAATAATGCTTCCTCCGAACGCTTGTATAGTCAGGAGCTTGACGACTTACTTGACTGCTGGCGTCTGCTGTGTCATATGCACCCCAATATGGCAATGAACAACAAATAGTTACCACATTAGGTAGTAGTGTCAGGGCTGATATTGTATCAGCCCTTTTTTGTTTTTAGGAGCGTTTACCCAATTTTTATAAAAATTTCCCGGCAGAAGCGCTTGACCTCTGCCGGGCTGTGCGGCGGCCTTTTCCGGCCTGCACCATAAGTTTGGTGCAGGATGTGTTGTAAGTCATTGAATTTTCACTAAATACGCGTTCCTTTCCTGGGACAGTCTATTTAGCGCCTTATGCCCTGTTTTCAATTAGTTAGCTCAAAAACCTGCACCATTCTGCACCAATTTTATGGGAGGGCTGGCAAATCCTGCGCGGCCCTCTCCTGAGCGCCGGCCACGGCATGCGTGTAAAACGCTCCGGTGGTGGTGACGTTTTTATGCCCTAACTGAGCGGCAACGGCCGCTACGTCTGCTCCCGCTTCCAGCATCAGACTAGCGGCCATGTGGCGGACGGTGTACATAGGGAACTGGCAAACGCCGGCTTTTTTGCAGGCTGTATACCAGAAGTATTTTATCGTGGAGTACGGCTTCCCGTGCGGTGACGGGCAAACCGGTTCTTCCGGACTTTTTCCCTGAGCTTTCTGGCGGGCCTCGTCCAGCCACCAGCGCGGGCAGAAAACAACTTTCTGCCGGCGCGTCTTCGGCATCCAGACGGACGCCCTGCCGCGCGCAAGGTCAACGTCCCGCCATTCCAGGTTGATGAGTTCCTTGCCCGGACGCAGACACAGGGCAAGGCATGTGCGGATTGCCCATTGGAGCGCGGGCGCACACAGAGCGTATACCCGGCGGAAATCGTCAAAGCTCCCGCACCAATGGCCGTGCGGCTCCTCGGGCAGATGCCGGTACTTCTCCCACGGCACAGTCTCAAGGAAGTCCTCGCTGGCGCACCACCTCCATGCCGCAAGGAGTTTCTGCACGTGACGGTTTATTGAATACGCCGAAAGGCGCCATCCCTGCCGTAACGTGTCCCTGAAGTGTTCCAGGTCTCGGCGTGTCAGACTGTCTACATATCTTGTGGCCATACTGTCTCCCATGCGCGACAGAACGAGTGCGTAGTAGTCTTCTGTGGTTCTGACGTGCTTCGTGCGAGACAGGAACAGAAGAATTGACTCAGATACGGTGAGCCTGTTATTACTTCGCTCGTCATAGCTTTTTTCCTTTTGAAGGGCTTCCGCCTCCTCTCGGGTGCGGAAGCTCTTCTGTTTCCAGACATTGCCTTCCTTGAATTTGCAAACAAAACGGCCATCTCTACGTTGATAAACGCTCACGGAGTTTTCCTTCCCGGATGAGGGCCGCCGCATCAGACGCACTTATCGTTTTTCTGCGCAAGGGTCTAGCGGTGCTGCTCACTTCGAGCAGGTCATCCATCTTCTTCTCCAGCTCGGCAATAGCCTTCCGGTGGCGCCGGATGTCAAGCCGTATCTGACGCAGGGCCGTGAGCTCGTTCAGTTCCGCCATATGCCCTCCAGCCTGGGATTCCGGTACGGGCTGGCGTGACAGCACCATATCCTGCACGCCTCTTCCTCCTCTGCCGGGTGGTGCGTGTACATAGTACGGGTCACGCGGTCGATAATGGTTTTTGCCTCTCTCCAGATAGGCATGTTCTTATCCCTCCAGCTGGGGGCCATGACCCAGGCGTCACCAAAGGCATATTCGGACGTGAACCACATAATGCGCCAGCCATGCAGCTGCTCGTTTTTCGACGCGGTGTTGTCGTAGATCGCGCCGTTATCGGCCGCGCCGTGACAGGCGGCCTCAATCGCGCGGTCTTCCCCCGCGCTGAGGCGGTCAACCTTAAGGCTGTCGTGCAGCCGTTTCAGTATTGGACGTAACTTTTGCAGAGCAAGAGAGGGCTGGCCGCAGGTGGCGGGATAGCAGTCAATCGCCGCCAGAGGGAAAGATATGCCTAAAACAGCGTCCCTGTGCTCAAAAGGTTTTTCCGGATACTGCATTTTGTTCCTCCTCTACTTTTTTGCGCGCCTCGGGGACGCTGATCTGATATATACGGGCATACTTCATGACTTCTTTGTTCTTGACGTTATATCGGATACGCGACGCCTTAATTTGTTCTCTTGTCCTCATTCTTCTTCCTCTTCGCGATGGATTGAAGCAAAATACGCGTTGGCTTTCACGGCCTGCATGGCTTCGATAACTACCTGTTCATCTTTATCCGTGAGAATGTTTTCTTTCTGGACAAAATAAAACAGCCCCCAAAGCATCAGCTGTATAATTCTTTCGCGGGTCATTCCCCTGCCCCGCAGCTGGCGATATGCCGTACCTATCATGACATCGATTATGTCAAGGGATGACATCTTTGTAGGAAGTTCTTTATGGTAGTTGTTCAAAAAAAGCAGGCATTCATTAAAAGTCATAGCTTACTCCTTCCCCTTCTCTACAGTGAGCGGCGGCAGGAATTCCTGCATTGGCAGGGCGTAGTAAATAGTATTCAGGAAGTAGTGCCACTGCGGAAGCCTGTGATTACGGCGCTGGCGGATCATGTTCGCGAAGACGGCATAATTGAAACTCACAATCCGGCGCTGGAAGAACCCTTCCGGGAGAAACCGTTTTTTCGTCTCAACGGAACAATCGGCGCATACATACGTATTGAGCCAATCGAGAAGCTCAATAGGCAGTCCCCCCTCAAAATCTTCCTGCGCAAGGGGCCGCTTCCCCAACGTGTGCATCGTGCTCTCCGAGAGGGCGACAGTCCCCACCTTGTACGTGTCGAATTCTGCCCACCAGAACCGCGGGGCGGTGACGTCCGCCCAAATCTGAATCATCCGCAAAAACTTATCTTCGCCGTTTCCGCGCTGAGCACATTTTGCACAGATTTTTGTCAGACGGCCTGCCAACTTCGGGTCTTTCAGGCATCTAATTTTTTTATCGGAAGTCAGACCGTAAGACAGCCCCATCCCCAAGAGCGCTTCTTCAATTCCGTCAATTTTCAAAACGTCTACTTTCATTTTTCCCTTCTCCTTTTCAGCGGCGTAAGCCGCCAATCGCGATGTATGCTTATGACGCTGGCTCCCAGCGTCTTTTTCACAAGCTCAATTTCCCTTCAGAAGGGCACACGGTCCACGCCATCACGGAATACCCATTTCGGGCATGACATGCCCCACTTTGTTATGTCGTGGTCATATTGATCGCAGTGAGGCGTCAGTTCATTGAACCGGCAGAACGCGCATGTCCCGCACGTAGGCGTCTCCTGCACGTAAGGAGCGTGCCAGCAATGCCCCTCGTAGGGGCACATGGAGCACTCGCGGGCGCCTTCCTGGAACGCCTTCTCCGGTGGGTCGTCACTGCTGATGATCGCCGCGCAACGCTCCTGAAGGTCAAGGTATGCCTTCCGGTCGAAGTGGGCACGCTCTATGTAAAGCTCGCAGCTGTCTTTGTTCATGACTACCCAGACGCCGCGCTCAAAACCTGAGCACCCCATGTAAAGCTGGAGCTGAGCGGCGTACACCGGTGATACGGCGGCAATGCCGGAAGTTTTGAACATCTTAAATCTTGTCGCGGACGCGCTCTTTATCTCAAGAATGTGGGGCCGCGTCCCCTTCACGTCATCAATCACGCCGTCACAGTGCCCGCGGACGAACCCCTTAAGCAGCGTAAACTCCTGCTGCTCGTCGCGGAGGTGATAGCCAGCCCCTCTGAGCCAGCGCAAAACTTCATGCTCAACGGCACTCCCGATGCTGAAAATCATCTGCGCGCGGCCGTCTATGGCCTTAGGCGTAAAGCCGCGGAACTGGTACCATATCTTGCGCCGGCACGGGTCGCCGGCAATACTCATGCCAAGATATGAGCGATCAGGCTGTTCCTTCCTGTACCTGGAAGCGGCCTCGTACATGGCCGTTGCCATAGGGTTTTCAATCTCCATTATGACCACCTCACTACGTGATAATACTTGTCCCGCTTCCGCACCCACAGTTCCGCCGGGAAACTGTTCTTCAACTCGTCAAGCCGTGAAGCCGCTTCCTCCAGTGTGACGGGCGGGATGGTCTGCGTGATACCGTTCCATATTTGACGGGCTTTATTCTGCCCGTAAGCTGACGCCTCGCCTTCAAGGTCAAGGAATTCCGAAAAAGAAACGGGCTTCCCGTTCTCCAGCTGGCCGCACATATCCACCCTGAGCATGTGGTTCCCGCTCCTTGAGGTGAAAGACGGGTTGAACGCCGGCGTAGCTATCAGCCTGACTTTCTGGACGCTGTTCTCTGCGTCTTTCAGCTCTTCCATGACCGGAACGCGGTCACAGATACGCTTCTGTGGCGCGCCGCAGAACGGGCATGTGATAGCTGACTGCGGGATTAGCGCCTCGCATTCCAGGCACTGAATGAGCTCCGGTTCCGCCGGCCCCTTCTTCTCCTGCTGTATCCGGCTCCCCGGCTTCGTCCAGCGGACGCGCGGATGAGCAGGGCTGCCGTGTTCCCTCCAGTTTCCGGAAAGGTCCAGCAGGAGGCAGTCAGCCTTTCCGGGGGCCGTCCTGAGCCCGCGCCCTATCATCTGGACGTACAGAGCCGTGCTTTTCGTCGGCCGGCACATGACCATGCAATCGACACAGACACAATCCCAGCCTTCCGTGAGCACGCCCACGTTGCAGATAACGTCCAGCTCGCCGTTGTCAAAAGCGGCTAGAGTTTTCTGCCGCTCGTCGTGCGGCATCTGAGAATGCACTGCTCCGGCGCGGTATCCGGCGGCCCGGAAAGCGTCTCTGAGTATCTCGGCATGCTGGATAGATACGGCGAACACCACCACATGACGGCGGCCTTTCCCGTACTTCTTCAGCGCTTCAACGGCACTGCCAACATGGACAGCCTGAGACATGGTATTAGACAGCTCACCTAAATCGTACTCACCTTTGGACGTTTTTACCCCGGAAAGGTCGGGCTCCGTGCACCCGTAACCCTTGAGCGGGGCCAGAAAGCCCTCGTCCTGCAGGTCGCCAATCCCGATTGAGTAAGAGAGTGTGTCGAACCAATTCTCTCTCGGTTCGCGGCAGTCCTCGCCGTAGATGTACCCGTGCCCCAGGCGGTAGGGCGTGGCCGTCACCCCAAGCATACGCATATCGGGGTAGTACTCACGCAAGCGGTTAATGAGTGTGGCGTACTGGCTCTTTTTGCCCGCCGGCGGCAGGCGGTGGCATTCATCGACGATAAGGAGCTGCTGCTCAGGGAGTTCCCCCAGGCGGCGCGCCAGCGTCTGCGGGGAACCAATCACTACCTGCCGGTTGACGTCCACAGACGACGTCACAGAGTGGCAGGCTATGCCTACCTTATCCTCGCCTTCCGGCCATACCTTCAGGAGTTTATCCGCCGCCTGACGGACAAGCTGTTCACGGTGCGCGAGGATAGCGACATGGAGCCCCCATTTCTCAACAAAAAGCCGGGTAATGGCTGAGAACATAATCGTTTTCCCCGCGCCCGTGGCGGCCTGCAGGAGGACGTTTTTATGCGTTCGCATATCGCGCAATACCGCCTGCAGGGCCGCTTCCTGGTATGGCCTTAACGTTACCACGGCATCCCGGCCGGCGCGGCGCCGCCCTGCGGGGGAACACTGGCAGCACTGGCGGCCGCGGCGGCTGCGGCAACGCACGGCGCATAGCGCTTGAAACTCTGATACTGATCGCCGTTATATTCGCGGACGCCCACCCTGATGCGAAGGCGCTTGTTGATGAGCTCGTCGGTGGTGCCGCCGAAATTTGGATTAAGCCCGCAGGCCTCGCGGATACTCTTCAGGTGCTGCAGAGAAATCTCCGTGCGGGTAGTGTTCCCGCTCCAGAGGTGGAGCGCCTCAAAAATGACTGCCCCCGTGTGCGTGGGGCCAACAACGGAATACCACAGGTTGATGTACGTTTCGCCGTCCTTGGTCTGCTTTGGTTCTGCGTTCTTGATGACGATTTCATAATCGCCGGGGGGAAGGATGGTGCCTGCGCCAACGGTACGGACGTTCGAAAGGTCAAAGTTCATATCCATGAGTAATAATCTCCTTACTTGCTGATGATTTTGTTCTTGATTTTTAGGATGTTAGGCTCTTCGATGGGAGACAGTTTGCCGGAACGGTCCTTGGCAAGGCCGGCGGGCTCGGTCGTCTGGAAGACGACATAAGAGGTGCCATTCTCTCCCGTGTTTCTGTCCATGTAGAGGACCTCATCGAAGAATGAGGGGAGACGGGACTTAACGGCTTTGCCGTCAATGTCAGGGGCGTAGTACCTGCGTTTGAACTCGTCCTGCTCCTGCGTTGTCAGACAGGTAAAAACAACTGAGCACGTGGGCATATCGCGAAACGCTTTCACAAGGTCTGTCATGGTCTGTGAATACTCGCCCCAAAGCTTGAAAGTGTCGTCTCTCTTAGGGTATTTCCGCTGGAGGCTCTCCACGCAGCGGGCGGCAATCTCGGTGAGGCTGTCAATAAAAACCCATTTATATTTTCCTTCCGCGAACTCAGGAGAACGGCAATACAGAAGCGCCTCCTTGAACTCTTCCAGGCTGCGAATCTCGAAGCCTTCAACGGCACCGGACGCTACGAAATCGCGCACGCAGAGAAGGCCGCTTTCAGCGGAGAGAACAAGGACCTTTTCCGGGACGGCCGCGGCGTCTTTCTCCCACTTACCGGAAGCGGGGTTGAAGCGCTGCCCAAGCAGGCACCTGAGCTGGGACGTCTTGCCAATTCCGGACGCCCCAAGGATAAGGGCACAAATCCGGTCTGCGGACTGCGGAGTAATCCTAGTCAGCATCGCCAGCCTCCTCGTACACCACGGAAGGAGCGCCTTCCGTCACGGTCCGCGCCTCCAGAACAAGGTGCTTCGCCTCGTCGGGGACGTCCCCGGAAGCGAGCCAGTTTTTGAGCTGCCGGGCGTTAATCGGCTCAAACTTGTAGGTGAACGCCTTCGCAAACAGCTCTGTGCCCATCTGTTTATGCGCCACGGCAAGCGCGTCCTGATCCCACTTCACATTCTGGCGCTTCGTGACCTTCGCCATGATACCGCCTGCCGCGATGTGACCGGTGGAAGACCCTGGCTTGAACTCGGCCTCATCGGCGATCCGTTTGTTTATTTCACGGAGTTCCTTCTGCCGGGCCTCTATCTCCCACTTCAGCGTAATGCCTTTCCTGAGAAGTTTTTCTGTTGTGGTGGACATTTTTACTCCTTTGTTTTTCCTTCTGTAAACGAGTAAACGAGATTGTGCAGATTTCTCACGTCTTCCCGGGATTTCCGTGCTCTCCACAAACGTGCGCACTCCCAGGAAATGCTCCCAAAACGTCTCTCCCATGGCCGCCCCCCTACACTCTGGAGAAGTCGATACAGCCGACGACATGATCGTTTGTGTCATACACCAGGGTGCCGGGGAAGATGAGATCTTCCCGCTCGGGCAACTCGTGAACGATCGTCTTGCCCACGATATAGTACGTGTCCTTCTTCGCTTCTGGCAGGCCGGTGATCCCGTGGAACGTCCAGCGATTAACCAGGATCCCGTCTACTATGCCCTGGTCCCCCTGCACGAAGTACACGCGGGCCGGCTCCTTCGCGGCCGGGTAGACGAGAAAAGACTGGGGATCCGTATCCTCGCGAAGGCAGAGCTCGCCAGCCCGAAGGTAGCAGTCGGATGGCCTATATATATCCACGTCATGGGACATAAGATTGATGATCATTTTTTTTTCTCCTTTTGGGGGCCGGGCTGACACCCCCGGCCCCTTTGTCCTGTGCGGGAGGAACCGCATGGCTTCCCACCCCGTGCCCAGAGGCGGGAAAAATGGAAATTTTTTTGAGAGGGGAACGGCTCCGTCGTGGAGGTGAAGATCCTTTTTGTGGGCCGTTCCCGCCGTTCCCTAACGCGGCTTTCTCCAACCGCGCCCCGTTCCAGCCAATCCGGAACGGGAAAATCTGCGCCCCTTACGTTGGGCCTATGAGATATATCGCCGTATGCAGGATAGGGGCGCAAACCCTGCCATACGGCGCTCGGCCCAGCATGGAAATTTGTCTAGTCAGTGCCCACGATGAACAGCATGCCGCTGGTGATAAGGACGCAGGCCACCCACGCGGCGGCGGCAAATGCTGTGGTGATGTACTCGATGATGCGCTCGCGGCGCGTCCTCTTGGCGCGCTGAGCCATCTGCCATGCAAAGGCTTTGCGGCCCTCGCGCACCGTGCGGCTCTCGACGGAAGAGAGAAGGGCTGAAGCGTCTGCAAAACGTTCTGTAGCTGTGTACATTTACTGTCTCCTTATCCCGCCCTCTTGTCCCTCGTTCTTCGCACCTTACTAATAAGGCAGTGTGCGGCTATGCCGACTTGCCCTAGTGTTCAGGCCGTCCCTGCCGGACAGACGGGGCCTTTGGGTGGGTAGCGCCTCTGCTTACTCGGATCCTCGGAAGGTTCCTTTCCGCGGCTCTTCTCCCCGCCGGCAAAGACAGAATCTCACTTATGAGACAAAGTGTCAACTTGTTTTTCTCAAAACAGAGACAAAAAAAATAAAAAAAGTCCGCCTAAAAAGACGGACTTCAAAAAATGGCTCAAAAACCTGCTAGTTATACACGCAAGGCACGGCTACGATATTTGGCTTCCCCGTTGTCGCGGAAACGCGCTGCGCCGTCACCCCACAAATGCCACTGGGATAAAGCGTGATGACGTCAAGCCCGTACTCGTCGGTATAAACGATATGACTTTCTCCTCGCCCGGAAGTGATTACTACCCCGTGATACTCAACGCCGTTCCAGGCTACACGTGCAGCACGCCCATCCGTCACAACACTTACTTTTACGGTGCCAAAACTGTCAGAAGGCTTTTGTTCCAGCAGATCTCCGTACAGACTTACCCCGGGAAGCTGTTTAGACAAATGCAGAGTTATCTGTATGGGTTGCTGCGCGTTGGCAGGCGCGCAACATAAAAGCAACACGACGAATAAAGAAAATATTTTTCCTACCATAATACCCCTCCTTACAAGACACGCCCGAACCATCGCACGCGACCAAAGACACGGAAAGAATCTAGCTCATCCCCCTGTAAATCTATAGGTGAGTAACTCCGGTTTTCTGAATGGAGGCGCCACCCGGTCGGGAGCCGGAACAGCCGCTTCACCATCAGCGCCCCTGATACGCCCAAGAGATAAATCAGCCCGTCCTGCGGATCCTTGTCCCCCTGGTCAACCAGAATGAAATCGCCATCTCTGATGAGCGGCTCCATACTGTCACCGCGAACTAATAGCATGGCACACTTCTTGGGGCGTATGCCGTTCTTGTGAAAAAAATCGTCACGGAAAGCGTAGTAACCATCTATATGATCGTCCGTCTCCAGACTTTCTCCGGCCCCTGCTACCGCCCTGACGCGCGGCACAAGCTCGAACTGTCGCATCTCCTCCTCGGGAGAAACAAAGGAAATATGCAGTCTGTCAAGCCACTCACACAGGACTTCCGGGCTTGGCAGAGCGGGATTTTCATCATCCATAGCCCTGTAAAATGTGGCTTTTTTTGCGCCCAAAAAACGCAAAAGTTCAGACTTCCCGCCGGCTATATCAGCCGCGCGGCGTAAACAGGCAACAATCTGATCGTAGGTTTTCATAGCTACTCCTTACCTTTTTTGTCTCATAAGTGAAACAGCTGTTTATGAGACTATGGGGTTGCCATATTGTCTATGATATGAGACAATGCGTCTATGAAATACGACAGACTTATACATGACTACATCAGCCGCTCCGGGGAGACTGTATGCGCGCTCGCCAAGCGCGCTAAAGTCAGCCGGGCGACGCTGTACAGAGCCATGCAGGGGAAAAATGTAAAAGTGACCGTAGCCCGCAACATCCTATCGAGTATTGGCTATCACCTGACTATAACCCCCCGCGGGGACAAATCATGAACCCTTTCGAAGGCAAAACCGCGGCGGAAATCGCCGTCTATCTGGCGGAGAAGTGCGGCTTCTCTATGGTGCCCCTGCGCAGGGGCACTAAAGTGCCGCAGCTCTCTGAGTGGGCGCCGTATCAGACGCAGGCCGCCGATACTGAACAGATCCTGACGTGGGCCAAAAAATTTCCCGGCTGCAACTGGGGGTGCGTTGCCGGGGTGGTCTCGGATCTGGTGGTCTTCGACTGCGACGATGAGGCCGCCTACCGCTGGGCGCAGCTCCATCTTCCGACTACGCCGGTGACGGTGAAGACGTCCCGCGGGTGGCATCTCTACTATCATCATCCCGGCCCTGAGTACGTCGATGACCTGCGCGCCATCGACCCGCGAAAGGACGGGGTACACGCGGAGCTGCGCCGTGACGGACAGTATGCTGTCGCGCCCGGTTCACTCCATGAGAACGGCGCCACTATCTACACCGCTGACGTCGAGTTCCCCGGTGTGTGGGAGTACGCCCCGGAGTTCGCCATCCTGAAGCCTGCAAGCTCCATAGACCTGTCCGGGCTGGATGAGCGGATAGCCGACATCAGGGCGAAGTATAGTGAGGTGCTGGAGGGGAACAGACACAACACGCTCCTCTCCTACGCCGCCGCTCTTATCGGAAGCGGGTGCCCGCCTGACCGGGCGCTGAAGCTTACGCTGGAGAAGAACAACGACATCTGCACGCCTCCCCTGAAGGCACGTGAAGTAGTCGGCATAGTGGGCGGTATATATAAGACCCATCAGCGGAATCACCCGCTGGGAAAAGACGCTTCCCCTGACGCCCTGGCTACGGACATGAGCGGTCTGGAGCTCCAGCCTGTGGATGATGAGACTGACGCCGCGTTCCCTGATGAGCTTCTGCACCCCGGGGGACTGCTGGAAGCCATCATGGACTACACGGCGCGCGCGTCCGTCCGTACCGCTCCGGAGTACTCTCTACCGGGCGCAATCGCTGTGCTCGGCACGCTTGCCGGCCAGCGCATCAAGGCCGAAACCGGCCTGACTACTAATGTTTACTGCGCCGTCCTCGGCCGCTCCGCGTCCGGCAAGGACGCGCCAAAACAGGCCGTCACACGCCTGCTGAAGGCCGTCACAGGCGGCGATGCTTTGGGCGGCATGGACGTGGCTTCTGACGCCGCCATCATCAACACGATAGCGCAGACCGGCCGCCACCGGCTTTGCTTCGTTTTCGACGAACTCGGACTTTTCCTGAAGGCATGCAAAAATCCGAACAGCCCGCGCGCCGGCATCGCAAAACTCCTGACTGAGCTATTCAGCTGCTACGCCTCGCCGTACGTGAAGACGTATGCAGACACGGACCGGAACAAGATTATTGCATGGCAGGCTCTTAGCCTGCTGGGGCTGAGCGTCCCGCAGGAGTTTTGGGGCTCCATTCAGGAGGGCGAAACAACGAACGGCTTCCTTGCCCGTCTGCTCGTATTTGAGCGGACGGCGGAGTCCCTCGCGCCGCGCAACTACACGCCAGACATGACTATCCCGCCTGAGCTGCGGGCGGCTCTCTCCGCTATCTGGGCGATACCAGGCGGCGAGCAGACGCCAGAAAAAACGCCGGCCGGCGGGGTGAGCCTCGAATCTATGGCCCGCCCCCACGCCATACCCTTCGCTGACGACGCGAGAAATCTCATCCATTCTATCATGGATGAGTGCGATAGGCTGGCTTTTGATGGCGATGACGGCGGGGAAGAGGCGGACGCCGCTACCATATGGGGGCGCGCTGCTGAGCACACGATCAAAATCGCGCTCATTCACGCGCTTTCCCGCTGCGGAGCAGATGTCCTCTCGGATAAGGTGACACTGCCTGACGTGTCCTGGGCGTGGCTTCTCGTGCGGACACTCTCCGCCCGGCTCGTGAAGCAGATCGATCAGAACGTGCACGCCTCCGATTTCGAAAAGTGGTGCCTCGACGCACAGAACGCCATCATCCGCTACCGGAAGCGCGAAGCGTCCAGAAAGCAGGATAAGCCGGGCGCGCCCTGGTACGTCATCGAGAAAGCTCTGAAGGGCGCCACGCCCAAACAGGCTAAGGACGTCCGCGATAAGCTCATTCAAATGAACCGCCTGCGGGTAATCCCCGCATGGAAGAAAACACCAAAATCGCAAAAACCGCTTGACCTTTTCTGCCTTGTGGAAGAGAAGGAAGGAGAACAGTAAAATGTTGAACAAAAACAGTTGGTTATCAATTTAATAAGGCACCAATAATGCATCGATAAGGCACCAATAATGCACATGTAACTATTTGAAAATACAGGATAAGGCAAATAAGGCAGGTTTTAGGGGGGGGGTATATTTTATCCTAACCTACAGGCAGGATAAAAAGGCATAGGGTGCCTTATCTGCATTATCTGCCTTATCCAGTAAAAACAGATACTTACAGATGCATTATTGATGCCTTATTGATGCCTTATTAAAAACTAAAAAAAAATAATATATAAAAATATTTTTTTATTATTTATTTAAATAATAGGTTATTTGTAACATGAAAATTGTTAATCGTGTGAATACAGCAGGGCAAGCGTCTGAAAGCCGTGAGCAGCAGGCGCTTTTCCGCTGGTGGGACCTATACAGATCCAGGTATCCGGCGGCGCTGCTCTTCGCCGTGCCAAACGGGGGAGCCCGCTCGGCTATCACTGGTGCGAGGCTCAAGGCGGAAGGCGTACTGCCCGGCGTGCCTGACGTCTTCCTCGCTTATCCTGTCGGCGGCCTGCACGGCCTCTTCATCGAGATGAAGAGGGCCAGGGGCGGCACCACAAGCGCCGCGCAAAAGATAGTCGGCGCGCTCCTGTCACGCGCAGGCTACGGAGTGGCTGTGTGCCATGGGTGGCAGGAGGCTAGAGACACAGTTATGCGATACATGGGGGGGCGATATGTCGAAGGGATGGAGTGATGAAGAGATAAAAACCGCCGCACGGATGTATGCCGCAGGAGAAAGCTACGCGCGGATCGGAAAGGCGATCAAAAAAACAGGGGGTGCCGTGCGGTACTACATATACACCCACAGAGAATTTTTCCCCGAGCCGCTGGGGGAAAATGGCGACATCCTGCGGGGAAAAGCCCCCAGGCAGATCACCCGGTATATGCGCCGCTGCCACGACTGCGGCCGGCCTACTACAGACTATCGCTGTCCTGCGTGCTGGGCCCGCCTGAGAAGCCGGGGCGGATACGCCCCCAAGGATGAAGTCTCTGACGCTGATACAATAACGTATGGGCCCATACAGTGAGATTTTTTATGGCCGCTTGTGGTTAGTCGGAAAACGGAAGAAAAGCCCGCACGAGGAAATTTTGAGCGTTTGGAGGGTATATGAATAACACAGAGAGTAAAAAAACATACGAACAGCCCGAGAAAAAGGCATTCAGGATGATGGCCACTGAGATGGCAGTTGTGACTGTGGTTATAGTCGTAGAAGTTTTCTTCGCCGCCCGCGTGGGGATGCATTTATCCTCGTGTCTGGCTTCACTCGCGTTGGGCGTACTGCTCGGGGCTGGACTGGATGTCCTGCGTGACAGACTGCGGAGGCGGCATGCTGACAGATAGCCACCGTACATACGGATGGAAGCCGTATATGGACGCCCTTCTGGCTCAGCTGGTGGGGGCTGGCTACTCGTGGAGCGTGATAAGCACCTTATGTGGGTGCACGAGGGAAAAGGCACAGCACAGGTGGGGCGTCCTCCAGAGTGAAGGCGCCGTGCCTGCCCTGAAGAAGAGGCGAAAAGCCAGGATCCGATGGACGCAGAAGATGGATGCCCTGCTTGTCTCCCTGAGGCAGGAGGGCGTTCCATGGCAGGAGGTAGCCGTCCGCCTGGGTATCAGTCTTTACGCGGCATGGAGCCGCGGACAAAAATTGAACAAAAAGGAGAAAAAAGATGACGAGAAAAGAGTGTCTTGATGCCGCCGGCAGTGCCGTACTGACAGACAGGGCCCGTGAGTACGGGCGTCCTGAAGACTGTTTCGCCCTTATCGCGGCCCTCTGGAGCCGCTACACCGGGTGCGACATATCCACTGCCGATGTGGCGGCCATGATGATCCTCCTGAAGCTAGCCCGCATAGAGGGGAACCCCCGCCATATGGACAGCTGGGCCGATATAGCCGGCTACGCCGCCTGTGGGGCGGAGTGCGCTTCCGGCATGTCAGGATGTGAGCGTGTCGGCGGAGTGGACTATGGGACGGCCCCATCCCTGAAGGCGGAAGACATCCCCTATACGGGGAGCCCCTTTACGGGTGGGGCTTTTGGTCATGGCGACATACCGGTGAAGACGATGTAGGGAGGTGAATAAAATGGACAGCACTATAACGATTAATCTTAATAAAGATGATGCTGAAGTTTTGACCTGTGACGGAAAGATTCTTTTCGCCCTGATGAACAGGTTGGCCAAAGCTGAAGAAAAGCACCCTGGCTTCGCCGATGGCATATATCAGGGTGTGGGTGTCGTCGGTGAGGAGTACGGAGAACTCTGTCAGGCTTTGAACAAGGGGCAGGGGGAGGCGCGCGTCATGGATGAAGCGCTTGACCTGCTCTGTGTGGTGTGGCGGTTCTGCCGCGGTGACTGGAGGCCGGAGAAGTGCTAACGGCCCTCATCTATCCCGGGGGAAAGCGCGGATCTCTTCGTGGGTCAGTTCATTTTTCCCCCGGCATAAGATATACGTTGAGCCTTTCGGCGGCGCGGCGGGTGTTCTTCTGAACAAGGCGCCCTCGCCGCTGGAGGTGTATAACGACCTGAACAGCGATTTAGTTAACTTTTTCAGGGTGTTACGCGACAAGGAGAAAGCCGCGGAGCTTATCCGGAGGCTGAGGCTCACGCCGTACGCCAGAGAAGAGTACTATAGCTTCTACCCGATGCCTGAAGGTGATGACATAGAGAGGGCGCGCGCTCTGGTGTGTCGGGCGTATATGGGCATTGGGATTCGTATGGCAGTCTCCCAAAGCCGGCCCGGGTTCGCCTCCGACAGACCTGATAAAATAAAAAGAAACGCGAAAGTTTTCGCAAATCATGTTGAAAAAATGAGCGAGATTGCGGAGCGTTTTCGCGCTGTAGTTATCGAGCATAAAGACGCGCTGGAGTTGATTCCGTGTTATGATTCCCCCAATACGCTGTGGTATCTGGATCCGCCATATAACTGCGGGTATTCCTTCAGATACAGAGCTGACGTTGACCAGAAGGCCATGCTTGGCGCCTTCAAAAAGGTCAGCGGGTATGTAGTCCTGTCCGGATACGATAACGAGCTGTACGCTGATGAGCTGGCCGGCTGGCATATGGAGACGCGCCAGCATCATAACTTCAGGCATAAAAAAACAAAGGAGTGCCTCTGGCTGTCTCCGCGTACATGGGATGCCCTCCAGCGTGAGCGTGAGCCCGGGATGCTGAGACTGGTGGAGGACGTGTCATGATCCTTTCACTCGGCATGGCGGCCAGTGTTTTTTCCTTTTGTGTTATTTTTTGGCTATATCTTCTTCAATTAGCAGTGTTTTTGCAGGTATAGTTGGTGTTATATTTGCTTATTACGGTTATGGTGTTTGGGCTCTAGTAGTTCAACAATTATTGAGTAGCTGTTTAGATATGTTTTTTATGATCATATTTTTTAGTTGGAAAGTGTCATTTAGGTTTTCTAAAAGAATTGCCTATAGTGTTTCAAAATTTTCTTTTGGGGTAATTGGGACAGCATTTCTTGATTTTTGCGGTAATAACATGAGTTCTTTAGTTATTGGGAAATCGTATTCTACAATAGATTTAGGTTATTATAATCGTGGTAATATGCTGCCGGAAACGATAGGACTTAATGTATATAATGCTATTAATAGCGCATTGCTGCCAACACTAGCTTCACATCAAAATAATAGCGATGAATTAAAGTATATGACTAGAAAAATAATGTCATTAAGTGTATATATAATTTTTCCATTGATGTTTGGTTTGATTGGTATATCCGATATACTTATACCAGTCATTTTAACAGATAGATGGATTTCAATTATACCTTTGATGAATATTTTTTGTTTGTATTATGCAATTAATCCAATACGCGCAATTGGGTATAATGTGTTTTTTGCTAAAGGTGAAAGTAGATTATGTGTGTTAATAGAGGTTTTGCGATTTAGTTTAATGTTATTATGCCTAATTGTTGTCGTATTTCTTATAAAAGGTTCCGTATATTTTTTGTTGCTTACAAATTTTATTGTGAGCATTATTGTGGTATTAGTTACTCAATTTTTGTTACAAAAATTTATTGGGTATACATTGCAAGAGTTAGTAGTAGATATTTTTCCGTCTTTTATAATGTCTATAATGATTGTGTTCCTAGTAAAATGGATAAGTTGGACTGGTGTGGCTGAGGGAATTGTTTTATTGTGTATGCAAATAGTGGCTGCTGTTATGCTGTACATTATTAGTTCGATATTCAGCAAGAATAGCAATTTTATGATGGTTTATCAATATTATATGCTACGTACATCTCAAAATAAAAATAGTTAATAACTAAGAGGTTGTCAATGAGTAATGTGTTGATTGTGTATGAAATGTTAGAGCCTTGCGGTATCGAAATGATTAGAATGGCTAAACTGTTAGAAAAGCAGGATAAGATTTTTTTTAGAGATAAATTAATACGTTATTTAGAACCTGAGGATCTTTGTTGGTGCGATATAATCATATCTGTTCGTAGTACATCATTTTTTGAATGGGGATTAGCTAAATATTGTCATAGTATTGGTAAATACTGGATTCTGATATTGGATGATGATTTTTTAGGATTGAATAATGAGTATGGAAAAGATGGTGAAGGTTACTGGTCACTAAGACAGAAATATTTGAAGAAAAAGGTTGGATGTATCAGCAGGCTATCAAAGACAGCATCAAAGACTGGGTCGGTCCTGGCTATCTGGGCTCTTT
>ENA-UEPL01000289-UEPL01000289.1-human-gut-metagenome-genome-assembly--contig:-NODE-289-length-47351-cov-12.305073_pt1 | contig 47351 bp, 37 predicted proteins | sample MGYA00242896_ERZ507908 | MGnify/ENA primary metagenome ERZ507908 (study PRJEB26167, sample SAMN06115518) | human gut metagenome | host: Homo sapiens | place: China:Chongqing | collected 2015-08-20...
CAGGGGCTAATGAACGTTTCAGTGTGTCCGGCCAGCAAAAATACGAAGAGACCATAAAGGCAGCCCAGGATGCGGTGGCCAATGAACAGTTGGATGACGAGACCTTGATGGGATTCATTACTACGGTTCAGCTTCGCATGGACTCCTTAGCTATGGATATTTCTGCATATAAGACTTTGGCACAAAAATCTGCAGAATTGGAAGAAGCTTATGCTGGGACTGAGTACGAGGAAGTGGGACTGCCTTTGTATGAGGATTATTTGGATTTATTAGCTGACGGGCTTGCGCAACGCACGTTCAATCCCAACGAAGTGGACAGCATCCAGCCACGTGCAGACCGGATTCTGAAACAGGCCGTGTTGGAGTCTTTGCAGTCGGAAGATGGCTTGCGTACAGTGACGGGCTTGTTCACCAACATGGATTTCTCGAATGGTACTAATGGATGGACATTGACGGGAAAAGGTGACTTGAAACATGATAATACAGGGGTGGCCGAACTTTGGAATGCTAAAGGAGGCGACGGTGAAGTGTCGCAAGAACTGAACGGCTTGCCTTCAGGTTCTTACAAGATTACGATGCAGGGTTTCTATTCCCCGAGTTCGAACAATTCCAACTCTTGGCAGCAGTCTTGGGGACAGGAAGGTGATACCGCGAATGACATCTTGGGGTCACTGTTCGCCAACGATGCATCTGTGAAGCTTCATCACGTGATGGACTATCCTTTGACGGAAGAAGAAAAGGGTACGGCCGAGCGTTACGAACAAATCACCTTTACGGACGACCCGCAATACAAGGATAAGTGGTTGGTTCGTCTCAAACCGGCGGTAGCGGAAACGTTTACAAAGTTCCCGGATCGTTATGTCAACGAGGTGGTTTGCTACGTGGGCGAGGATGGTAAGCTTCGGCTGGGTATCAAAACAGCTACGGCTTCTGTCGATTGGACCGGTACATGGACGGTTTTTGATAAGTTTGAAGTAGAGTATTTGGGAGCTGAAGACATGACCGGCGCCGAGACTTCTATCAATGCTTTGATAGCAACAGCTACGGACATGGTGAATAAAGAGGTTCTCACTACACAAGAAGCCAAGGACGGCCTGAATGCAGCCATCGAATCGGCAAACAAGGCTGTGTCTGAAGGTTTGACGTTGGAAGTGTACAATGAGCAAGTGGCAGGCTTGAATGCGGCTATCAAGGCCGGTCAGGAAGCCATTGATGCGGCTACCGCGTTGGAGAAGAGAAACGACAACCATAATGACAAGCTGACTTCTGTAGGTGAAGAAAGTTATGATGCTTATGTTGATACGGACGGTTTTGCGGAACTTGAAAAGGTAGTTTTGGAAATCGAAGGAAAGATAAGCGGTGAGGGCATCTTTGCTTCCATGGAAGAAATCGACGACTATAATGCCAAGATTAACAAGGCTTATACCAAGATGGTGAGTGGGGTCATTGATTTCTCTACCGCGTCTAAGGATGCGCCGGTGGACGCCACAGGTCTGATTATCACCCCGGGTTTCCAAACGCGTACTTTTAACGAAACTACGCAGGTATGGGAAGATGCTTCATCATCGGATGGTTGGACGGCTACCGGTGGTGCGGCTACGAGTGGATTGAATTATGAAATCTTTAATGATACTGCTGGAATCCACCAGAAGCTCTACAACATGCCTGCCGGTTACTACCGTTTGGTTTACAATGGCTTCTACCGTGCGGGAGATATTACTCCTGCGGCTTTGTCTCGTCGTGAAGGTGTGGAGCCTCTGAACGCGCAAGTCTATTTGGACGGCAATGAATCCAAGTGGAACAAAAAACTGGTTTCCATCTTCGAGAACTTAAGTGAATATAAATACACGACAGACGACAAGGCCGTGGCAGATACGTTGTTGACCCCAGAAGATGAAGGTATGTTATATCATTTTATTATTAATGGTGTGAGTGGGGCGAAAATAGTTTTTGAAGAAGGTAAATACGAGGGCGATTTCAGCTTCCGTGTAGAAGAGGGTGAAGAACCGGTATTAGGCGTACGTAAGACAGGCAAGATTACGAACGACTGGACTTGCTTCGACAACTTCAAGCTGTTGTACTACGGAGACGGTGATACCAACAAGCCGGACGACATCGACGATGCCTTGGATACAAATATTGACGAAGTCGTAACTGACGGTAAGGCAACGGTGGTAAGTTCCGCATGGTACACTATCAACGGTGTACGTGTAGCCGAACCGAAGCAGCGCGGCATCTACATCCGTCAGGATAAGATGAGCGACGGCACGACGAAGGCAGTGAAAGTAATGGTGCGTTAAACCACCGTTATGATATATCAATAAAAATAGGTTCATAGATTAGATTGGAAGGGAGGACGAAGTGATTTCGTCCTCCCTTTTCTGTATCTATCGGCAGCGGTAGCCGTTTTGTGATGAATGAATGTCATCCTTCACCGTAATATTATGTGAGACAATGTATTATGGTGAAAGCTGACTTTTTTCTTGTGGAGCTATGGTGAAGGCTTTTGGGATGCCCTTTCACCGTAAGTGTCTGTTTTGCAGCGTGTATGAAGGATGCGAACCCATTTCTCTTTTTTCTCCTTGTAGGGTGTGGGAAAAGCGCAAGGTGAAAAGCGTGTTCCTTTCTCATCTGGAATCCATGGGCTGAGAGTGGACTCCTGCCATCAAAGAACCAAAATCATTTGGCAGAGGAAAGAAAATCATTCGGCTGAAGATGAAAAATCGTTTGGCTGAGAACGGAAAATCATTTGGCGCAGACTTTTTTTGTCGCTTTCCGCAAAGAAGGGGGACTGTCCACCAGGCGCGGCCCCCTATTTCCCGGCGTAATGGTATCTCATGGAAAGCACATACACCCTCACCACCTCTTCGTCGACCGAATAAACGATACGGTGCTCCGAATTGATGCGGCGCGACCAGTATCCGGCCAATTCATATTTCAGTGGTTCAGGTTTGCCTATGCCGGTGTATGGATGTTCGGCGATGTCTTCAAGCAGTGACAAAATCTTATTTACGGCAACTTTATTTCCGCTTCGTATGAAATATTGGTACTCTTTTTTTGCCTGTGCCGAAAGTATTACTCTGTACATGCCATCCGGTTTAGAAAGTCCGACATACTTTCCCCTTCATGTTGCGAAAAGCAATTTCCACTTTCGATTTCTTTCGCTCCTTTCCTGATGGCGTCCATCATGGCCGGAAATTTCATGATATATTCGGTCTCTTTGATGGAGTTGTATTCGTCCAAAGACATGACAACCACGCTCTCATTGCCCGGACGGTGTACCAACAGCGGCTCGCTGTCATTGATTACCCCGTCAAGGTAATGTTTCAGGTTGTTCCTCAGTTCAGAATAATTTGCAGTCCTCATAACCTTATGTTTTTTATCGTTTGCACAAAGATAAGTACTTATTCTCGTACTTGCAAGCGTCTTCCCTTATATTTTATGGATGTTTTGTCAAGCAGAAAGGCTTGCCATTGGGGTAAAGAATAACTTGTTTGCGTTAAAAAACGGCTGATTTTGATTTTTTTTCTTTCGGATTATTCTTTTTATTGAATACTTATTGTACCTTTACGCCCATAAAAATCCTATTAAAAGCGAAACATTATATTAGTATTAACTTAATTTTCAAGGAACATGAAAAACAGTTTACTTGCAGTGATGGCACTCTGTGGTGCAACTTCGTCTACTTTGCCTTTGTGGGCAGCAGAGTGGGAAAATCCTATTCCGAATTTTGTAGAACCTAATTTGGATACAGACGGAACCGGAGGGGGCGTGTATTATATTTACCATGTGGCTACCCAGAAGTTTATAACGTGCGGCGATTATAATCATAATTGGGGGACAGAGGTAATTGTGGCTGACGAGGGAAAGCAGTTGGATTTGACCTATGATACCGATTATGAATTGAGTAACCGTCCCGAAACCGATAAGGAGTATTCCAATGCCAAGGGGTGGCGTTTCACCATGTGGGACGGGAAAAGTAATACCGGTCGCCACGAACTTTATTATAGCCCGACGGACAATGCGTTTTGCGTAGACCATAACAAACAGGGACATATGTTGTGGGAGATTCGTCCGGTGGGTGATGGAAATTATCGGATTAAGATAAGCGATAACGACCCGACTTACGGATTGAATTCCGAGCATGCGGCAGAATATGTAGGTTTGGTGGATGAGACCCGTACCGGAGTGGACGCCTTTATCAATCCGGAAACAGCCGGTAATGAAAAAGCCCAGTTGGATTGGAGGTTTGTGACTCCGGAAGCTTACGAAGTCCTCTTGGCAAAGCGTGTGCTGAAAAAGTGGTTGGAGAGTGCCGATGAGGCCGGATATACGGAGTATGGCGAATATGACAAAGTGTATCAGAATGCAGCCGCTACTTTGGAGGAAGTGGAAGCGGCTTCGGCAGGATTGAAAAAGGCTGTGTTCGACTTTAAGTTCTCGGGGGCTTCGGAAGAACATCCGGCTGATGTGACCGACGTGATAGAGAATCCTGCTTTCGACAATGGGGAAAATGGATGGACTTTGCAGCGCGATGCCATCAGCGGGCAGGATAATTTTGGGGTACAGTCTTCTTCTCAAACTACTTCCGACGGAACAGAGTTCAAAGGTTTCTTTGAGCGTTGGACGGCCACCAATCCGCAAACGAGTTGGTCTATTACGCAAGAAATCAATGATATTCCGGACGGGCGTTACCGGTTGAGTGCGTATATCCTGACGAATGTGAAGGAGGAAAACGGTGGCCCGAAAGGACGCTACCTCTATGCAAAGTCGAAGGGGGGCGAAGTGAAATTGCAGGCTACCGTGCCGTCGCCCGACGGAGGAGGTTATGCTGCGCCCTATACGCTTGAGTTTTCTGTCATAGGCGGTTCCGCCACGGTGGGTTTAAAAGTGGAAAACCCTAATTCAGAGTGGACGGGCGTGGACAATTTCAAATTGGAGTATTTGGGAGAGACCGGTGCCATGACCATGCAGGATTATCTGAAAGAGCATATCGGAGATGCAGAAAAGACTTACGGGGCATACAAGGAAGCCAACAAAAAAATGAGCAAGAAAGGAGAGGACGGTTATTTGACGCTTATCCAGCATGCCAAGGAAGTGGCTGCGGACGCGAGCGTGGACATTGAGACCGTGTCGGCTTTGATTGAGACTTTGCAGAAGCAGATGGACGAAATGGCCAAAGACGTGGCTGCGTATGATAAACTGGCTCAGTTGCTTACTGAGGCTGAAACTAAATATTGGGCACCTCCCTATGAAGATGCGGAGTGGCCTACCTTGGAGGACTATATTGACAATACGCTTAAGGTGGAGCAGGGGGATTGCAGTTTCGATCCGGCTTTGATAGACAGTGTCCAACCGCGTATGGATCGCTATTACATGGAGGACTTCAGGGCTGCCGCTTTAAGAGGAGAAATCGAAGACTTCACGCCTTTGTTGGTCAATGCAAACTTCGATGGTAATGCCAACGGTTGGCAAGGTGGAGCCGGATATGGAGAAAATACGGGTGAGATGTATGACAAACAGACGTTTGATGTCTATCAGGAAATAGAGGGCTTGCCCGAAGGGTCTTATGAAGTCTCCGTACAAGGATTTCAGAGGCCTACGTGGCATGATGCGTGTCAGACAGCTTGGGGCACGGAGGCAAAAGAAGCGACGGTCATGGCATATGCTTACGGAAATGATGGCTCTGTTAAACTTCACCATTGTTACGATTATGTATATGACCAAGAGATGGCAGAAGTGGGCTGGAATCAGGATGTACAGTTGACTTTGCCTAACGACCCGGAACGGAATGGTAAGTATGGCTTAAATAACCTGACCAGTGTGCATAATGCTTTTGCGTTGGGTGATTTTGATAATAAATTTGTTTGTTATGTGAAGTCTGATGGAAAGTTGCGCGTGGGAGTGCGGATGACAGAAGACAATGCACTTTCGGGAGATTGGACTGCTTTCGACAATTTCAGGTTGAAATATTTGGGTGCGGAGGATATGACCGGAGCGGTTTCAGCGTTGGAGGCTCGGATAGCCGATGCAAAAGTGCTGTTTGATGATAAGGAAACGCTTACTACCCAGGCGGCGAAAGATGCCTTGCAGAAAGCCATTACCGATGCTACTGCGGCTTTGGAGACGGAATTGACTCAGGAGTCGTATGCCGTTAATTCGGAAGCGTTGAATGCAGCTATCGAACTTGAAACCGAATCACGTGCGGCGGCAACCAAATTAGAGGCGACGGCTACCGGTCATGACAACAAGTTCAATGGCACAGAGGGTGCTGAGGGATATGATAAATATATCGGTACGGACGAATACGATGTTTTGTTGGAACTTGTGTCGGATGAAGTGTTGTTGGCCATTGACGAACGTTCGCTTGTCGATTTGGCACAGATTGAAAGTTTCATGCAGCGTATGAACGAGGCTTATTGCAAGATGGTGGCCACACAAGTGGATTTCAGTGGGGCTTCGAAAGATACCCCGGTCGATGTCACGGGCATGATTACCAATCCGAGCTTTGAGGAAATGGATGCCGACACGCAGGAGAAAGCAAGCTCTGATACAGGATGGGAATGCAATAAAGTGGATGGTAATAAGCTGAAGGCTGAGGATTTGGTTTACGAAATGTTCAATATCGGTGATGTCAAACTTTACCAGACCGTATATGCTTTGCCTAAGGGATATTATCGCCTTACTTACAATGGCTTCTATCGTGGCGGGGATGTCGTGCCTGCGGCTTTGACGCGTCGTGACAGCACGGAAGAGGTGCTGAATGCGAAGGTTTACGTTGAAACGGCTTCCGAAAAGTTGTCTGTCCCATTGGCTTCCATCTTTGATCATGTGACGCTTTACAGCTATGACAGTGGTGATATTGTTTTGGCTGACTCTTTATTCCCGGATATGCGCGATATGATGTATCATACCGTTGTAAACGGTAAGGTGGGTGCCCGCAAGGCTTTTGAGGACAATGCTTACGAGGGTGCATTCAGCTTTGAGGTGAAGGAAGATGGAGAAGGTGTAACCATCGGAGTTGAAAAGGATGCAGTCATTACCAATGATTGGACATGCTTCGATAATTTCCACCTTTATTATTTAGGTGCCGGTGAAGCCAACCGTCCCGATGACATTCCGAATGGCGTAGAAGATGCAGTTGCCGACGGTAAGGCTACGGTGGTAAGCTCTGCATGGTACACTATCAACGGTGTGCGTGTAGCCGAACCGAAGCAGCGCGGTATCTACATCCGTCAGGATAAGATGAGCGACGGCACGACTCAATCCGTGAAAGTAATGGTGCGTTGAACCACCGTTATGATATATCAATAAAAATAGGTTCATAGATTAGATTGGAGGGGAGGACGAAGTGATTTCGTTCTCCTTTCTCTATTTGCCGTGTTTGTGTTAAAAATAGAGGCTTATCTTCTTTTTTTCATCCGGATTATTTTTTAGATTGAGTATTTATTGTAAATTTGCCCCTTATAAGAAATCCTATTAAAAAGCAAAATATTAGTATTAACTTAATTTCTGTAAGAAAATGAAAAACAGATTACTTGCCTTGGTGGCTTTGTGTGGCGCTACGTCGTCTACATTACCTTTATGGGCGGCCGATTGGGCTGATCCGGAACTGACGTTCGTAAAACCGGATTTGGATGGAATCAAGGGCGGACAGAAAGAAGTGTATTACATCTATCACGTAGCCAGTGAGAAATTCATGTCCAATGGAGCGGATTATAACACCACCTTTATCGTTTCGAATACGGGACAGGAAGTGACGTTGAGTTATGGACCCGATTATGAGTTGATTACTCATTCGAAAGAGGCCAACGATTATTCGGCAGCCAAATCCTATCGTTTGTCTTTGATGAACGCGCCGAGTAACGGTGGTTTCCATGAAGTGTTTTTGGATCCCGGTATAAAATGTTACGTGGATCATAACAAACAAGGACATATCTTGTGGGACATCCTGCCACAGGATAACGGTCTTTATCGTATTCGGGTGAATGCGGATGACCCTCTTTACGGTATCAATTCCGGTAATCCTGCTTATACCAATACGTGGATTGGAGTAACTCCGAATACAGATGGAGGGTGGAATGAGATTATCAATCCTTTGATTGTGCCCGGAACAAGCGGTTATGAAGATGCAGCGTTCGACTGGAAGTTCGTAGAGCCGGAAGTGTACGAAGTATATGCAGCTAAAAAGAATGTGTTGAAGCCGCAATTGGAAGCTGCCGATGAGGCCGGCTATACGAATTATGCGAAGTACAAGGAGTTGTATGAGAGTGCCACTGCTACGGTGGAACAAATAGAAGATGCGGCTGAAGAGCTGAAAGATGCTGTGCTGGAATTCAAGTATAGTTCTGCGTCCGAAACATCTCCTGCCGACTTGACGGCTATGATTAAGAATGCTTCGTTCGAAAGTGCAGACGGATGGACTGCTTGGAGAGCTAACAATGCCAATAACTTTGGCGTGATAACCAAGAACCAAGGTGAGATCGGCACGTCCGATGGGTTCGACTTCCGCACGATGTATGAAAGATGGGTAGCTACTCCTCCTACGGGGGATTATTACATCGAGCAAGAGTTGGGCGGTTTGCCCGACGGAAAATACCGTTTGCAGGCTTATATCATGTCGCAGATGCAAGCAGATGCTATGGCGAAGGAAGGTTCCGGCTTATTCTTGTATGCTAAAACTATGCTCGGCGAGACTAAGAAAGAGGCTGATGTACCGTCACCGGACGGCACTCCTTATGCAGCCCCTTATACCGTAGACTTTTCTGTTATCGGTGGGACGGCCACTGTGGGTATGCGTTCCGACGAGAGTACGGTAGGTTGGTCTGGCGTTGGTTATTTCACGTTGAAATATATGGGTAAAGCCGGTGCCATTACGATGCGTGATGCGTTGAACCAGAATATTACGGAGGCCGAACAACAATATACTGAAGAAATAAAACTTAAGAAACATAGCCAGGCCGGTCAAAAGAAATACGAGGATATGATAGCCTTGGCTAAGGATGCAGCAGCTAATAGCGCGGTTGAAGACGATTCTTTACAGTCAATTATTAGCTCTTTGCAACTTCGTATGGATAGTCTGGCTTTGGATGTTGCCGCTTATGAGACGTTGACAACAAAGACAAATGACTTGTCTGTAGCGTGGGATGAATCCGTATATGCAGACCAAGAGTTTCTTGAGTATGAGACGTACTTGGCAGACTTGGAAGAAGCTTATAGCGAAGGTTCTTTTGACCCGGCGGAAGTAGACAGCATTCAGCCCCGTGCCGACCGGATTTGGAAGGCTTGTATTTTGGATGCCTTGGAGCAAGGCGACACGGATAATGTGACCGGTTTGTTGACGAATCCGAACTTTACAGGTAATACCAATGGATGGACTTATCAGAAGTTGGGCGGACCGAACAACGACGGTTTGAAATATGGAAACAACGTGGCCGAATGTTACGAGCAAGCTTTCGATGTATATCAGGAAGTCAATGGCTTACCTTCGGGAACCTATGAAATTAGTGTGCAGGGATTCTATCGTCCGGCGGGAAATGCCACTTGGTCGGCTGCTTGGGGCGTTGAAGGAGATGCTACTAACGACGTGTTGGCTTATGTGTACGGAAATGACGGCATGTCCAAGCTTCCGCACGTGGCAGATTGTCTGCAAGATGAAAATATAGGTGAAGATTGTGCGCAGTTGACAGCCGGAGGTGCGGACTTGGAAGGCAAATATGTCTGCAACGGTAAGAAGAGCGCTGAGCTGATCATGGCCGATGGTACAAGTTATCTGGCCAAGGTAAAATGTTATGTGGGTGAAGATGGAAAACTCCGTTTCGGTGTGAAAATGCCGACGGCTCCGGAGTCTTTGACCGCATATTGGACATTGTTTGATAATTTCCAAGTGACTTATCTGGGTGCAGATGATATGACCGGTGCGAAGTCTGCTATGGAGGCTTTGATTGGAAACGCGCAAGATATGTTGAATAAGGAAGCGTTGACCACTCAAGAAGCTAAGGATGGTTTGAATAAAGCAATCGAGGCGGCTACGGCTGTTGTGGATAATCTGACTCCTGAAACTTATAAGGAACATAGTGAGGCTTTGAATGCGGCAGTGGAAGCTGGCCAGGAAGCTATCGATGCAGCTACCGCATTGGAAACGAAAAAAGACAATCATGCGGATAAGTTAGGTTCTACGGGAGAAGGTAGTTATGAAGACTACGCCAATACAGAGGGTTATGGTGAACTTGATGATGTAGTATTGGAAATAGACGAAAAGATAAACAGTGACGGTATCTTTGCTTCCATGGAAGAAATCGACGACTATAATGTCAAGCTTGACAAGGCTTACACTAAGATGATGAGTGGTAATGTTAATTTCTCTGAAGCAAGTAAGGATAAGCCGGTAGATGCTACAAGTTTGATTATGTGCCCGAGCTTCCAAAGCAAGAAGTTCAATACAGAGAAGAATGAATGGGAGGATGTGCGTGCTGCAGACGGTTGGGTTAATGCAAGTATCGAGGACGGACCTTCCAGCAAGGTGACCAGTGCATTTAATTACGAAATGTTCAATGACAGCAGTGAAATCCATCAGACGCTTTACAACATGCCTGCCGGTTACTACCGTGTGCTTTACAACGGGTTCTATCGTGCAGGAGATATGTTGCCTGCGGCTTTGACCCGTCGCGACAGTACGGAGGAGGTATTGAATGCTGAAGTTTATTTGGAAGGGAAAGAATCCAAGTGGACTAACAAGTTGGCTTCTATCTTTGATAATGTACAGGAATATAAATATGATTCCTCTGATGCCGTATTGGCAGATTCTTTATTCCCGGATATGCCTGAACTGTTGTACCACTGTATTGTCAATCAGGTTGCCGGTGCAAAACTTGCTTTTGAAGACAACAAGTATGAAGGTGACTTCAGCTTCCGTGTAGAAGAGGGTGAGGAGCCGGTATTGGGCGTACGTAAGATCGGTAAGATTACGAACGACTGGACTTGCTTCGACAACTTCAAGCTGTTGTACTACGGAGACGGTGATGCTAACATGCCAGATGATTTCGTATCTTCAGTGGAAGAGGCAGTTGCCGACGGCAAGGCTACGGTGGTAAGTTCTGCATGGTACACTATCAACGGTGTGCGTGTGGCTGAACCGAAGCAGCGCGGCATCTACATCCGTCAGGATAAGATGAGCGACGGCACGACTCAATCCGTGAAAGTAATGGTGCGTTGAACCACCGTTATGATATATCAATAAAAATAGGTTCATAGATTAGATTGGAAGGGAGGACGAAGTGATTTCGTCTTCCCTTTTTTGTCATTCAGGCTGCGCGTTACATCGCCGATCCGCCGATAGCGCCAAGGATGGCACTGGCCACGGCAATGATTACATTAAGCAAGGTGTTCCAAACAGTTTTGTTCATAGGCATTGATGTTTTAAAAGTTAAATTACTGAGGGTCAGTCCGTCCCCATATAGAGCGACCAACCTTCTTTTATCTGGCTCATAATGGGCTTCACCCCACATTCCACCCGGCTCATAGCCGCTACCAACGGTGCCATGTGCGAAGGGGCGTACGGGTTGAGGCATTTGTCCGGCGGGAAGCCGGTCAGCACACATACTTTCCGGACGTAGTTTTCCGTGTCGTTACCGTCCTCGGGCGGTGCCCATCGGGCAATGATGTCGCGTACCGTGCGTAAACCATATTTGTGGCAATAGGTGCGCAACACGATGAAGGCCGCGCGGTAGCCCCAGGGCATGCTCCTGAACGTAAAGAACTCCGGGTCGGGCTGTCGTTCGGCCAGTCCTTGCCACAGGTCTGCCGTGCGTCGGATATTGAGAGGGTTGCAGTTGCGCAACCCTCTTTGCTTGTTCAGCTTTTCCATTTCCTTCCGGAATTAGATGTCGCCTTCTTCCTCGCTGTCCTCCTCTTCAGGCAAGAAGTCCACCCGTTCGAGCGTGAAAGCCTTGTTGTCGAGCGACATGGCTTTTTTGAGCTTGGTGTTGGGCGTGAAGCAGACGCGGAGCTTGGTGATGTAGGCCGGGTCGTATTTTTCGGCCGTGTCGCTACCCAATCCGTTGGCTACGGTACGGAAACTGCCGATGTCGCCCAGATGGACACGTTTGCCTTCCTGCAGGGCATAGATGATTTGTTCCTGCAAGGCCGACAGAACGGCCAAACAGTCGTGCCGCGTGACGGTACAGGTGCCGCTGATGCGTGTGGCAATCTCCTCGATTCCGATTTTGGAGAGGTTGACGATGAAACCGTAATACTTGCCCGGTGCTTCCGGGTTGCGCGGGTCTTTGCGTTCGATGACTTTGTAGTTCATAATGTTTTTGTTTTTAAAAGTTTGTTTTTTGATTTTGTAACTCTCTTGTCGTCCGGATGACAATGCAAAGGTATGTCGGCCCGGCGGAAGGGGTGTGCATTATTGCACATTCGTGCACGTTTCTGCCGTTTTCTGCGCAAAAATGTGCATTTCTGCCTGTTTTATAGTGGCTTTCCTCTTTCGTTGCCTACATGTTGCGGTTCGAGTCGTACGGCCATTCGCGGAAATCGTCGTCCGTCTCTTCCGGCTTGCCGAGGATGTCGATGACCATTTCGTATTGCCGGGGCGTGAAGCTCCGTTGCCTGATGCCGAAGTGCAGCGCTGTGAGGCGTGCCCACAGGTCGCGTTCGGCCCGTAATACTTTGAACAGCCTCCGTCGTGCGTTCCGTTCGGTGGAGTCGGGAAAATACAAAGTTGCCAGTCTCGTCACGTCGTACAAATTCTTTTTCATAATACATTTCTATTTGTTAGTTAATAAAATGGTTATAAAATCCGGCCCGGGAGGCCGGATGTATTTCATGTTTCCGGTTAATGTGGCACTTGCCCGTACGCAGGGCTGAATTTTAAATATTCCTTTTTATTTGCTTGTGTTGTATGAATTTCGTAATTTTGGACGATTTTTTACGGATGGGATATGGAAAATAAATTGTTCCGTTTTACGGATATATTCAAGGAAACCTTGTGGGGAGGACACCGCATACTCCCGTTCAAGGGGTTGAAAGCCGATGAACGGCTGATAGGTGAGAGTTGGGAACTGTCCGGCATTCCGGGCAATGAATCGGTTGTGGCAGGCGGTGCGTACGACGGGATGACCCTTACGCAGTTGGCCGAGAAGGGCGGAAGCGCTTTGTTGGGCGAGGAGAACTTCAAACGTTTCGGTACACGTTTTCCCTTGCTTATCAAATTTATCGATGCGGCCCAGCCCCTTTCCGTGCAGGTGCATCCGGATGACGAGTTGGCGCAGCGTCGCCACGGCTGTCCGGGCAAGACGGAGATGTGGTATGTGGTGGACGGAGCACCGGGAGCTTATCTGTTGGATGGGTTCAGCCGGCAGGTGACAGCGGACGAATATGCGGCGCGCGTGGCCGACCAGACTCTGCCCGAAGTGCTCCGGCGTTATGACGTGCGTCCGGGCGACGTATATTATTTGCCGGCCGGGCGGGTACATAGTATCGGTACGGGTTGTTTTATCTGCGAGATACAGCAAAGCAGCGACGTGACCTATCGGATTTATGATTTCGGACGAGTAGACAGCGAAGGGCGGCCGCGCCAGCTTCATGTGGAAGAAGCCAAGGAGGCGATAGACTACACCGTGACGGAGCCGGAGACGCGTCGCGAAATAGAGGCTAATGTGCCGGCCGAACTGGTAAGAAGTCCGTTTTTCACGACCAGTGCTTACCGGTTGACCGAGCCGATGACGTGCGATTACGCCGATTTGGACAGTTTTGTCATTTTGATTTGTACGAAAGGAGCTTGCCGGGTGTCCTGCGGTGAAGAAGAAGTGAAGCTCACGGCCGGGCATACGCTTTTGGTGTCGGCCGAAGCGGAGAATGTGACGCTTGCGCCTGAAGGCGAGACTACGATATTGGAATCATACGTGTAATTCAAAACCATTTCTATCTTATATGAATAAAATCAGCATGAAAATTTTCACAGTGTGGGCCGTGGCCGCCATGTGGTTCGCTACATCTTGTACCTCTTATAAGACCGTACCTTATATGATCAACAGTGCGGAGGTCGACCTCGATTCGAGTGCCGTACTTTATGAGGCGCGTGTCATGCCTAAGGACGAACTGACTATCACGGTGAATTGTCCGGAAGACGCCGAAGCGGTCATCCCTTTTAACCTGACGGCTACACCGGCTGTGGGACAGGGACGTGGGACGTTGACCTCGCAGCCTACTTTGCAGACTTTTCTGGTGACGAACGAAGGTACCATCAACTATCCGGTTCTCGGCACATTGAAAGTGGGAGGGATGACGGTGAACCAGGTGGAAGACCTGATTGCTTCCAAAATCGAGGGTACTTATCTGAAGACCCGGCCGGTGGTGACGGTGCGTTTGAGCAATTATAAGATTTCGGTGTTGGGCGAAGTGACCAGTCCGGGTACTTACACCGTGCCTTCCGAGAAGGTTTCGATTTACGGGGCTTTGGCTTTGGCCAAGGACATGACCGTTTACGGACGTCGCGACAATGTGAAACTCATCCGTGAGGACGCTACGGGAAAGAAGACGATTCACGAGTTGGACCTGAACGATGCCAATATCATCAAGTCGCCATATTTTTACTTGCAGCAGAACGACGTGCTGTATGTGACGCCCAACAAGACGAAGGCCAAGAACTCGGATATCGGTTCGAGCACGAGCTATTGGGTAAGCTCTATCAGTATCCTGGTGTCTATCGCTTCGTTGGTGACCAACATCCTGCGATAGCCCTGCGTAGGGATAAAATCCGGACACCCTAAAGTCCGTTTTTTAATCGGTGCAGAACCGTAAATCAATCTGCGCCAAACGGAAAATCAATCTCAGGCGAACGATTTTCCGTTTGGCGCAGATTGATTTTTCTTTTTGAGCAGGTTGCTTACCTGTTTGTTATCAGGCATTTCCATTTCTTGTTTTTTTTGATTTTTCGTATGTTGGTACTTGATTTTTTTATAACTTTGCAGCATTCACACTAAACACTATAACATTATTTGAATTATCATGAGAAAAGTAGCATTGATTACCGGTATTACGGGTCAGGACGGTTCCTATCTGGCCGAGTTTTTGGTTGAAAAAGGATATGAGGTGCATGGCATCATGCGCCGTTCCTCCTCTTTCAATACCGCACGTATCGAGCATTTGTATTTGGACGAATGGGTGCGGGACATGAAGAAGAGCCGTCTGGTGAACCTGCATTGGGGCGACATGACGGACAGCAGTTCGCTGATTCGGATTATCAGCGACATCCATCCCACGGAAATCTATAACCTGGCTGCACAGAGCCACGTGAAAGTGTCGTTCGACGTGCCGGAATACACGGCCGAGGCTGATGCCGTGGGCACGCTCCGCCTCTTGGAGGCCGTGCGTATCTGCGGGCTGGAGAAGACTTGCCGCATTTATCAGGCTTCCACGTCCGAACTGTTCGGCAAGGTGCAGGAAGTACCGCAACGGGAGACCACGCCTTTCTATCCGCGTTCGCCCTACGGCGTGGCCAAGCAATACGGTTTCTGGATAACGAAAAACTATCGTGAGAGCTACGGCATGTTTGCCGTGAACGGAATCTTGTTCAATCACGAGAGCGAACGCCGTGGCGAGACTTTCGTGACGCGTAAGATTACGTTGGCGGCCGCCCGTATCGTACAGGGTTTCCAGGACAAACTGTATTTGGGTAATCTGGATGCGCGCCGCGACTGGGGGTATGCCAAAGATTATGTGGAGTGCATGTGGCTGATTTTGCAGCATGAGACGCCGGAAGATTTCGTCATCGCCACGGGCGAAATGCACACTGTGCGCGAGTTCTGTACGCTGGCGTTCCAGAACTTGGGTGTGGAACTGAAATGGGAAGGCAGCGGCGTGGACGAAAAAGGTATCGACGCGGCTACGGGCAATGTGCTCGTGGAAGTTGACCCGAAATATTTCCGTCCGTGCGAGGTGGAACAGCTCCTCGGCGACCCGACGAAGGCCAAGACCCTTTTGGGCTGGAATCCCACGAAGACGACATTCCCCGAACTGGTGCGTATCATGGTGGAGCATGACATGAAATTCGTGAAGAAATTGCACCTGAAAGCCCAGTTGGATAAAGAATAAGACGGCTATGTTGGATAAGAATGCTAAGATATATGTGGCGGGACATCACGGATTGGTGGGTTCCGCCATTTGGAATAACCTGATGCAGCGGGGGTACACGAATCTGGTAGGCCGTTCGCACCGGGAATTGGATTTGTTGGACGGCGCGGCTGTGAAGGCTTTTTTCGACGAAGAACAGCCGGACGCCGTGGTGTTGGCCGCTGCCCACGTGGGAGGCATCATGGCCAATTTGCAGTATCGTGCGGATTTCATCTACCAGAACTTGCAGATACAGCAGAACGTCATCGGCGAGAGTTTCCGCCACGGGGTGAAGAAGTTGCTCTTTTTGGGTAGCACGTGCATTTATCCGCGCGAGGCTTCGCAGCCGATGAAAGAAGAGGTGTTGCTCACGTCTCCGTTGGAATATACCAACGAGCCGTATGCCATCGCCAAGATAGCGGGGCTGAAGATGTGCGAGAGTTTCAACCTGCAATACGGTACGAACTACATCGCCGTGATGCCGACAAACCTTTACGGGCCGAACGACAATTTCCATTTGGAGAACAGCCATGTGTTGCCGGCCATGATTCGTAAGATTCATTTGGCCAAGTGCCTGAACGAAGGGGACTGGGAGGCTGTGTGCAAGGATATCGGCCTGCGTCCCGTGAGCGTGGTGTGCGATGGCGTGAAGCGGGTGGTGGACGCTGCTTCTGCCGAAGCGGACATCCTCGACGTGTTGGCGCATTACGGCATCACGCCGGAGGCCGTGACGTTGTGGGGTACCGGCAAACCGTTACGTGAGTTCCTTTGGAGCGAAGAGATGGCGGATGCCAGCGTGCACGTGCTGTTGAACGTGGATTTCAAGGACACGTATGCGCAGGGCGAACGGGACATCCGCAACTGCCACATCAACGTGGGGACGGGCAAGGAACTGACCATCCGAGAAGTGGCTGAGAAGATTATGGCTGAAATCGGTTTCAAGGGCGAATTGCGTTGGGATGCTTCCAAACCGGATGGCACGATGCGCAAGCTGACGGACGTGACGAAGCTCCACCGTCTCGGCTGGCACCACACGGTGGAGATAGACGAAGGGGTGCACCGTTTGTATGAATGGTATCTGAAAGGCATCTGTATCAATCATCAGGGACACTAATATATATAATAAGGTATAGGATATGAAAAAGTTGTTGTCGCTTCCGCCGAATTTGGTGGCGTGCTTCCATGAGATAGAGCGGGCCGACCGGAAAGAGTGGTTTTGTACGTCGGATCCCATCGGGCATAAATTAGGTTCGGGGGGAGGAACGGCATGGCTGTTGCAGGCCTGCAAGGCGTCCGAGACGGACGAAGGAGAAACATTTGCGGCGTGGCTGTCGCGTGAGAAACGCATCCTGCTGCATGCCGGAGGGCAGAGCCGGCGTTTGCCGGCCTACGCGCCTTCGGGGAAAATACTGACTCCGGTGCCGGTGTTCCGGTGGAAGCGGGGACAACGCTTGGACCAGAATCTGTTGTCGCTGCAATTACCCCTTTACGAGCAGATTATGGAGCGTGCGCCGCAGTCGTTGCATACGTTGATAGCCAGTGGCGACGTGTATATCCGTACCGACCGGCCTTTGCAGGACATCCCCGAGGCCGACGTGGTGTGCTACGGGCTGTGGGTAGACCCGAGCCTGGCTCAAAACCATGGGGTATTCGTATCGGACCGCCGGTCGCCGGAGAGGTTGGCTTTCATGTTGCAGAAACCCAGTGTGGCCGAGTTGGGTGCACTGATGAGCAAGCACTTGTTCCTGATGGACATCGGGATTTGGTTGCTGAGCGACCGGGCGGTAGAACTGATGGTGAAGCGTTCTTATCGTGACGGCCGGTTGTCTTTTTACGACATGTACTCTGAGTTCGGCCTGGCATTGGGCGACCGTCCTACGCTGGACGATCCGGAACTGAACAGCCTGACGGTGGCCATCTTGCCTTTGGAAGGCGGGAACTTTTACCATTACGGGACGAGCCGTGAGATGATTTCTTCCACGCTGGCCGTGCAGAACATCGTGACGGACCAACGGGAAATCATGCACCGCAAGGCCAAACCCCATCCGGCCATGTTCGTGCAGAATGCCGAAGTGGAAGTGACGTTGGAGGCCGCGAACTCGGAACTTTGGATAGAGAACAGCTTCGTGGGGCGCGACTGGACATTGGCATGCCGCAACATCATTACGGGGGTGCCTGAAAACCGTTGGCCGCTGAAGTTGGCCGATGGTTTGTGCATCGACGTGGTGCCGGTAGGCGAGAAGGCTTTTGCCGCCCGTCCTTACGGTTTCAACGATGCCTTCAAGGGTAGCCTGTCGGATGGGGCGGTCTTGTATCAGGGCATGCCCGTGACGGAGTGGCTGGCCGGGCACGGCCTGAAACCGGAAGACATAGAAGAAAACCATGATTTGCAGGCGGCCCGTTTGTTTCCTTTGTGCGACAATGTGGAGGATTTGGGACGGGCGATGCGTTGGATGACCACCGAACCGGAACTGGAAGAAGGACGGAAGGTATGGCGGTCGGCCCGTAAGATGTCGGCCGACGAACTGTCGGCGTATGCCAACCTGCATCGCCTGACGTGCCAACGTGAGGTGTTCCGGACGAGGAATCTGCCTTTGTTGGCTGCCCATTATGAGCGCAGCGTGTTCTATCAGTTGAATCTGGACGAAGTGGCTCGCGGTTATGCCGCCGGGAGCTTGCCTTTGCCGGATGTGTTGCCGGAGAGTGCCGACGGAATGACGCGCATCAGCGATGCGATGTTCCGTGCCCGTGTGGCCGACCTGAAAGGTGAAGACGGACGGAGATATGAAGAACAGGCTTTCGGATTGATGCGCAAGATGCTGACCGGCACGGCCTGTGCGGTCCGGCAGTCGCCCCGTTTATCGGTTTATGCAGACCAGATCGTGTGGGGGCGCAGTCCGGTGCGTATCGACTTGGCCGGAGGATGGACGGACACGCCGCCCTACAGCCTGATGGAGGGCGGGAACGTGGTGAACCTCTCCATCGAACTGAACGGGCAACCCCCGTTGCAGGTGTACGTGAAGCCTTGCCGGGAACGCCATATCGTGATGCGTTCCATTGATTTGGGCGCGATGGAGGTGGTGCGTACGTATGACGAACTTGCGGCCTTCAACAAGGTAGGCTCTCCTTTTTCCATTCCGAAGGCAGCGTTGGTGTTGGCCGGTTTCCACCCGGATTTCAGTGCGGAAGTCCATGCGTCGTTAGAGGCGCAGTTGGAGGCTTTCGGGGCGGGTATCGAGATTACATTGCTGTCTGCCATTCCGGCCGGTTCCGGACTCGGGACAAGTTCTATTCTGGCTTCTACCGTGTTGGGAGCCGTCAATGACTTCTGCGGACTGGGATGGGACCGTTATGAAACGGGCAACCGTACGCTTGTGCTGGAACAGTTGCTGACTACGGGTGGAGGTTGGCAAGACCAATACGGCGGTATCTTGCAGGGCGTGAAATTACTTCAGACCCAACCGGGGGCTTGCCAACAGCCTTTGGTGCGCTGGTTGCCCGACTACGTGTTTACCGCACCTGAGTACCGGAAATGCCATTTGTTGTATTATACCGGCATTACACGTACGGCCAAGAACATCCTGGCGGAAATCGTGAAAGGGATGTTCCTGAACAAGACCGGCCGTTTGGAGTTGTTGGGCCGGATGAAGACACATGCCTTGGATATGTACGATGCCATACAGCGGAACAGTTTTGAGGAGACCGGTCGTTTGGTCAGGAGGTCATGGATGCAGAATTGCCGTTTGGATGCGGGGACGAATCCTGCGACGGTCCGTACGATTACCGAGAAGATAGACGACTTGTGCCTGGGGTATAAGTTGCCCGGTGCGGGGGGCGGCGGTTTCCTTTACATGATGGCCAAGGACGAAGAGGCGGCAGCCCGTATCCGGAAAATCTTAGTACAGGAGGCGGTGAACGACCGTGCCCGTTTTGTAGAGATGAGTTTGTCGGAAAAGGGATTGGAAGTGAGCCGTAGCTAAGGTTTATCCTTTCTTTCTTGCCGATAGAAAAACGTGCGCCCCCGGAAACTATAAAGGTTTCCGGGGGCGTATGTCTTCGTGGACAGGACGGCGGATTACCGGTCCCTGTACATGTTTTCGTAATACTTCTGGTAGTCTCCGCTCGTCACGTTGTCCATCCATTCCTGATTGTCGAGATACCAACGGACGGTTTTCTCGATGCCTTCTTCGAATTGCAGGCTGGGTTCCCAGCCCAGTTCGTTCTTCAGTTTGGTGGAGTCGATGGCGTAGCGTAAGTCATGCCCCTTGCGGTCGGTCACGTAAGTAATCAGGTCGAGCGAATAGCCTTCCGGGTGGCCGAGCAACCGGTCTACCGTACGGATGACGACTTTGATGATGTCAATGTTCTTCCATTCGTTGAAGCCGCCGATGTTGTACGTCTCTGCCACCTTGCCCTTGTGGAAGATTACGTCGATGGCACGGGCGTGGTCGATGACGTAAAGCCAGTCGCGCACATTTTCCCCTTTGCCGTAGACCGGGAGGGGCTTGCGGTGGCGGATATTGTTGATGAACAGCGGAATCAACTTTTCTGGGAATTGGTAAGGACCGTAGTTGTTGGAACAGTTGGTTACGATGGTCGGCATGCCGTAGGTGTCGTGGAAAGCACGGACGAAGTGGTCGCTGCTGGCTTTGGAAGCGGAGTAGGGACTGTGCGGGTTATATTTCGTGGTTTCCAGGAAGAAAGCCTCGCCGTATGCCAAGTGATGTTCCGAAGATGAGGCCGTAGTGGTGAAGGGTGGTTCGATGCCTTCGGGATGCGTCAGTTCCAATGCCCCGTACACTTCGTCGGTCGAAATGTGGTAGAAGCGTTTGCCCTCGTAGCCTTCCGGCAGGGATTCCCAATACTCTTTGGCCGCTTGGAGCAGGCTGAGCGTTCCCATGACGTTGGTACGTGCGAAAGTGAAAGGGTCTTTGATGCTCCGGTCCACGTGGCTTTCGGCGGCCAGGTGGATGATGCCGTCCATATGGTATTGCCGGATGAGTTCGCTCATCTTGTCGAAATCGCAAATGTCCGCTTTGACGAAAGTATAGTTCGGCCGGTCTTCGATGTCTTTCAGATTGGCCAAGTTTCCGGCGTAGGTCAGCTTGTCCAGATTGATAATATGGTAGTCCGGATATTGGTTGACGAAAAGGCGTACCACGTGGCTGCCGATGAAACCGGCTCCTCCGGTGATGATGATATTTCTTTTAAAATTCATGATGTGCTGCATTATTGATATAAGTTTTCTGAATAATCAAACAACCATTCGGCATCTTTCAGGCGAGGATGATGCTTGTCCTTTTCCGACAGGATGATTTTGTCGGAAGGAATGCGCCAGTTGATGTCGAGGTCTGGGTCGTCCCATGCCAGTGCCCCTTCGCTTTGCGGGGCATAAAAGTTGTCGCATTTATATTGGAAAATAACTTCCGGCGTGAGCACGCTGAAGCCGTGGGCAAAACCGCGGGGGATAAAGAACTGGCGATGGTTTTCTTCTGTCAGTTCTACGGCTACGTGCTGGCCGAACGTGGGCGAGCCTTTGCGGATATCCACGGCCACATCCAATACGGCACCTTTGATGACGCGTACCAGCTTGCTTTGTGCGTATGGCGGTTTTTGAAAATGAAGACCGCGCAGTACGCCGTAACTGCTCTTACTTTCATTGTCTTGTACGAAATGTACGGTGCGGACTAACCGGTCGAAATCCCGTTGTGAGAAAGATTCGAAAAAATAGCCTCTTGCATCGTTGAACAACCGAGGTTCGATAATCACTACGCCTTCGATGGCGGTTTGAATGACTTCCATAATAAATAGTAAACTTTATCGTGTGCAAAGATAGTTTTTTTTATCGAAAGGTAGCGGACTTTAGGATAAAATCGTATATTTGCAAAGATGAAAAATATTTAAATGATTACATCATGGAGACTTGTCATTGGTTTTTGGTCGGCTGGTTGGTTTTTGACTTGTTGGTGTTTATATGGGCATGGTGGGATAATTTGTATTATTCGCACGATATGAAAAATAAGTTCAAACGTCTGAAAGAGACGTTGACCGAAGAATAGGATGATATGCAGGCAGGATATAAGTTTCTCGTGAGGATGCTGTGCGGGCTGTGTCTGGTCGGAGGATTTGCAGCCTGTCAGAAAGTGGATTTACCTTCGGAAGAGGGGGAGGATACGGAACAACCCGGGCAAACGGGCGATAAGCCGGGGAATGAAGGCCATGAACCGGGAGGGGCAGACGAACCGGAAGACGAGGTTCCTCTGCCACCTGAGTATGAGGGGGCCTGGACGGTAGCCGGGATATTGTCGGAGTATGAAGGGGTAGACTTGGATACGGATTATGAGGAAATGGTCGTGGGGTATATCGTAGGGGCGTGTGACGGTACGATGAAGAATGCTCTGTTTACGATTGACGAGATACGGGCTGCCGGCGTAAATACGAATCTTCTGATAGCGGATTCGAAAGATGAAAGGGATGCTTCGCGTTGCATGCCGATAGAGCTTAAAAAGGGTACGGATGTGCGGGAAGAAGCCAATCTTGTGGATAATCCGGAGGCCTTGGGGCGTCGGATAGGTTTGTTGGGATTGGTGAAGACATATTTCAAAGTGGTCGGACTGAAAAACGTGGCTTATCATGAGTGGCTGACGAATGGCGGGGACGTGGAAGAGCCGGAGCCGGAACCTGAAGAACCGGAGGAGCCAGAAGAGCCCGAAGAACCGGAGGAGCCAGAAGAGCCCGAAGAACCGGAGAAACCTACTCCCGATCCAGATCCGGAACCGGGACCGATTCAAAAAGATACTATAATTATAGACTCACAGCCGGGACATATAGAAGGTGGTCGGTCGATTGGACATAAATGATAACACCATGGAAGTCAGATGTTTTTTATATAGTTGTATTCTCCTGTTGGGTATAGGAGGAGAAGTCGTTTCAGCACAAACCTTCAGGCGTATAAAGAATGTTCGTGAACTGGAGGACGGTGCGCATTATGTATTGGCCGGATATTGTGCAGCACATCCAGACTCGTTGTACGTGATGGCATCGCAGGATAAAACCGGTACGGGGAAGAAAAACCGCGCTGCACGCAAGCTTGCATTGGACAGAAACGGTAGAATCTGCATAGCAGACGGGAAGACTGCCGTTTTTGAATTATCGGTAGATGGGAAGATTTATGCGTTTCGTGATATAGCTTTGGATGCATGGTTGGCGTACTCGACTGGAAGTGTAAGCGGCTCTTCATCGGCTGGTTTGTACACATTGACGGATAAAGAACTAAAGGACGCTTCGACATCTACGAAGAAATGGTATAAGACTTTCGAAGTGGGTGATTATTTCGTATCCGGAGGTAAAACGGCTTTATTGACGAAGCAGGCAATCAATACTTCAACAAAGGCTGCGCAGTTCCATTTGGCATTGGATGGATATGGGCCGAATTTTAAATTGTATTGGCGAGTGGATTATGGTGATTCCTTATTTATCTATAAGGAGGTGCAATCACCAACATTGGAAAGAAGGGAAGACGGCGACTGGACTTTCAAAGGAGACTGGCTGGCTGATTCTTTATTTGCATTGGATTATGCTCAAGCCCGACGGATTGATTTTACCGAAATAGCCCTACCACAAGGGAAAAGTATGGTGGGCGACGGGAAGATGCCCAAAGGATATGTCTGGACCTACGTGCGTAAGGGAGAGGCCGGACGTTTGCCGGAAGGATGGCCCAACGTGGTTGAAATCGACCGGAAAGACGAGGACATACAAGGAAATGCTGTGACCCGGATGGTGGGGTGTGACAGTTGTACCTTAGGACCTAAATATTCCTTCACGGTACCGGAAGAAACGGGAATCGTGTGGTACAGGAAGGCGGAGAATGATGGAGGGTGGCTGACTGTAGGTTTGCCGTATGCCGTGAAGAAAGTGGCCTGGGAAGATGCGGATGGAGAAACCATAGCGTCGGAACGCCTTTGTTTTGAAGAGATAACCGGTGACGGAGCCGTATTCCGGGAAATGGAAGCCGATGAGGCTTGGCAAGCCGGAATGCCGTATCTTTGGAGACCTTCGGAACCTCGTGAATCCGTAGTCTGCTTTTATGGAGAGGACACGGTCGTGCAACCTCAGGAGAGTGACGTGGAAACAACGGACGGTTTTTATGCCGTGTTCGGTCGGTATGATATTAAAGATGACGGGAAGACCGTATTTCTGTTGGATGACAGCGGTACACGTTTTGTGCGGGCGGCTGCTGGAAGCTGGGTGGCACCCGGTAGAGGGTATTTGGTGTATACCGGAACCACTTTTCACTCTGTGCGTTTGATTGAAAATGAGTTGCCTGCCGGGGCGGAGGGGATAGAGACTCGGATGGGCGGCTGCCTTTTGCCGGTTTATGGAACGGATGGCATAAAGAGGGGAGAGATTTGTCCCGGTGGACATATTCCGGAGGAATGGCCTGAAGGCATGTATATCACTCCGTTCGGGAAAATGATAAAGAAGTAGGGACTTCCGGTTATTATTTACTGAACAGTTCGAAGGTAATTTTATATCCGAAGCCTATTTGTTTGAAGTTTTCCAGAGAGAGGAACAGTCCCATGTCGAACACGAAGGTTCCGATACCGTAACCCAATTCGAAGTAAGGCCCTAAATGGTCCATGGTGAGCATGTTGAGGTATAAACGTTCGTTCTGTACATGGTTGGTGTATTTGATAAGATGGCGTAGCACAAGAAACGGGGCTTCGTAAGAGATGTGTCCTCTGACGTAGTAGGGAGATGCGTTATACCATCGGCCGTTTAAAGCTTGGAATACTCCTCCGATTTCGTCGTTCCATCCTTCGGGGAGGTTGCTTTTGCGGAAGTTGACGAAATCTACGAAATAAGTTTCTTCCTGATTGGTGAACAGTCCCATTCCGATACGGTAATACAGGTTGGAGAGGAGACCCGTACGGATGTGGTGTTGCATGTCGAATTCAATGCGTTCATAAACGCCTGTACTTTTGAATATGTTCCTGAGTCCACGCTCGTAGTCCACGATGAAAGTCGGGAAACGGGACTTCAGGTTGATTTTCTGCCGGCCGTTCATGTAATAGTATTGGCCGGGAGTCCATTCCACCCGAATGCGCGGTGCGAAACTGTTATACTGCGGCCGTATGTTGGCCTGTAAGCCTTCTGCCACGTTTTCCGGAAGTTCCACCTGTCGGAAACTTTCTTCAGGATGCTCGGCCGGTGTACGGCGATGGAACATGAATCCCAGTCCTACGGACAGGCCGTTGGTGATTTCGAGGTGGTTGCTGATTTCAAAATTCAAGTCTTTGAAAAGGTCCAGGTTCAGTTTGTCGAAGTCGATGATGCTGTCCGACGGAATCTTTTTGAGTTCATCGATAATGCGGCTGTTCCCGATGCGGTTGCCGTTTCCGACGTTGATTTTTACCGTTCCCGTATGTTCCGGCCAATATTGGTATTCGGCACCTACATTCCAATAAAATTCGTTGTGAGTGAAGTTATATCCTAAGCGTGTCCCGACGTGAAGGGATTGGCTGTTTCGGAATGTGGTGTTGAACTTCAAATCTTGCCGGTAGGCGATGCCGGTCGTTTTGCTGTAACTGAACATCAGCGGATTGATGAAGGGAGAGTTCTGCAACGTGGCATTGTTGCTTAGTTTCCAGTCACTGTCGGTCAGGAAGAAGTCGCCCACCGAGCCCCAGATGTTTTTCTTGAAAGGCTGGGTCGTTTCTTTCTGTATGTATTTCATGGAATCCATCCGTGCCTTGTACCTTTTATATATATACAGTTCGGAGTTGTCCAAAGGAGTAGGCCGCAGAGAGTCGAAACGGGCAAAGTCCTTTGTATAGGCCTGACGGTCGCATTGTAGGGAAAAAGATGCGGTGAGGTTGTAGTTCGGTTTGGAAATGCTGTCTTCCGGTGTGTTGCGACGGTGATGTATTTCCTTATAAGTCAGACTGGATTCGTAATATCCTTCCATGATATTGAAAGCAAAGGCAAACGATGCGTTGATGTCGTTTTTCACCGGCAGATATTCCGTGTCGGTACCGATGTCTCCCATGGTGATGCGGCAATCGAAAAGCAACAAATCGGCTTGTCCTTTGAATGAAATCTCGCGTACGCTCCATACCCCCTCCGTAATCGTCATTCTTCCGTCCAATAACTGGAAGCTTTTGTTACGGGGGATAAAACGAATGTGGTATTCGATGCGTTGTTGCCGGTCGCACGACACGGAGTCGATGGCGTAGCGGTAGTATTTATTGCTGTTGGGAGCCAAAGGGGAGAGCAGACGTTGTCCCATCAGGTAAGGGGCATAGATATTGACGTTGAAATAATCCGTAATGCCCGGTATTTCACGAGCTTCGCCCAACGTGCCGGTATAAGCCTTGATTTTCTGGTCGTATATGTTGGGAGCGGTGTAGTGCAGGTCACTGTATGTCTCTACGATAAAACGGTTGGCGTCTTTCGGAGTTCTGAACAATCCCGGAATGAAACGGAATCCCCGGTTTTTCTTGATGATATCGAGTTGGGCTTTGATGTATAACTCTGCGCGGTATTCACGGACGAAGTCCATATATTGCGCGGCGGCATGGTGCATCCGGCTGATGATGGAGTCGGCGGCTTCCAAGCGCGCTTGCGTCACCAGAGGAAAGGACAGCAGGCATCCCCACAATATATACCGTATGAAACTCACGTAATTTGCTTTTCTTGGTAATAGTGACAAAGATAATAATAAAAATGGATATTGTGTATCGCTGTTTTTTCTTAATTTTGTGCCCAAATTCACATACACGATATTTATGGGCGGTTTTTTCGGCGTCATCTCAAAGACGCAGTGCGTGGCCGATTTGTTTTACGGCACAGATTATAATTCTCATTTAGGTACGCGGCGTGGCGGATTGGCCACTTATAGTAAAGAGCATGGTTTCATCCGCTCGATACATAATTTGGAGAGTACTTATTTCCGGACGAAGTTTGAGGACGAGTTAGGGCAGTTTAAAGGGAATGCCGGTGTCGGTATCATCAGTGATACGGATGCACAGCCTTTGTTGATGAATTCGCATTTGGGGCGTTTTGCGATCGTGACGGTAGCGAAAATCAATAATGCGGAAGACCTGGCCGCAAAGCTTCTGGAGCAGGGCATGCATTTCTCGGAGTTCAGTTCGGGTAAGATTAATCCTACGGAACTGATAGCTTTGCTTATCAACCAAGGACAGACTTTCGTGGAAGGCATCGAACACATGTATAAGGAAATCAAAGGGTCTTGTTCCTTGTTGTTGCTGACGGAAGATGGCATTATAGCTGCAAGAGACAGTTGGGGGCGCACGCCGGTCGTAGTCGGTAAGAAAGAAGGAGCGTATGCCGTAACCGGGGAGTCTACGGCATTTCCCAATCTGGATTACGAGACCGTGTATTACCTTGGTCCCGGCGAGATTGTCCGGTTGCAGGCCGAGGGGATGGAGTGTTTGCGCCGTCCGCACAAGCGCATGCAAGTCTGTTCCTTCCTTTGGGTGTATTACGGTTTCCCCACTTCCTGCTATGAGGGTAAGAACGTGGAAGAGTTCCGTTTTGCCTGCGGCAAGAAGATGGGAGAGCGAGACCGGGCGGAAGTGGATAGTGCCTGTGGTATACCGGATTCCGGTATCGGTATGGCTTTGGGGTATGCGGCAGGAAAGGGAGTGCCCTATCAGCGTGCCATCTCCAAGTACACTCCCACATGGCCCCGGAGCTTCACGCCGAGCAATCAGGAGATGCGTTCCTTGGTGGCCAAGATGAAACTGATAGCCAACCGCGACATGCTGAAAGACAAGCGCGTGCTTTTCTGCGATGATTCCATCGTGAGGGGGACGCAACTGCGCGACAATACGAAAATCTTATTCGACTATGGAGCCAAAGAGGTGCACATGCGTATCGCTTGCCCTCCGTTGATTTACGGTTGCCCGTTTATCAATTTCACTTCGTCGAAAAGCGATATGGAGTTGATTACGCGTCGGCTGATCAAGGAGTTCGAGGGGGATGAGAACAAGAACTTGGAGAAATACGCGCAGACGGGGTCGCCGGAATACCAACGTATGGTGGATACGATAGCCGAACGCCTGAACCTCTCCTCCTTGAAGTTCAACACGCTGGAAGACCTTATAGAAGCCATCGGCTTGCCTAAATGTCAGGTGTGTACGCATTGTTTCGACGGGAGCAGCCGCTTTACCTTGGAAGAGGATAATACGGATGAATAGCGCTTGTCCTCCGGGGACGACGGATGAACGTGGTACCGTAAGAAGAGCCGTATGAGTGCATTTTATATCATACTGACAACGGCTCTTTATTTCCTTCTGCTGTTTGTCGTCTCCCGTAAGGCCGGTGGGGCGGGGGACAACGATACGTTTTTCCGGGGCAACAGACGGTCGCCTTGGTGGGCCGTGGCGTTCGGCATGATAGGAGCTTCGTTGTCGGGCGTGAGTTTCGTGTCGGTACCGGGAATGGTACGGGACGTGGATATGACCTACATGCAGATGTGTGTAGGTTTCTTTTTTGGGTATCTCGTAGTGGCTTTCGTATTGTTGCCTTTGTATTATAAGCTGAACCTGACCTCTATTTATACTTATCTGGATGTCCGGTTCGGCAAGACGGCCTATCGCACCGGAGCTTCTTTTTTCTTGTTGTCTAAAATGTTGGGAGCCGCTGCCCGGCTGTATTTAGTGTGCCTGATTTTGCAAAATTATGTGTTCGGAAGCATGGGCGTTCCGTTCGAGATTACGGCGGCCGGAACGGTTTTCCTGATTTGGCTGTACACTTTCAGGGGAGGCATAAAGTCGTTGGTGTGGACCGACGCTTTGCAGACTTTGTGTCTGATAACGGCATTGGTATTGATTTTGTACCAACTGTGCCGCTTGAATGATTTTACGGTAACTGAGGCGATATGGCATGTAACGGAAAGCCCTTACGGCCGTTGGATAGAGTGGGACGATTGGACTTCACGGCAACATTTCGCGAAACAGTTCTTCAGCGGTGTTTTCATTGTGATTGTCATGACGGGATTGGATCAGGACATGATGCAGAAGAACCTCACGTGCAAGAACCTGCGTGATGCGCAGAAAGACATGTGTTCGTACGGTTTTTCGTTCATTCCTTTGAATATGCTGTTTCTGGGGATGGGCATCTTGCTGTTGGCTTTGGCATCGCGCGAGGGCATAGCCTTGCCCGTGAAGGGAGACGACATTCTGCCCTTGTTTTGTGCAGAAGGCTATTTAGGGAATGAAGTGTTGGTGTTGTTTACTATCGGTATTATTGCGGCGGCGTTCAGCAGTGCGGATTCCGCACTGACGGCTTTGACTACCAGTTTTTGTGTGGACATTCTGGACGTGGAGCGGAGGTTTGCCCGTTCGGAGGCGGTAAGAAAGAGGGTACACGGAGTGATAGCTTTGCTCTTTGTCGGCTTTATCCTGTGTTTTGAAGCCGTAAACGATTCCAGCGTCATCGATGCCATTTATGTGGTGGCTTCTTACACTTACGGGCCGTTGTTGGGCTTGTTTGCTTTCGGTATGTTTACCCGGCGCAAACCGTGGTCTGCGGCTGTCCCGTGGATTTGTGTTACGGCACCCGTGTGTTGCTACTTGTTGGACGTTTGGACCGTTTCAATTTACGGCTATCGTTTCGGATATGAGTTGCTGATGTTGAACGGATTGTTCACGTTCATGGGGTTGTATGCTTTTTCCAAGGCTTATTCTCCGGGTATGGACAAACGGTAGTAAAATTTTCTCTGCATTCTGTTTTACGGATGTTCGCATGTCGGTGAGATTTTGTCCTGAAAATAATGCTCCGGCGGGCACAAAACAACTTTTTTTGTGCCAACCGGAGCAAAATCGTATGCCCAACCAAGATGCCTTTTTGTAAGATCTATTTCAGTTTGGCATATTCTTTTTCGTCCACGGGTTCCAACCATTCGTTGCTGCTATCCTCGCCGGGAACTTCGATGGCAAGATGGGAGAACCAACTGTCGGGTGCAGCCCCGTGCCAATGTTTTACGCCGGCAGGGATGTGGACGGCATCGCCGGGCAGGAGTTCCACCGGGGCCTTGCCCCATTCCTGATAATAACCGCGTCCTCCCACACAGATGAGGGTTTGTCCGCCGCCTTTGGAGGCCTTATGTATGTGCCAGTTGTTACGGCAGCCCGGTTCGAAGGTCACATTGGCCACGGGAACACCTTCCTTCACGATAGGGGCAAGGTAGCTTTGGCCCGTGAAATACCGGGCGTATGCATCGTTGGGTTGTCCCACTGGGAAGAAGATGGTTTGTGCATAGGCTTCGACCGAACCTGCGGCCACGCTTTCGGCATTCCCGTCCCATACCTCTTTTGCCATGCGGAACGCAGCCCATGCCTTGGGCCATCCGGCGTAGAATGCGGCATGGGTGAGGATTTCGGCCATCTCTGTCCGCGTCACTCCGTTCTTTTTGGCCGATTCGAGATGGTACTTGAAAGAGGAATCGGTCAGCCCCTGAGACATGAGGGACACCACCGTGACGATGGAACGGTCGCGGAGCGAAAGCAAGTCGTTGCGGCTCCATACTTCCCCGAAGAGGATGTCGTCGTTCAGGTGTGCGAACTCGGGCGCGAACTCCCCGAGCGCGTCGCGTCCGGCGGTCTGTTGGATTTTTACTTGTGATTTTGCCATGATGGGAAAAATTAAAGTCAGTGATAGGATGAATAAAGTCTTTCTGGTGCTCATGATGATATGTTTTTTGGGTTCGACATTTTACGTTCATCTCCACGACGGGGCTACGCCGTATGCCTCCTTATATATTTTAGAGAAGTGCGACAGGTTTTTGAATCCCACATCGAAACAAGCTTCCGTCACTTTTTTCTTTCCGGATAGTATCAAGTCGCGGGCGGCTTCCAAACGGCGTTTGATAATCCACTTTTGCGGGGTCAGGTCGCTGACCTTGGCAAAGTCCCGTTTGAAAGTGGCCAGGCTGCGCCCCGTGTAGCTTGCGATTTCGTTCATGGAGAGGTCGAGCATGTAGTTTTCGTTCAGGTAATCGAGGATGTCTATCTTCCACGGTTCCACGAAATCGAACAGGGACGCATAAAGGTTCCGGTCGGTGCGGAGCAATACGTATACCCCCTCGGTCATTTTCAGTTTCAGCATGTCTTCGGAGGGTTTCTCTCCGGCTTCGAAATAAGGAATGACCGATTCGAACAGTGAACGGATGTCCGGGCGGTCGGAGGGGAGGACGCGAAGGCTTGTCTTGTCGCGCTTGGCATCTCCCGGTATGAACCGGTTGTCGAGCGACCGGTAAAAATCCCTTAGGAAAGGCCGGGAGAACTTCAGCACGATGGAGCGGTACGGTTTTCCGTTTTCCACCTTCTTGTGCAGCCACATCCGGTTGTCGCGCCGCATGAAAGCACATTCGCCCGGATGCAAGACGGCTTTCTTCCTCCGTTCCTCTATTTCCAGTTCGCCGGAACATAGATAAATGAGCGTGTGTTCCTTGTTCTCGTGGGCGCATCCCCGGTCGTCGTTGAAGTAACATGCGATAAGTATGTTCGAGCAGTCAAAAACTTCCAAATGTTCCATATCGTCAGCCTTTTGTTGGTGCAAATATAGTGCATTGTACGGGGATGGCGTTTGTTGTAAGGCTCAAATTTTCAAAAATACTTTCTTATAGCGCAATCATGAACGACGAACCCAGTGTGAGCATGTTCATGTATTCCCCGCTGTTTTTACTATGCGACGGAAGTAAATCATAGTCGAGGAAAAAGCGGATTCCATAATGTGCCTTGGCCTTGAACGTCAGCGAAACCCCGCTTCCGAAACTGAAACCGTTTCTTGCGGTGACCGGACGGTCGGCCAGTTGCAATAACGGATAATGCACATAACCTCCCAAAAGTTTGCTGCCAATCATCCATCGTGAAGAAAAGGGATAGGAAAAATAACTTCCTCCGTAGAAAGAAATTACGTCGAACGTATTATTCTCAGCCCGGTCGGTGTTGACTATTATCGACGTGTTGGACACGGTGAACCGTCCGCCGGCACCTATGTACGGATTGAAGAAATAGGCTCCTTCCACGCCGGCCGTACTGCCGGATGACGTGCTGAACTCCGTTTGTTCGTCGATGTCGTAACCGCTCAACGGGATGTTTAATCCGAGGTACAGGCTCAGGAATGAAGGTTTGTCCATCCGGCTGAAAACCTCTTCGTTGGCCAAACGGTTGATTCCCCTTTCCTTGAAAATCAAGTCTGCCAGATAATAACCCAGTTCGGTGGAGAGTATGCCGATGCCTGCGCCGGTCAAGACATCACTCAGCCAATGCTTGTTGTTGGCCATTCGCATGAGTCCCGTCGCGGTGGCCACGCTGTATGCTCCGATGCCGATCCACGGGCTTTTATGTCCGTATTCTTTATTGAGCATGGTGGCAGTCATAAATGCCGTGGCGGTATGTCCGGAAGGAAACGAATGCCGGTTCGAACCATCCGGACGCTCTACGTTTGTGGTCTGTTTCAAGGTGTTTACCGTAGCTTCCATCAGTAGTGCGGAAAAGGCATCGGAAACGAGCAGCCTGCCCCATGAACTGCGACTTTGTACGCCTGAAGCTTTCAGGCCGAGCATGGCTACTGCCGGAGCATACTGCATATAGTCATCCAAGTGCCGGTTGAATCGGGGCAAGTATTCGTTGCGCAGGTTCCGGAAATGGTCGTCTTCTCCCTTTACAATCAAACCGCCGACAACTAACGGTACTCCGATATACGTCATCTGGTATAGGCGGGAAGAGGAGAACTTGTCAAGTCTTTGGCCAAAGTTTTTTGCCACCGGAACAGGCAACCCGCCTTCTTTTCCCACCTTTATACTGTCTGACGGGTTTTGGGCCGATGAAAACGTGAGGTGGCAGATGCCGGCAATACATAATGCGATTCTTTTCATGCTGTCATGATCTTCTGGATTAGGACAGCAAAGATACCGGATGACTTTGTCGAAATTTTGAAGATTTACGGGAACCTTACCGCAAATCTATGTTTTCCTTCGGAATAGGCATATGAAATGTTCCAACCGTGGTAATCGCATACGGCTTTGACGATGGACAGTCCGAGGCCGTTGCCTTTTACCCTTTCCGACGGACGGTAGAAGCGGCTGAAAATCAGTTTCTCGTCCAGGGCGGTTTCGTCGGATGTGTTCATCACGACCAATTGTTTGCCGGACAGGACTATGCTTATTTCCCCTTCAGGCCTATTGTGGCGTACGGCATTCACTATGAGGTTGTTTATCATGCTCTCCAATAGGGTGCGGTTGGCTTTTACCGATAGGGGGCTTGCCGGAAAATCCTTGTTCAGGACCAGTCCTTCGGATAGGCATTCGAGATAAGGCAAAAGTTCTTTTATCACCGTTACGACATCTATGGATTCCGTCCGGTCGAACTGGTTGTTCTCCATCTTGGCCAACAATAGCAAGTTGCGGTTCAGGCGCGACAGTCGGATATTCATTTGGTATAAATCCTGTATGATAGTGGCTTGGCGTTCGGTGATTTCCGGTTGTTGGAGCAGCAGGTCGAGCTTGCTTTGGAATACGGCCAACGGGGTTTGCAATTCATGCGAGGCGTTTTCGGTGAATTCCTTTTGCAATCGGTAGCTGTGGATACTGTCTGTCATCAGCCTTTCCAAGGTCTTGTTGAGCCTGTTGAATTCTTTTACGTTGCTTTTCGGCAGGGCAGGGTACGTCCCGTTTTCCAGTTTGAAGTGCTCTATCGCTTCCAGTGTCTTGTCGAACGGTTGCCATAGGCGACCGGAAATGAAGCGCAGCATCAATACGATGGCTGTGCCTAATACGATGGTGATGAGGGCAAACTGTATCATGATGCCGTGCAGGATGTCTTCTTCGAGGTCGAGGCTCGGTATAGGCTTCCCTACCTGTACGGCTTCGATGACGTCGATCATGTCTTCGGCATAAAAACTTTTGGTCAACCCGTAAAACAGAGGGGTGGCCAGTAAAAGCAATATCACCACACAAATGATGAATTGTGCAAGCGACTTGTACATCAAGCTTCTTTCTTTCATGGCTCAGCCCATTTATATCCCGTCCCATACACATTTTTGATGCAGTCTTTGCAACCGGCGGATGCAAGTTTGGCCTTCAGGTTTTTGATGTGTGTATAGACGAAGTCGTGGTTATCCATCATGTCGGCCATATCGCCGCTGAGATGTTCGGCCATGGCGCTCTTCGATATGACCCGGTTTTTGTTGCCGATGAGAAACAGCAGCAGTTCATATTCCGATTTGGTAAGTTCCACCAGAGTGTCGCCCACGGCGGCCGACTTGTTCAATAAGTTGATGCAGACACCGTTGCTCTCCAATATGTTATTGGCCGAGAACGTTTTGCGGCGGATAATGGCATAGATGCGCATGCTCAATTCCGGCAAATGGAAAGGTTTGGCCAGATAGTCGTCTGCGCCTATTTCCAGACCTTTCACCTTGTCGTCGAGCGAATCTTTTGCCGATACGATGATTACGCCCACCGGATTGCGTTGTTTCCGGATTTCGTGCAAGAGGTCGAGTCCGTTTCCGCCCGGCAGCATAAGGTCGAGCAAGATACAGTCATACTCATACAGGTTTACTTTCATTCGGGCATCGGTATACGTGAAGGCCTGTTCGCACAAATATTTCTCACCGCTGAGGTAGGCCACGATGCTGTCCGAAAGCTTCCGTTCGTCTTCTATAATCAGGATTTTCATTAGATGTCTTATTTGTTGCAAAATTAGTTATTTGTCAGCGTATTGTTCCTTCTTTTTATAAATTAACAACATCATACCAGGCAGTACCAACAGAAGTAAGGGTAATCCGACAACGAACCCGCCAATGACCGCTACTGCCAGCGGCTGTTGCATCTGTGCGCCCAGCCCGAAGCCCAAAGCCAAAGGCATCAGGGCGAGCACGGCACCGATGGCTGTCATCAGTTTGGGGCGGATGCGTAGGGCTATGGCATAATCCACGGCTTCTGATACTGTCCCGCCTGTGTGCCGGTTCATTTTGTATTGCCATACGGTGAAAATGGCATTTTCGGCTATGATGCCTACCACCATGATGATGCCCGTGTAACTGCTGACGTTGAGCGGGATGTCCGTCAACCATAATGCCAACAGGCAACCGCAGGTGCCGAGTACGGAGATGAACAGTATGGCAAGCGAGATACGCCATTCGCGGAAAAGGAACATCAGGACGGCAAACACTAATAATACGGCAAGCGAGAGTATCATCAGGAGCTCGTGGAATGACTGCTGTTGTTCGGAATAGGCTCCACCGTAAGAAATGCTGTAGCCCGACGGTAAATGAAGTTGGGTGCCGAGTGCAGATTGCAGGTCGGCTACGGCACTGCCCAAATCGCGGTTTTCCAACCGTGCCGTCAGCGTTATGTCGCTCTTCAAGTCTTCTCGCCGTTGTTCTATTTCGCCTGGGATGACACGTACGTCGCAGAAAAAGCCGAGCGGACGGGTGCTACCGTCGGGCAGGAAAATGGGTTGCTGTTCCAACCGTTCGGGGGAGTTGTCTTTGAAATCCGTAAAGCGGAGCAGGATGCGGCGCATTTGTTCGCCGTCCTGCACGGAGCCTATTTGCAGTCCGCCTGTCATGGCGGCCTGGGCCGGGTTCGGTTCTATCATGTTGGCCGGTTGGCAAAGGGGAATCCCACCCGTATGGGCCGTAAGCTGTTCCTGAAAGTCGGTCGGGGTGATGCCGAATTGCGAAAGCCGGTCTTGCCGCGGACTGAAGAGCAATGAAGCGCCGGCCGGAATCAGCCCGTTGTCTATATCCACGATTCCCGGTACGGTTTTCATGATATGCTCGGCTTTTGCCGCTATGCTTTGCAGCGTCTCGTAATCGTTCCCGAAAATCTTCACCTCGATGGGTTGCGCGGTACTCATCAAATCGCCAAGCAGGTCGGAGATACGTTGTCCGAAACCGATGGTCATCAACGGCACGGATTGGGAAATCTGCCGCCGCAGGTCGCTGATGACTTCAGGAGTACTGGCCTTGCGGTTGGTCTTCAGTTGAATCAGATAGTCCCCGAAATTCGAGGGGCGCGTCTTGAACGACATGCCGAGGGCCGTGCGGCGCGAATAGGTCTGCACGTCTGGGTGTGCCATGATAATGCGTTCCATCTGGCGGCAAAGCCGGTCGGTTTCTTCAATGTCCGTTCCGGTCGGCGAGTGATAGTCGAGCACGATCGTACCCTCGTCCAGGTCGGGCAAGAAACCGGAGGTAAGCTGAGAAGATGCAAACCAGCCTCCCAAGTTTAAAAGCAGGACGAATCCGGCGGCAATTAGTGGTTTGCGGTAAACCACGGTCAGGAAACGTACTTTACGTACAGAGTCCTCTTCGAGAGACTTCACGTCCAGATTTTTCGGGTGCAACGGTTGCTTGTATCCGATGGCGAGGTGGAGCACAGGCAAGAGCAGCCATGTCACGAGGAATGAAGCCACGAGTGTAAGTTGCATCGTGTCGGACAATTCCTTGAAGAAGCTGCCGGCCAGTCCGCTCATCAGGCGGAAGGGAAAATGGATGACAATCGTCGATAAGGAAGAGGCCACCATGGCTGGGAAAAGGTTGTGGATGGCGTGGCGTACGACGGTGAAACGGTCTTCGCCGGGACGTTCTTCATGTTCCCGATATATCTGTTCGATGATGACAATGGCATCGTCGATGATGAGGCCTATTGAGGCCGCTATCGCACCGAGCGACATGACGTTGACGGTGATGCCGGCCAGATAGCAAAGCAGGATACTGAAAGCCACGGTGACGGGAATCGTCAGCATGACCGCCAGGCTCGACCTCCACGAACGAAGGAAGAGTATCATTACGATGATGGCCAGGAACAAGCCTTCGTAGATGGTCTTTAATACGCTGTGTATGCTGTCGCCTACAAAAGCACTTTGGTTATAGTAAGGTTTGAGTTCGTACCCCTCGGGTAATTGCTTCCTTATTTCGTCGGCTTTGGTTTCCACTTGCCGGGCGAAGTCTATCAGGTTCACGCCCGGTTGTTTGACCAGGTCTACCAGCACGGCATCGTTGCCGTCGGCATTGATTTTCAGAAATTCTTGTTGTTCCTGTATCTCGACAGTCGCAATGTCGCATAGCCGTATCGTCCGTTTTCCGTCGTTGCGGATGATGACTTGGCGCAAGTCTTCGATGTCGTTGAAGCGCGTATCGGTGAGGGTGAGGTATAATCGGTCGTAACCCGCTACGTTGCCGTTCCCCAATACGTAATTGGTTTGTGAAAAGGCCGTTTTAATCTGTGCCGGAGTGATACCTAGTACTGTCATCTTCGAAGCGTCAGGTTTCACGACAAATTCCTTCGCCTTTCCGCCACGTACGACGACATTACTGATGCCGGTTACTTGGGAGAACATCGGACGGACCACAAGGTTGCCCACATCACGCAGAGCCATGCGGCTATGCGTCTTGCTTTCCAGTGTGAAACCGTAGACCGGAAACAACGATTGGTTCATGGCTTCGGTAGAGATGACCGTACCATCGGGCAAGAAACCTTTAATTTCATTGATACGGCTTTCCAACTGGGTCTTTAAGGCATAAATGTCCAAACCCCATTTGAAATAAACGTCTATCACACAACTGCCCCGGCTGGTGCTGCTTTTGACTACAGTCGTGCCTTGTACTTTTTTTACCGCACTTTCAAGCGGTTTGGTGACGGTAATCATCATACGGTCTACGGGCTGTTGTCCGGCATCGGCTATCACGGTGATGCGTGGAAACAATACTTCCGGGAACAAATTGGTCTGCATCTGCATGTAGCACCACGTTCCGGCAAGGAGCAACAACAGTCCGACGAATAGGATTGGACGACTGTATAACTGATGAAAGCTTCTTTTCTGAATGGGATTCATAACGCGTCCTCCTTTTCTGCCACAGTCACCCTATCCCCGTCTTCCAGACCATAACCGCCCGTGAGGATGATACGGTCTTGAAGTGTCAGTACGTCTGATTTGATTTCGATTTCCGAAGCGCTGCTGTTGCCGGTCTTTACCGGGATTTTAACAGCCGTACTGTCATCGGACAATTTCATGACCCAATATTCGGTCAGGGTCTCGTCGCTCTGTACGGCACTTTTGGGAAGTATCATCCCTTTGCCGGATGATGACCCGTCTATAGTGAATATGGCTTTGACGTTCATGCCCTCGGGTAGAAAAGGTGTGCGGGCAGCACGGGCAATGACGCGTTCGGACTGCGATGCCGTGTTCATCGTACCCAATGGGCTTTCTATGTTGGCATCCAGCCGGGTACCGTCGGGCAATTCCAGCGTACATTTGTTCCCGTGGCACACATGCCGTTGTTGTTCGTAGGGGACATTGATTTCGAAAACGAGGCTTTTGAGTTCGGCCACAGTACAGAGTGTGGTGCCTTCGGTGACATAGCTTCCGGTCTGTTGCAGCACGTCGAGTACAATACCGTTGTATTGGGCTTTCAGGGGGATAGCGGCTGTACCTCCGTCGTTTAATGCGTGTTGCTCCTTGCTCTCGAGTTGGTAGAGGGTTTGTCCGGCTTTTACAATAGTCCCAGGTTGTACGAGGACATTCGTGACGAATGCCGGTATCGGAGTGCTGACAACTGATTTGTTTAAGTATGCCGTGGTGGCCGACAAGATTATTTCCTTTTCGATTCTGCCGAAAGTCACGTGGGTCAACGTGACTTCAGTCCGGGATTTTTCTTCTTGTACGTCCGATGCGCTTTTTTGTCCGCATCCGCTAAGACCCAAAAGTAGCGATAATGATACAATAGAATATTTCATGATTATGATGATTTGATATTACCAGTTCCAATAATTATAAGCGGCTATGACCAATTGCCGGTTCGTCCGAAGCAGGAGCCGGTCTCTCTCCGTTTGTATCTTGTTTCGAAGTACTGTGATGTAATCCAATACGGAAACCTGCCCGATGTTCAGTTCTTTGCCGTAATCGGACAAAATGGTTTCATACTCGGCAATCTGGTTTTCCAGAGTTCTTTCCCTTTGGTCGTATCGGTGCAGTTCGGATAAGCATTGCTTTATCCTCATGTTTCTTTGGTATTCGGAGTTTTCCTTGTAGGTCCGAATGCTTCCTTGTTGCCACAGTGCCTGACGCTCTTTCCAACGTTTTTGTTTGCCGTCGAAGATTGTCCATGAGAATGTCAGTCCGGCACTCCATCCGAAATGCCGATACCATCCGGCAAAGTCGCCTACCTGCAATCCTCCGTTTACGAACAAATCCAATTTGGGCTTGTATTGCAGGTTGAAAGAACGCAGGGAAAGGGATATGTTCAGACTGTCTAACCGGTATTGTTCGGTGAAGAGGCTGGGTTTGTCGTTCACCGGCCATCGTATGGGTAATTGAAGCACCGGCAAGTCTACGTCGGTAGTATCGGCGATGCCGCAAAGCAGGTTCAGGTCCATCAGATGCGTGTGGTAAGCTTGGCGGAAGGCTGTGAGCAATTCCATGTTGGCCTCCCGTTCAATGGCAAGTAAATTCAGGTCTGATTGCTTGGAAAATCCGTTCTCAACCAATTTCCGGACGATATGGGTTTGGCGCTCGATGACTGCCGAGACAGAGTCTGTATAGTCAATTTGTGCTTTGTCGAGCAGACAGAGCAAATACTGTTCCGTGACGGAACGTTCGAGTTGGTGCTCTTCCATGCGGGTGCGGTTGTGTGCTATGTCTGTGTTGACTTTTGCTTGTCCTTGTGCCACCTTGTATGAAGTCTTGCCCAAAAGAGGTTGTGTCCAGGTTAATACGGTGTGAAAAGAACCACTGCTCTCGCCCAAATCATAACCGTAGTAATCAGTGGCAGACCGTGCATTCCATTTGAATTCGGCATGCCCGCCATCTTTCGAGACGACTGGTACAAACAAATAATCGCCATTTAGTTCCAAACGTGAGTGTGTGTACATGGCTTTCAGGCGTTCCAATTCAGCTTGCTCTATTTCTGATTGGTTCCGGAAGTCTGCTATCAGAGGACTGTTTGCCTTGGCTGTCTCTATATAATAATGTATAGAGAGGTCGTTTTTTCCTTGTCCGTAAAAATGCAGACCGATAATGTTCAATGAGAAAAACAATAATAGTCGATTCATATTTATTTGTTTTTTGCGGCAAAAATAGAATATGAATTTGTGGAAATTTAGGAGAAATGGGACATGGAAGCTTTTGGGCATTAGTTTTATTGCTTGTTTCAACTTTATGTGTCCGCTTCCTCATGGCGAGATGAACTCCTGGACAAAGTGATTTGAGCCTTGTAACAAAGTCTCTGTGGGGCTTCCTTTTTACCTTTGCCGATGGAACATTAAAATACGGAAATTATGGAAACGATGAAGAGAAAGGTCGTGATGGTAACGGGGGGCGGCAGCCGGAATCGGTCTGGCCTAGGCCAAGGTATTTGCCAAAGTAAGAGCTACCATACCCCTCAACGTCCGATGGTGGAAATCACCGACGAGGAGTTCGACCGTACCGTGGCGGTATTTGAAAGGCGTAATCCGTACCCTGATGGCGGAAGAACTGATTCAGCGTAATCCGCATATAGAAGCAGAACTGTTGTGTGACATTCGTGCCGAGCGGCTCGGTAGGCCCGAAGAAATAGCCAATGCCGTGTTGTGGCTTTGCTCGCCGCAGGTCGGTTTCGTGGATGGTCATGCCGGTGGGAGGCACATTCTCTATTCATTAAATTATCAAAACATAAAACGATGGAAACAAACGAAAAAATGAATATCAGTCGCCGGGGATTTCTCAAGACGGCGGCTCTCGTGGGTGCGGCACTGGCTGTTCAGCCTACAATCAACAAGGTCAAGGCGGCGAATGCCGCAGCCGGTGGAGAGAAAGCCCTGAAAAAGAAAGGTATGCAATACCGCACGCTCGGCACGGGGAAAGCTGCGATGGAAGTGTCGGCTCTCGGTTTCGGGGTAATGGGGATGACTTACAACCGCAGCCAGCATCCCGACAAGGCACAGTGCATAAGGCTCGTCCACGAGGCTGTCGACCGGGGTGTGACATTATTCGACACGGCGATTGTCTACGGGCCTCTAAATAACGAGGAACTTGCAGGCGAGGCATTGGCTCCATATAAAGGACGTGTGAACGTGACCACCAAATTCGGACACGAAGTTGTCAATGGCAAGACGACGGGCAGGCAGGACAGCCGTCCTGAAACCATCCGCCGCTATTGTGAAGGTTCGTTGAAACGCCTTGGTGTGGATAGCCTTGCTCTTTTCTATCAGCACCGCTTTGATCCGAATGTGCCGGTGGAAGACGTGGCGGGAACGATAGCGGACTTGATAAAAGAAGGTAAGGTGCAGCGTTGGGGGATGTGCGAAGTTGCCCCTGAAACCATCCGAAAGGCGCATGCTGTCTGTCCGCTTACCGCTATACAGAGCGAATACCACTTGATGCACCGTCTGGTGGAAGAAAACGGAGTATTGGATGTTTGTCGCGAGTTGGGTATCGGCTTCGTGCCTTATAGTCCACTGAACCGGGGCTTCTTGGGCGGCAATATCAATGAATACACGCAGTTCGACCCTAATAATGATAATCGCCAGACGCTTCCGCGTTTCCAACCGGAGGCCATACGGATGAATACCTGTATTGTGAACGCGCTGCAAGCTTTTGGCCGTACGCGGGGGATGACTTCGGCGCAGGTGGCATTAGGTTGGTTGTTGCAGAAAGCTCCGTGGATTGTTCCCATTCCGGGGACGACGAAGCTCTCGCATCTGGAGGAGAATCTGCGTACACTCGACTTTTCCTTATTAGCAGACGAATGGAAACAGTTGGAAGATGAAGTGGCAAAGATCCCTGTCGTGGGCAACCGCTACAATGCAGAACAACAGAGACAGGTCGGGTTTTAATTCTAAATCAAAACTATGGATCGCAGGAACTTTTTGAAAGCGGCATCGGGATTCGCCCTTCTTGCCGGAGGAACAGCTACAGGGGGTATCCCGCATATTTGCCGGTACGCCCTTATCTTCATCGGGAAAAGAACTGCCGGACAAGGAAATGACGGGTAATAATAGTAAGATGGAATATCGTAAACTCGGTGGGCTTGACGTGTCTGCTATTGGTCTGGGGTGTTTGCCGATGGTGGGTTACTATGGCGGCAAGTACGACAAAAACGAAATGATAGCTCTGATTCGTAGGGCATACGACCAAGGGGTGACTTTTTTTGATACAGCGGAAGTCTATGGGCCTTACATCAGTGAGGAGTGGGTAGGCGAAGCTGTCGCTCCGTTCCGAAAGAAAGCGAAGATAGGAACAAAATTCGGTTTCGGCGTCGAGGAGAAACAGCCCACTGCACTCAACAGCCGTCCCGACCATATCCGCCGGGCGGTGGAAGGTTCCCTGAAACGATTGCGTACCGACTATATCGACCTGTTGTACCAACACCGCGTCGACCCGAAGGTTCCGATAGAGGAGGTAGCCGGTACGGTGAAAGACTTGATGCGGGAAGGAAAGGTACTGCATTGGGGATTGTCCGAAGCAAGTGCTCGTTCCATTCGTCGTGCACATGCCGTCTGTCCGCTTTCTGCCGTGCAGAGCGAGTATGCCATTTGGTGGCGCGAGCCGGAAACGAAAATCTTTCCGACACTCGAAGAATTGGGCATAGGTTTTGTGCCTTACTGCCCGTTGGGACGTGCGTTTTTGACCGGAACAATCAACGAAAATAGTCGTTTTGGGAAAGTCGACCTACGGTGGAACTTGCCGCAATTCCAACCGGAAGCTTTGAAACACAACATGCCGCTCGTGACGCTTGTCCGTAAGTGGGCAGAACGCAAAGGAGTAACGCCTGCACAGTTTGCCCTTGTCTGGATGTTGTCGCGTAAGGCATGGATAGCCCCGATACCGGGTACGGCCCGTCCGGTACACTTGGACGATTTCTTGGGTGCCGCCAATGTGCGTCTCACGCCCTACGAAATGGAGGAGTTCGACAAAGCGTATATGCAAATCGAACTTATGGGGCATCGTGCCGACCCATTCACCGAAAGTCAAATAGATAAATAAATCCGTTTATGAAAAAGTTATTATTGATTCCGTTTCTGCTGTTTACTTCCTTTGTGACGGCTGTTTGCAGAGATGATGGTAAGGAATCGTTTTTACTGAAACAGCCCGAAATGCCCGAACTGTCGGGTGGCAAAGATGATGACACTCCAGGCATGTCTGATGGGGCTGAATTGAAAGTGAATATTACGGTCGGCAGTCGCACAGTTGCCGCTACAATGGAAAATAATGCCGCTGCACGGGACTTGCTTTCGCGCTTGCCATTGGAGGTGACATTGAATGACTTTAACAATACAACCGAGAAAATCTTCTATCCAAATCCTGCATTAACCCTCGACGGCGTGCCGCGTAGCTGTGCTCCCGTACCCGGCGATATTACGATTTATGCGCCGTGGGGCAACGTGGCGATATTCTGTAAGGAATGGCCGTATAGCGATGACTTGGTTAAAATAGGGCATATCGACGGAGAAGGGATTGACGCCTTGGATGTCGGTGGAGATATACGGGTGAGAATAGAAAAGCCATGATGCGAAAGATAATATATGTATCCTGCCGCTTTCGGGGATGATACCATACCGTTTGTCAGCTCAAGAGGAGACAAACAACCATCATGATATGGGAAAGAAAAATATATGAAATCTGTAGGCGCTCTATCTCAAACCAATGACGATAGTTGCGGCTGAAGTTGAAGGAAAAGCGAACCGGATTATCGTGGGGTATACGAACATTATCGGCTATGGTTTCGTAAGCATGAACAAAGGATTCTTGAATCTCGTGTTTTTAATATATTTACAAAATGAAGGAGATTATGAAAGAGAAGAATCAAGTAGTGCCTGATGAGGTGTTAAGCAGGGAGTTCCTTAGTCAGTTCAAAACAGAAGTTGATGTGAGCAAGTTTCTTAAGCAGTTGCATGCCCAAGTATTGGAAAAAACGCTCGAGGGTGAGATGGATGTCCATTTGGGCTATGAGAGGAATTCTGTGGCAGGAAACAACACCCTAAATTCTCGGAATGGCAGTTATCCTAAGAAAATCCAAACCGAACACGGAGAAGTTGTCATTTCTATTCCCCGTGATCGTAACGGCCAGTTTGAGCCGATAGCAGTGCCCAAACATGAAAGCCGTGGACTTTCGATTGAAAAGCTTTTTATCTCCCTATACGCCAAAGGAATGAGTGTTTCTGATATAGAGGAGGAGATGCGTGAAATTTATGAGATAGAACTCCCAACATCCGCTATTTCCATCATTATAAACAAGGTAAACCAGGCTGCCCAGGAATGGCAGAACTGCCCTTTGGATCCTGTTTATCTGATAGTCAGGATGGACGGTATCGTCTTCAAAGTACGGGATAACGGCAAGATCATAAATAAAATCGTTTATTTCTGTGTCAGTCTGAAACAGAATGGTTTGAAATAGGTTCTTGGCATGTGGGTAGGTAAGTCTGAAAGTTCTTCTTTCTGGATGGGTATCCTGACTGATTTAAAAGCCTGTGGAGTACAGGATATACTGATTACTTGTACCGACAATCTGAATGGATTTACGGATACCATCCGCAGTATATTCCCTCAGTCATCCACTCAAATCTGTGTGGTACATCAGATCAGAAACTCCTGTAAATATGTCGTTTATAAGGACAAGAAAGAGTTTACGGAGGATATGAAGTATCTATAATGTACCCAATAAAAAGGTTGCTGCTACGGAACTTGACAATGAGGAAAAGAAATGGGGAAGAAAGTATCCTTACGCCATACTCTCATGGAGAAACAACTGGGATGATCTGACTGTTTTCTTCCAGTTCCCACTAGAAATCAGAAAAATAATTTATACCACAAATCTTATTGAAAACCTGAACGGAAAGATCAGAAAGTACACGAAATCAAAACTTTCGTTCCCTTCTGATGATGCCGTGAAGAAAATGGTATACCTCTCTCTGATGGCATTTGAGAAGAAATGGACACACCCCATTCAGAACTGGAGATTGATTATGAACCAGTTTATGCTTATCTTTGAAAACAGAATTCAGATATAAGAAGAACTTACAACTGAATCCTGTTTCCATTTATACAAAATTTGGATAGTGTCGGGAAACGTGAGTGGTGCAATGGTCGATAAGCTGGATGCGCTCGTCTATCATGTCAGTGAGAACAGGATATTGTAATTGATGTCTCTTTGCTGACTATGCCAAGCACTGCATAGCGATATATCTCTCGTATGTATTCCGGTTCATGTAAATTTCGAAGATGGTAAGCTGATGGGTATTCTCTTTCTCACCGACAGCATATATTGTCAATACACCAGATTTAATATGCAAGAAAGTTCCACCTGCTTCCGATGCATATTTCATATACCCGTCGAGATATCGAAAGTAAACTCTGATTTCCAATAGCCGTACGATAGCGTCAGCCTACATGGTTTGTTTGACACACATAGTGGACTGTTTGTATAAATTCAAAAATTTGCCAATAACCTCTCTCGTTACAAGGCACAATAGGTAGGAAACTCGAACAACACGAGCTTCAGCCGTGTATCGTCTAGTTTCCCCTCATAGTTCAAAATATCCGGAATGACATAGGTCTTTACCACGGAACAGATAAAGTTGTCGAAGCCTTTAGTTTCATAAATATCCACCATATTACTTACCGATGCAGCATATTTACATCGCTGATTATCAGTGACTATTCATTTTAATCGGTACAACCTCTGTTTTTACAAGTACACAGAATGTGGGGACAAATGCAATGTGCTGTATTTCACAGCTTTGCATATACGTGTTGTACCGCCTTCTTTCAGCCTTTTTGTGGAATGTCCGCTATCAGATTCAACGTATTGATTGATAGGGTATTTCCGCATGGATGTTACAGAACGCTTGCTGAATACAAAGGTAGTGGTTTTCTTGGGATTTCTGTGGCTTGCGGTGGAATTTTTGCGTTCGGTACTCGATTCGTTGAAAAAAGTGTAGCAAAACTGAATTATTCGCTTGAAAAAGTGTTTGTATGCCATAAATGGTACACTTTTATTCGGAGGAAACCATTATATCATATCGGGTGTAATTCTGCATCGGACATCAATATTATACCTGAAATGGTATAAATCAATAGACTTGGCTGAACTCCATAATGTCGAGCATCTGATATAATATTCCGTCAATAGCGGAATGCCAACTCTGGTGAAAATGACCATAATACCAATGGTTCACCGGATGATTGTCAGTTTTGAGATGATGCAGGATCATATCCATTGTTTTTCTTTCAGATTGGACATCTTTAAGAAGTGATGAATCGTTCTTAGCCCATTGGTTAAGGTTGCTTTTTGAGAATAACTCACAATGTGATGGCGCAGTATGTGTGACAACTGTATCAATCAGGAAGTTTGCACAGATGGTATTCATCTTATCAGCATCGTAAATAGGAGCTTCATTCTTCCAATATAAATTGCGGGAAATATCATTTTCTTGCAACTCATTGGAGTGAACTCGATATTTCCGTTTGTTCCATTCATTTATGCGATAATTTCGGTCAATAGAAATAGCTCCGCCTACACAAAGGATGGAATGATTACAGGCTTGAAGGATAGCATAATCAGGAACAGCAATGAAACGTTTGTAACTGAATGTTATTCCTTCGAAATAAGCTGGATTATCATGATTGCCACGTACAAATACAATCCAATTGTTGGCTTGATTCATTCTCTTGGTATTTCGTCTAACCATTTGCTCATAATATTCTTTCTTTTCAAAGCCAAAACCACAATCCCCAGCTACAATCAATAGAGTGTCCGTCAACTTGTATTGAATACAGAGTTTGAATACCAATTGATTAAAATCTCCATGAATATCACCGGAAACAATAATTGTCTTGGCTTCGGGAAAAGATAGTGAGAATGTGTTGCTATGATTCATCTTATATTCCTAATAATAGCGCATGTAATTAATCTTATACTTGCAAGTTGTCAGAAATTATTTGGAGAATTTCTTCGTTTGTAGTAGTTGATTCTTGTTTGTTTTTTAATGCAAAAGATGCTGCATCTACTGCTTCTTTTGATGTTTGTGGAACAAGCCCCGAATAAACTATATTTTCTATATGTTCTAATTCTGTTCGCTTTTTAGAAATTTGTTCTTTTGTGTACAGCTCTGCCTTTATATCCGATAAGAATCCCGCATACTTATTGCGCAAATCGTGCATAACAGCAGCAAATCTTTCGCTGTCAGCTGCCTTCTTTTCTAGATTTTCAGCTTTGTATTT
>ENA-UEPL01000355-UEPL01000355.1-human-gut-metagenome-genome-assembly--contig:-NODE-355-length-42324-cov-55.220844_pt1 | contig 42324 bp, 38 predicted proteins | sample MGYA00242896_ERZ507908 | MGnify/ENA primary metagenome ERZ507908 (study PRJEB26167, sample SAMN06115518) | human gut metagenome | host: Homo sapiens | place: China:Chongqing | collected 2015-08-20...
ACTTCAACCAAAACCCTTGTAACTCAATTCTATCACTATATCTTTCCGCATTTCACTTTTTTGTAGTAACTTTGCAAACACAATCCGCTGTCGCGGGTTGTCTTGGCTGGTGGAAAATCTGGAAAATTTACCCGAAACAGCCAAGCGCATATCCCGCTCTGCGGTGCGGCTCGCGCCGTATGGCATGGGATATGGTTTTCTACGTCATTACGGCGCGGGCTATATGTGCTTGTTTGTTTCAGGGTTTTCCAGAGCCTTCCACCGAATGAGTAACAGTAGTCCGCGTTCGTTTTTACGGGCGCGTCATCCAAAAATTCGCACGATGGAAAACAAGTCCCGACGCCCCCACCCCAACGATTACAGCTACGCCAGCGAACGGCTCCGGTTCGTGATCCGCGCCTCGGGGTTTTACACCGAACTTTTCGCCCGTCAGATCGGGATGCCCGACGCCGAGCTGCTCTACCTCGTCCTGTTCGACAACAGGCCTCTGACGCCCCTGCTCGTGGAGCGCATCTGCGCACGGTTTCCGCAGATCGACGCCCGGTGGCTGCTGACGGGGCGGGTCGGCGAGTAGTCCGGCGGCGGAAGAACGGAACATGGGTTTCAGATTCGGTCCGACGGCGGCGGCAAACGGAGTGCAGTCCTCCGCGGGGCGCGGCGGCGAACTGCCGTTCTGCGGGACCGCCACCGTTTTCGATCGGTGCGGTGCATCTGTCGTGCATCGTGAAAAATCCCCGGATGGGACGTACTTCGGCACTATCCATCCGGGGATTTTGAGGGATGTGCGGCATCTGCGCCGCAATCTTCAAAAACCTACACTTCGAGATTCACATCGAACAGCTCGTGCCACGGCAGGCCCTGCTCGCCCAGCTCGGCGAGGAACGGATCGGGATCGAACTCCTCGACGTTGAACACGCCGGCGCCGCGCCAGAGGCCCTTGGCCCACATCGAAGCGCCCAAAGCCGCCGGAACGCCCGTGGTGAACGACACAGCCTGCGTGCCGGTCTCCTTGAAGGCTTGTTCGTGGTCGCAGTTGTTATAAATATAGTAGGTGCGCTCCTTGCCGTCCTTCAGGCCCTTGATGCGGCAGCCGATCGAGGTCTGGCCGTGATAGTTGGCGCCCAGCGACTTGGGATCGGGAAGAACCGCCTTGAGGAACTGGATCGGGACGATCTCGACGCCGTTGTAGATGATCGGGTCGATACGCGCCATGCCGATGTTCTGGATCACGCGCAGGTGCGTCAGGTACTCCTGGCCGAAGGTCATCCAGAAGCGCGCACGCCGGATCGTGGGATAGTTCTTCACGAGCGACTCCAGCTCCTCGTGGTAGATGACGTACGACTCGCGATCGCCGATGCCCGGATAATTGAGCGGCTTGTGGATCTCGTGCGGCTCGGTCACCACCCACTCTCCGTTCTCGTAATAACGCCCTTTCTGGGTCACCTCGCGGATGTTGATCTCGGGGTTGAAGTTCGTGGCGAAAGCCATGCCGTGGTTGCCGGCGTTGCAGTCGACGATGTCGAGGTAGTGGATTTCGTCGAAATGGTGCTTGGCGGCATAGGCCGTGAAGATGGCCGTCACGCCCGGGTCGAAACCGCAGCCGAGGATCGCCGTGAGTCCCGCGGCCTTGAAGCGGTCCTGATAGGCCCACTGCCACGAGTATTCGAAATGCGCCTCGTCCTTCGGCTCGTAGTTGGCCGTGTCGAGGTAGTTGCAGCCGCATTCGAGGCAGGCGTCCATGATCGTGAGATCCTGGTACGGAAGCGCCACGTTGACCACGATGTCGGGTTTGAACGCGCGGAACAGTTCGCACAGCTGCGGCACGCTGTCGGCGTCGACCTCGGCGGTCTTCACGCGGTTGCCGCCGATGGCGGCCGCAACGGCGTCGCATTTGGATTTGGTACGGCTGGCCAGCATCACGTCCGTGAAGACGGGATTGGCCGCGATTTTCTGCGTCACCACCGTTCCGACGCCGCCGGCTCCGATTATCAGCGCTTTACACATAGAATTATTCGGTTTTAAAAGTTAGATTTCATCTTAACGCCTACAAAAATATCCTTTTATTTCGGCAAAACAAAATCCGCACGCCAAATTTCACGATCCCGGCCGGCCGAAACCGCCGGAAGATGCCCGGACGCCTATCGCCTGCAGGCGGCATCCGGCAGCCGGAAAGGCAAAAAACACACTTTTGCGCAAAATTTGCAGGCCGGGTATTGGATTTTAAAAATAAATCCGTACATTTGCACCACCAAAACGGAAACGATTCTCATTTTGGCACACGGAGATTCCGTAGCTCAGCTGGTAGAGCACAACACTTTTAATGTTGGGGTCCTGGGTTCGAGCCCCAGCGGGATCACAAAACAATTGAAAAAACGCTTAACTTACAATAAGTTAGGCGTTTTTCTTTTTCGCAGGTACAACATAGGTAAAACATTGACAAAACGCCATTACAAAACCTAAACATCTATATATCAAATACTTAATATTGCAAATGTAAAAATTATTTTGCAACTTTGAGTATTACTCAAAAGAGATTTTGCAATGAACAATACCCAAGTTATACGAATCGACCGACTGGAACAAATTAAAACAAAAGTATTTAGCACAATAGATGTTACCGAAAGTACACGCAAAGAATATTTTGTGAGAATCAATTACTTTTTACGATTTACAGCACAAAACGGACTAAATGCAGGCAGTTATTTGGATTACAAGCGGCATTTAGCGCGAATCGACACATTCAGCGTATCGACCAAAAACAAATACCTGATTGCGGCGAAAATCTTTTTGGACGGGTTGCATCGGTTGAATTTGATTCCGCAGAAAATTACGGATCATGTCCGCGGATTCACGCAGAGCCGACTGCACCGCAAAGAGGGCTTGCAGGATGCCGACATCGGAAAGTTACAACGGTATTGTTCCGACTTACCACCTACACCACAGAATTTGAGATTGAGAGCGCTTGTCGCTCTCTTTTTGTTTCAAGGGCTTCGGCAGATCGAGGTCGTCCGGTTGGATGTCGGGGATATTGACCTGCGGAACAAAACCGCATTCATCCGCGGCAAAGGCCGGGACGATAAGGAGCCGATTCATTTGCACCCCTCGACGGTCCGGGTGCTGCGGGAATATCTGAATTGTTACCGATTCCGGAGCGGCGCACTGTTCCGCAGTGACAGCAACCATTGCCGGGGCGAAAGGCTTACGACCAAATCGGTCCGGGAGATCATAAAACGGGTATTCGCAGAGTTGGAGATCGACGGAAGCACGCATGGCTTCCGTCATTTTTTTATTACCAAGTTAATTAAATCCTATAAAGAGGAATTATTGATGGTGTCGAAATACAGCCGTCACCGGAGTATTCAGATGCTCGAAGTTTACAACGACGAGATTATCCGCGAGCAGGATTTACCCCGGTTCTACGAAGTCTTTAACGAAATACGGATATGAAGAAGCAACCACCCCGGAATATCTATTGTTTGGAGGGAAATTGGAGAACGAACCCGCGGTGCAAACAAAGCGTGCGTCCGATGCTCGACATATTGCGGGATGCCGCAGGGATAAAATACATTTACCGCAAGTGCAACACGCGGGAAGAGTTCTTTGAATACCTGCGGCAATACACGTTCGAACGCTACCGGAATTATACGATTTTATACATTGCCTTTCACGGCAGACCGAATAAAATACAGATCGGGCGGGACCTCGTGACGTTACGCGAGATTGCGGACGTTTTGGAGGGGTTTTTAGCGCATAGGATCGTTTACTTCGGCAGTTGTAGCACCATGCGCACGAAACGCGCGAATATCGACGATTTCCTAAACCGTACAAAAGCAGACATCCTCGCAGGTTACCGCAAGGATGTCGATTTTATTCAAGCCACGGCGTGGGAGATGGTGTGGTTCATAAAAATATGTATTATTAACTGATTTCCTGTATCAATTGTTCAATGATTTTAACATATGCCTCTTCTTTATACTTCCATTGATTAACCGGTGTTAATTTCCTTATTTTTCCATTTTCAGTATCTTCAACTTGATAAGGAATAAACTGATGTTTAGGTAATTCTGCTAAAACATTATCTTCTGTTAGACCTGTTATTCCATCCGTAACTTTAGCAATAGCCGATAGAGCATTATATGCAAAATTCCGAACTACTACAAAAAACATCTTTTTACTTTTATTTTCACGAAAATCTTGTAAGACTGGCAACAATTCTTTATTAAGAATATATTCACTGGCAAGAAAATAAGGAGATAACATGAAAATAATAATATCCGCATTTTTCAATTTTTCTTGTATCTGTTCATTCCAATCGCCCGTTCGTAATTTAGTACAATCCCAAGTTTCTATCACTCGCAATGTTTTTAATGGGGATAAATGTATTTGAAGTTCTTCCAAATATTCATAATCCTTACTCGAATAAGAAATAAAGATATTCTTCATTTTATGTAATTTACTATTAGTTGAAAGATGTATATATGAATTAATTGCAATTCTTTTGCCTCGTGCTAAATCAATAACTCCATCTTCAGTCAACGGATACCCAATCAACTCATTAGGATCTTCGCAAAGGTCAATATCATTTAATTTTATAAAAAATACACCATCCGTTGATATAAATAAATCTATTATAGGCTTGCGTTTTATTTCTTTTGGAAAAAGTAAATTATCATCACTGGTTCCATCCAAAGTTTGTTTTAAACTTAATGATTTATCTTCATCCCAATATATTTTTATAATATCATCTAAAATCTCCCGTTCAATACTTTTTACTTGCAATAATCTATTTTTGGGTTTTATATATACACTTATTTCTTGACGCTTAAAATCCAGACTCAATAAAACTCTGGCTTGTCTGTCCTTCGTTGTAAAAAGAAGACGATCTCGCCAAAACAATTTTGCTTCGGGATTCTTACCATAATGACAAACAAGTTGATTAATAAGACCAAAGGGAATGAAATTCTCAAATTTCAAAATGTAGTTTGCCTCTTCAAAATCTGATAATAAGAAAAATTCATCGATCCTATTTTTTGCCAAAGGTAGAAATCCCGGGATAATGTATTTTGGGCGCTTCTCGTCTGTATTATCTAAATAAATGACCTTGTTTTCTTTTAGTAACTCTACTATTACATCGCTTTTAATATATCCATCAAATACCTTTTTTGAAATAACCCCCTTGGAAGGAGATGAAATAAATTTTCTAGACAAAATTTCATGTATTTTTTCCACCGTTTTTCCCGGATTTAGCCAAACCACATCTTTCAATGCATCATTATGTGGATAATACAATACAAGGCCATGTCTACACAATTGAATTAGTTCTTCTTGAAATTCTTTATCGGTTAACGTCAATTCCGGAAATTTGCGTTTCAGAGTTTTCACAGAAACTCCAGTATGCTCTGAATAATTATTCACATATTCTAGAAATTCCATATAAGCCTGACTCACTTCTACTGTCCGTTGTTTACGCTGAATCTCATTCATTATAGAAGCCTCTAATAAAGCATAATTCAATTGCCCTATTTTTTTCGACATATAATCGTTATCAAGACCTATGAAAAATTCATTTTCGATATAATATGGCCTTTCATTATTCGCAAATATAATTTCTTTCTTATCACCCATATCGGCGTGAGTTTGAACAAGGAAGAACTCATGCAAATCTGAATTCTCCGTCACTATTTCTTTCTGATAATAATGAATTAATTGGTATATCCAATACTCCCGATTGAAATCTTGTGTATGTAGCTTTTTTGAATCTATCCTTATTTGATTACAATTAATCTCTTTATGCCAAAATACCACATTAATTGAATCTCCTGTTAAAAAGGCTTTATATATTCCATGATAATAATCCTGCCCTCCAAAGTCGTATATTTTGGCGATAGGTAATCCATCGTTCTTGCCTGATTTATATAAATTCAGAATATTTAGAATATGGGTAGTTTCTGTTGACTTTACGGTGCGACTTTCATCGTTTTGTTTTAAAAAGTAATCTGCAAATGTCGATTTTCCAGAAGAATGATTCCCCAGTAATAGGACTTTCGCAGGTAGAGTAACAACTTTTTGTCCAGTTAATTTAAGCTTACTTCTTAATGCGTACAGATGATTTTCATTCTCATGCAATATAAAATTACTTATATTCTTAATGAATGGATTTTTCTCTATTGATAAATATTTTAGATTTGCCAAATCACATAACATATGATACCCTGTTAGAATGTTGTTATTTGACAAATTAAGGTTATATATCTTTTTTAAGGATGCAAGTTTTTCTATATCAGCAATATGATTATTTTGCAAAGAAAGGGTTCTTAATATTGGAAGATTATTTACACCTTCTATTTTGGAGATAGAATTACCATCCAAATATAAGGTCCGCAATTTCTTTAAATTATCTAACCCTTCTATTTTTTCAATTGAATTATTCGCTATAGATAATTGGTTTAATTTTTTTAAATTATCCAGCCCTTCAATCTTCGATATTCTATTTCCATCTAAGTTAAGAATTACTAATTTTGAAAGATTCTCCAAACCTTCTATTTTTGTAATCTGATTATAATTTAGAAATAGGAATCGTAATTCTACTAATTCTTCTAAACCAGCTATCTCGTATATTAGATTTTTAGATAAGTTTAAGCCAATAATAGCCCCACGTTGATTAAGTTGGTAGGTATTTCGATCACTCATCTGCATCGGATTTCCTCCAAATAACTCATCTATTTTTATATTATATATTCTCTCTAGTTCAAGAATCTCTGTAGGTTTAGATTGCATAGATATCCATTTTTATATAATCAAATATAGAAATTTATTTCTGTAAATAATAAACAAATTCTAATTAATGTTCGATAATTGTAATTACAGAACATTGAGAGACTGAAATAAAAAAACGGAGGTTAAGCCTCCGTTTTCCATTTATTCAATTACACCCAATTTTTTTAATTTTAATTCAAGTGATGGAATACTGCTATACATTATTTCTCGTGGAGCAGTCCCGATTTGCCGTCCAATAATACCGGATTTTTCGAGTTGTCCCATAATTCGCTCTGCACGATTAACACCAATTTCGAATGTTCGTAGAATAGATGCAACGGATATTGTTCCTTGTGCCACTGCTGTACGTGCAGCTTCTACAAATAATGAATCATATTGTTCAAACCCCAATTTTGCTAATTTCGATTCGAGTAATGGAATACTACTATACATTATTTCTCGTGGAGCTGTCCCGATTTGTGGTCCAATAATACCGGAATTTTCGAGTTGTTCTATAATTCGTTTTGCACGATTAGGACTAACTTCGAACATTTGCAGAATAGATGCAACAGATATTGTTCCTTGCTCTACTGCTGTACGTGCAACTGCGACAAATAAAGAATTGTGTTGTTTGGGAGAAGAGTTACTATCGGTTATTCCCTTGGTGAATTTAAGAAACAATTCGTATACAGTTTCTAATTCTTGTTGCCAGCGGGGATATTGGGCAGATAATTGTGCAAGTGTATGGGTATACGGATGCTCTTGTTCCAATTTCTGCACTTTTGCAAGATAGGTATTCATACATTCAGTTTTTGCCGCTCTCACTTTTTCCAAATTCTCATATTGTGGTTTGGCCGTTGTTACTTGTTCTTTGTTCTTATTTGATTTGTTAAGTTCCCGAAAAAACAGACAGCCAAATATAACACCCACAGGAAAGAACACTATTAGAAATAGAATAGTCAATAGTCCCCAAATCCATACAGACGTGCGATGTTTGCTTGGTGTGTCAGAACGTTGTACAACCTTGATAAGAGGAGCTTCAATTTGCTTTTTTTCTTCCTCAAATTCTTGTTCCAACACTTCCCGGTCCTGTTCTAATTGCGCTTTCAAAGGCACCAGTTGGGCAAAACCGCTTTGCTGATATTCCGGCAAACAGGTTTCGACTTCTGCTGTAATTTTCTGCAGATGGTCTATAATAGATTGGCAATGTGTTTTATCGGGTATTTCTTCCAAATGTTCCATAGCATCTTTTGCGGCCCCTTCGATATAAGTAGCATACATCGGTAAAATAAATGCTCTTAATGTAATGGGTTCTATTTTTTCGATATGATCGCAAAATATGGCAAGGTTAAAAACCATTGCTTTATAAAACTTTTGTCGCTCTCTGTTTTCAATCTCACGTATTTGGTTACGTAAGATTTGCATGGAAATTTTATTCCCTTGATCGATTTGCTTCTGTAATTGGGCCAGTTGTTCACATTGCGCATACTGCGCTTTAAGCATTTCAACATTTAATCGCTTAATTCCTTCCAGCGAATAGGATTGATGAATGCTTAACAGTCTGTCAATGTTAAATGCCGGTTTGTCTGCCCAGACATTTAAGTCAATCTGTATGTTTTCCATATTTATTTAAGGGTAGTTATGATTGGATATAAGATTTTGTCTTTAAATAATTCAGAACATTTATGGATTTTTTCATCGCTCAACGTTTCATCCACAGGAATCTCTACATATAACCGGGTTGGCTCAATACCATACAGATACTCATCTGTCGATTGTAAATCCGATATTAAACCGGATAAATCTATCTCTTTCGATTGATCTTCTATCAAAAAATAAATAGCATGTTCTTTTTTGTCCAGATTATATGCAATCTCAATTACGAACGTATGAGGGTTACGCGCTTTCTTTTCGCATAATTCAATAGTATAACCGATATATGCCGACCGATCTAACGGCACTTTCTCGAAACATTCAACGTCCCAATTATTGGGGACAACATCATATTTTGCTTTCGATTTCGGAATAAAGTGATTGTTCAGCAACGAACAATAATCCTCGTAATAGTCCCCTAAGATGGTGTGCATTTGGTTTATCGTTTCTGCCATTACGTCAATAAGCATTGGCATATCTATAAGGCATTGCTTGTGCAATTTTGTTAATTGATTCTTCATGGTAGTATCAGTTTTTCTATTCGTTTTATATCACACAGGCAAGGAGCGATTTGTAAATTAATAGGTAAGAGTTTGTAGAGAGTTGCTAAATAGTCTTCAATAATCCGATCACGATAGCCGCAATTTAATAACCCTTGGAATAAGGTCAGATAATCGCAGTATAGCCAATCCTTTTCACATTGTCGACGATTGTTCCGCAAACTCAACAAAACGAAACATTGCTTGAAGCGTGATGCCGGATATTTTTCTTCGACCCACTTTCGATAGCGGGCTAATTGGGAATCCTCCCTGCCATGTTTCGATATCCGGGCATTGATTTTATTCTCTATAACAATTACCCAACTTTTATTATCCGTTATTAAAATATCGATACGTTTCCCATTACGTGTTTTATTCCGACTTTTGGTTAGCGGTAATTCTGCTTTTACTTTATATTCGCTTTGTGCAATTAAATGAGCAATTTCATCCGCACCAATAGAGCGCATAAAGCGGCAAAGGATTTCACTGCGTGAGCAATTCCATATTTGTGCTAATATTTTGGAATGATAGGTTTCCCAATATTCTTTATCTATGATGGACAAAACTGAATCTGATGCCAAATAAGAATGTGATTGGAGAAAAGGAATTATATCCCTTTGATATGTTTCAATAACTCTTTGATAGTGCAATCGTATTTTAGCGACACTATCCTTGAATTGACATAATAGATTTTGCAGGGCAATACCTTTTTGCTCCTTGTCTTTTTCGACAAGGATTTTCAACTTCGCTGTAAGTTCTTGGAATTGTTCAGGTGTAGGCATAAAAAACGTGGACTAAACTGTTATTTGCTTTCTGAGGTCTTCGACTACCTTATCTAATAAATAGAGTAAAGCCCACGTCGTGAAACGTGAGCGTTTACGCTTTACTCTTGTTAGATTTTTGAAATTGTCGAAGTTTCAGAAAGCAAGAATATAAGCTAACGCTTTATATTAATAATATGTCAGTTATTTTAAATATCTCTGTTTATTGTAATTTTAATTGGTTCCGAAAACAAAGTTAGAAATTTTCTGCGGGAGTGCAAGAAAAAATTACAATGGCTGGATTTCCAAAAATCCACTCTTACCTATACAGACTACCCGTAGCTATTTAGAAATATAATCTAATTTAAGGGGTGGGGTCTGTAATTCGCATCTGCTCGCAGTGCTACCTGCATACCCCTTACCTGCGAATTAGGTTGACACGGATTTATACAATCTTTATATATATGCACTTCGTATTGATAAATACACACATTAAATTACTTGCCGCGATCTGTTTCAAATTAGCTGTATCTGCAAATTTAATTTCAAATGCGCACTGAAACACAACCGCCTTTTTACCCCTTTTTCTACTGGTTGCTACGAGCAACCTAATTTCAATAAAACGCTATAATGCACTATACATGAATAAATTAAACGTATTTTTACAGGCTTTGTAAAATAGCCTTTTGAAAGCCCGAAAATTTGGTCCTTATAAAATACAAAAAAGAGGTTGACTTAATGCAACCTCCTGGACTTTGCTTCCTCTTATATATTTAGTATCTCATTGCACACATAGTATATTACATCTATACCGCAAATATTTTTCTGTAATCGTAAAATATAGAGTAGAGTTTTACACATCCATTTTATGTCATCTCAATTGTCAGCCCCTCTATTAATCATTATTCATTTCCTGCTATATATTATCATAAGCCGGAATCTTACACCCTTTTTGGTCGCATTAACTCCCGAACTTTAGCGTCAAATTTTTCAACAAATTCATCCTTTAAAGTCTTTCGACCTGCTAACAGAGCATTTATTTTGTCACACCGGCGCTTTTCAAGTTCAATAGCTTTTCTATCGCCCTTTATTCTTCGCATATATTCATGATATAATCGCACATCGCCATGCAAGAGCAAATAATCACGCAAATCACGCCCTTTCAAATCAGATATATATAGCCTATCTGCTGTGCAAATATTTTCTACAATCTCACAAAATTTATTAACATATTTCTGAAACTGCGTTATGTCACATAAATCTTGTATAGTGTTAGGAAGTCCATATTTTTTGATTGCTCTCGACATAAATAAGACCTCAACACGAAGTCTATTTTTAGGTGGATGCAATTTCTCTACTCTTTCTGCATAAATAGTCTTATTATAGATTTTTATTTTGTACATATCGGACATTACTCGTTCTATACCATGAGGTCTATCCTTTCCGCTTAATACTCGCATCTCATGAAATCCTCTACCCCAATATAGTTTAAACATCGATAAAAAGTCATCTGGATCACAACTTGTAGTCATATTAATCCCTATCTCAATTGCTCTAACCTGATGGGGTTTAGAAATATTAAAATGACACTCTTTACACATTTCTATCAATGAATTAGGAATATCCCGATAATAGAAATCCGTATAACTTTTACCAATTACAAAACGCTGTAATGACCCCCATATATTATAGTCAGTTTTGCATTCTCCACTACTCAGATTCCTTTTTTCATAATACCGACACCACGCTTTCTTAATTTTAAATTTGATAACACATTTTTCGTCACATACTTCAGATGCCTCCTTATCAAATTTTGTATCTGTGTACAATGTAGTGCCTGCTTTATGGCACAAGTACAAATCATCTCTTGAATATGTTGACTGTCCTTTAAGTTTAATATGATCTATCATAGTAGTTCCCTTTCTAAATAACAATTCCGCCCCTAAGCAATTAGAGTCTGGAATTGTTCGTATTAAACACCGGATTATAGTTCGAGCGGAGGAACTGCTCTACATCGGACGCTTTATAACGGATCGTTGCTCCGATTTGCGAGAAAGCTATACGGCCCTCATCACGATACCTTTGCAAGGTGCGAGGGCTCACGCTCAGAAGTTCGCATACTTGCTTGTTGGTTAACCATTTTTCCGAAATAGGGTTAATGTCCCTGTGCTTGTTAAGTTCGGCTACGATAGAATCGAGTTTGTCGATAATCTTATCGAACTCGCATTTTGCAATAATAATTGCCTCCATAATATTATAATTTTATATTAGATAAAATTCTGGAAGCAAAACTATGGAGTTCCTAAAACAAGGATAGTATTCGAATACTAAGAACTACTAAAAATAAATTTATAAACAACTAATTATCATTATGTTATTTCACAACAATTTTCAAGGCTTCATCAAGTTTTGTATACATTTCTTGCAAACATGTATTTTCAACAGAGCTTTTTCGTAGAATATTTTTCTTAAGCGTTTCGATTCTTGCTATAGGTATGTCAATATTAAGTGCGTGAAGAAAAGATTCAATATATTTATTCTGAGTTTCCAACCTTTTAGCTGTTGGATATTTGACCATTCCAGCAAACTCTAAAGCTAAAGCAACTTCTATGAGTTTAGTCGGCTCACACAACCATTCAAAATTTGAATACTTTTTCTCCTTCTTTGCTTCTTCTTTCTTTACAGACTCAATTATATCAACATAAATGTTGAATAATCGCTCATCAAACTTATCGCTCCTCACTTGCATATAATAAGCACTCCAAAATTCAGTTAACTCATCCAACCATAATACCGAGTCCTTATGTATTGACGCCTGATATTCAACAAAGGGTTTACGATGTTTAGGAAGCAAATAAAGCATATATGCCATTAATAGATTTTCGTATAAAAAACTATCTGCATTAAATCCTGCTTCAATACCATCGAACTTAAACAATTGATATGGATTATCTGCTTTTTCTTTGGTATCATCAAACATTATCGGTTCTGTAAACAAACTTTCAGGACCACAAAATTTTAACTTTGGAGTCTCTATGGGTTGACTAAAAAGATACCCACTAATTTGTGTTACGGCTTCATCTTTCTTTACTTCGATCTTTTTTTCTGTTTCGTCCATGGTTTCGATATATTTATGTTAATATTGTCAGTCGAACAGATTCAGCATGGCATTATCTAAATCTTCACTTGCAATATTAGCATAAATCTCGGTTATTTTAACAGAACTGTGGGTCATAATTCGTGACAATTCATAAATTGACAAACCTCGTCTCAATGCTCGGACAGCAAATGTATGCCTACTGGTATGGAAATGCAATCGCTTGTTTATCCCTGCTAATTTGGCAATGGTTTTCAATTCCGCATTTACAATAGAATTTTTACTCTCGACAGATTGTATTATGTTATTTGTACGATTTCTTTTCATAAACGGGAAAACATAATCTGTTTCGCCATTGGCCATAGGTCTGTATAACTCCAATATCTGCTTAGCCCGTTTGGGTAAAGCTAAATCAATTTGCGCTCCGGTTTTCTGTGTTGTCAATTTCAAATGTACGTCCGTAATGTTCTCCCACTTCAAAACAAGCAAGTCGCCTATGCGTATACCGCCTGCATAACAAGCAAACACATACATATTGCGCGTGTGCCAAATATTAGTATTCACCGGTAGTTCCAACGCTTCTACTGCTTGAAGTTCTGTTTCTGTTAGGTAATCTATTTGAGGTTGCTCGAACCGGAAACGATATTTGCGAAATGGATAAATATCTTGGGAAATCACATCTTCCCGGATTGCATCATTAAACAGTTTGCGAATCATTTTATAGTTACCTAAAATTGTATTGGTAGCATTGTTACAATCCTCCCGTAAATGCATCTCATAATCTTTCAAAAATTCAACACTAATATCAGTAAACTTTAAATCCCTACCCGCATAATCATGAAGTTTCTTCATAATAGACTTCATTCGTTTGTACATGCGATATTTTCCCTGCTTTTCCAAACTCCCAATATATTCATTTGCAAACGCCGTGAAACTCTCGCCACTCTTACCGGTCACTGCACTTTTCAACTTATCGGGATTATATCGCTTAGTGCCATCAACAACATTGAGGATATAATTTTGCGCTTTTGTTTTCTGTACTTCTATCAGATTATTCAACCGAACATAATTCGGCACACGTTTCGACTTCTTTACGCATTGCGCTTTACTATCCCAATCATCGGGATGAATATCAACACCCTCTACTCGGATATATCGAGCTTTACGATTGAGGATGGTTCGCAAATACAGAGGTGCTAATCCCTCTTTGATTTTGTCCTTACGTAGGATTACTTTTACACTACTCATAATCACTGGATTTTATATTGTTTTTCTTTTCGACAAAGGTAAAACAACGGGTAAAACAAATTCGACATTTTAGGGCGTTCTATGGCAGGATATGCGCAAACACAATTTCAAAATACGATTGATATACTGACAATTACGCAAAAGCAACGACATTCAAAGACAGTTCTACATAACCAGCGGGATCACCAGAGAAAGGAAGGTCGAGGCCTTCCTTTTTTCGTTTTCGGGAAGGAGAGACCGGTTTTATCCGGCCGGTTCCCGCGCATCGGCCGCGTCAGGTCAACGCTCTCCGGAAAGCAGGTCGACGTATTCCCACTCCCGGCCGCCGGCACGTTTGAGTTTCGGAGGCTCGCTGCAACACTGGCTGATCGCCGAGCGGCTGACGCCGTATTTGGCGGCGGCTTCCCGAAGCGTGTCGAACACCTCACCGGTGGTGATGCACCTTACCTTCCGGCTTCGTCGTCGCAGCATCGCCCAAACGGAGCATTTCCGGCAGCCGGAAGAGCGGGATTTCGCGATGAGGCCATACGCCTGCGCCGACCATACATGGCCGCAGGCCCTGCACTCGAATGTCATGCGGGTCTGGCTGTTGACATACTCGGTCAGAGGGACGATCTCCGGATGCAACAGGTTCAATCTTTCGACGAACCGTTCATGCGAGAGTTTCAACCTGCCGGCACAGCTGGCGCATCCCGAACCCCGGCGCAGGGTCGTGGGCGCAACGGACCACTCGTGATTGCAGACCTTGCACCGCACCCTGATTTTATCAGAGGCCCTCGTGTATTCGCCGATAACCTCGATTTTATCATTGATCCCGGCCAGCTCCGCCCGGAATTCTTCGGTGGTCATCCGCCGCGAATCCAGTTCGGCCCTCCTCCGGATCGTCTCCCATTCGCCCGCGGCGAGGTTCGAATCCAGCCCGAACGCCCCGAGGAGGGTTTTCGTCACCGCAACCAGCTTGCCCATATTCCGGCGGGAGGCAAGGTCGCAGGGAGTCACCAGGCAGTCGTCGAAAGGAACGGCCGTTTCATCATAATGGTCATATACGGTTATCAGCCGGATGCCTTTCCTTTCGCACAGCAGGCGCTTTTCCCGATCCCTCTCCACCAGATTCCGGTGCCAGTACCACGAACCGGGTTCCACGGCCGCCCTCAAGGCGGGAATGCAGACGTCCAGTTCGACACCAGCCGCAGTCTTGTCCCGCGACAGGACTTCCGATTCGCCGAGCATGCGGACAAAGGCGTGGCGGATAAACTGTTCCGGAAAGGAAGTGCATGCCCTGTGGCAGTTCGGACAGCCGCCGCCGTGCAGAACATCGCCCGGCTTTACTTCGTACTCGTATTTGCAGGCGTTGCAGCGGAGAGGGATCGGCGTCGTATAGTTTACATATTTCCCGCCTCCCGGACGACGAGATTCCGGTCGATTTTATGGAGGCGTTTCAAAAAACGCTCCATCGTCAGCCGCTGGGACGCTCCCCGGCGGGAATGCGCGCACAGCGGACATCCCCGGCCGTTAAGTATATGCGCAGGGGTCACGTCCCATTCGTGTCCGCATTTCAGGAACCGGAACCGGGTCTTTTCGAGCGCTTTCACATACGGGCCGACGATGATCACGTCATCCCTTCTGGATTTTAGCTCCTCCACGAACTCCGCGTGGGATTTCCGCATGGTTCCCGCGCACTTGGGACAACCGTGGCCGCGCAACAGGCTGCCCCCGACCGGTGCCCACTCCCAACCGCATACGTCGCATCTTACGGCAACCCGGGAGAGGCAGTTTTCGTATGTTCCGACGACCGTGATTTTGAGATTCCGCGCCTTCAGGGCACGCACGAATTCCGGGTGGCTCTTTTTCTTCATCATGCGATCGGGTTATGCGGTAAAACGGAAAAGCCGGCATAAGCCGGCTCCCGTCAGTGTGCGATGGATCGGGGACGTTTCAGATGCGCCCAGACTGAACGCACGAAAGCGCCGGCAAGACCCTCGTCGAAGACCAGCCGGTGTTTCCAGCGGTTCGCCCACCAGCGGCGGGTCTTGAACCGGACCACGCGCAGCAACCCTTCGGGCTGCTCGCCGGAGAACGCCGGGGAGAGGATTTCGTCCAGCACCCGCTTTTCGAGTTCGGCGTCGCGTTCGAAATCCGGGAGCGACGGGGCCTCCAGCCCCAGGCAGTCGACGCAGAGGGCGTTGAGGCAGTTCAGAAACCCGACCATCCGGGTCTCCCGGGCCACAGCGTACAGAGCCGGCCAGTCGATCCGGTCGTGGCAGTGCGCGACGAAGACGCACCAGTCCAGAACATGCCGCAGGCCGATGTTGATCGCCGCGAAATGCACGGCGGCATGGCGCAGCAGGAACAGGGCGTTGAGCTGCTCCGAAGGCAGGTAGACGGCTACGCCCGCAACGGCGACCGACTCGCCGGGCTGCGCGGCATACTGCTTGAACAGCCGTTCGAGACGCGCGTTGGAGGCGTGCGTCTCCTTATTGACAAAGTCGTAATGGTTCTCGACCATGATGCCGTCGACGTCGAACGTCGTGTGGTGCTCCTTGTGCACGTCGACCGGAACGCCCCACTCCCGGGCGACCAGCTTGTCGGCCTCGGGCTGACGCCCGAAAAGCCAGATGTCGATGTCCCCGCAGGGACGGTGTTCCGGAACGGGATAGAAAAGGCTCAAGCCGTAGCCCTTGAGCAGCATCATCGGGATCGCATGCTCGCGGTAGAACGCCGCGAGGCGGGCGATGGCCCGCTCCTGCCGGCGGTAGACCTTTTCGATCCGTTCGACGTTGACGGCCCATTGCAGGCGCAGCGCCCTGGGCGGCCGCATCGCTTCGGGCAGGAGCTGCATCCCGTCCCACGCCTGGGCCAGCACGCCCTGCACCGAGGAGAGGTCGTAGATTTCACGCCACTGCGCCGCGTCGGTCCCCTCGAACAGCGATGCGTCGTCCATACGGTTGCGCAGCGTCGCCCGCACGAGGGCGAACAGTCGTTCGGCAGCCCGCGTCATCGCACCATGTCCTCCGGCGCCAACGGCGCATAGGGACCGTCCTTGACCTCGAACAGCACCGTGCCGCTTTCGAGAACCTCCAGCGTGTGCCACTGCCCTTTGGGGACGTGGATGCCGTAGACGCCTTTCAGCGGGTCGAGCGCGAAACGCTGCGTCTGGCGGCCGTGCTCGTCGCAGAAAATCACGTCGAAGCGGCCGCGCAGGATGACATAGGTTTCATCCGTGTGGGGATGGCGGTGCACGGGCAGCACCGTGCCCGGCTCCAGGGCGTTGAGCAGACGCTGGGCCTTGGCGTCGAGCGAGTCGTGAAGGTTGAAATTCATCCGCAGGCGTTCGCTCGTCTTCGCCCGGGCGGTCACTTCGTCCAGAAGTTTATCGTCGAGAATCATACTGTCTATGGTTTGAATTAGTCCCGGTAAAGATAGCGATACTTTGCAAAAAAACAGGCACGGAGATCGGATTTTCGCAAAAAAACCGTACCTTCGATCGAAATTATCCGCCCGAAGACCCGGAGAAAAGGCCCGCGGGCGACGTCAACGACGCAAGAAAATGAAAGGTATCGTATTAGCCGGAGGCTCGGGCACGCGCCTGTATCCCATCACGAAAGGTGTGAGCAAGCAACTGCTGCCCATTTATGACAAGCCCATGATTTATTATCCGATTTCGGCGTTGATGCTGGCCGGCATCCGCGAGATACTCGTGATCTCGACGCCGGCCGACCTCCCGGGATTCCGGCGGCTGCTGGGCGACGGCTCGGACTACGGCGTAAGCATCGAGTACGCCGAACAGCCCTCGCCCGACGGGCTGGCGCAGGCGTTTCTGATCGGCGAGGAGTTCATCGGCGGCGATTCGGTCTGTCTGGTGCTGGGCGACAATATCTTCCACGGAGCGGGCTTCACGGGCATGCTCCGGGAGGCCGTGCGCAGCGCGGAGGAAGCGGGCAAGGCGACGATCTTCGGCTACCGGGTCGAGGACCCCGAGCGGTACGGCGTCGCGGAGTTCGACGCCGCGGGCAACTGCCTCTCGATCGAGGAGAAGCCTGCGCATCCGAAGTCGAACTACGCCGTGGTGGGGCTGTACTTCTACCCCAACAAGGTCGTGGAGGTGGCCAAATCCATCCGTCCCTCGGCGCGCGGCGAACTGGAGATCACCTCGGTGAACCAGGCGTTTCTCGCCGGCGGAGCGTTGAAAGTGCAGACCCTCCAGCGGGGATTCGCATGGCTCGACACGGGCACGCACGACTCGCTGGCCGAAGCCTCGATCTTCGTGGAGGTGATCGAGAAGCGGCAGGGGCTGAAAATCGCCTGCCTCGAAGGCATCGCCTACCGCAACGGCTGGATCACGGAGGAGAAGATGCGCGCACTGGCCGGGCAGATGCTCAAGAACCAGTACGGACGGTATCTGTTGAAGGTAATCGAAGAATCGAAACGATGAAAGCGATAAAAACGGAGATCCCCGGCGTGGTGCTTCTCGAACCAGAGGTGTTCGGGGACGCAAGGGGTTATTTTATGGAGCGTTTCTCGCAGCGGCAGTTCGACGAACTGGTCGGGCCGGTGCGGTTCGTGCAGGACAACGAGTCGAAATCGCGCTACGGAGTGGTCCGGGGACTGCATTTCCAGAAGGGGGAATACGCCCAGGCGAAGCTGGTGAGCGTGGTCAGGGGCCGCGTGCTCGACGTGGCGGTGGACATCCGCCGCGGATCGCCGACCTTCGGACGGCACGTCGCCGCGCTGCTCGACGGAGAGAACAAGCGGCAGCTGTTCATCCCCCGCGGATTCGCCCACGGATTCGCCGTGTTGAGCGACGAGGCCGTCTTCCAATACAAATGCGACAACTACTACGCCCCCGGCAGCGAGGGCGGCATCGCGTGGGACGACCCCGCGCTCGCGATCGACTGGCGGCTTCCGGCCGGCGAAATACTCCTCTCGGAGAAAGACCGCCGGCACCCGAAGCTGGCCGACGCACCGGAACTTTTCGAATACGACAGACCATGAACATACTCGTAACGGGCGCCAACGGCCAGCTGGGCCGTGAAATGCAGCGGCTGAGCGCCGTATCGCCCAACAACTACACCTTTACCGACGTGGCGGAACTCGACGTCACCGACGCCGGGGCCGTCCGGCAGGCCGTGGCGCAGACCCGCGCCGAAGTGATCGTGAACTGCGCGGCCTACACCAACGTGGAGCGCGCCGAGGAGGACGAGGAGGCGGCCGACCGGCTGAACCGCGGGGCGGCGGAAAACCTCGCCCGGGCCGCGGAGGCGAACGGCGCGACGCTGATCCACGTCTCGACGGACTACGTCTTCGACGGCACGGCCCATCTGCCCTACACGGAAGACGCCCCGACCGCACCGCTGGGCGTCTACGGACGCACGAAACTCGCCGGGGAGCGGGCCGTCGCGGAGTCGGGGTGCAAATACCTGACCTTCCGCACAGCGTGGCTCTATTCCGAATACGGGAACAACTTCCTGAAAACGATGCTCCGGCTGACGGCCGAAAAGGAGCGTCTGAACGTGGTCTTCGATCAGGCGGGGACCCCGACCTACGCCGGGGACCTGGCCATGACGATCTTCTCGATCGTCGAAGGCGGCTATTTCGCCGGGAACGAGGGCCTCTACCACTTCTCGAACGAGGGCGTGGCGTCGTGGTACGACTTCGCCGCGGAGATCGCCGCCGCCGCCGGGCACGACAAATGCCGCATCCGCCCCTGCCGCACGGCGGAATTCCCGACCAAGGCCGCCCGCCCGGCCTACTCGGTGCTGGACAAAAGCAAAATCAAAGAGACGTTCGGGCTGGAAATCCCCCACTGGCGGGAGTCGATGCTCTACTGTCTGAAAAACATGCTGCGATGAAACGCAATATCCTGATCACCGGCGGCGCCGGATTCATCGGCTCGCACGTCGTGCGGCTGTTCGTCGGGAAATACCCCGACTGTCGGATCGTAAACCTCGACCGCCTGACCTACGCCGGCAACCTCGCGAACCTGCGGGACGTCGAGAACCGTCCGAACTACACGTTCGTCAAAGGCGACATCTGCGACTACGACGCCATGCGCAGCCTCTTCGCGGAGTACGACATAGACGGGGTGATCCATCTCGCGGCCGAAAGCCACGTCGACCGCTCGATCCGCGATCCGTTCACTTTCGCGCGGACCAACGTGATGGGGACGCTGACGCTGTTGCAGGCCGCGCGGGAGCATTGGAACGGCACATGGGAAGGCAGACGCTTCCACCACATCTCGACCGACGAGGTCTACGGGGCGCTGCCGTTCGACGGGACGCTCTTCACCGAGCAGACCCGCTACGACCCCCACTCGCCCTACTCGGCGTCGAAAGCCTCGTCGGACCATTTCGTACGGGCGTTCCACGACACGTACGGATTCCCGGCCGTGGTGACGAACTGTTCGAACAACTACGGGCCTTATCAGTTTCCCGAGAAGCTCATACCGCTGTTCATCAACAACATCCGCCACGAAAAGCCGCTGCCGGTCTACGGCCGGGGCGAAAACGTCCGCGACTGGCTCTACGTCGAGGACCACGCCCGGGCCATCGACACGATATTCCACCGGGGACGCGACGGCGAGACGTACAACATCGGCGGTTTCAACGAGTGGCGGAACATCGACCTGATCCGGGTGATCATCCGGACGGTGGACCGCCTGCTGGGACGGCCCGAAGGGGCTTCGGAGAAGCTGATCACCTACGTCACCGACCGGGCCGGGCACGACCTGCGCTACGCCATCGACTCGCGCAAACTCAAGGAGGAGCTGGGCTGGGAACCTTCGCTGCAATTCGAGGAGGGCATCGAGAAGACCGTGCGGTGGTACCTCGCCAACCAAGAGTGGATGGACGACATCACCTCGGGGGAATACGAGCGGTACTATCAGGAAATGTATACCGGGCGGTAGACGCATATTTTCGGATCGTTTCACGATCCGGTGCTTATGTACTTTTTGATCGCAAAAAGTACCAAAAACTCTCCGACAGATGCCTTCGCCTACTTTGGGCGGCCTAACGCTGGCTCCGGGCGACTATTCGCGGGTTTGTAAACAAACCGCCCCCTCCGCTCGCGCTTTTAGGCCGCCCTGCGTTTCACGGCTGCGGCATCGAGTCGGGATCAGTCTCCGCTTGTGGCGGCGGGAAGCAGATGCGATAACTCCGTTCAGAAAAAACCACGAAAAACTCCGTATTTATCAAACCTACCCTTTGCGGCTGATCTCGGCGAACGTCGCCTGGACGCAGGCCGCCAGGTCCGAAGGGGCGACCTTGAGTTGCAGACCCCGCACCCCCGCACTGACATAGATGAAAGGCAGGCCGGCAGCCGTGGCGTGGATGTAGGTCGGAAAGGCCTTTTTCATGCCGATCGGCGAACAGCCCCCGCGGATGTAGCCCGTCACGGGCAGCAGCTCCTTCATCGGAATCAGATCGGCCTTCTTGTTGGCGGAGATCTTCGCCGCGGCTTTCAGGTCCACTTCGTGGTCGCCGGGCACGACGCAGACGAAATAGCCCGTACGGTCGCCCTTCAGAACGAGGGTCTTGAAAACGGTCGCTATATCCTCGCCCAGCTGTTCGGCGACGTGCGTCGCGGCGAGGTGCTCTTCGTCCACCCGGTACGGAACCAGTTCGTATGCGATCTTCGCGCGGTCGAGCAGCCGCGCGGCATTCGTCTTTTCGACTTTGGGATGTGCCATATTGTTCCCTTTATCTTCTTATCTGCCGCAAAGGTAGTTTAAATTACCCGAATGTGTGCATTTTTGCTACATTTGCCCGATCATGGCGCAACGGACACTCATATTTCTGGCAGGACTTCTCTGGGCCGCAGGCGCTTCGGCGCAGACCACGCGCGTGCGCGGGCAGGTGACCGACACCGCGGACGGAAAGCCCCTGCAATTCGTCAGCGTCGTATTCCCCGGAACCACGACGGGAATCACCACCGACGAGCAGGGAATCTACGCCCTCGAAACCCGCGACACCGTGAGCCGCGTGCAGGCCTCGATGGTCGGTTACGCCACACGGACCCTGCCGCTGACGCCCGGAACCTTCAACCACGTGGATTTCGCCCTCGAAGCCGTGGAGTTCGGCATCGGGCAGGTGGTCATCACCCCCGGCGAAAACCCCGCCTACCCCATTCTCGACGGCGTGATCCGCAACAAGCCGCTGAACGACCCCGAGCGGTACGACACGTACAGCTGCCGCACCTACACCAAGATGGAACTGGACCTCACGAACATCAGGCCGCAGTTCCGGAGCCGCCGTCTCCAGCGCAACTTCGGGTTCGTCTTCGATTACGTCGACACCTCGGCGCTCACGGGCCAGGCCTATCTCCCGGCGATGATCTCCGAGTCCACGGCCGACCTCTACCGCAGCAGCCGTCCGGCATTCAAGCGCGAGGTGATCCGCGCCAGCCGCATCTCGGGCGTCGAGGACAACTTCGCCGCGGCCCAGTTCACGGGAGGCATGCACGGCGACGTGAATTTCTACGACAACTTCATCGACATCTTCAACGTGCGCTTCGCCAGCCCGCTCTCCGACGGGGGACGCGCGTTCTACAACTATTTCCTGGTGGACAGCATGGTGACCGAGGGGCGCAAGGTCTACAAAATCCGCTTCCATCCCAAGCGCCTCACCACCCCGGTGCTCGACGGAGAGGTCAACATCGACTCGGCGTCCTACGCCCTCCAGTCGGCCTCGGCGCGCATGCCCAAGGGCGTGAACGTCAACTGGATCAGGCACCTGATGCTCGACAACGAGAACCGTCCGGCGGACAAGGGCCGCTGGTTTCGCGTCCGCGACCGCGTGTCTGCGGAATTCTCCGTCTCGACGGCCGATTCGTCGAAACTCACCTCGTTCATCGGCACGCGCGAGGTGGCTTACAGCGACGTGCGCATCGGCGAGCCGATCCCCGACGAGGTGCTGCGCATGGACAACAACGTCGTGGTGCGCGACGAGGAACCCGGGCACCGCCGGGAGGAGTTCTGGGAGCAGGTGCGCCCTTACAGTTTGAGCGAAAAGGAGAAAGGCATCTACGCAATGGTCGACTCGGTGCAGCACGTGCCACTGTACCGCAACATCTACACCCTCATCAACACAGTGATCGTCGGCTACTGGAATACAAAATACATCGGCATCGGTCCCTACTACAAACTGGCCAGCTTCAACAAGCTGGAAGGCTTCCGCATGCAGCTGGGCGGGCGCACGACGACCGAAGTGAGCCGCACGGTGCGCGTCGGGGGCTACGTGGCCTACGGCACGCGCGACGAGGACGTGAAGGGCGGCGGCAGCGTCGAGGTGGCCTTCAACCGCCACCTCACGCGCAAACTGACCCTCACGGCACGGCACGACGTGATGCAGCTCGGCGCCGGGCAGAACGCGCTGACCGAGAGCAACATCCTCTCGTCGATACTCTCGCGCGGCGACCAGCGGCTCTCGATGGTCAACCGCGGCGAGGCGGTCTACGAACACGAGTGGTGTCACGGCGTGAGCACCTTCGCCGGCGCGCGCATGCAGCGCATCTTCGCCAACCGTTACGTGCCGATGCTGCGGCCCGACGGTGTGCCCGTCAACTCGGTTTCCGACGCCGCGGTGCACGTCGGCCTGCGGCTCTCGAAAAACGAAACGGTCTACCGCATGCCCTTCGACAAGCAGTCGATGGGTTCGGTCTACCCCATCCTGACGCTCGGATTCTCGGCGGGGATTCCCGACGCGCTGCACGGCAGCTACGAATACTACCGCCTCGAAGGCGGCATCCGCTACCGTCCGGAACTGCCGCCCGTGGGGTATTCGGACATCACGGTGCAGGGCGGGCGCATCTTCGGCAAGGTCCCCTACCAACTGCTCAAACTCCACGAGGGCAACGGCACCTATTTCTACGATCCCTACGCCTTCTCGTGCATGAATTTCTACGAGTTCGCCTCCGACGCATGGGTGTCGTGGTTCTGGGAGCACCACTTCAACGGCGTGCTGCTGGGCCGCCTGCCGCTGATCAAAAAGCTGAAATGGCGCGAGGTGCTGGTCTGCAAGGGCGTGTGGGGCACGCTTTCGCGCGAAAACAACGGGTCGACGGCCGGAACGCAGGCCGACCTTCTCTTCCCCGCGGGCATGACCTCGGTGTCGGACCCCTATGTCGAGGCCGGATTCGGCGTGGAGAACATCTTCAGGCTCTTCCGCGTGGACTGCATCTGGCGGCTCACACACCGAAGTCCCAAACCCGGACAGGAGATTCAGAACTTCGCCGTCAATTTAAGCCTGCAACTCAAATTCTGACCGGCGCAAGCCGTGCGTGTCGGGGATTTTGCCTATCTTTAGGCCCTGAAAACGAAACCGACGATGAAGAAAGCAGCTATATTCGACATGGACGGCACGCTGGTCGCCAACTCCCCGGTACACATCCGGGCCTTCGAAATCTTTTGCGCCCGCTACGGCGTCACCGACTGGAGAGAGAAACTCGCCAACGGGTTCGGCATGGGCAACGACGACATCATGCGGCTGGTGATGCCCGAGGAGGTGATGCGCGAAAAGGGCCTCGCGGCGCTGGCCGACGAGAAGGAAGCCATCTACCGCGAAATATACGCCCCGGACATCCGCCCGGTGGAAGGGCTGAAGGAGTTGCTCGAACGGCTCCGTGCGGCGGGGATTCCGTGCGCCGTGGGTTCGTCGGGATGCAAGGCCAACGTAGATTTCGTGCTCGACAGCTGTGCGATCCGGCCTTATTTCGATGCGGCGATCTCGGGCGACATGGTGTCGCGCTGCAAACCCGACCCGGAGATCTACCTCACGGCGGCTGCGGCGCTGGGCGTTTCGCCCGCCGACTGCGTGATCTTCGAGGATGCGCGGGCGGGATTCGAAGCGGCGAGGCGGGCCGGCGCAGGCCGGATCGTGGCCCTCACGACCACCCTGCCGCGCGAAGAGCTGGAGCGCGAACCGCAGGCCGACCGGATCATCGACTCATTCGCCGACATCGACGACATCGGCGCCCTGCTGGCCTAAAACAGCCGGGCGACGGCGGGAATACGCAGCACGCACCGCATCAGCCACGCCGGAACCAGCCGGCAGACACAGACGCAGATTTTCGTGAAAACACCCGGAATGCAGCTGCTACGGCCCCGGAACAAGGCCCGGAGGCCATGTTGCGCCACCCCCTGCGGCGCAGACATGACGCCCCAGCGAAGCAGCCGGCGGCGGCAGGCGGCGTCCAGATCGTACAGCGGCGTATCGACCGCCCCCGGGAAAACACCCGTCACGCGGACGCCGTATTTGCGGAACTCGAAATTCAGCGACCGGGCGAAGGTGCGCAGGAAACTTTTCGTCGCGGCGTAGGCCGCAATCGTCGGATAAGGCATCCACGCCGTCGCTGACGACATCACGAGGATATACCCCTCGCCCCGTCGCCGCATCTCCTCCCCGTAGAGACGGCACAGCAGCGCGGGCGTCGTGCAATGGAGCGTGACGATGCGGCCGATGCGTTCGGGCGGGGCTGCGGCCAGCGGACCGAACAGCAGGACGCCCGCATTGCAGACGAGCACCCCGATTTCGATGCCGCGCGCCGAGGTTTCGGCATGGAGTTTCACGGCGGCATCCGGTTCCGAAAGGTCCATGCAGAGCGGCAGCGTGCGCACGCCGTAACGCGCCGCAATTTCCCGGGCCGCGGCGCGATTCTCTTCGTTGCGATTGCCCGCCATTACCAAATCATACCCTTTTGCCGCCAGCTGCGCGGCATATTCGCGGCCGATTCCCGACGAAGCGCCGGTCACCAATGCGTATTTTCGCTGCCGGGAGGAGATCATATCGAATAATTTGCTACTTTTGCGCGGTTTAAAAATCTGTATCCTATGTTTCGGGGTCTCGCCACCGTTCTGCTGCTCGTCGTCTCCAACGCCTTTATGACGCTGGCGTGGTACGGGCATATCGCCTTCAAATCACGGCTCGAACGCTTCGGGCTGACGGCCATCGTTCTGTTGAGCTGGGGCATCGCGCTGTTCGAATACTGCTTCCAGGTCCCCGCCAACCGCATCGGCAGCGCCGAATTCGGAGGTCCGTTCTCGATCTGGGAACTCAAGGTGATTCAGGAGGTCGTATCGCTCTCGGTCTTCACCGTCTTCGCGCTGGTCTTTATGAAATCCGACACCCTGCGCTGGAACCACCTCGCGGGATTCCTCTGCCTGGTTTTAGCCGTCTATTTCATTTTCCGCAAATAGCGCCAGCTCTTCGGCCTTCCCGCCGCGGATCAGGGGCAAAGCCCGGCGGATCGTCTCCGCAGGCCACTCCCACCATTTTATCGCAAGCAGGCTTTCGACCGTCGCCGGATCGAAGCGGTATTTGATGACCTTGGCCGGAACGCCTCCGACGATGGCATAGGGCGGCACATCGCACGTCACAACGGCCCGTGAGGCGACGATCGCCCCGTCACCGATCGTAACGCCCGCCATCACGACCGCTTCGTAACCGATCCACACGTCATTGCCGACAACGATGTCGCCCCGGTTGTCCCACGCCGAAGCCACCTCCGACTTGTCGATGCCCCACTCCTCGCCCCAGAAAATCGGGAACGGATAGGTGGACAGCGATTTGAGCGTATGGTTGGCGCTGTTGAAGAGGAACCGCGCGCCGCAGGCCAGCGAGCAGAATTTCCCGATGACCAGCCGGTCGCCGTTCACCGGATAGTGATACAGCACGTTGTTGCGTTCGAAATCGACGGGGTCGGCCGCGAAATCGTTGTAGATCGTCCACTCCCCCACCTCGATATTCGGGTCGCTGACGACCTCTTTCAGATAGACCGTCTGCCGGTCCCCCTCGCGGGGATATATCTTATTTTTCATCTCTTTTCAATTCTATGTTGGGTAAAAAGCCCGTGATGATGCCCAGCAGGGGCAGCAGGGTGCTGACCCGGAAAATAAATTCGATGCTCGTCCGGTCGGCCAGCCACCCGAAGAAGGCCGAGCCGAGGCCGCCCAGTCCGAACATCAGCCCGAAGAAGACCCCGGCGATCATGCCGACCTTGCCGGGCATCAGGTCGGTGGCATAGACCAGAATGGCCGAGAAGGCCGACGAGATGACCAGTCCGATGATGACGGCCAGCACGATGGTCCCGGTCAGGCCGGCATAGGGAAGCATCAGCGTAAAGGGCGCCGCACCGAGGATCGAGCCCCATATCACGTATTTACGTCCGATGCGGTCGCCGACCGGCCCGCCGATGAAGGTCCCCGCCGCCGAAGCCGCGAGGAAAGCGAAAAGCGCATACTGCGCTCCCTGCACCGACATCGAGAATTTGTCCATCAGGAAAAAGGTGAAATAGTTGGTCATCGAGGCGATGTAGAAATACTTCGAGAAAACCAGCACGCCCAGGATAATGAGCGCATTCCGAATTTTACGTTTCGAGAGTCCGGGCCCCGTGGTATCCGCCGCAACGGCGGGCCTGCGGGCTGCCAAAGCCAGTTGCCGTTTGTACCAGTTCCCGATCTTTACGAGGATGAAGATGGCCAGCAGCGCGGCCAGTGCGAACCAACCGATCGAAGCCTGCCCGAACGGAATCACGATCAGCGCGGCCAGCAGGGGCCCCATGGCGCTTCCGGCATTGCCGCCGACCTGAAAGATCGACTGCGCCAGCCCTTTGCGACCTCCCGAGGCGAGCTGGGCCACGCGCGAGGATTCGGGATGGAAGACCGACGAACCGCAGCCGATCAGTCCGACCGACACCAAAATCAGGGCGAAGCCGGGAGCGGCGGCGAGCGCAAGCAGTCCGCACAGCGTGAAACACATCCCCGCGGCCAGCGAATAGGGCCGCGGATGGAGGTCGGCCAGCCGCCCGGCGACAGGTTGCAGAAGCGACGAGGTTAGTTGGAAAACCAGTGTGATGAGGCCGATCTGGGCAAACGTGAAGCCAAATTTCTCCTTAAGGAGCGGATAGACCGCCGGAATGACGGACTGCATCATGTCATTGAGCAGATGGGTGGCGCAGACCATCAGCAGGATCGGATAGACCGTCCTGCCCGCCCGGTTCATTTCCCGCGGTCCTTTCTCCATATCTGATACGAGTTAACGAAGTTCTGCCACATATTATTTACTTGCGCTTGTATTCGTCTGATTATTAATCTATAACATAAAACAGTTCTTGCAGCAAGTAACAAAATAGCAACAAAAATATGGATAAAATTGGGTTTCCCGAAATATTTTAATTCTTGTCAATCTTTTTCTTCTTGCCAATACATTCGTCAAATAACTCCTCCAAATACTCTTTGGGCATAAAACCGGTTTCTACCCTTTTATGTACGAATAAATTATCTTCGTACACAACCACTCCAAGTTGATAGTCCAATTCACTTTCACTAAACTCGTCTTTATTGAGATTTGCTATGGGAATAGGCATAGAATCTCCATCCTCTTGGCTTTGCCACACGTATGCGGATTTAGTCATTACATATAGAGAATTTCGATCTTCTGAAAATCCATACTTGTCTACTACATACTCCCGATCTCCATTATTGTTCCGCCAATAAACTGCATTTTCGGTCAAATTGGCGGCATAAGCAGTTAAAGGATCACCACTATATTCCTGCGGAGTACATGGGTATTCATTGGGCTTATCATTATAAAAATAGATTTCTTGGGCTGCTCCGGGTGTTAACGAGAGCATAACATTGGGTTTTCTTTGTTCCGGCTCAACGGGACGTTCATATGCTCGAGGCGGAATTTGGCCCCACCCGTTTAAGGAATCGGATTGCAACTTGTCAATTTCGTCTACATTCGATGACTGACCGTCATTTTGCGAAATTGACTGCCGACCATATACCCATTCGCCCAAAGTGCCTCCGGATGCTTGCTTGTCGCTTTCAGCCCATGCCAATAATCGCTCTTTGCTGACTTGGGCTTCTGCATCCGTTACAGTTCTCATCCAACTGAAATCGGGGGTAACATCGCTTTCTCTCAACAAAGACAGATTGGCTAAAAACGCTTCGATACTGCCGCAACGCATAATGATACGTTTTCGTGTAATCGGATTTTCGAGAGCGTTTTCCAATCGGGTAACCCATCGAAGATTGTCCGGGCGATTGTTGCGGCGATTCGTATCTATATGATCGACAACATGTTCTTTCGTCGGTTTCGAGCCATGAAAGGCCGTAGCTACGATAATATGAACACGAACGGAGGCAATCTCCATGTATCCGTGTTTATCATTGGTTTTCCCGAAAGTCCAGAAGTTATCATATTGACGAGGCCGTTTACCATCACGAGGATACCGGAAAACAGCTCCATTATCTCGGACAGAGTATTTTTCATCTTTATAAATACACTCTATCTCGTGCTTAAAATCATCAATATCAATCATAATTTATATTACACAAACTCAACATAGAGACACTCTGTTAGCTCATTTAACCATGAAATAACCGGTCTAACAAAGTCAAGAAGCTATGTAAAGATAATGAATTTATTGAAGACAACTCTTGGTAGTTAAATAAAAATCATGAAAGCTAATGCTGGATACTCTACAAAAAGTTTTATCGAATTATCAAACAATGGAAATAATAAACTAACTTTGTATCAACGATTGCATCTGTAAGTTACACACAAACTCGTTTTAAGCACATTTAGAAAGCAAGGAAACCCATAAAACATACGTATAAATGGAAAAAATCATATCATCGATCCCTGTTTATAACTTGCTCACGAATTTAATTCCCGGTACAGTGCTGGCTGCTTTACTAAAATTCTGTGTGGAAGATTGCGATATATTCTCTCTTACAGATAATATATGGATACTTGCCGTTATCCTCTATTTTCTCGGAATAATAAACTCGCGAATAAGTTCTTTGATATTTGAACCTTTAATGAAAAAGCTCAAAATAGTGAACTGTGTGTCGCATGCAGATTTTACAGATGCAGAACTGAAGGATACATCAGGGAAACTTACTCAGTTAAGCCGAATGAACAATGAATACAGAAGCTATATATCTGTATTCGCCATCGTTCTTATTCTTAAGTTAATATTCCTTTGTTCGAGTGTTAAGGATTTTGTAACAGATAATGTCTGTTGGGTTATTTTAGGCTTAGGTGTTCTGTTATTCCTTTGTTCCTATAAGAAACAGGTTTCTTATATTACATCGCGTGTATCTCGATTGAATAACCGATAATAAATATACTTAATATGCCGAATTACGAAGTTCATTATCTCGACGTTTCAGATGCAGATTCCATCATCATACGATATGATGATGGTCGGAAGCAATATATTGTATTAATAGATGCTGGAAATGTTGAGGATTCAGCCAAAATCAAAAATTATATTTGGAATCACTGGAATACTTATACTATTGATTTAGCAATATGCACTCATCCGGATTCGGATCATAAAGGCGGATTCTTCGGATTGTTAAATGATCGAAATATAACAATTAATGAATTTTGGCTCAACACGCCAGATGATGTAATTACGGAAGAGGAGTATTATCAACGATACTCGAGACGGGATTGGTTGTCTCACTGTCGCGAATGTTATGCTCATCCGACAGATACACAATCTCCAAATCTCGTGTCATTAGCCCAAAATAAGTGCCAAAATGTTCAATCCGCATATAAAGGGAAAAGCCATCCTCAAATTCCGCTTTCGGTTGTTGGGCCAACCAAAAAATTCTATTATCTTCTTGCGATAGAAATTCTTAAAAATAATAAAAAGAAAAAGGATGAGGATAATTCATTATACGAAGATGTTGGTTCTTTTTCATCGTTTCAAGCCAAATCATCCATTGATAACGAGCCTGATGATTGTTCGCCTACCAATGCTGGTAGTATAATTCTTTTGTTTAAACCAGTCGATGACTGTAAATTTTTATTGCTGGGTGATGCGAACCGAGCAGCTATCATGGATGCAATCTCTAATAATGCGAACTTGGCGGGATGTAAAATAAAAGTTCCTCATCATGGGAGCAAACATAATCTGACATCAGGCCTAATTGATAAATTGGCTCCAAGTTGTGCGATTATTTCCGCGAAAGGTTCTCAGAAACATCCCAGCAGAGGCGTTGTCCATTGTCTCAGTAATCATTGCAACGTTTACTCTACACATAAAAGCAAAGGATTATTTCATACTTCTGCACCCGTCAATAACCCAGCAATTCCTTTGAAAAAAAAGCAATAATATTAACATCGTATTGGTTTCATTGAATAGCAGAAAGTAGATAATACGATCTTTAATAATATGTTTATTGACTTTCCAATTTGCCCAGTCGCATGACGACGGAAGTCTGGCTGCGGCCCATTTTCTCCGCAATATATCGGACGCTTTTCCCCTCACGATGGAGCGTCAGCAAAAATTGGTCGGCACGGCGCGTCCACCGCTTGTTGGCATTCGGATGCTTGGTGTAACTCTCCACCGTAACTTTTTCGGGACGCAGAAACTCGTCCACGAAAACCGATGGAAAACGGGCATCGTAGAGAACCCATGTTTTAATTTTGGCCCGTGTGATTGCTACATAGAACAACCGTCGCTCCTCGCCATAAGGGAAACGGTCGCTTGCCGTCAGCACGTATTGCAAAGATGGGTCATCGCTTACGAGTGAGGGAAAGCCATAGGTGTCCTTGTTGCACTGGAGCAAAATCACATAGTCGGCTTCAAGCCCTTTGGATTTGTGCACGGTCAGGAATTCGACCTTGCGGCCACCGATGATATAGTAAAATCTGTTCCCCTCTTTGACGCTTTTATACATGAACGAGAGGTGGTAATCGTCGAATGAATACCGTCCCAGCAGAAACACAGATTTGTCGGCCGGAATGGATGCAATAAGCTGTCCGATGACATTGCAATAGTTGTTTCGATCGTAGGCTTGGAACGATAGCTCGGTTTTCCTTTGCTCGCTGAACGGCCGAATGTTCTTTTTTATTTGAGCCGTATTACGTTGGATGAATCGAGCCGACAAACCAACCAATGGCTCACCGAAACGATAGGTCGTTTCGATTTTATTGATTTCGGTTGGGCCGAAAAAAGCTGCGAAATTATTGAAAAGAGCCATATCGCTTCCCGAGAAACGATAGATGGATTGCCAATCGTCACCTACGCAATAGAGTTTTGCCGGAGGATCGCCCTCGCGCAAGGCTTTGAGAAAGTTGTAGCGGTCAACGGATATATCCTGAAATTCATCGACAATTATATATTCATACGACACTAGATGCGTTGCCCGACAAAGTTCGGTCGCCTGCAAGATGGCATCCGTAAAGTCGATTTGTCCGCTACTGCGCAAAGCCTCCGCATAGCGTTCATACACAAGACGGAAGATGTTTCTGATTACGAACTCGCTGCGCTCGTCGCCGGCTTCGCCGACCTGTCTCAGCACCTCTTTCAGCGAGCGGCAGCTCGACTTCAGCAAGGTGACGAACGTGGCGATCAACCGGATAAACGACTTTTCCTGCTTGCTGCCTTCCGGTAATACCATGCTGTACAACTCAGCATCTGTTCGTTCTTGCAGAGGGACACCGGCATCGAGCAACAATTGTTTGAGCGTCTCACGAATATCCGAACGGTAAAAATCCACGCTGGACGTCGTAATTAGTTTTGTTCCGAATTTCTCGTGGGCGGCCCGCTTCCATGTGATGCCGTCGTTGTACTTTTGATTGGCCTCCTCGTAAGATATATTCCGATCTTTGGCGAACCATGCGGGTACGAGGCCGTGTTCATCTACCCCGAAATGCTCCAGATAGAGACGCTGCGGTTTGCCGTCACGCTCGAAGTGGATCGAAAAATCGGGTTTGTACTGGGAGTGCATCGCGTCCGCTACCGGATATTCGTAAGGTTCCTCATATCTGAATTTCACGCCGAGGGACGATAAGACGAAACAGATTTTTTGTTCTTGCTTGCTCCGCACGTAAATCTGTTTGCCGTCCATATCCGGAAGCAGGGCTTTCAGCCGCATATCCTTTTGCTCGGATAGCTGCTGGCGTCTTTCATCTTTCCGTCTCTCCCAATCTGCCTCGTTGGCTTGATAATCGACGAAATACTCGACCGCATGTTTACGGAATCGCGAATCGGCCAGCAATTCGCGGTATATTTTCACGAACAACGCGTCCGTATTGTCGCAGATCGAAGGTTTATTACCTGTTTGCTGCCCAATCAGATCAAGGGCCAACTTATGGAAAGTATAGCCATGCAAGCCCTCGATTCCCATTCGTTCGGTCAGCTCGGCGGCAGCCTTGTTCGTATAGCTGATAAGAAGAATCCGTGTCGGATCGACTTTCTTTATTTCAATCAGGTATTTGACCTTTCCTACGATGGAGGATGTCTTGCCGCTTCCGGCACTGCTTACGACCAGACAATTATCCTCTTCCGATACGATGGAACGCCTCTGCTGTTCGTCCAACGGATATTTCAAACAATGATCGAAAAAGAGTTTGTGCCTATCGAGCGAATTTTGGATAACTTGCTGGTTATGCAATCTGACGAGCTTGCCGATATTTTTGAAATCCCGAATCAACTTTACGACAGCCTCCGACGGTTCAATACCGAAAGCCTTGAGCTGCGGGACGAGCGCATCCGCTTCTTTGTAATAATCTGCGTAATAACACGTAAACTCCTTCTCTTGTGCAAAGGTTATATAACAAGAGGCAAAGCTAGTCTCTAAATCTGTAATAAGATCGACAGAAAAACGCTCATTGCAAGCATAAACTGCCTCTTTTCTACCGTCGTTCGTTATTACATTTTCATAGGAGGGAATACAACCAATCTTTGCGGAAAGTTGTTCCAATTGCTTCGTAAGAAGCAGTCGTTTCACAATTACAGCTATTATGTTACACAACCTCCTGTAATAAATAACAAGAACATCCTAATTGGTAAAAAGTAAATATTAGGGAATCAGGCTTCGCACATATCATGAATTTTATGATAAATGTCGAGGAATTCATCATGCTCACCGTCTGGGCAAAATGATTTTCTTAATAAAGGAAATGTTAGTTTGAGGAAATGCCTATCGCAAACTCCTTTCCCGCCTAATCGCCCAGACATAGGGTGTTCTCCGCATATTTTTTTTACATCATCCCAATCTCCATATTCAATTTCTATTGGAGGTGTTAAATTGCGGAAATAATCCGGATGAATATAACTTTCAATCTCTCGCTTTTTTGTAACGCCACAATTAGAATCGTTATACCCCAATTTTCTCAGTTTTATCAGATTAGGTGAGTCCATTACCTCCTTTGTCTTATCTGAATCTAGCATTATATAAAAAGGTTTACCCAGTTTATTGATAATCTGCAAATTTGTCCAATGTTTGATAGCGTCACAACCTCCAATGGGCATTACATGAACACCTAACTCTTCAAACGTGGAGTCAATTAGTCCATTGGCCTTGTATTGTACGGCACAATGCGTAAAAGCTATTACATCATCTGGCCCTTCAACTAAAAAGAAACCTCTTATTTTCTCAAATGCTTGGAGTAAGCGGCTATCGTGCTTAATCCCTAGTTCTTCTACTATTTCGCTAATCTCAATTCTATCATATTGTCGGACTGTATACTTACCATCTACTCGTTGAATGAAAATAATTTCATCCATATTACTTTCAGCTACAATATTGGGGGAATGTGTCGTTACCAATATTTGGTATCCATTATCTTTCATCCCGATTAATTTTGAATATAATTGCTGCTGTGTTTCGGGATGTAAAAAAGTTTCAGGTTCTTCAAACCCAAATAACATATCCCTCCCAGAGTGTTTTTCTTCGGCTAACATCTCAAAATAAGACATCATTGTAATCCGTCTGAAACCATCCCCTCTGGATGTTAGAGGAATATTAGCCTCATCTTTTTTACAACGAAATGATGTAGATATTAATTTCGACCAATCAAACTCCACTTGAGCTTCAACTTGTTCATCTTCTGGAACTACTTGATTGATTTTTTGTGTAATTTTGCCTAATGCCTCTTCAATATGATGCCTAATCGAATCTTCAACTTCATCTGTCGAAATCTCTGATTTCAATAATTTATAAGCCTGATCCTTAAAATATTTTTGGACAGAGGTATCACTATCTGAAAGTGATCTGTCAGCTCTAAAGTATTCAAAGGTCGGTAAAATACCTTTTAATGCTTCTATTATTTTTTTAGGACGAGTTGTACCCGTAGCAGGCATTTCTTCAAAATCGAAATGGAAAGACGTGCCTGCTTCATGATGATATGCACGCAATTTCTCCCGCTTTTCTTTATTGTTATATTCTTCTCCGTTTGCTTTTGCCGTTTCTATATGAAACTTTGCACAAAGAGTACGTAACTCTTTTTCACTCAACATAACAAAGTCATCTGCATCATATATCTTGCGACATAAAAAGATTTTAGGTTTAATCGTTTTTTGGGATACATCCCAGACCTTTTTAACTGAGATTAATCCATTTTCATCAACTAATTCTTCATCAAAAAGTGATACCGGAATAGTATCATCCAAAATAATTGGACTTGACGCAGAATCAAAAATTAAGTTTATTTCGATAAAATTGGAATCACTATATACGTTTTTATCCTCTATATTAGGATTATTTTCATTAAGGAATGCATCTATTGCTTTCAATAAAGTAGATTTCCCCACATCATTTTTACCCACAATACAATTGAAATCCTGAAATGAAACCAATGTCTCTTCTTTGATGCCTCTATAATTCTTTATTACTGCACTTTTAAGTTTCATTATTTATCAATTTTTTAGCTGTATCAAAATTACAAATTTTGAATTAGGTTGCCATAAAATTCTTTCATAATTTTCAGTGGTTAATATTAAACTCAAGAAAATTGCGTATTTTTGTATTTGGATAGAGTTCGCTCGTTCCAGACATATTGAGAAGAAGCGTTATGCTCATCTTGTAACTTGAAAACGTAGGAAATTTTCAATTAGATGCAAGGATGGCATAGTGGTTCTCACGCGTATAGCGTGGGCTGCTATCACTACATCTGCATCTATGGGTTTCCTACGACCTTCAAGTTAAGACGTGGCATTGCAGTTCCACGCTTCGTGTTACTATTAATATCCTTGTGGCAGCTGGAGGATGAAAACAATTTTTATTATGAGAAGGTTGATTCTCTTGCTGTCGGTTATCATCATGCTAACCTCGTGTAGCGTCGTAAAAAGAACTTATGTTCGAGATTATGGAGAACGCATCGAATTAATCAAAACGAATTTTCCGGAGATATACGATTTGTATCGTCGTGGTTCCGTCATTATTGACGATGTATATACTTATGAAAAAGATGGCAAAGAACGAGTGGGCATTCATTATCATTACAGATAAATCTATAAAACAAACATAAAAGCCACTATGAAACAGATTTTCTTAATTTTAAGTATTGTCCCATTTTTGTTCGGTTGTGTGCAGACGAGAGAACAAAGAGGAGCAGAGATTGCCAAGTCGGAAATGATGAAACGTCTTTACGATGCGGATAGTTATGAACCCATTGAAACACATATAGACAGCGCATATACTTCTATTTATACGGATTTAGCTGTGATTAGAGCCGCTCATGATTTGATCGAGCTAAATGCGGAAGAGAAAAAAGAACGACTGCAACGTCAATACAATTCCGCAAAATCATCGGCTGCCATTTGGAGCGATTCGAGAGGATGGAGTAGCTATGCCAGAGAAGAATATCGGCAGGCCAAAGAAGAAATGGATGATTACGCTAATCAACTCAAAGAATTGGACGAGGAGGTCAAGGTTAAAATGAACGAGATTCAAGACCATGCAAATGTAGTGAGTGAACACCAATTTTGCGGATGGAATATCTACCATAGATTTCGGTGCGCGAATCGACTTGGTATGCAACAGATCAGTGATGTTTTGATTATCGTAGATGAAAATATGAAATATGTCAATGGCTGTTTTATATTGGATGACGGCGATGATTATAGTTTAGAAAAATTCAAAAAAGTTATAGATAAGGCTATTGGCAAAAACCGAAAATAAATAAGTCCCGATAATCTATGAATTATCGGGACTTATATTTATCGTTTAAAGCCTTTGGATTGTCGTGGCTCTTGAGAGAAAAAGTGCCGTGCTTTCTCGAACTTCTCCCTGCACCACTCCTTAACTGGTATTTTGCTGATGGTTAGTTGCAATTTTCGTTTGTCGGTCAGGTCGGGAGTTATTTGCGCCGTTACTCGTTCGACCGTGAATTTGCAGTTGTGCTCTTCGGAGTATAGTTTGCCGCTATATTCAAGCGGTTTACCTTTAATAAGCATCGCGGTCTGTTCATCGTCGAAACCGACCGTTCGGCAAACACTCTCCATTCGGATCATCTCACGGAAATAGGGAAACCACGTTGTCGCTTTCGAGATGATTGCTTTCAATAGCGACATTTCTTTTTCGTGTCGATTCGTCAGGTTCGCCTTTTCGGTGGTATGTCGCGCCTGCATTGTCGTCAGTTCTCGACTATGTTCGCTTTGCATGGTCTGAATCTTCGTTTGCAGGATTTCGATCGTTTCATCGCGTGCGGCGACCTCTTGTCGCAGAACTCCGATTTCCTGCCCCTGCCGTTTGACTTTCGACATTCCGATCATCGACCCGATACCGTCGAGGATGGTCGTGCCGACCTCGGCGGCGGAGTTTTTCAGTTTCTCGGTCTTCAACTCGCCTTTTACCGCAGCCAGTTCGGCCGCGGTTCGATGCAATTCTGCACGTGCCGTCTGTTCCTGCTTTGTGGCATGTTCGACGGCTTTGAGCTTCTCCTCCTCAATGCGGAGTAGTTCGCCGATATTGTCCTGCAAATTCTGCTGTCGGGCAATGGCGTTGCGGTAAAATTCCTGTGTTGTAACGTGTCGGGCGTTCGAGCCGTCGATACCTCTTTGCAGTCCGTATTTGGCCATTGCTGCGGCATAGGTGTCTTGGTACTCTTTCAGCTTGATACGCGACATTACATCGTCAGCGCATAGCCGAGGTCGGGCCGTAGATTTCGTGCGGTATTTCCGCTTGCCTGTTTCGTCAGTTTTCTCCTTTCGGACTTTACGACGTTCGCCAGTTACGATAGGGACGACAGCTGCGTGGATATGCGGTGTCGCTTCATCCATGTGCAATACTGCCGAAACGACATTTTCGGCTCCGAAAGTTTTTCGCAACCATGCAAGGTTATCGGTACACCACGCTTTCAGGCGTCCCTCTTGAACGATACGCAGCATATCCTCTTGTGTGCCGGTCAGCATGACACGAATTACCCGCACTTGATTCGTCCCGATTTTACGGGTCAGTCCGGCATGTTCGAGCCGATGGTTGATTGCTTCCGTTCGGTCGGCGACGCCCTCCGGAAATTCGACAAGTTCTTCATTCAGGTAGGTCAGTTCCGGCATGGCATTGGGCGGCATTTTGGTGCGTGCGATATGAGCGGTCATCGGTACTTCGTTGTCCGGCGACTTATCCAAATGCAATACGACGTATCCCATGATTCAGTAATAATTTTGCGGTTGATGATTTCGGTTGTCGGGTTTTCGACCGCAGTGCGTGCGGTCGGCGGCCGGAACGGTCGCAAGGGGTTTCCAAAGGGTCGCCCTTTGGCCTATTGGGGCTTTTTCAGCGACACGAAGTGTTGCGGCTCGGAAAAAGCCCTAATAGGTTATGGCTTTTCTGCGGAGGAAAAGCCGCGGGCGCGAAGTGGCCGAATGGTGGGCGACATTACAACTTGCGGCCGCACGACCGCCTGTGTTCTTTCACGGGACGACAACTGCGCAGGTAGTCGTTCAGATCGTTGTGCGGCCGATAGTGAACGGATTGGTCTGAGAGATTGCGGCAGGCGGCTTTCAACTCAGCGGTCGCCTTTCGCCCCGCCTCGTCGTTGTCGAGGTAAGTATACACCCGTTCGTGCGACGCGATGAACGGAACGGCTTTGGCAAGGTTCGTTACCGAGTTCAGCACGACGATATTGTGCGGCGGATTCGGATTGCGCTTGAGCGTCAGAAACGAAAGGTAGTCCATAAATCCCTCGAATACGAGGCACGTCGGATAATCGCCGCGTCGGGTAGTCGGAGCTTTCGACGTGCAGCCCTTGAAATAGCGGTTGCGCAACTCCCAGCCTCCGGCATCGTTTCGGAATCCGACGGCGAAATAGAATTTGTCCGCTACGCGATAATGCACCTCCGAACAATGTTCCCGCGCTGTATTGAGGTTGATGCCCCGTTCTTTTATGTAAGCGAGCAAGGCGGGGTTTTCCAACGGGCGGACTTGCTCTATCGTGATGGCCGATTCGCGGTGCGGCGGCACGGGGTTGTGATTCCCGTGAAAAGAAAAAGCGGGCGTTCCGGAAATCTTCTGCTCCAGCCGCCGCATGGCCTCTCCTGCATCGCACCGCTCCATGCGCATCATGAGGTCGATCAGCGTGCCACCCTCGCCTGCACCGTAGTCGATCCACAGGTTCTTGTCGTAATCTACTTTCATGCTGGGTGTACGATCTTCGCGCAGCGGCGAATGATACAAGCCGTAATAACCTCTGTCTTTCACCGGACGGATGCCCCGTGCTGCAAGGTACTCCCGTATCGGGAACTTATTGATTGCTTTTGCGTCCATAAGCTGTTTTTCTTTCACTCGGTTTATCGGTACGGTTCGGGGTTTAACTCGCCGTACCGGTTTAGAATGGTTTAATAATATATACCCCCGTTCCGGACTAAACCGCCCGCAAGGGTCAATAGTGGAAATCGGAATTGTAGCGGTAGAACCTATCCTCCTTGACGATCATCCGCTTGTTCTCCAAAAAGACTTTGAGCTGCTTGGCCTTGTTGATGCCGAACGAGTGACCGATGGCGGCATAGCTGCTCTGCAACCGTCCGATAAGCGACGAATAGGAAACACGGTCAGCCTCGGAGAACAACAATTCCAACGCCTCGCGGTGTTTGGCCTCGCAGACCTCGGCATAGTCGAAACTTTTGGTGGCGGTAGTCGGCCGAGGTTGGTAGTCCTCGACCAGCTCGGGCAAGGCATTGGCGTTGATGCGAAAGGCGAACGGCTCGAAATCCCGGTCGCGGATGTGCATCGCCGCAACGGAACTTATATCGCGGTCGAAGTCGTCTTTGGTGATTTGCAAGACAGTTTCGGCCTTGTTGTTCAGCTCCGTACCCAGATGCCCGCGCGTGTTGTCGTCGCCCTTGTTCAGATGCAGCACTGTATGGATGTGGATGCGCCGCTCGTCCGTCCACTGCATCAACTTCGTGATAAGGTCGGTCGCCTCGCCGGGGCTGTTGATGTCGTGCGCCAAATCGCGGATGCCGTCGATAACGACCAGTCCGAGGTCGTCGAGGTCGTAGATCGCCTCCTCAATCTTTCGCAACCGCTCTTTGGTGGCATAACCGCGCAGGCACAAGAACTCCAACAACGGCGGATGCGCATCGGTCGGCAATCCCGCCAGCCGCAGAATCCGGCACAACACCCGCTTGCAATGGAAACGGCTCTGCTCCGTATCGACGTAGAGGACGCGCCGCCTCTCCGGCGGCAAAGAGGCCGAATAGTTCAACACCGTGCCGCCGGTCATGGCTGCCGCCACGATTGCGCAGACATTGAACGTCTTCTTACTCTTCGCCTTGCCGGTAGAAGCGCTGAAATTCCCCAAAGTCCCGATAACCGAATCATCGACCCGCAGAATCACGGGCGGAGCCGCGAACTCATCCGTAACGAACAGACGAGCCGACCGCCATGAAGAAACCGGAACCGAATCGGAACTACGTTGCGCATTCATCGCTACTTTTTCTTCGAGGAGCGGCCAAGCAGGTATTGCTGTGCCTCGGCTTCGATCTGCGCCTGCGTCTTGACGGGATTGCGACGCAACCATGCCTCAAGCTCCGCACGCTCGAAATAGAGCATCTTGCCCTGCGGCTTGTAGTGCGGAATCAGATTGCCCGACGTCAGTTTGTAGAGGTAGCTTTTCGAGAGGTTCAAAAAACGGCTGGCCTCCTCGAAGCTCAACACGTTTTTGGTGTGAAACACCTGCTTTTCGAGTTCTGCAACTCGCATCTCAATACTTTTCTCCATAATTAGATGGATTTTAAATAAAACAAATGGAGTGCATGCCCTCCGTGACTTGTAACCGTTACGGGGGCAAATATATTGAGTATAAGCTTGATAGCAGACTGACCTATCTTTGAGGTCTCAACCCGTTCTCAAAGTCTTTTCACTTGCATGAGATACTTTTCAAGGGTTGCGTATTTTCCCTCTACACCGACGTCGCGGATGTAGTTGGTCGCCGTAGATAAGTCGCTTTGATTGATGTATTTATCGCGTGATGTATCTTTCGAGAGGAAGAGTTTATGATTGGCGATGACGGATTGCCAGTTGGGGGTTATCAACCCGCGGCTGCTCAGTCCCGAGAAAAAGAACGCGACAAGACGATTGTTGTTCGACCGCACGATCGCTTCGGGTTTGCAGGCGAAAATAGCTTTCAGCTCGTCCGCCGACAACGATACGTTGAACATTTTGACATCATTGACAGCCGTAGCGAGGTAGGCAATCTGCTCGTCGGTAAGTATCGAATCGAACGGATTCTCCGTTTCTGCAATGGGCAGCGCCGCAATAGCTGACTTCGGCGCAGATTCAGACAAGGATATTTCCCTTTGCCGCAAGTAAGCTGCATAACGCTCTCGGACGACAATGTTTACGACAGCAGAAAAATAAGGAAGTTCGGCATCATAGGCCGTGTTATCCCGTTCGTATTGGGAGTAGTCGAACGAGGGCACGGAGAATGCAAGATACTTTTTCTTTTCATCTGCATGCAGCGACTCGAAGAATCCGCCCTCCCAAAGAAATGCAGGTTCGGAGTGGCAGAACCGCAGGTCGGACAATACGGAGTGGTGCAAATACAACTCAGCCAGCTCGTCGGCAATCCGGTTATACTCCAGCCTTTCTTGCTCTTGCCGCTGCTCAGTGGCAAGTCGTGCGGTTTTCGTCGCAATACGCTCCTCCAATACCCGGCAAGCGTGTTTGATGCAACGATCGAATATCTTTTGCAGCTCGTCGAACTGCGGTTTCAACTCCATACCTTCCATAATCCGTCTTGTTTCATACGAAGATACGAATAAGTGAGAGCAAAAGCAAACGAAGTTTGTATTTTGCCGAGCGGGAGTATTTAAGACGAAGTCAGCGACACGAAAAACGGTTGATAAAGAAAAACGTGCGAATTATCGTCCGCACGTCTGGCCTCTGTTTCAGTCTGTCAGATTCGGAATCAATCCGATGGCTTCCTCTTTCTTTTTGTCTACGATTTGTAGGCTCGGCAAACAACGCCTTTCCGCTTTACAGCGGTAGGTTTTCGCTTACCTGCCCCCGAACCGTACTTACACG